>Ga0209310_1003008_pt1 | contig 10312 bp, 8 predicted proteins | sample AD_UKC030_MetaG_FD_184415 | JGI IMG/M metagenome (GOLD analysis project Ga0209310, IMG submission 184415) | Active sludge microbial communities of municipal wastewater-treating anaerobic digesters from USA - AD_UKC030_MetaG (SPAdes) (version 2) | ecosystem: Engineered > Bioreactor > Anaerobic >... | reverse complement strand
CTTGCGGCCATAGGTCTTTTCGACCGCGTGCTTGATCGCGGCGATGGCGTCTTCCTGCGGCAGGATGCCGGAAATGGCGAAGAAGCAGGTCTGCATCACCGTATTGATGCGCCGCCCCATGTCGGCTTCGAGCGCCACTTGATAAGCGTCGATGACATAGAAGGCGATGCGCTTTTCCACCATCTGGCGTTGCATGGCTGGCGGCAGCGAGGCCCACACGCGGTCGGCCGGCACGTCGGTATTCAACAGGAAGACGGCGCCCGGCGCCGCATGCACCAGCAGATCGTGCGTTTCGAGGAACAGCGGCTGGTGGCAGGCGATGAATTTCGCGTCGCCCGCGCCGGTCAGGTAGGCCGAGCGGATCGGGCTGGGGCCGAAGCGCAGGTGCGAAACCGTCATCGCCCCCGACTTCTTCGAGTCATAAACGAAATAGCCCTGGGCGTAGAGATCGGTCTCGTCGCCGATGATCTTGATCGAATTCTTGTTGGCCGACACCGTGCCGTCGGAACCCAGCCCGTAGAACACGGCGGCGAAGGTATCGTGCGCGGCCGCGGTGCGGAAAGCCGGGTCGAAAGGTAGCGAAAGTCCGCTCAGGTCATCGTTGATGCCGACCGTGAAGCGGCGTTTCAGGCCTGTTGCGGTCAACGCCTCAAAAACGGCCAAAACCATGGCCGGGTTGAATTCCTTGGAACCCAGTCCGTAGCGCCCGCCGATCACTTTCGGCAGCGTGGCAAAGCGCGGCGATTCATGCGACAGGTCTTCGGCCAGCGCGACCAGCACATCCTTGTACAGCGGCTCGCCCTCGGCACCCGGCTCCTTGCAGCGGTCGAGCACCGCAATGCTACGCGTCGTCGCCGGCAAGGCGGCCAGCAGCGCGGCGGGCGACCACGGGCGGAACAGCCGCACCTTGAGCAGGCCGACCTTTTCACCCTGACGATTCATGTGCTCGATGGTTTCCTGCACCGTCTCGGCACCCGAACCCATCAGGATAATGACGCGCTCGGCATCGGGCGCCCCGACGTAATCGAACAGCTTGTATTGGCGGCCGGTCAGCTTGCCGAAGTCATCCATGCACTGCTGGACGATGCCGGGGAAGGCGTCGAACCACGGGTTCTGCGCCTCGCGGGCCTGGAAGAAGACATCGGGATTCTGCGAGGTGCCGCGCAGCACCGGATGTTCTGGCGACAGGGAACGCGTGCGGTGAGCGCCGATCAATTCCGCCGGCAGCATTTTTGCCAATATTTCGTCGTCGACCGCAACAATCTTCGCCACTTCATGCGAAGTGCGGAAACCGTCGAAGAAATGCAGCACCGGGATGCGCCCGGCCAGCGTCGCGGCCGTGGCGATCACCGCCATATCGTGCGCTTCCTGCACCGAATTGGACGACAGCAGCGCGAAGCCGGTGGCGCGCGTCGCCATCACGTCCGAATGGTCGCCGAAGATCGACAGCGCATGCGTTGCGATGGCGCGCGCGGCGACGTGGAAGACCGTCGGCGTCAATTCGCCGGCAATCTTGTACATGTTGGGAATCATCAACAGGAGGCCCTGCGACGCCGTAAAGGTCGTCGCCAGCGCCCCCGCCTGCAGCGCGCCATGCACCGTGCCGGCGGCGCCGCCTTCGGACTGCAGCTCGACGACCTTCGGCACGCTGCCCCAGATGTTGGTCTTGCCCTGCGCCGCCCATTCGTCGGACAGTTCGCCCATGCCGGACGAGGGGGTGATCGGATAGATCGCGATCACTTCGGAAACCCGGAAGGCAACCGAGGCGACGGCTTCGTTGCCGTCGATGGTGAGCATCTTGTTCATGACGATTCCTGATGATACCGGCCGCCTGCACGCGACCGGGCAGCTCGATCCGGCCACGGCAGGCGCCAGCGCCGGATGCTGCAATGCAACAAGCGAATTCTACTCCCGGTTCAGGCAAAAATATGCCAGTCGACGCGCTTCTTCGGGCATTGCATGACCTGCATCAAACCGGGCAGACTGGCGCCTGCACCCAAGGAAGCCCATGCGAACCACACTCACCGCCCTCCTCTGCGCCGCCCTGCTGGCGCTTGCGCCCCACGGCAACGCCGGCCTGCTGGACAAGGAAATCACCTTCACCGAAGCCGAAGTCCAGGCCGCCCTTGCCCGCAACACCAAGAACGAAATGCGCTACCCCGGCCTGATCGCCGTGACGCTACGCGAACCGCCGGCCATCCGCCTCGGCGACCCCGAAGGCCGAGCCGGCATCGGCGCCAAAATGGACATCGCGCTGCTCGGCAACCCGCCGATCCCGGTCGAGGTCAAGGGCAACGCCGGCATCCGCTACGACGACCAGGCCAAGGCCTTCTATCTCGACAGCCCGACCGCCGATTCTGTCGAATCCATCGCCCTCCCCCGCGAATACGAAGCCAACATCCGCCGCGCCGTCACCCAGTTGCTCAAAGCCTATTTCCGCGACAAGCCGGTGTATGTTCTGCGCGAAGACGGCAGTGTGCAGGAAGCCACGGTACGCAGGCTGTTGAAGTCGGTAAGGATCGAGCCGGGCAAGGTGGTAGCAACCTTGTCGCCGTTTTGAAGGCCGATATTGCCCGTCAATAATCAAAAAAAGACCCGCCGGCTGACGGGTCAAAAAACCTCAACTGTCGGGGAGAGAGAGCGCTACAGGTTGAGGCTGTGGAGACTACGTTGTATGAACGGCGGAGGCGCCCTACAGCAGGACGGTAATTTCCTCCCGTCGCACCAGTTCCTGTTCCAGTTGGAACCCATCGAGCGCAAGTGCATCCTGCGCGGACACCAGACCGACGGCATCGCCATCGTCGTCAACCACCGGCATGTGCCGGAAGCCGCCTTCGTACATCAGGTGCAGCGCATGCCCAAAGGGTTTGTCCACGTGGATCGTCTGGACGTTGGCGGTCATCACCTTGGCGACCGGGATGAGGTCGAGCGGACAGCCAAGCGCGACGCAGCGGAACACGATGTCGCGCTCCGTGAAAATGCCAAGCAGCTTGCCGCCCTCGGCGACAAGCACGGCGGACGAATGCCACTCCTTCATGATGAAGGCGCATTCGCGGATCGTATTGGTGGGTAAAACGGTGGGGAAAGGGCGATTGCCTATGACTTCACGTATCGGGCGGTTGGGCATGACATCTCCTTTAAAGCAATGTCGGAAAAGCAAAAGAGGACGTTCGAAGCGATACTGAATGACGGGTTGAGTTGAGAGTGACCTTGTGGAAGCAACGTGCGACTTGCGATGGATGCACAGGCAAACAGAAGCAATAACCGGGCTAACCCGATAAAAACTGTCAACTATTAATCTAATCAAGTGATTAGAAATAGCCACACAATCGTTATAGCCAACAAAACGCACTAAATCAGTGAGTTAGCGAGCAGATTATGCCTTGATTTGGTGCCCGGGAAAGCACCCTTTCCGCTCAAGGACTGGCAAGCTACCGGGCGTATTCGCAGAAATCGTCCCACCCCGGCAATTTTGGTTTTTGGCCTTTTTTCGGGGTCGACCGCAACAGGAGAAACAAGCTGTCGCCAGATCCATCGGCAATGCCTATTGCGCGATGCAAGACAACAAAAACAGTGGATTCACTCGACATAAACCCCACCGAAAATTATTCTCGGCAGCATGTAACGAATCACCGCACAACCCCGCTTGAGCAAGGCTCTACCTGATTTGAAGGACTCGACAAAATCGATGCCGAAAATGTAGAAATGGAGAATTGACTATGGAAATTCGCCCGATCAGAACCGAAGAGGATTACAAGGCCGCACTTCGTGAAGCTTCCGCCTTTTTCGACAACGAACCGGTGCCAGGCTCGGCAGAAGGCGATCGTTTTGAAGTGCTGCTCACGCTTGTTGAAGCCTACGAGGCCAAGCACTACCCCATCGAGTTACCCGACCCTGTCGAAGCCATCAAATTCCGGATGGAGCAGGCCGGGCTGACACCCAAAGACCTGGTGCCATATATCGGCCGCCTGAATCGCGTCTACGAGATTCTGAACCGGAAGCGTCCGCTGACCCTGAATATGATCTGGAAGCTCCACCACAAGCTCGGCATTCCTGCTGAATGCCTGAGAACCTGTTCACGATCTTTTGAGTAAAAGCGCCAGGAAGGCGAGGTGAATGAACTGCAAGCTGGTGTTGAGCTTGCGCTCGCAGTTTTTCCACAAACGGCGGCATTTTTCAATCCAGGCGAATGATCGCTCAACCACCCAACGCTGAGGCATGACGGCAAACTTATGGAGTTCGCTGCGTTTGGCGACTCGAACCTGGGCACCGAGCAGTTCCTCAACGGCTTGAGCAAAGGGCTGGCCGACATACCCGCCGTCGGCCAAAATGCTTTGAACGGCTTGCAAATCAGCAGCGCAACGACCGAGGGCAAGCAATGCCCCTTTGCGGTCAGTCACCTCGGCCGTCGTGACGGCGATTGCGTGGGGCAAGCCCTGGGTGTCGACGGCAATGTGGCGCTTGATCCCCGAAACCTTCTTGCCCGCATCGTAGCCTTTCTCTCCTGCGCTATCGGTATTCTTGACGCTCTGCGCGTCGACGATCAAAAAGCTCGTCGAGGATTTGCGCCCCTGTTTTGTACGAGCCTCGCCAACCACATTTTTTTAAAGCCCGCTCCAGGACGCTGAAACCGTCTGAACCAGGCTCGCTCCACTTGGCGAAGTAGGCATGTACTGTTCGCCATTTCGGATACTCACTCGGCAACATCCGCCACTGGCAGCCACTTTTCAGCAAATACAGCACGCCGCAGAACACCTCGTATAAATCAACCGTTCGCGGCTTGGTCTGCTTGCGCACGCTTTCCAGCAAGGGTCTGATCGCTTCGAAGGCTTCCTTGCTGATGTCACTGGGGTATCGCTTTCTCATGCCCCAGTGTACGACATGCAAATGATTGTGAACAGCCTCTGATTCAGCCGCCAAAGTTGCCGTTGGCGGCGTAAGCTCAAGCGTGTTTTTCCCCTGTTTCCCCTGCCCAGACGGCAAGTGAGCCGTAGGCTCGCGCTACGGTCAGCGCGAGGCCGTACCCAGGAGATCAAGCCATTGCCCAAGACTAATCAGCCGCCCTTCGTCGATATACCCGATAACACGCCGCATCGACTCTTCGGGGGCCGGGCCGTATGTCGCCTTGAGGGCATCGGTGCTGATATGAACGACGTGCGAGAACATCCGGGCATTTGATGCCAATTTTTCGCAGGCTCGCATCAGTCGGGCCGGATCGAATTCGTTCGTCACGAAAACGTATTCGAATGGTTTGCCATCCGACTCGGCCGACACGTATTCACCAAACTCAGCGGAAAACTGCTTCTCACGGTCGGCGCGAACGCTCCACTTGGCCGTGACCAGTGTGCGCATATGCGGGCTGACGAGCGCAAGATCGACCTTATTGGGTTTTTCACCGCGTCGACCGCGATTGAACCCAGGCAAATCCTGGAGCAAACATCGCGTGAAAACCTGCACATTGGTATCCCGACAAACCCGGGAAATGACGTGCGATAAAACGTCCTCGAAACCTTCGCCAACCAGATTTTTCCGCTTGTTCTCCAGCGCAAGGTATTGGCGCAAGCGTTGCACTAGCAGTTGCCATTCTTCAGGCGAAGGCTCCTCCGTAATTTTCTTCCCAAGCACTTCGCGGACAATGGCAACCAGTTCAGGGTCTTCACCCGGTTTGGGGAAATCTCGGCCCGCAAAAGGCTTTCGCTGCTTCGCAGCGGTCTCGGCGACCTTCGTCGCCTTGTGCATGACTTCGGTCGCCAAATCGGCAGTGGCCCGCCGAAACAGCCAGTCAATGCTATCGGCAACCGTTCCTGGGCTTTGTTCAAGCGCTTGGGCGACCCAGTCATGGAAAGCGAGAGAACGCGCGTACCAGTTTTTGCCGGGCTGGCATTTGTCGCTTTCGTAGCAATGAGCCAATCCCGTTGTCTGGTCAATCCAGAGAAGCAATCGGTAAACGTGCGACCACGCATCGGCAGACGATAGTTCAGCCAGATCGAACATGGCGAGGTAGGCATCGATGAGGCGACTACGGTTTTTCGCGCCGAACGCTGCTTTCACATAGGTGGTGGCGCCATCACTAGCTTTTGAACTTTGTTGTGTCATTAACCTACCTTGACATCCAGCGCCGCACGTTCTCGCGCAGCAAAAACAGCGGCCTTAACTGCCTGTGCAACAGCACGGGCGAGTAATGGAGGTACCGCATTTCCGGCTTGGCGATAACGAGAATGAGCGGCTCCACCATCGTGCCGGCCATCGATCATTCCTCGTTGCGGATCGGTGGTGAATACGAAACGATCCGGAAAGGACTGGAGCCTGGCGAACTCTCGCACCGACAGCGCACGCGACACACTGTAGTGGTACACCGAATCGGCTTTCGTATTCAGCGTCCATGCCCAAATTCCCGGATGAAGCCGGCGATACGCATAAAAATGGCGTCTGGACAAACGCCCGGAGCCATTGTCTTGCCCCCAACGCTGCCCGGTGATGTACCGCTCCAGGAGATCGTCTGCGAGATCACGGTGATTTCCGCCTTGCGGAATACCGTCCAGTCGAAGAACGGTATCCGGATTGATACGCGGCACCTGAACATTTTCGATGAAATCACCAGCCCCCTCACGCATGGCACGCTGATAAGCGCTTTGCGGCGTTGGCAACTCCTTGAATGGAATCCGGTCGATTCGGTTCCCTACCGGAATCCCGATCAAGTCCGAAAGTGCATCCGCCGCGCTAACAACCGAGGGGTTGTCGGGATTGGACAATGCCTCGTCAATACGGAGACTCAATAAATGTTCCTGAATGACAAGTTGGTAGCGAGGGCGACGGAAATTCGTGAACCGGACAAGCGTCGCACAGTCAGTTGCCCCGGTTCCCGAAAGCAGGGGAGGGGCTTCGCCAAGCGAACTAAGTATGCCAACGAACAATAAGCGCTTGCGGGTTTGCGGAACACCGAAATTCGCTGCATCAACTACCTGCGGCAGCACTGTATACGTGCCGCCAAGCGCCAAATCCGAGGCAATCTGCTCCCGCACACCCATTTGATCCATTCCCGTGACATTTTCCATTACAAACGCCATTGGGAGAGATTGCTGCAATACATCCACGAATTCTCGGTACAACGAATTTCGCGGGTCTTCGATAACCCGGACATGGTTGCGAACTTGGGAGAAGGCTTGGCAAGGTGGGCCGCCTACAAGCACGTCGGCGTTGCGCGCTACAGCAAGAATCCTTTCCTTGACATCGCGCGAACGAATATCGCCAGTGATTACCTGTGCCTCTGGAAAATTGATCGCGTAGGTCGCGGCAGCATCCGGATCATTATCCGACCCGGCAATAATCGAAAAACCAGCTTGGCGGAACCCCTCCGAAAGACCTCCAGCTCCGGCAAAGAGATCGACGACAGACAGCCCGCCGAATGCCTGGTTTCGTTTGTTGTTCGAGAAGCTACGGACTGTCTCGTTATCAGTGATAAGTTCCACAGGCGGTCAAACTTTCCGTGTCGTCATAGTGGGCAAGTTTAGCGTAAAAACGAATCGCCCCAGTTGAAATAGACGCGCCAACCCCATCGGAGCAAGTACGGTCAACCGGCAATAAATCATTAAATTTAGGGTTGGCTTTAAAACCACCGCCGCGCCAATATCAACGACCCTTTTTCCTTCGGATTAAGATCGATCCGCTCCACCACCCCAAACCCCGCCGCACTCAGCCAGTCGCAGTACTGCTCATAGCCATAAGTCTGGGTACCGGTTTCCAGCAGCAGGGTCAGGCGGAAGGCGGCGTCGAGGGCGTCTTGCGGGGTTTCGGTGAGGTATTCGTGGATGACAAGCAGGCCGCCGGGGCTGAGGGTTTGGCCTATGCGCTCGATGATGTGGCGGTTTTCTTCGGCGCTGTGGTTGTGCGCGACGGAGAGGTAGAAGACGAGATCGTGCTCGCCGCCCCAGTCTTCTTCCTGCAAGTCGCCGGGGCGCAGGTGGATGCGCTCGGACAAGCCTTCGCGGGCGATGGTGGTGCCGGTATCGCCCAGCGCGCTGGGCAGGTCGACGATGATGGCGCTGAGTTGCGGGTGGTGCCGGCAGAAGCGGATGGCGTGCAGGCCGTGCGAGCCGCCGAGGTCGAGCAGGCGGTGCTGCGCAGGGGTGACGGGCACATGTTTGAGCAGGTCGGGGCCGAGATCAGAGGCGAAGGCGGCCATGTAGGAGGAGAAGATTTCGCCGAGATGGGAATGTTCGACCATCGCATCCCACAGCGTTCGTTCGGGGTGGCCGCTGCGCACGGCTTCGGCGAGCCCGCCCATCATCGGCCAGGCTTCGTGCGTCCACAGCAGGCCGGGGGTGTAGTTGACCTGGCCGAGGCTGGTGAACCAGCGTTGCGTGCTTTCGGTGTTGGCCAGTAGCCCGCTCTGCTTTTCAAGGTAGCCGAGGGCGATCAGGAAATCGGCCAGGGTAGCGGTGCCTTTGACGCTGGACTGGATTTTTTCGGCGAGTTGGGCGGTGGACAGCGGCCCTTTGGCGAGGGCTTCAAAGAGACCGAGGCGCCCGGCGGCGACGATGGCCGAGGATTTCATCATCGGCATGTAGACGTCGAGCATGGGTAGCTCGGCGCTGCCGGTGGGCTGGCAGACGTCCGGCTTCGGCACGCGCGGGCGTGGCTTGGTGTTTGGCATAAGTCGGTTTCAGTTGAGGGCGGCTTCGATGGCGGCGATCAGCATGGGATCGTCGGGCGTCACGTCCGGGGCGAAGCGCTGGGTGACCTGGCCGTTACGGTCGACCAGGAATTTCTCGAAATTCCACAGGACATCGCTGTCGTGCTGCGGCAGCAGCTTGTATTCGGCGAGCTTTTCGCGCAGGTCGCTGTTGGCGGGGGCAACGTTTGTCGGCTGGGCGGCGATTAGGGCGGCGTAGAGCGGGTGGCGGGGTTCGCTGTTAATTTGGGTCTTTTCAAAGAGCGGGAACTGGACGCCGTAGCTGGCGGTACAGAAGCTCTGGATTTCCTCGGCGCTACCCGGCTCCTGCGCGGCGAAGTCGTTGCAGGGAAAGCCCAGCACTTGCAGGCCGCGCTCGCGGTAGCGCTCGAACAGGCTTTCAAGGCCGGCGTATTGCGGCGTGAAGCCGCATTTCGAGGCGAGGTTGACGATCAGCAGCACCTGCCCTTGGAATGCGGCGAGCGTAACGGGGCTGCCGTCGAGGCGTTTGAGCGGGATGTCGTAGAGGGGCGGATTCATGGTTTTGTTCTTTCGAGGTTGGGGCATTCGGTCGTGATTTTACGCACTGGCGGGGCAAACGAGCGGCCTGTTGCGGTCGACGGCCCCAAATGGCCAAAAATGAAAATACGGCGGCAAGCAGGACGTTTTCGCAGACATGAAAAACGGGCGCGTCGCTTGCGGCAACGCGCCCGTCTTGCCTGAGTGGCGCGGCTTAGCGGATTTCCAGCAGGCTCTCGTCCCATGCCGCGTGCTTTTCCAGCCCGAGCAGGTTGGCGACGGTGGCGGCGATGTTGGAAAGGCCGGCTTTTTCGGTCTGCTTGAGGCCAAGTTTGCCGCCGGAAACGTTGTCGTAGAGGATCAAGGGCACCGGGTTGAGCGTGTGCGCGGTCTTGGCCTTGAAACTGCCATCCTTGTTCTGCGCCGGCAGCTTGGTCTTCTTGTCGAGTTCGAACATCTCGTCGGCGTTACCGTGGTCGGCGGTGATCAGCGCGACGCCGCCGGCCGCATCGATGGCTTGCAGCACCCGGGCCAGCGAGAGGTCGACGGCTTCGATGGCCAGCGTTGCGGCGTAGAAGTTGCCGGTGTGGCCGACCATGTCGCCGTTGGCGAAGTTGCAACGCAGGGTTTTGTATTGGCCGGACTGGATGGCGGCGATCATCGCATCGGCGATTTCGGCGGCTTTCATCCACGGGCGCTGCTCGAAGGGCACGACATCGCTCGGCACTTCCTGCCAGGTTTCGCCCTCGAACTTGCCGGAACGGTTGCCGTTCCAGAAATAGGTGACGTGGCCGAATTTTTGCGTTTCCGAGCAGGCGAACTGGGCGATGCCGGATTTGGCGAACCATTCGCCGGTGGTGTTCTTGATGGCTGGCGGAGCAACGAGGAAGCGGGCTGGCAGCTTGAGGTCGCCGTCGTATTGCAACATGCCGGCGTAGGTCACTTTCGGCGCCCGGACGCGGTCGAACTTGTCGAAACTGGCTTCTTCGAAAGCGCGGGTGATTTCGATGGCGCGGTCGCCACGGAAGTTGAAGAAGACGACCGAGTCGCCGTCTTCAATCGTGCCGATGGGCTGGCCATTTTCCGCGATCACGAATTCCGGCAGATCCTGGTCGATGGTGC
>Ga0209310_1003005_pt1 | contig 10317 bp, 6 predicted proteins | sample AD_UKC030_MetaG_FD_184415 | JGI IMG/M metagenome (GOLD analysis project Ga0209310, IMG submission 184415) | Active sludge microbial communities of municipal wastewater-treating anaerobic digesters from USA - AD_UKC030_MetaG (SPAdes) (version 2) | ecosystem: Engineered > Bioreactor > Anaerobic >... | reverse complement strand
TGACCCAGCGCCAGGCCGGCCGCACCGTGCAGCGCCTGGTCGAAATCGAAACCTACCGGATGATGGCGCTGCTCGGCCAGCCGGTCGCCAAGGAAGTCGGCCCCTGGCTGTTCGACAGCGAAACCCGCTTGGCGGCGCTGATGGATCGCATCGGCAAGAGCCAGTCGGCGCAGGACGAACGCGAAATCCTCGCCGAACTGTCGGCGCTGGCCGCCCGGGTCGAACATTCGGTGGCGCGCACCACCTTCCGCTTCGGCGCCGCGCGCGCCTATCACGGGCTGGTCATGCAGCGCATCGAGGAACTTCGCGAACGCCGCATCTCCGGCCTGCCGACCTTCCATGAATTCATGCAGCGCCGCCTGTTGCCGGCGATGAACACCTGCGAGGCGATCAGCCGCCGCCAGGAGGAACTCTCCGCCCGTATCGCCCGCAACAGCCAGCTGCTACGCACGCGCGTCGATATCGAACTGGAACGCCAGAACCAGGAACTGCTCGGCCAGATGAACAGCCGCGCCAAGCTGCAACTGCGCCTGCAGGAAACCGTCGAGGGCCTGTCGGTCGTCGTTCTCACCTACTATGGTTCGCAACTGGTGCAATACCTGGCCAAGGGCAGCAAGGACTTCCACCACCTGAACACCGACGTGATCACCGCCATCTCGATCCCGGTCATCGCCGGCGTCGTCGCCTGGGGCACCCGACGCATGCGCAAGAAGCTCGCGGCCGAAGAGGGCGCGGCCTCGTAACCTTCAGGCGACGGCCCAGCGCTCACCCAGCGCCTCGGCCTGCCGCAGCACCAGCTCCACCGCCACCTCCTGCTGATCCGGCGGGTACTTGTACTTGCGCAGGATGCGTTTGACCATCAGGCGCAGCCGGGCGCGCACGCCCTCCCTCGCTGACCAATCCACGCTCAGGTTCTGGCGCAGGTTCTCGGTCAGTTCATGCGCAATCTTCTTCAAGGTCTCGTCGGTCAGTTCGCGCACCGCCGATTCGTTGTCGGCCAACGCATCGTAGAAGCGCACCTCGTCGTCGGTCAGCCCCAGCTCCTCGCCCCGGCTGGCCGCCGCCCGGAACTTCCTGGCCATCCCGATCAGTTCCTCGATCACCTGTGCCGTCTCGATGGCGCGGTTCTGGTAGCGCTTGATCACATTGGCCAGCAGCTCGGAGAACTTCTTCGACTGCACCACGTTGCCGGCAAAGCGCGTCCTGATTTCGCCCTCCAATAGCCGCTCCAGCAGCTCGACCGCCAGATTGCGCTCGGGCAGGCTCCGTACCTCGGCCAGGAAGGCATCGTCGAGGATGCCGATGTTCGGCTTGTCCAGCCCGACCGCATCGAAGACATCGACGACCTCATCCGACACCACCGCTGAACCGATGATCTGCCGGATGGCCAGTTCGCGTTCCTCGTTGGTGCGCTTTTGCTGACTGAGCTCGCGCTTGGTCAGGATGACCTTGACTGCCTGGAAAAAGGCGACCTCTTCGCGCACCACCTTGGCCTCGTCCAGCGTGCAGCACAGCGTGAAGGCTTTGCTCATCGCCAGCGCCGTATCGGCAAAGCGCTTCTTGCCATCCTTCTGGCCAAGCACATGGTTCGCCGCGCCAGCCAGCCGCTTGTGGCCGGTGGTCAGAAAATCGCTGTAATCGAAGCCGTGGAGCATGCCGCGCAGAATATCGAGCTTCTCTTCGAGCACCGCATAGGCTTCGGCGGCATCGACCGTCGGCCGTCCCCGGCCATTGCTGGCGGTGTATTCTTTGAGGGCACTGCGCAGTTCGTTGGCGATGCCGATGTAATCCACCACCAGCCCGCCCTGCTTGTCGCGGAATACGCGATTGACGCGGGCAATCGCCTGCATCAGGTTGTGGCCCTTCATCGGCTTGTCGACGTAGAGCGTATGGACACAGGGCACGTCGAAGCCAGTCAGCCACATATCGCGCACGATCACCAGGCGCAGCGGATCGACCGGGTCCTTGAAACGTTTCTCCAGTCGCTTCTTGACCTGGCCGCTGTAGATGTGTGGCCAGAGCAGCGCCTTGTCGCTGGCCGACCCGGTCATCACGATCTTGATGGCGCCCTTTTCCGGGTCCACGTCGTGCCATTCCGGCCGCAGCTTGACGATTTCGTTGTAGAGATGGACGCAAATCTCGCGGCTCATGGCGACCACCATCGCCTTGCCGGTCTGCGCCTGGTTGCGTTCCTCGAAGTGAGCCACCAGATCAGCCGCCACGCTGGCAATGCGCGGCTCGGCGCCGACCACCTTTTCCAGCGCCGCCCATTTGCTCTTCAGTTGCGCCTTCTGGCTGTCTTCCTCGTCCTCGGCCAGCTCGTCGACCTCGTCGTCGATCTGCGGCATTTCGTCCTGCTTCAGCGACAGCTTGGCCAGGCGCGACTCGAAGTAGATGGCCACCGTAGCACCGTCTTCCTTGGCCTGCTGCATGTCGTAGACGTGGATGTAATCGCCGAACACGGCGCGCGTGTCGCGATCCTCCGACGATACCGGCGTGCCGGTGAAAGCGACGAAAGTGGCATTGGGCAATGCATCGCGCAGGTGCTGTGCGTAGCCAACCTGATACATCGCGGTCGGTTCGGCCGCCATCAGCGCTTGAGCGTCGTTGGCGGCGCCTGTTGCGGTCGACCCCGAAAATCGGCCCATTTTCAATTTGGCCTCGAAGCCGTATTGCGTCCGGTGCGCCTCGTCGGCAATCACCACAATGTTGTGGCGTTCCGAAAGCACCGGGAAAACATCTTCATCCTCGCCCGGCATGAATTTCTGGATCGTGGCGAACACAATGCCGCCGGATGGCCGGTTGCCCAGCTTGGCGCGCAAGTCTTGCCGGGTATTGGCCTGCAACGGCTGCTCGCGCAACAAATCCTGCGCCAGCGAAAATACCCCGAACAACTGCCCGTCCAGATCGTTGCGGTCGGTGATGACAACGATGGTCGGGTTCTCCATCGCCGTTTCCTGCATCACGCAGGCGGCAAAGCAGGTCATCGTGATGCTCTTGCCGCTGCCCTGCGTATGCCAGACCACGCCGCCCTTGTGCGACCCGCCGGGGCGCGAAGCCGCCACCACCTGGTTGATCGCCGCCCGCACCGCGTGGAACTGGTGATAGCCGGCAATTTTCTTGACCAGCACGCCGTCATCCTCGAACAACACGAAAAAACGCAGATAGTCGAGCAGTTGCGCCGGAGCAAGGACACCGCGAATCAGCGTTTCCAGCTCGTTGAACTGGCCGAGCGGGTCGAGCGTCACGCCGTCGATGGTGCGCCACTGCATGAAGCGTTCGCTGTTGGCGGACAGTGAGCCAAGCCGCGCCTCGCTGCCATCCGAAATGACCAGCAGCTCGTTGTACTGGAACACATCAGGAATCTGTTCCTTGTAAGTCTGAATCTGGTCGTAGGCTTTCCAGATGTCGGCCTTCTCGTCGGCCGGGTTTTTCAGCTCCAGCAGCACCAGCGGCAGGCCGTTGACGAACAGGATGATGTCGGGTCGCCGGGTGTGGTGCGGCCCCTTGATCGAATACTGGTTGATCGCCAGCCACTTGTTCCTGGCCGGGTGGGCCCAGTCGATCAGGCGAACGAAATCACCGCGCGTTTCGCCTTCTTTCTGGTATTCCACCGGCACACCACCAACCAGCAATTTGTGGAAATGGCGATTGGCCGAAAGCAAGGCCGGGATGCCGAGATCAATCACCTGCTTGAGCGCATCCTCCTTGGCGGCGGTAGGGATGTCCGGGTTCAGGCGGTGAATCGCCTCGCGCAAGCGAAAGGGCAAGAGCACTTGCAGGTAATCAGGGCGCTCCGGGTGATCACCATCTGGCGCAATATCCGGCCCAAACAATGTCTCGTAGCCTGCCTCTGCCAGCCAGCCGAGTGCTTCCTGTTCGAGTTGGTCTTCGGTCATGGCTCGCCCTGTGTCAACGGGTCAACAGCTCGATGTAAGCCTGATAACTGTAGCTGCGGTTTTTCTTCTGGCCGGTCAGTTCGCTGACAATACCCAAATCCTCCAGCAGTCTGACCGCCGCATTCGCCGTTGGAAAGCTGGTATTGAGCGCCTGGCGTGCCAATTCGACGGTAAAGCGCGGCATCATCGGCAGTGCTTCGAACAGGCGGTAACTCGCCGGGCCGGCCTTGGGCGAAGCCAGTAATCGACGGCGGTCGCCGGCGATCAAGCTGGCAATGGCGACGATGCTGCTTTCGGCCTCGCTGGCAGCAGCCGCGACGCCCTCCAGGAAGAAGCTGACCCAGCCTTCCCAATCACCTTCTGTGCGGATGGCCGACAACCGCTGGTAATACGCAGACTGGTGCTGCTTCAGGTAGCCACTCAGATACATCAGCGGCTCGGGCAGCAGGCGCCAATGCTCCATCAGCGCCGCAATCAGCAAACGCCCGATACGGCCATTGCCATCGAGAAACGGGTGGATAGTTTCAAACTGGGCATGCACCAGGGCAATCTTCACCAGCGGCGGCAAGGCCGGGGCCGGGGTGGCAACCGACTCGTCGTGAATGAAGCACTCAATATCGGCCAGCAAATCCGCCACCCGCTCGGCCGGCGGCGGCACAAACGCCGCATTGCCGGGCCGTGTGCCACCAATCCAGTTTTGCGAACGCCGCAACTCGCCGGGCTGCTTGCCGCTGCCGCGCACGCCGTCGAGCAGCAAGCGGTGGGCGTCGCACAACAAGCGCACGCTGATCGGCAGCCCCGCCAGATCGCGCAGATTGTCCTGCACCAGCCGGAATGCCCGCAGGTAATTGGTCACCTCTTCGACATCGTCGCTGTTGCCAATGGCAAAGCCGGCCTCTTCATCAAACAGATCGACCAGCGTCGCCTGCGTGCCCTCGATCTGCGAAGTCAGCAAGGCTTCCTTGCGCACGGCGCTATAGAGCAGCCAATCCACCGACGGCACCAGCCCCGATACCCCGGACAAACGCGCCAAAGCCAACTCCGCCGCCCGATTGCCTGCCTCGAAGCAGGCCGGTGCCAACACAGGCTCGCTCGGCGGCAACGGCAGCGGGACAAAAGCCTGGATGGCTTCGCCCAAGGTGGTGGCAGTCGCGTAAGTGCCGGTGCGGCGCATGGTATGAAAGGATTCTTTAAACGATGCTCAGGATATTAAAGCAATCGTTAATACAATGTCACGCGATGAAAGGGGATTTGAATTGCGCGTTCGTCGCTATAAGCGAGAGGAGTCGCCCCAGGGCTGCCGCACTCCTCAAGCCCCAGTGGCGAGTACTCGGAGCTAGCCGCAGAATATTCGGAGCTGACCTCCGAGTATTGGGAACGGCTCCCCATAATGCCCTGCTCGAAAACTGGCCTATAAACAACCTAAGCCAGCCAACCTGGGGATCGCCTTCGGGCTGTTTATTGGTCAAATTTATCAATGCCCGCGCTAGTATTTCCAGTTTTTTCGGCTAAAATCCGGGCTAAGTGGATTGGGGGTTCCCGGTCGGCGTCATGGCCTCGGTGGGTACATCGGGGCCTTTCGCTTTTCTGGGAGGGTAAATCATCAGGCCCACATTCTCGAAATCACTCCCAACACACGCTCGACCACCCGCACAGTAGAACTTCTGCTTCAGTAGCTCAAAAGCCTGATTGGCTTGTGCTGGGCGGATGTAGTTCACACCCACAGGTCTTGCGACAAGATCAGCCAACTGCAGCCCAGCCAGATTTGTTTTCTTGTCAGCGAAAACGATGTTGAAGGGAAGCTGCCTGTTCCCTGAATTCTCCCCATCGCAGATACGCCGAAACTCAAGCTCCAGCTCAGCATCTTCTTTTTTGCCTCGGCACTCCACGACCACATGGGTCTGAAGGTGATCCTGCTTTTTCTCAGCCAGGAAATTCCGCAGCGACTCCAGGCAAATTCCCAAAGCAATGTGATACGGATTCGAACTGGCACCTTCCGTCCGGCTTAACCTCGCCTTATCAACCACACACCCGATCAGGATGAAGTTACTGGCAGCCATGATGGATGTCAGATGCCCCATGAACTCAATCCGGGTCGGGTGATGGCTCAGAAAGGCAAAAACACCCTTCTGCTTACGAATCTCGTTTTCGTGCAGGACAACGCTGTCATGTCCGAAATAATTGAACTTGAGCTTCTCAATGGCCGGGATGATCTTTTCGCTGTAGTGCCGCTTGTGGAACACACACAAAGCCAGCACGAAAATAGGGTAGTCGGGATCGACGCTTTCCAGCGAATGGTCACCGCTCTCATCCACATACACGACGTAATCGCTGAATTTCGCGCCACTCTGAGTCAGCGGGAGAGTGGCCGCCGAAACAGGGATCGGCTCCGCATTAGCAAACAGATCATATTGCGTACCGCTGGTCATGCTATGGACTCCTAAATGAGAGCCTTGTCTTCCGGCAGGCACAACTGGCCGGAGATCAGGCGGGGGAGCAGGGTGTCGCGGAGGGTGGCGAGGGTTTGGGCTTGTTGCTCATTTTCGACAAGACGGTCGAATAAAGAACCTGCAATGCTGGCAAAAGCATCAAGCACGGGTGCTGGCGGGACGAGCGCAGGAATCGGCCGGAAGGCTTTTTTACTGATTTCCATGAAGGTCGAGCCATTGGCTCGGCCTTTGATGACATCCATGTTGTGCCGGCACCAGAACAACAAGTATAGCGGCGGCAATTGGCTTGTGGGCAGCATGGCGATATAGCCCTGATTGATCGCCAATGGCACTTGCGCAATGGCCAGATAGCCAATCGGAGCACGTGATGACATCAACAGCGTTCCGGCGGGTAGAAGGCCGGAACTCACCTTGGCCAAGCCTTGAGCAGAAAGTTTGCGATCCGTCGCCAGCAATACCGGGGCCTGAATGCCTGACAAGTCCTTGGGGGTTGTCCAGCAATGCTCACCGGGTTCCCAGTAAGCAGGCTCCTTGGTGTCAGGTGTGCCGCCGCCTACGCTTTCCACAACATCGCCAACCGGCGCAACCCGCCACCCCTTCGGCACCAAGCCAAGTTCCGATTCCTCGAAGCTCTCAGGAAAGAGCGCGGCGGTGGCTTCGTCCATGCCTTCCGGGGCGCGGCCTTGTTGTTTGGCGTGGATGGGGTCGAAATCGACAAACCACGATTTGAACAGCGCCTGCGCGATGGCTTCGAGCGTGGCATTGGTTTCGCGCAGGAGAGTGATGCGGTCATCGAGGCTTCCGAGAACCCCAACAACCTGATCCTGCCTTGCCAGCGATGGAACAGCCACTTTCATTTTCTTGGCTGCACCAACATTGAAATGCTGCTGCACAGCACCTACGGTATGAGAGTCAATGTGATGAGTTGCCACCGAGTTCACCCAGTAGCAGAGAAAACGTGGGCGAATTCTCTTGCCACATCTGACTAGAACTAGATCAGAGCAGTTGGCCTCGGGTAGCCAGTCAGGAACAACGGCACAGGTGCCGGGTTTCCCCGTGCGAACAATCGCTACATCACCAGGCCTCAGCGAGGATTTTTTGATACGCCGATGAAAATCAGGGGATATGTACTTGAGGTCATTTTGGTTAACTCCAAATGGCTCAATATTCAACGACCGTAGGAACGGAATTCCCGACTCAACGTATTCACTTGCCATTGGCCCAACATAGCCAACGGTTACTTCATCGGCAATCTCATCCAACTCTTCGAGCGGCCACTCAGAGCTCATACCCCAGCCCCCCCAGCTTCTGCCGAATCAAGGCATCCAGTTCCATCCCTTTCGCCATCTGCTCGCCCAACTGCTCGGTGAGTTTCTGCATCTTGTCAGCAAAGGCTTCATCGTCGTCCTCGACTTCTTCGGCGCCGACGTAGCGGCCCGGCGTCAGGACATGGCCGTGTTCGGCGATTTCGGCGAGTTTGACGCTACGGCAGTAGCCGGGGATGTCGACGTAGATTTCATTTTTGGCCGTTTTTTCGGGTTGACCGCGCCAAGTCTCCACGGTGTCGGCGATGCGGGCGATGACCTCGTCGGTCAGTTCCGACTGCACCCGGCTGATCATGCTGCCGAGCTTGCGGGCGTCGATGAACAGCACTTCGCCCTGGCGGGTTTGCTTCTGCCGGGCGAGGAACCACAGGCAGGCGGGAATCTGGGTGTTGAAGAAGAGTTGGCCGGGCAAGGCGATCATCACTTCGACGACGTCGGCGTCGACCATGGCGCGGCGGATTTCGCCCTCAGAGTTCTGGCTGGAACTCATCGAACCGTTGGCGAGCACGATGCCGGCGCGGCCGTTCGGTTTCAGGTGGTAAAGCATGTGCTGCAGCCAGGCGTAGTTGGCGTTGCCGGCCGGCGGCTGCCCATATTCCCAGCGCGGGTCGCCGGTCAGGCTGGCGTGCCACCAGTCGCTGATATTGAACGGCGGGTTGGCGAGGATGAAGTCGGCGCGCAGATCCGGGTGCTGGTTGCGGGTGAAGGTGTCGCCGGGTTCGCGGCCAAGGTTGAAGTCGATGCCGCGGATGGCCAGGTTCATGGCGGCCAGTCGCCACGTCGTCGGGTTGGATTCCTGGCCGTAGATCGAGACATCGCCGATCTTGCCGCCGTGCGCTTCGATGAATTTCTCGGACTGCACGAACATGCCGCCGGAGCCGCAGCAGGGGTCATAGACCTTGCCGTGGTGCGGCGCGAGGACGGCGACCAGGGTCTTGACGATGCTGGCCGGGGTGTAGAACTGGCCGCCTTTCTTGCCTTCGGCGCTGGCGAACTGGCCGAGGAAGTATTCATAGACCTGGCCGAGCACGTCGCGCGCTTGGCCCGGCTCGTCGCCGAAGCCGATGGTGGACACCAGATCGACCAGTTCGCCCAGTTTGCCATCCGGCAACTGGGCGCGGCCGTAGCGTTTGTCGAGGATGCCCTTGAGCTTGGGGTTCTCGACTTCCATGAGGGTCAGCGCGTCGTCGATACGCTTGCCGATGTCCGGCTGCTTGGCGGCGGCGCGGAGGGTTTCCCAGCGGGCCGACTCGGGCACCCAGAAGACGTTGACCTCCTTGTAGTAGTCGCGGTCTTCGAGTTCGGCGGCGAGCAGTTCGGCGTCGCCATCGTGCAGGAAGTACTCGTCGGACGCATCGGCGAAGCGCCGGGTCAGTTCGGCACGCCGGGCGGCGAAGGTGTCGGAAACGTACTTGACGAAGATCAGACCGAGGACGAGATGCTTGTATTCGGCGGCGTCCATGTTGGCACGCAGCTTGTCGGCGGTGGCCCACAGGGTTTTCTTGATGTCGTCGAGCATGGCAAAGGCCTTGTTATGCAAAGTGAAACGCAGTGGCGGATTATCCACGCCCGATGCCGGCCCGCCAAATGGCAGGCTGCTGCCGCGCGCCGGTTGCTCCTTTATAATTCGTGTTTTGCCTTCGGGAACATCGCCGTGACCGCTCCGCTTTTCGAATCCACCATCACCAGCCTGCCGCTCATCAACAAGGGCAAAGTCCGCGACATCTACGCGGTCGACGCCGACAAGCTGCTGATCGTCACCACCGACCGCCTGTCCGCCTTCGACGTCATCCTGCCCGACCCGATCCCGAAGAAGGGCGAGGTGTTGCAGGCCGTCGCCAATTTCTGGTTCGCCAAGCTCGGCCATATCGTGCCCAACCAGCTGACCGGCATCGACCCGGAAACGGTGGTCGCCGAGGGCGAACGCGAACAGGTGCGCGGGCGCGCCGTCGTCGTCAAGCGCCTGAAGCCGCTGCCGATCGAGGCCGTGGTGCGCGGCTATGTGATCGGTTCCGGCTGGAAGGACTACCAGGAAACTGGCGCCATCTGCGGCATCGCGCTGCCGGCCGGCCTGAAAATGGCGGCCAAACTGCCGGCGCCGATCTTCACCCCGGCGACCAAGGCCGAAGTCGGCGATCACGATGAAAACGTCTCCTACGAGCAGGCCGCCGCCAACTGCGACGCCACGCTGGCCGAAGCGCTGCAAGGCACCGGCAAGACCGGCACCCAGCTGTGCGCCGAAGCGCGCGACGCCGCCATCCGTCTCTATCAGGAAGCCTCCGCCTACGCAGCGACGCGCGGCATCATCATCGCCGACACCAAGTTCGAGTTCGGCATTGACGCCGCCGGCACCCTGCACCTGATCGACGAAGCGCTGACCCCGGACTCTTCCCGTTTCTGGCCGGCCGACCAGTACGCCGAAGGCAGCAACCCCCCGTCCTACGACAAGCAGTATGTGCGCGACTACCTGGAAACCCTGGACTGGGGCAAGAAGGCGCCCGGCCCCAAGCTGCCGGCCGAGGTCATCGCCCGCACCAGCGCCAAGTACATCGAAGCCTGCGAGCGCCTGACCGGCAAGACCCTGTAAGCGCCCGGCGCGAACCCGGTGCGCGAAATCCGGTCAAATGAACGTGATCTTCCCGG
>Ga0209310_1002999_pt1 | contig 10334 bp, 11 predicted proteins | sample AD_UKC030_MetaG_FD_184415 | JGI IMG/M metagenome (GOLD analysis project Ga0209310, IMG submission 184415) | Active sludge microbial communities of municipal wastewater-treating anaerobic digesters from USA - AD_UKC030_MetaG (SPAdes) (version 2) | ecosystem: Engineered > Bioreactor > Anaerobic >... | reverse complement strand
CATATGTTTCAAAGAATCCATCCGCAACCGCTTCAACGCGAGGCCATACCGTATCAATATCTGGTGCATAATTAGTATCACCTTGCTCAATATCTAGATATGTCAGTTTAGTATCATGATCATCTTTCAAATTATTCCAAGCATTATTACCCTGAATTACACCCCATTCGTAATCGCTCTTCCCATATACATTCGGGAATTCTTTCATGTAATTAGAATAGTAATCGAGGTAAAAGTATGTTAACCGAAATATCTTTCCTTTAAGCGCTGCCCAAAATTCTTTGAATTTAGCATCTGTCTTTGTACCATGACCGATTCGGACTATTACAAAATGAACTTTATTCAGAAGTTTTTCTACGATCAATTTTAAGTCATAAACGCTAATATCAATTCCACGGATTAGAGCTTCAAGAAAGATAATCTCCATCTTTCCTCGCTTTCAATAATTCTTCCTCATACTCTAGTAGAGCCTCGACAAACCCATAAGGATAAAATACGCTTCCAGAATATTGATCAAGAATCTTTTGCATCGTTGTTTTTTCTGGAGAGTCTTTTGACGCTCTGATAAAAACGATTATACAAAAAGCCAAAACTAATGCAATTAGTGCAAACAGTATCTGGTCTCCTAACATTATAAGACCTCTCCTTCTTCAAGAAGATTTTCTGCTGTTAATGTATATGGTTCAGACTGGACCTGTAAACGCCACTCAAGTTCTGTAATCTGTTTTTCAATTGAATCAACTAAGAAAGAATTTTGAGGAGGATCAAAAAGTAGACGGACCTTTAAAAAAATATAACTTTTTACAGCCTCTAAATCTACGCTTGTTGTTAGGAAATCATCCCAATCTTCGGAGTTAGAAGTAATTTTAAAAGCGGTGGTTGGTCCAACACCCAATTGGTGTAGTATCATAAAAACAGAATTAATATGCATTACAATTTCTTGATCGAAATTAAAATCTGTTGTTTGAATCCCAAGCAGAATTTTTATTGAATCTAAAATGTTTTCATCCATAAGCCGGTGTCTCCTTTCTTTGTTTGTGTGCTATGCTGAACGCCAGAAAGATCTTTTTCTTTGGCTTCATTTTCTTTTGAAAAGGCATAAGCGAAATAGTTATTGATATCATCATTAGTTAATTTAAGACTGCTGGTTTTTGTTAATTTAGTTCTATTAAAAATAATAAGAGGATCTTGACTAATCTGCCTTCTATCATTTAGATCACTCATTGCATCATAACCTTCTTTTAAAAGATTTGCATAAAAACGATTTGCCGACCGTTCTGATTCTGATGTCATTAATCCATATGTAATAAACTTCTTTGCAAGTTTTTTTGCTTCTTTTCCTTCTGAATTATCTAGATCTATACTATCAAATTTTTTTTTAATTAATTTTGCATTTGCCATTCCAAATAAACTTTGCTTATTAATTCCAATAGCTAAATCTTTAGCAACTGCATCTGGATCTTCTTTCGCTAGTTTTAAAAAAGTTTCAACAAGTTTTTTATCGGACGGTACACGAATATCTTTCTTTATTAAAAATCTATTTTCATAGGCCTTATCGCCCTTATCACTATATTGACTTGGCATTATTGCCCTATACATTGCCTTATCATAATCTGTGTAGGAAGTATAAATCCGGCTTTCCTTGCTTAAATCAATTTCTCGATTTGTTACAGTTTGCAAAGAAGTTCCTTTTTTAATGATTCGATCTTTTGAGTTTATATCATCTATCGTTTCTTTCTTCGTTTCTTCCTTTTTTCTTATTCCCCATCGCTGTCCTAAGATACCATAATGCGCAATGGCTCTTGTTTTTAATTCCATAATTTTGTGTCTCCTTTCTTTCTTTCCTTTGGCAAATCAAAAAGATTTTTTTTGTTTCCGAAATGGATTGCATTGTGCGTATTCAATGAAACACAAATTAAAAACTCTGGATCAATTGCAATATCCTTTTGAAATTCTAAATCTTCAAGAGTAATTGGATTCATATGATGAACTCTGATTGCACCAAATATTGCACGCTCTGGAATCGCCAGGTCGCAAGCACTATCTCTAACAATTACATCGCGTCGAACCTGTCTCCATTTGTAGGATGTGTAAAAGTATTGATTCAAATATCGATCGAATCCAAATGTTGCTACTCCAGCACTTCCATCTAATTTCAAATAATCAAATCGCTCTTCAAAAGTTTTTAATCTAATAAGATCTTCATAGTTTCTAGTCATCTTCTTCGTCATCCAATTCTGAAACTCCAGAATATCGGCGCATAGCATTAAGTGCATTCGCATAAAGATCTTCGATTCTCTTTTGAGACTTAAGTGCCTCGGTTTTAGCTGTAATTAATTCTTTCTGCTTTTCCAAAATCTCTTTTTCAACTTTCTCTTTGGTAGAACCCATCTTTAAAAAATGGGTAATGACCTGAGATGTTGCAGTCCCATCCATTAGTTGCCTTTCCGCTAAATCTACCGCCATTGCAATTAATTGATTCTCTCTTGCTTCTGGGGTTTTGGCCGGAGGCAATTTTCTGGAATGTTGTTGTTTACTTCTAGTATCTTTCGACATTGTTTATGCCTCCTTCCGGAAAGTTTTGAATATGTTTCATAATGTTTGGTGGAACTTTTAGGATCTCCATAAGGTGCCTATTGTCTGAAAGGAGGACGGTGCTCACCAACACCGATCTAGCCAAGGCCAGATGAAAAAAGCAATAGGCACCCAAGGGAGGCCCTAATTTTTCCCCCGGAGTTTTTTTTGAGAGCCCGCGATTTGAGAGGGGGGGTATTTTTTGAGGATACCCCGTCCCCTACTCGAAAACTTCTATTTTTTTATAAATTCCAAGAACATTTAATTTACAAATACTATCTACTGCTTCTTCAACTGCTTTAAGATAATCAGCATCAGATAATTCGTCAGAAACTTTCGCAATTCTTGCTAAGTATTCTGATGTATAGTAGCCATGATCTTCATCAAAGCGCCGCCATTCGTTCCATTGACTTAGAGGATCAAATGGATTGTCAATTGTTGTCAATAATACTGCAATCTTTTGCTTATCCATGTTATCCTCCTTTATCATTAATGGCATTTGTTAATAATGTAGTTGAAATAGACAACATTCCAGCTACTTCACTTGATGTATACCCACGGTCAAGCAAGATCTTTGCCTTATTTAGCTTAGCGGGAGAGAGTTTTGTGGAGTTGCGTGGAGTTGCATACTGCTTGACTAAATCTAAATTGGTATTATTTAAAATCTGGTGGAGAAGACTATTACTTATAGCCCCGGCCTGAATTGCCTCCCATTCTCTCGGCTTAATATCTACACTCTTCTTCTTTGCACCCACCCTTAACCGAGATTCTGCTAATGCTTGACCTTTAAGCTTTTTAATGTCACCGGGGGTCAAATCGGGGTTAGCATAACGCTTAGTAGATACAACTTTATTAGCTAATAGTAAGGCTTGCCTTTCATGGGGCTTATTACTAATTGCTATTGATAACTTAGCTTTTAAAGAATCAACTTCATTAGCATATACTTTTTTAGCAGAAGGGGAATACTTTAGAGGGGGGGTATTAACTGAAACTTTACGGGCTCTATCTCCTAGAGATTTAAGTGCATTTGCATGATCAGCATAAATAGACTCCATACGAGTACCGGAACTTAATTTAAAAGCATCATCGGTCTCATACATTTGCTTGGAAACTGTTTTCTTATCAACAACTTTTCCTTTTTTATTTACATATGTTTCGGGAGCAGGAGTGAATATTTTTTTACCGGTCTTTGGATCAACTTTATATGCATCTTTTCGTCGTTCAACTCTAGTCTCGGCATTAGCTCTTGATAAAAGAGTTGCTGCACCTTTTGTTGAACCACCCTGATATATGGTCTTAAGAGCAGCTATTCCATTATCATTAAAAGATTGTTTATAATTTAATCCATGCTTTTCGGCATCAATTACAACCATGGAATGCCTAACTGCTCGTGCTATCTCATCATGAGATGCCCCTTTGATGGTCATATCGGTAATTAGATTTGAAACTTTCCCCATTTCCGTTTGCTTATTTCGAGCAGTAAGAGGCTTCATTCCTGGATATCCGGGATAAGCCGTTTTTGGATCAAAATCAGCAAGACCTTTTAAGGATGATGATGTTTGAACTTGTTTTCTTCCATTTGGAATTACTAATACTGTGTCTCCATCAAAATCTGCTCCTGATAATTTCTTTGCAACATCTGGGTGAATAGCAACAGCATCCTGAGCATTTCCAAATATAGATTTGGCTTTTGGATTGTTATTATTAACTTTTAATTCTGGTATTTCAAAGATACCACCATGCGGATATCTAACTAAAACTACAGACTCTCCATTTTTATAGTTTGGAGCATAGATTTCTGTTGGTTTTAAGTCCAACGTTGGCAAAATAACATAGCTTCCTTGGCGCGGCATGGCTGCCGCTTTAAGGTGAACTGCATCTGAATCACATTCATCAGCAAAAGAAGATAACAACCTTTTTTTTACAGCAGGATTCGTTAATGAATTATAATCATCAAATTCTTCCTGTTTTATTTTTAAAGCAATATCGAGTTGTTGCTTAGCTAAAGATGGTGATTGCTTTGATAACATCTGGGAGGATAATGTTTTTGACCATGTTCCCCAAGACCCTTCCTCATTTACAATATTAATTGCAGATAATTTTTCCTTTCCATCTGCATCAACATAATGTTTCTGACGAACGGTTGCGCCAAATGGATTATCTGGATCATTTTTTACATTTTTTAAAGCTCCATCAAATCCATCCGCTTTTGCTTTATTTGTATTGAATCTAATATCTATACCGGGTGGTAGATCATCAGAATATATGGCCATTCCTTTTAAATACTTTCCGCCTTCAACACCAATACGAACTTGCGCATATTTTGCTTCTCCAAGAGAAATATCATTTACTCCTCGGCGAAGTTGTATAACGCCATCCATATCTGCTCCACCATCTTCCTTATATCTAACATCAATTCGAGCTTTACTGATATTAATAACCGGTTCTAATCCAAGATATGATCGCCCTCCATCATCGGACCATTCTGTAATTCCTCTAATTTTATCTTTATTTTTTACAAGAGTCGAATAATCTACATCGTCTTTAGTTAAAACTTTGACTGTCGTCTTTTTTCCAGTCCCTAATTGGTCGGTCTGGATATACTGGACCTTATAACCTTGTTTTTCAAGCTGAGCTATAGCTGTATTAAGCCTTGTCCTAGAAACACCGATGTGAGTTTCAACTCCAGCTCCAATATCTAAATACATTTTTTCTGATATTTGACTTTTCAACATATCAGCGGTATTTTCGGTTATTAAAGCTCTTTCCTGCATCACTGGATCTAATAAACTCCGAATGGAACTTTCGTTTTTCCCCATTCGCTTACCAATTTCAGTTGGAGAATATCCTTTATCCGATAAGCGTTGAGCTAAGGCGGAATCGGCTTTTCTTTGCGCCGCTTTTTCTAATGATAACTCTGCTCTCAACTGCGTTGTCGTTAATCCCAATCCATCAGCGATTTCCTTTTGGCTCAAACCTTGTTTGGCTAGTTCTTGAACGCGACCTCTAAAAGAAGAATTTCGTTGATATCCATCGTCGCCACTGCCCCAAGGATATCTCCCGGATCTTCGGGCGACACCGATATGCTTTAATTCGCTCATGCCCATTACTCCTTATCTTTTAGTCGTTGAATTCTTTTATCAAAGTCCTTAATCTTTTCCATAATATACAAAATTTCTTCGGGCTCTGGACTATATACCAAAACCTCATCCAATTGATATATTCTTAATTCGATTCCAATAGCATTTGGATTTTCATCATACTCTAAACAGAAAAGTGCTGCATAAATTTCAAGTTGTTTCATGGAAGTAGCGCTTTTACCAGTTTTTAAATCATGAATGCGCAGAATGTTATCTCTAAAAGAAATTGCATCTGCAGTTCCAAAACAATTATTAGAATAAAATAAAGTATGTTCGGTTATCATTTTAAAACCGATTCCATCATTAACAAACAGATTCAATGTTTTATTACTTTTTGGTAACTTCTGGCCAAGATCAATTAATCTAGAGGCTAAATCATGAAGTTCTGTCCCTTTTTGAATAGCTAGCCACGATAGAAATACACTTTCTAACTTTTCTGAATCATAGTTAACCCAGTGGTACTTTGATGGAGATAAAAACGCATGTTCATCTTTAAGAGAGGAGTGATCGTTCCAGTTCATGTAATATTATCTCCTTATTCTCGGGATAAATAAATGCTGCATAAGACATCGCTCCAAATTTTTCGACGTAATATTCTTGGTTCGGTTGCTTAGCAGATGTTTTAGATTTTTTAACCTCTAACATTGCCCACTTATTTTTATAAAGTATTATCAAATCACAGATTCCCTGAATGTAGCTACTATCATTTTTAATAACTTCGCACCCCGGAAGCCTGTTCTTTAATTCATTAATTAATTTTGCTTGAAAAGTATTTTCTTGCATAAGATCCTTTCGAAAAAAAATAACATAGGTATGTTTTAGCAAACCATATCTTATTCCTTCTATTATAGCATATGTTTTTCCCGCGCCTAAAATTTGGTGAATCGATTCTCATTAAAACGTTGTTTATTTTTAAGAGCTTTATCAATTGCCAAATCAATAATAGAGTTACTAATAAAAATATAATAGTATAAATCGATAAATGGGGTATCTAGTCTATCTATCCGACCTGCTGCTTGAGTCATTATTCTATATGAATAATTTTGTGAGAAGAATATGACAGTGTCTGTTTCGGTACAATTCCATCCTTCGGCACCAGCCATATACTGAACAAAATATAACCATGAATCTGCCTTTGGAATATCCTCATGCTTGTGCCCATTCCATTCTGAAAAAGTAATGGCGTTATCCTGGCCAAATTTCCGTAAAGCCTCTAACTCATAATCAAAATTATAAAATACAATAATCTTTTTATGCTCATAGAATAAGGCTTTTAATTTTAGCAATCGGTCTCTATCAGAATTAACAAGTTTTCGCAATAGATAACATAACTGCGAAATATCTCTAATTGGAAGATTATTATAAAAATCCCACCGATCAACCATAAGTTGCTTTTGCTTTTCTTTATCAAAAGCACATAAAATTTTAGTCTCATGAGAAACCGTATTTTTTCTAAAATGCATATTAATCATAATTGAATCCCTAAGTCGAATCAATTTTGGAATTTCCAAATATCTTTCAACTTTAGGAAATTTAGAGAAGCGACTATATACGACATGCCGCCTTAGAAAATCCGACCGATTTTTATAAAATCCATTAGCAATAAAGACTGGGATCAAATCCATCCATGTATCCGCTGGAGTTGCACTTAGTAATATCCACTTATTATTTTTTGTAATTTTTAAAAAGGATTTTACCCATGCCCCGGCTCCGACCAATCTCTGTTCATCAAAAATAAAGAATGCATCCTTGATACCAACATACTTTGAAATATTATTCCAACTATCAACGGCCTTTATTTTCAGCGAGATATTCGCAGCTTCTTTAATCCAATCTAGTGAATCTCTTTTTTTTGCTGTCGTAATAACATATAAATCTTTTTCTATGTGCATTGGAGAATAATCACCGCTGTTTTTTTGCATAATTTTACCATTACAAATCTTCTCGTAAAAATATACCAACGATGTTAATGTCTTGCCCGAGCCAACTCCACCAACTAGAATTGACCCGGGCTTTAGCTTCTCTATGGCACTTTTCTGATGGTCATAGAGATCGAGTATCATTATACACTACTCTTCAATTCTTCTACAAGCACCATCTCGATATTCGTATCCTGGCTCACAGACGGATGCTTGGGCCGAATCAGGCGGGTTAACATATTTTGACTCAAACTGATCTTCTTGGAGTGTCACATACATGGTCTTTAAATATGCTTTAACTCCCTTCTTTCCTTGGACTTCATAATTGTAAGGGCGAATCGTAAGATCCACCGATTTGATATCTGCCCAATCCAGAATAGAAAGATCATCCTCACCAATTTGGTTAAGGCCCTTAGGAGTTACAAGAACTACTTTTGGCGGATATGCGCCAAATGCGACCTTGACTGAAAGAATTGGTTGATCTTCATCCTCTTTATCTCGTGGTTTAAGCCATCGAACATTCCAACCTTCAGCTTCTAACGCCTTTGCCTCATTAATATTATCAAGAAATACAGCAAAATTTCTATTTCCAGCTGGATTATATTGCCCTTCTTTTCCGGAAAAGTTCCTAAAGCCGATACGCGCATCCGAAATATTAATATTATCTTTTACGATTACATTCTTTGTTACCATAATACATCTCCTTTTTAATTAACATTACTTGTAAACTGCTCGAAATCTCCATATTTATTTATGGCATCAATTGCTTCATCAGCTAAGGTATTAAAATATCCGAGATCTACCATTTCTTTATTATCAAGATTGCGAACAACTTCTGATTCTAACCATCTATAGCCTTTGGTTCCAGCAGCAGCATAATATTTTTCGTCTTTATATCTGTATAGAATACCTCCACCAAAACCTGGTTTAATTGGACAGAACTCTCCAGCACGGCCAACGAATTTATAGTTATGCTCATTTTCTTTTAGATCCTCATTGAGATCCAAATATAAAGCAGATGATCCAGTAACCGTTTTAATCTCACAAAGATCTTCAAACTCAATCGCATCTTTTGTAAATAACTTTTTAAATACATAAGGCTGCTGAAATTGAGCTCCAGTTGCTGTCCATTTTCCAATGTCTTGTTTCTTTGCTGCCCAGTCATACTTAGCAATATAAACTGCATCATTCACAAGGCACATTTTTTCGTAGGTTGCTTCATGCTCAAATTCATATCCATATTTCTTTGCAAACACTTTACAGAATTCAATGATATCCTTATCAGCATTTACAATTTTAACTGAGTCGGTTTTAATATGAGCAACTACGTACCCTTTACTCTGAATTTCATCTTGAAGAGTTCTCATGAACAAGGCGCCCCTTAATGCAACAATATTATTTACATTCTTGGGATGCTTCATAACATTTGGAAATCTAGCCGATGTTAATCCATATGTAGAATTCAGTGCAATTTTAAGTGCATATGCCAAGTCTTCCATAATAGAATCATCTGTCATATACTTCGAAAGCATTCCGTCAAACATTTTTGAAACAGCTTCTTTATCTCCATGTTTAATAAGTACACGGGCATTCTTAATGCTTTCATAATTTTTTGTGTATTTACCAAAATAATTCATATTGATTAGAGATGTCGGGTGCATCGAGGCGACATCGAGCAATGCCACATTAGTATATATTCCTGGTTCAGCATATACATAGCCCCCAAGGCCAACATCATCTCCTCTATACATATTATGAAAACGCCCATCATCAAGCTTTTTCCATTCATATCCTGGGAATGTTTCTTGTAGATCTGTATAGACTAATTCTGGATTTTTGTCATCTCCAAATATCAATTTTGTTACTAACTGATTTGTTGAATTATTTGGAGTTCCGCCAGCTAACTCGGCTAGAATCAGTCGAGCGGCCCAATCGGCTTTTCTATCATTAAATGTGGCTTCTGTGATAAATACATCATTTGCACAATATTTTGCTGCAAGATCCCATTTATCTTCTGGAACTGGTTCATCCCATGGGAACGCAAATTCCTGATGGTGCATCCCAAGCTCAATTCCAAACTTTTTAAGACCTTGCTTTTTATTTGAAAAATCGTAGACATCTGTATAGGATAAGTTATAGGCTTCCCTAAATAATACATCATTATTTTCCGAATTTATTATTCTTGTGCTTAGATTGAAAAGTTGCTCATTACTATAGCCAATATATCTAGCATACAAAATATGATTATCATACCGGCGATTATTAAATCCAATAAGTTTAAAATTAAATAACTCTCCAACTTGTTCTGGGGTTGGATTAACAAGGGTAACGGGCTCATGACTATTACCTTCCAATTTATATACAATTATAAATAAATTTGGAAAGACTTCAACATCAAAAAATACAAGATCTTCTATTTTATAATTACTATTTGGGTTACTCTCCTTTTCTGATGCAAACTTCATTTTTGGGATAAGAGAAACACAGTATTCTGAATTATTTGTAGAATTCATGGCAAAGACTAAAACTCTACCGCGCATATCATTAACATCATATACTAATCCAGAATTGTACGCATCATCCAAAATCTTTTTTATAAAGTCAATACTTGGCTTCGTTGCGGGATGAATTTCTTTATTAAGATTACGAATAATTAAATCCCGTAATGCTCGCTCAGTTTTTACTGCCTTATCATCCATCA
>Ga0209310_1002996_pt1 | contig 10343 bp, 11 predicted proteins | sample AD_UKC030_MetaG_FD_184415 | JGI IMG/M metagenome (GOLD analysis project Ga0209310, IMG submission 184415) | Active sludge microbial communities of municipal wastewater-treating anaerobic digesters from USA - AD_UKC030_MetaG (SPAdes) (version 2) | ecosystem: Engineered > Bioreactor > Anaerobic >... | reverse complement strand
CCCGCGACGGCTTCCACTGCCGACAACTTCGTACTACGCTTGCTCGTGGTCATGGTTTGCCCTCCCAAGGGGTTAAAGGTCGATCTCGACAATCAACCTCTTACCATGACCACCCGCCAGCTTTCTACTGCAGACGCTTTTGCACACAAGTCAGCACACTACCGAGCTCGGAAGTCGAATCGGATCAACGGAGTAGGGTGGTTCGCCGCCGAACTTTTGCCGAACTGGGCTGGTTTGGAGTGCCGGGCTATTTCTGACGACTATTGTGGGGTCGTGGGCTCTGTTGTCTCAGTTGTGCCCGTTGCCGTCATTCGCTGCCGCCGTAGGTCAAGGGCAGGTTTCTGAGTCGAGCAGTCGCATAGCATCCCCGGTCACCGATACCTGGTCAGCCAGTCCAGCCCTTGGCCTAATGCGCTGAATCGGGCGGCAATCCGAACACATTGCAGCGACTCAAGAACGCAAGACAATTCGATTAAACGAACTCTATCCCTGTCTGAACAATGCCGACCAGGGAAAGCTGATTTTCGAGTGATTCCGAGAATCCAATGAGTACGTCCTCCCTGCTCACCCCCTGGTTCAATGCATTCACCCAGTTGTTAAAACCACCAGTATCCGGTGCCCGGTGCAGTACATTGTCGTAGAGCAGCGTTACAAAGTCCGCATTGCTTGGGTTATTTCCGTAAAGGGCTTTGAATTCGGGGCTATTTATAAATCCTGTTGCCACCTGATTTAAAGTCATACCGTTATTCATTCCCTGAGTCCAGTCGCCCACTCCGCCTGTGTCTGGCGTTCGGTCAAAGGCCGCTTGGTAAAGGCGATAGACCTGACCCATGTTGCCATTCATGTCGAATGCCATCAGCGCCACTTTGTTCTCGGTGGATTCAGAGAAGCCAATGAGTGCCTGTTCGCGAGTCATCCCGCTGGACAGACTGTTGATCCAGTAGTTAAAGCCGCCAGTGTCGGGCGCGCGATGCAGCACGTTGTCGTACAGCAGCGTCACAAATTCCGAGTTGGTTGGATTGTTCCCATAAAGCGCCTTGAACTCGGCACTATTGATAAATCCCGTAGCTACTTGCGACAGCCCCATGCCGCGGTCCATCCCCTCGATCCAATCACCCAAACCGGCTTTGTCCGGCACTCGGTCGAAAGCGGCTTGGTAGAGGCGATAAGTCTGTCCGGCGTTGCCGTCGAGATCAAAGGCGAGGGTTTTGTCGGTGAATTGGAGGCGCTCGATGTTGATGAGCGTATCTGTCCCGTTGGCAGCGGAAGCTACCGTCATGCCTGACGAAGTCCTGGTCAGCGTGTACCCGGCCTTGCTGCCGCTAAAGACAGCGGTATCCCGTCCCGCGCCACCACCGAGGGTATCGTTGCCGGCGCCACCGGTCAGAATGTCGTTGCCGGCGTATCCCCACAAGACGTCGTCGTAGGAACTGCCGGTGACCGTGTCGTTGCCGCTGAACGTATAGGTCATCAACCCCTGGAAGTCGTTCGCATTGGAATACGACTCATAGACGCTTCCGGGAATGTTCCCACCGATTGCTACGAGCAGGACAGACGCGGCCGAATACTCGCGGAAGCCGGTGAAAGTACTGGCCGCCCAGTTAAAGTAGATGTCGGTTTCGTCTTCCTCGTAGCTGAAATTGCCCAGATAGTCCGCAAAGGAGCCGTCGGGGTTCTGGAACCTGAGTAGCGTCGGACTGACGTTGACCAGATCACCCTCTTCCGTGAATGTTCCGGGGGCTGACATGTCGGTTGCGACATATGTAGTAAAGGTTGCCATCGTTATCTCCTCTTGATCGCTGTCATCTGTCCGCCACTGCCCCGGCGCCGAAGATCATCGTGTCGTTCCCAGTGCCGCCGCCCAGCCTGTCGTTGCCGGCCAAGCCGAGCAGCTGGTCGTTGAAGTTCCTACCGGTCAGGGTGTTGGCGAGGCCATCATTCGTTGTGCCGGTGGTGTTGTCACCAATGATCACGCGAGAGCCATCGGCGAAGGCGACGTTACTCGTGGTCAACTAAGCCAAGCTGACGGTCGCGGGCAGGCTGAAGGTCTTGCCGCCGGCGCTGATGCCGATACCGATGTAGTCGGAGGCATCACTCAGACCGACCGCGGTGGCGTTGATCGCGTTGGTGTCGAAGGACAGGATGTCGGTTGCCGGGTCGAAGGCAACGCTGTCACCGTTGACGATGCTGCTTTAGAGAATGGTGGCCATGGTTCCTCTCCGAAAATCGCCTCTCCCTTCCGGTCGGGCACAACGACACATTCCGCAATACCATTTATTTTTGTAAGCGCAGGGCTACGGATCCCTAGCTTTGCTGAGTCATGCGTCTCCCGACATCTCCTTTATCTGGAATCTCCAGAATTCTCTGTTCGGGGAGGGGCGGCTGATGCCGCTGAACTATTATTCTTCGATATCAGAATAGTCCTAATGTTCGTCGAATTCAAGGATGACGTTGTCGATTTTCAGGGTCGGCGGGTTCCGGCGGTTCCGATGGCGGAAGCTATGAGGAAACCCTTCGCAAAGCCGCGGGATTGGCCACCGACGACTTCTCCATCAACACCGCGAACAGGCTGCTCTAAGCCGAAACATCAAGGCTTGAACCCCGGATCCTGGCCTTGAAAGCCGCACTGACCCGTTTTACCATCCAGTTCGGGGACCGAATCGCCCTGAACTAATCTCAACCCCGTTTACACAAAAATTCGGACACGCCTAGATATTCGCCCGCACGGCTATCCTGGGCTAGGCGAGCCAAGGTCTTGTGGCCGACAACGGTAGTCACCTCGACCGCACTCAAGCCACGTTTGTGCAACCTTCTGAGTCGCAGCAAAGACTAGGTGTTTCCATACGCTGTTCGTCTGCTTTCCGGAGTGGAGCAGCCTCCCTTGGGGCCGCTTCCGAGGATAGGCGACGGACCGCTTGTGGCCGATTTAAGCCAGTGGCCTGACCAATAAACGCTAAATCCCCGGTGGAAGCTTGGAGGCCATCATCTTCTTCCGATCGATCTTGCGGCCGTCGACAATGAAGGTTCCGTCACCCACAGCGTGAACCGTGCGCTTCTCCTTGCGTACGGTATCGATGTATGCGGCAACCGCCTCCAACACAACAATGTTGTGCTTTTTGACGATGTCGATGACCTTGCACTCGATGTTGGCGAGGCTCTCCTTGATCAAGGGCGGCTTGACGAGCTTGGCCGGCGCTGACGTGAGCTTGAACTTGGCGAATTTGTCTGTGTCCGCCCAGGAGCACGTTACTATGCCAACCACCTTATCCAGCAGGTCGACGGTGGGAATGGCAATGACGCACTCCCGATTCTTTCGCAATGCCGCAAAGGAGTAATTCCATTTACCCGTGGTGATCGCAAATACCGGCGTGAAATCCATCACCATGGTCCAGGAGATGGTCATGATGTTGTCTTGTTTGCCATCATGGGTCGTCACGAGGTCCACAGGCCCGGATTCCATCAGAGTAAAAGCCTTGCTCAGTTCCAGCTGGCGCATCAAAGAACCTCCAATAGGTATGCCAAGCTTGCACGCTCGGTTTCTTCGATTATTGCCGATCAGTTGATGGTGGCCGAACGTTTCAGAGCGCAAAGCAGCCAGCGGTTCGCCTATTTCTCGGGAAACCGGCTCAATTCCCGCCTGTCCCGTTTTGTCGGGCGGCCCTTGTGATCTGGCGCAGGCGCAGGAGCCAGTTTGCGTAGCTCTGCCGCTTGGGTGCGCTCCTGAACGCTGCCTTGGGTTTCCAGATAGAGCAGTTGGGCCTCGGGTGCAGGACGGCGTTGCTCATTCAACCCCTGCACGACGACCTCCCAATCCTGCTCCCCGGCACGGAGTTGCAGGCGGTCGCCGACCTCTACCTCCTTGGCGGGTTTGGTGGAGGCGTCATTCAGCTTCACTTTGCCACCGTCTACGGCGTCGCTTGCGAGGCTGCGAGTCTTGAAGAAGCGGGCTGCCCATAGCCATTTATCGAGACGCATTGCAGTGACCCCCTATCCCCAGAAACACCCGTACTGGTCCCGGTCGACCACGGCGAGGAACTCGTCGATCGATGCGACTGTGGCATTCGGCTCATACCCCTGCCACTTCAGACTAGCGCGCATCCAGAACACTTTCCAGCAGTCTTGAGCGCGGACGAAAGTGGCCTTGGCTAACGGACGCTGATGGATGACCGATGGGTCGTCCCACTGGGGCCGGATTTCCAAGAGTTCGATACTCTGCCCGGACAGGCGATAGCCGATGTCGAGCTCTTTGCGGATATGGGGCGGCGGGCGTCGTTTGGCCAGGAACTTGTCCAGGGCGTTCTCGATCCGCTTTTTCTCAAGGTCGTTGAAGGACATCGTGGCAACTGGCAGAAGGAATTTTATTGACCCATTCTTTCGGGTCTTGCCCGACTTGTCTACGGCGGGTATGCAGTTCCTCGGCAACGGATTCGGAGTGGTGCACAACAATCGCACCGGATTCCTGATGTCCGGCCATCAGGCAGGGCTTCCCTTCGGCGAGTTGCATGGCAACCTGATCAAAACAGACTCGCCGAAATGATTATTTGGCGTCACGGCTAGCTGGCATCTCCTATTGGCTGCGCAAACTGCCAATATCGTAGGTTTCCAACAGTTGATTTGCCATGGATGAATGGGGTCGCCCCTTCATCTTGGTAAGGTAAGCCTCGGAGGCTTCCTTTCCACACCAGGGCAGGATGATGTCAGGTCGTGATGGGTGCTCTGGAATGTAAGAACTGAGGTCATAGACCTTTCCGTTGATTGCCATCCAGCAATCGTCTTCCTTGGCATGTTGGGCGACGTCGGCCAACCCGAAATCCTTGCTGTCCCTGATCGGTGGTGCATCCGGAGTTGATGGCACCCAGCGGCCCGCAAGCCAGATAGCCAATACAGCTATCCAGAAGAGCACAGTCGCCACGAGGAATAGTTTGTGGCTCATCGGAAGTCGAATCGCTCAAAGTGAATTTGCCTGGCCGGCACACCTTGCGCCAACAAATAATCGACCGCTGACGCGACCAGACCGGGTGGCCCGCACAGGTAACAGTTCAAACCCAACAATTCGCTTGTTGCGGGAATAATTTCCAAAAACGGCGGTGCTGTGGTGCCACTTTCTCGGGCTGTAAGGCTGAAGTTGGCGTAGGAATGCGCAAATGTCTGTAATTCGTGTAGATAAGCGGCATCCTCTTCGGTTCGATAGAGATAGATTAGGCGTGCTGGATGGTCAGGCTGGCCGGCACGCAGGCGCGCAAGAAACGGTGTAATACCGATGCCGCCCGCAATCCATAGACCTGGACCAGACGGTTGCTCAGAGAGGAAGTCTCCAAAAGGCCCATGGATTCTTGCGGAAACCCCCCGCTCCAATGACTGGAGGTGCTGTGTGCAATCGCCCAAGGCCTTGATGCCGAGCGAAAGTTCCCCATGCGAACCCAGGGCACTGATGGTAAATGGGTGGAACTCACGGCAGCCATGAAAATGAGGGCCGTCGTAGAACGCAGCCAATACGAACTGTCCTGGGCGGGCGTCAATCGCATGTGACAGCGGTTTGAGTAGAACCTCGACAATATCCTTGGCTGGTGACTTGACCTCGCAAACAATAAATGGCTTGGCGGCAACGCCGAAATCAGCGCTGACTACGCGCCAGAGGATGAAGCCGATTGCCAGAAATGGCGACCAGAGCAAGGGGAAATCCAGCCCGAGTACAAATAGATGAGCAACGGCCAGGATAACTGCTACCACTAACAGCCAATGCAGCCAGCGCCAAGTCGAATACGGCGTGCGAGAGGCCAGCGCACCGCTCATGCCTGCCATCAGGCAGAGCAGCGACAGCCAACCCAGCCATCCGGGCCAGCTCTGCTGCCAAGGTGCCAGTACAACCCAGGCCAGACTGGGTTGCTCAGTCCAGGCATCGAGCGCCAAGGTGAGCGGATGAGACAAAATGACGATATAGGCCGCCAGGCCAAGCCTGTGGTGCCACACATACATGCGCTCCAGACCGCCAAGCTGTTTTGCCAGCCATGGTTCTCGAATGACGAATAGCAAGTTGGCCAGCAGCAGGCCGCACCCCACCCACCCGAAAACGATCGCGATACTGCGCCAGGGACCAAGACCCTCTGGGAAAGCCCAGTAGACCGGCACCCCAACCAGCAGAGAGGTAACAAGGGCAAGAGGCCTGATGCGGGTCATGAGGGGTGTGAGCTAGCGCAGGGGCGCCGGCTCCTTCAGATGGTCACAGAAATCGCGACGACTACCGGGAGGTCTGAGACCACTTTCGGCGGCTCTTGCCACCATCAATTGATGATGGTCCAACTGGTAGGCATGACATGCTTCATAGGTCTTGAAACCCCGAATCCTGGTTTGATGCTCCACACGCTCTTCTGGTGACATCAAATGCCAACCGGTTGTATTTCCTTCATTCGCCCGCCAAGGGCCTCTGGCTAGGGCCGTATCTATGCATAGCAAGGACAATATCGCGATGAAACAGCTGGTGTGCTTTACTCGCATTGCAATCTCCTTCCGTTACCGAGGGACAACGCAACAGACTCGGCTGGCTTCATCGAAACGAACTTGGCATGCGGATACTAGCTCTGCCCGGGGAGCCGATAGCCGATGTCGAGATCCTTGCGGATGTTGGGTGGAGGTCGTCGTTTGGCCAAGAGCTTGTCCAAGGCATTCTCGATCCTTTTTTTTAAAGTCGTTGAAGGGCATATCTCGGTTTCTATCGATGAGGATTCCGGCCAAAGCTACATCCACGCAGTCATTCTATTGCGATACGCCTCTGTACCACCGTGCGATCGGCCAGACAAGCAGTGAGCTTCCCCCGAAACTTCGTCTTCCAAGAGAGCAGGTAGGATGACGAAACAGGAGGAATAGATGTTCAAGATACCGAAGCAGGAATTCACGGCCGAGTTCAAGGAATTGGCTGTCAAGCGGGTGAAGGCTGGGCAAAGCGTCGGGATGGTGGCCCGGGAACTGGGGCTGGTCGAGCAGACGCTGCGGAACTGGGTCAAGGCCGCTGATCGCGGGCAGCTGAACCCGCCGGGCGCCAAGACCATCACGTCAGAGCAGATGGAACTGTCGCGACTGCGGGCCGAGAATGCCAAGCTCAGGATGGAGTGTGAAATCCTAAAAAAAGCGACGGCGTACTTCGCGAAAGATGCGCTGCGAAGTATGCCCCGCAGGAAATCCCCTTGGGGGGACGCCTGGATCGACGGACAACGGGGCGCCTACCCGATGCCTGCGCTGTGCGCGACGCTGGGCGTGAGCCCCAGTGGATATCAGGCCTGGAAACGCGGTGGCACGGCGAACTGGAAGCGTTTAGGCGATCCTCAGCTGCTGACGCTGATTCGCGCCATTCATGCCGAACTCAAGGGTGCCTACGGTAGCCCGCGCATGGTTCGGGAAATCCGTGGGCGCGGCTTTCCGGCCAGCAAGGCGCGCATTGAACGGCTGATGCGCGAGAACGGCATCCGGGCCCGGCACAAACGGCGCTACAAGGCGACGACGGACCCCAAACATGGCTTGCCGGTGGCGCCGAACCGGCTCGACAGGAACTTCCCGCCGACAGCCCCGAACCAGGCCTGGACAGCGGATCTGACCTACATCTGGACCAACGAGGGCTGGCTCTACCTGGCCGTGGTGCTCGACCTGTTCAACCGGGAGGTCGTCGGCTGGTCGCTCAAACCCAGAATGACGACAGACATCGTGATCGATGCGCTGACCATGGCCCGGTTCCGCAGAAAGCCGGCGCCGGGATTGGTGCATCACTCCGACCGAGGCAGCCAGTATGCCAGCCACGCCTTCCAGACGCGGCTGAAGGCATACGGCATGATCTGCTCGATGAGCCGCAAGGGAAACTGCTGGGATAACGCGCCGACCGAAAGCTTCTCCAACAGCTTCAAGAACGAGCGGGTGCATGGCACTCGCTATGAAATGTAGAAGTCGCGACCCGATCTGACAGTTTCCCCGTTTTGACGGTGCCTGATTGTCAGATCAAATTCAGGTTGGTGACTTTCTCGTTCCACGCCTCCTTTCCTGCGACCAGGGTTTGCAGAGGCGTGCGTCCGCAACACATCTTACCCTGGTGGGTTCGCTCGTTGTTGTAGTAGGCCAGCCAGACATCGAGATCGGTCTGTAGCTCCGCCAGCGACAGATAGAGCTTGCGGCGGAATGCCACCTGATAAAACTCCTGCAAGATGGTTTTGTGGAAACGCTCGCAGATACCGTTGGTCTGCGGATGTCGCGCCTTGGTCTTGGTATGCTCGATGTCGTTCAGGGCCAGGTAGAGCTGGTAGTCGTGGGTTTCCGGCTTGCCGCAATACTCCGTGCCGCGATCCGTCAGCATGCGGATGACGCCCATGCCGTGCTCCTCGAAGAAGGGCAAGACACGGTCATTGAGCAGGTCGGCCGCAGTGATCGGCGTCTTGGTCGTATAGAGCTTGGCCATGGCAACTTTGCTGTAGGTATCGACGAAGGTCTGCTGGTAGATCCGGCCAACGCCCTTGATCGTGCCGACGTAGAAGGTGTCCTGCGACCCGAGATAGCCAGGATGGGCGGTTTCGATTTCGCCATGGGCCAGGTCGTCGTCCTGCTTGCGCTCCAGCGCCGCTACCTGGGCATCGGTGAGCAGGATACCTTGCTCGGCTACTTGTTTCTCCAGTGCGGCCAAGCGCTGCTTGAACGAGGCGAGATCATTGCGTAGCCAGATCGAGCGGACGCCGGACGGTGAAACGAAGATGCCGCGTTGACGCAGTTCGTTGCTGGCTCTCACTTGCCCATGCGCTGGCTGCTCGGTAGCGTAGGCAAGCACCGCCGTTTCCGTGGCTTCCTCAACTCTGTTCTTGGGATTCGGTTTGCGCCGGTTGGCGTCAAACAGGGCTTCGACGCCGCCTTCGGCGACGGCATTCTGGTAACGGTAGAAGGTGTCGCGGGACAGGCCCATTACCTTGCAGGCTTTTGAGACGTTGCCCAACTCGGTGGCCAGATTCAGCAGGCCGATCTTGTGACGAATGACGTTCTGGTTAAGACTACCCATGGGGTTACTCCTTGGCGCTTGCGCGCAGTTTTGATGAAGATTCGCACCTCTATCAAAACGGGTAACCCCACCCCTTGGCAAGGCCCTGCTGTCAGATCAAGTCTGAACTTCTACACAGGTAGGTGCTGGGATCAGCGGCGACACAGATGGTGATGGCGATATTGATGTCATCCTGAGCTACGGCGCCCGCTCGTTTTCCATTCTTGATGCCGAAGGCAGGGTCGTCTTCGACAGCGGGGATCACATTGAACGCTTTATTGCGTCGCAAGGCATCTTCAATGCGAGCACGCCGGCAAGTTCCGGTGCCTACGACGATACGCGCAGCGATGACAAGGGACCGGAGCCGGAGGGCGTGACGGTGGCGACAATTGGCGACCGGACGCTGGCTTTCGTTGGCTTGGAGCGTGGTGGTGGCGGTGTCATGGTCTATGACGTGACCGACATCAGCAATGTGCAGTTTGTGACCTATGCCCGCAATGCGGCGGACGTTTCTCCGGAAGGGCTAACTTACGTTGCGGCGGAAGACAGTCCCACTGGGCAGGCGCTCCTTGCGGTCACCAACGAATTGAGCCTGAGCCTCTCCGTCTATGGCCTGACGCGGATTGTTCATGGCGATGAGAACAGCAACGTGTTGGCCTCGGTTGCCGGCGTCGATGAATTGACCGGCGGCGCCGGCAAGGATTTTTTTGATTTCAACAAGGTGGGGGATATCGGCACTGCCGCGTCGATTCGCAACGTTATTACCGATTTCACGCAGCGCGTGGACAAGATCGATCTCAGCACGATTGACGCGAATATTCTGAAAGAGGGTGATCAGAAATTCAATTGGGCGCCTGCGCTCTCGGGAAAAGCTGGGCAACTCGTCGTTGAGCAGAACGAAGGCGTCACGCTGGTTATGGGGGACGTGAATGGTGATGCAATTGCTGATTTCACCATCGAGCTGCTTGGCGTCCCTCGCTTGACGCCACAAGACATCATTTTTTGATTGCTGATTTCATTTTGCAAAATCACAAAGCCGGCATCTGTCGGCTTTTCTTTTGCGTCAGCCTGAATTGCTGGCCGACTGCCGCCGTCCCGCCAGCGCCGACTTTCAACTCGATTACGTGACCTGCCACTTCGTTCATCCGGCAGGTCTCGAAGTGCGGCGGTCGCTCAGATGGCGGGTTTGTGGAAGCGGTGTACGGCGGGTTGTGGCCGGGTGTTGCCTGTTACTGCATGGTCAAGACGAGGATATTCCGCAGTCAGGTGCAACGAGATTGGCTGGTCATTGCAGTCTAGGTTTTGCTGTTGGCCGCTAGCGCGAGCGCGCCATGTCCAG
>Ga0209310_1002993_pt1 | contig 10352 bp, 9 predicted proteins | sample AD_UKC030_MetaG_FD_184415 | JGI IMG/M metagenome (GOLD analysis project Ga0209310, IMG submission 184415) | Active sludge microbial communities of municipal wastewater-treating anaerobic digesters from USA - AD_UKC030_MetaG (SPAdes) (version 2) | ecosystem: Engineered > Bioreactor > Anaerobic >... | reverse complement strand
GCGGCCAGCAGGCGCCGCTGCTGCACCAGATTGTCGGGGATCAGTTTTTCGGCGATGCCTTCCAGGGTGTCGCCCTCGCTGGCGCGCCATTCGCGGATCGCCGTGCCACTGCTGCGCGCACCGTTGGCTCCGGCATTATCGGCGCTGCCGGCTGCCGGAGCGGGAATGGGAGTGGGACTTGCGAGGACCAGCGGCTCGTTTGGCATCAACACGAAGTCGCGCTGCAGGTCGACGCCGCAACCGGCACGCAGGCCGATCAGGAAGATGGGTTCGGAAACCGGTTTGCTTCCGGTGATGAGCAAACGGTAGCCGTTGCCGTCGCGCACCAGCCGGGTCCTGGCATTGGCGATCACCGGCAGGTCGGAACCGCCGACTTGGGCAAGAGAAAAACAGGATTCCTCGACCGCCTCGCCGGCAGTGGCATTGATCGGCACCTCGGCGCGCAACGGTTCGCCGATCCGCGAGTGCAAAATGATGTCGCCGAAACCGATGGCCCAGGCCTGGGGCACGGTCAACAGTGCCAGACTCAAGGCGTGCAGGCGGAATGTTCTCGTGTTCATGATGCCCTGAACCCGCTGGTTTGCTCATATTCCATGAGCGAAGTTTAGCAGGGGGCTGGTGTCGGCATCAGGAACTATTGCACACTTGGCAGCACAATCCGATTTCTGCAGAAAGGGTAGTCATGGCCTTTGTCTTTCCTCCGCATCAGTTTGCAGTGTTGCCGGTCGCCGGTAGCGCCGAGTTGTTTCCTGTCCGGCGCATTTACTGTGTCGGGCGAAATTATGCCGATCATGCCCGCGAGATGGGCGCCACCGATCAGGCCGAAGGGCGCGAACCGCCGTTTTTCTTCATGAAGCCGGGCGATGCCGTGGTCAGCGGGACGGGCGAGATCAGTGTCGCCTATCCGCCCGTGACGCAAAATCTGCACCACGAAGTCGAGCTGATCGTCGCGCTCGGCGCCGGCGGTGCGAACCTTACGGTCGACGCGGCAAAAGGCCTGATTTTTGGCTATGCCGTCGGCGTCGATCTGACCCGCCGCGACATCCAGGCCCGGGCCAAGGAGAAGGGTCACCCGTGGGACATGGGCAAGGGTTTCGACCAGTCGGCGGTGGCCGGCGCGATTAGCCCCGTGGCGCAGTCCGGATATCTGGACCGTGGCCGCATCTGGCTCAAGGTCAATGGTGAAGTCCGCCAGGATGGCGACCTGGCGGCGATGCTGTGGCAGGTGGCCGACATCGTCGCCAACCTGTCGACGCTGGTGCGCCTTGAAGCCGGCGATCTGATCTATACCGGCACGCCAGCCGGGGTCGGGCCGCTGCTGCGCGGCGATGTGCTGGAAGGTGGCGTCGACGGCGTCGGCACGCTGCGCGCGCGCATCGTCTGAGCTTTACGTCGGCCGCTTGTCGATGACGCGCCTGGCCTTGCCGATCGAGCGCTCGATGCCGCCGACATCGACAATGTCAATGCGGGCGGTTATGCCGATGTAGGACTTGATGTGGTGCTGCAGGTCGTTGGCGACGAACTCTTTTTCGGGCGCGCTGGCGAACTGGAATTCCGGCTTCAGTTCGACATTGACCTTCATCGCGTCGAGGTGGCCGTCGCGGCTGACTTCCAGCACATAGTGCGGCGACAGCTTGGGCTGGCGAAGGATCAGTTCCTCGATCTGCGACGGGAAAACATTGACGCCGCGGATGATCAGCATGTCGTCCGAGCGTCCGGTGATCTTGCCGATGCGGCGCATCGACCGTGACGTCGGCGGCAGCAGGCAGGTCAGGTCGCGGGTGCGGTAGCGGATGACCGGCATCGCCGCCTTGGTCAGCGAGGTAAAGACGAGTTCGCCCTGGCTGCCTTCGGGGAGTATTTCGCCGGTCACCGGGTCGACGATTTCCGGGTAGAAATGGTCTTCCCAGATCACCGGGCCATCCTTGGATTCATGGCATTCGCTGGCGACGCCGGGGCCGATGACTTCCGAAAGACCGTAGAGGTCGATGGCATCGATGCCGAAGGCGGATTCGATTTCCTTGCGCATCGCGTTGGTCCACGGTTCGGCACCGTGGATGCCGATGCGCAGCGCGGTGCTCTGCGGGTCGATACCCTGGCGGCGGAATTCGTCGGCGATGTTGAGCATGTAGGAGGGCGTGACCATGATGATGGTCGGCTTGAAGTCGCAGATCAGCTGCACCTGCTTTTCGGTCTGCCCGCCGGACATCGGGATCACCGTGCAGCCGAGCTTTTCAGCACCGTAGTGGGCGCCAAGGCCGCCGGTGAATAGTCCATAACCGTAGGCGACGTGCACGATGTCGCCCGGCCGTCCGCCGGCGGCGCGGATCGAGCGGGCGATCAGGTCGGCCCACATGTCGATGTCGGCCTGTGTATAGCCGACGACGGTCGGCTTGCCGGTGGTACCGCTCGAAGCGTGGATGCGTACCACCTGCTCGCGTGGCACGGCGAACATGCCGTAGGGGTAGTTGTCGCGCAGATCCTGCTTGGTTGTAAACGGGAATTTCCCCAGGTCGGCCAATGACTTGAAATCGTCGGGATGGACGCCGGCTGCGTCGAAGCTGGCCTTGTAGTGCGGCACGTTCTTGTAGACGTGATGCAGCGTCCATTTGAGGCGCTCGGTCTGCAGCGCGACGATTTCGTCGCGGCTGGCGGTTTCGATGGCGTGCAGGCCTTTGTTCATTGTTCTCTCCCTCCTGAACCGCAAATTCTCGCTCCGTCGCACGGCGTTCCGCTTGAGGCAGATCAATTTGAGCAGGATTTCCCGGTCGACCGTAAGGACCGGAAAATGGAGTTCAGTCTGGATACCGACGCCATAATTATGAATTTTCACGACGGGATTCGGTTTTGTGTGTGCTAAAATTTCGCGCTCCAAGCAGGTAAAAAAACAGGCGGAATCGCAGAGTGAAAAACGCAGCCGCCAATTGCTCGTAACTCAACTAAACGCAAGGAAGGCGCATGAAAATTCACGAATATCAGGGCAAACAACTCCTGAAAAAATTCGGCGTTACGGTTCCGCGCGGAATTCACTGCACCACCGTCGACGACGCGGTGAAGGCAGCGGAATCCCTGGGCGGCAGTGTCTGGGTGGTCAAGGCTCAGATTCACGCCGGTGGCCGTGGCAAGGGTGGCGGGGTCAAGGTGGCGAAGTCGCTCGAGCAAGTGCGCGAATTCGCCGGCCAGATCCTCGGCATGCAATTGATCACGCACCAGACCGGCCCGCAAGGCCAGAAAGTTCGCCACCTGCTGATCGAGGAAGGCGCCGACATCAAGCACGAGTACTACGTTGCCGCGCTGACCGACCGCGCCACGCAGTCGGTCGCCATGATGGCTTCTTACGAAGGCGGCATGGATATCGAGGAAGTTGCCCACAAGACCCCGGAAAAGATCGTCAAGGTCTTCATCAACCCGCTGGTCGGCCTGACCGACGCGCAGGCGCTGACCCTGGCCAAGGGCATGGGTATGCAGGAAAGCTCGATTCCGCAGTGTGTCGATACGCTCAAGAAGCTGTACACCTGCTACATGGAAACCGACGCGTCGCTGGCCGAAATCAACCCGCTGATCCACGAGGGTGACGGCACCGTCAAGGCGCTCGACGCCAAGTTCAACTTCGACTCGAACGCCCTCTACCGCCAGCCGGAAATCGTCGCCATGCGCGACCTGGACGAAGAAGATGCCGATGAAGTCGAAGCATCCAAGTTCGATCTGGCCTACATCTCGCTCGACGGCAATATTGGCTGTCTGGTGAACGGTGCCGGTCTGGCGATGGCCACCATGGACACGATCAAGCTGTTCGGTGCCGAGCCGGCCAATTTCCTCGACGTCGGTGGCGGCGCGACGACCGAGAAGGTCACCGAAGCCTTCAAGATCATGCTCAAAAACCCGAAGGTCAAGGGCATCCTGGTCAACATTTTCGGCGGCATCATGAAGTGCGACACCATCGCTACCGGCGTCGTCGCTGCTGCGCGCGAAACCCACCTCAGCGTGCCGCTGGTCGTGCGCATGAAGGGTACCAACGAAGACATGGGCAAGCAGATCCTGAAAGATTCGGGTTTGCCGATCATCTCTGCCGATTCCATGGCCGAAGCCGCCACCAAGATCGTTGCTGCGGTCAAGTAAGGAGCTATTGAATGTCCATTTTCATCAATAAAGACACCAAGATCATCACCCAGGGCATCACCGGCAAGACCGGCCAGTTCCATACCGAAAAATGTATCGAATACGCCAACGGCAAGAACTGCTTTGTTGCCGGTGTGAATCCGAAGAAAGCCGGCGAGTCGATTTTCGACGTGCCGATTTTCGGTACTGTCAAGGAAGCTGCCGCACAGACCGGCGCCACCGTTTCCGTTATCTACGTGCCGCCCCCGGGTGCCGCTGCCGCGATCTGGGAAGCCGTCGAGGCCGACCTCGATCTGGCGATCTGCATCACCGAAGGCATCCCGGTCCGCGACATGCTGATGGTGCGCAACAGGATGAAGGAAAAGGAAGCCAAGGGCGGCAAGAAAACCCTGCTGCTCGGCCCGAACTGCCCCGGCCTGATCACCCCGGACGAAGTGAAGATCGGCATCATGCCGGGCCACATTCACAAGAAGGGTCGTATCGGCGTGGTTTCCCGCTCCGGCACCCTGACCTACGAAGCCGTCGGCCAGCTGACCGAAATCGGTCTCGGCCAGTCTTCGGCCGTCGGTATCGGCGGTGACCCGATCAACGGCCTCAAGCACATTGACGTCATGAAGGCCTTCAACGACGATCCGGACACCGACGCCGTCATCATGATCGGCGAAATCGGCGGTCCTGACGAAGCCGAAGCCGCCATGTGGTGCAAGGACAACATGAAGAAGCCGATCGTCGGCTTCATCGCCGGTGTCACCGCCCCGGCCGGCAAGCGCATGGGTCACGCCGGCGCGCTAATCTCCGGCGGCGCTGATACCGCTGATGCCAAGCTGGAAATCATGGCGGCATGCGGTTTTACAGTGACGCGCAACCCCTCCGAAATGGCCAAGCTGCTCAAGGCCTTGCTGTAAAATCCGGGCATTGCTCAACACTGAAAGGCGGGCTGCGGCCCGCCTTTTTCAATGATGGAACTTGATTTAACCTCCGCGACTTTCTGGATCGCCGTTGGACAGATCATCCTGATCGACATCGTGCTGTCCGGCGACAACGCGGTAGTCATTGCCCTGGCTTGCCGCAATCTGTCCCCGGAACAGCGCAAGGCCGGCATCTTCTGGGGGGTTGCCGGCGCCGTCGGGTTGCGCGTCGTGCTCACCGTGTTTGCCGCGCTGGTCATGAATCTGCCGTGGCTCAAGGCGGCCGGCGGCCTGCTGCTGGTCTGGATCGCCGTCAAGCTGATGCTGCCGGAGGATGGGGACGGCCACGACATCGAGTCGTCGGCCAACCTGTGGGGCGCGGTCAAGACCATCGTCGTCGCCGATTTCGTCATGAGTCTCGATAATGTGATCGCCGTCGCCGGTGCCGCGCATGGCAGCCTGGTCCTGCTGCTGTTCGGCCTGGCGGTGAGCATTCCGCTGATCGTCTGGTCGAGCCAATTGATTCTGCGCTGGATGGAACGCTGGCCGTCGATCGTGCTGCTCGGTGCCGGGCTGCTCGGCTACGTCGCGGGGCAGATGATCTTCTCCGATCCGGGCGTCGTCGGCCTGTTGCCGCAGATGCCCGACTGGTCGGCGAGGGCCGCCGGGATCGTCGGCGCGCTGCTGGTCGTCGCGGTCGGACGCTGGCTGGAACAGCGCATCCTGGCCCGGCAGGATATAACCCTCATTTAAGGAGCCGAAAACATGGCGCTTTTCCTGACGGAAAATGACGTAAAACAGCTGTTGACCGTAACGATGGCCCTGGAGGGCGTCGAATCGGCGCATCGCGACCTCTCGCTCGGTCAGGCGCAGGACACGCCGCGCGCCCGTACCCGCCTGCCGCAAACGGTGCTGCACATCCTGCAGGGTGCGCTGCCGGCGCAGGGCGTCATCGGCTACAAGGCGTATACCACCAACCGCAGCGGCAACCGGTTTCTCGTCCATCTGTTCGATGCCGCCAGCGGTTGCCTGCAGGCGATCATCGAAGCCGACTACATGGGCATGATCCGCACCGGCGCTGCGAGCGGCCTCGCCGCCCGGCTGCTGGCGCCGCCGGCGACCACGGTCGCCGGTGTCTTCGGTGCCGGCTGGCAGGCCGAGGGCCACGTCCGGGCGATCTGCGCCGCGCTGCCGCTGGAGAAAGTGAAGGTTTTCAGCCGCAACACGGAAAAGCTTCATGCCTTCTGCCAGCGCCTCAGCGAACTGACCGGCGTCGCCGTGGTACCGGCGGCCAGCCCCGAGGAAACCGTGCGCGGCAGTACCCTGCTCGGCACCGTGACCACGGCGACGCAGCCACTGTTCGATGCCGAATGGCTGGAGTCGGGCACGCACATCAACGCTGCCGGTTCCAATGCGCTGATTCGTCAGGAACTGTCGGAAGCGACGCTCAGGCGCTGCGCGCTGGTTGCTGTCGACGCGGTGCCGACGGCGCTCGGCGAGGCTGGCGACCTGTTGCCGCTGCTCGAAAAAGGCCGGCTCCACGCCCGGCAACTGGTCGAACTCGGCGATATCGTCAGTGGCCGGCATCCGGGGCGTACTTCCGGCGAGCAGATCACCGTCTTCGAATCGCAGGGTATGGCCATCCAGGATCTGGCCGTCGGACTCAGGGTCGTGGCGGCGGCCCGCGAACGCGGCATTGGGGTTGAATTGCCGCTGCAGTGAGGAATACCTCACGGACGTCCAGCGGCCAAGCCGGCACAATCCGGCCATCCGCTGACGATTTCGTGAACCAATGACCCTGAACGAAGCGCTTGACATGGCAGTACGCACCGACCCGGGGTTGGTTCGTCCGCACAACGAGGACGCGGCCTTTGCCGACGCCGCGCTCGGCTTGGCCATCGTTGCCGATGGCATGGGCGGTTACAACGGCGGCGAAGTCGCCAGTGGCATGGCCACCGCCTTGCTCGCCGGCAGCCTGGTCGGCACACTCGACGAGCGCGAGCCGCAGCAGGTCGACGCCGATGGGGTGCGGGTTGCCCGGCGCCAGTTGCGCGACCGGATCGACGACGCCAACGCCGAAATTTACTTCGCCGGACAAAATCAGCCGCGGTTGAGCGGCATGGGCACGACGCTGGTCGTCGCCTGGTTCTACGACAACCTGCTCTGCGTGGCGCATATCGGCGATTCGCGCCTCTACCGGTTGCGCGGAAATATTTTTGATCGACTGACGCGTGACCATTCCCTCTTACAAGAACAGCTCGACAATGGCATCATTAGCGCCGAAGATGCGCGTTTTTCGCGAAGCAAGTATCTGGTTACCCGCGCGCTCGGGGTCGATCTCACGGTCGACCCGGAAATTCGCGAGTTTCCGGTGGAGCCGGGGGATGTTTACCTGCTCTGTTCGGATGGCCTTAACGACATGGTCGACGACCGGGAAATCGGCCTGACCTTGCGCGAGTTGCAGGAAGACCCGGCCGCGGCGGCGGACGAGCTGGTGCAGATGGCAAATGATGGCGGGGGACGTGACAACGTCTCGGTAGTGGTGGTCAAGGTCCGTGGCGAATTCCCGGCGCGGGCCGGCTGGTGGAAAAAGATCGTGGCACGCTTGGGGTAGGACAGGAAAGACAAGATGGCAAGACTGATACTTTCGATGGACGGGTTGGTGCTCAAGGAGATTCCGCTCAACAAGGAGCGCCTGACCATCGGCCGCCGGCCGCTCAACGATATCCAGATCGACAATCTGGCCATCTCCGGCGAGCACGCGACGATCGTCACCATCCTCAACGATTCCTTCCTCGAAGACCTCAACAGTACCAACGGCACGCTGGTCAACGGCCAGCCGATCCAGAAGCATGTCCTCAAGAACAACGACATCATCGAACTCGGCAAGTACAAGCTCAAGTTCATGACCGAAGAGCCGGTGGCCCATACCGATAATGGCCCCGCGTTGCGCGCCGCCGGTCTGCCGACCTACCCCGAGCCGGAGCGCACCTTCGCCGATACGCAGATCATGATTCCGCGCCCGCAGGCGGCGCCGGCGCCGCCGGTGCCCAAGGCGACGATCCGCCTGCTGAACGGCCCCAACGCCGGCAAGGTACTTGAACTCACCAAGCCGGTGACGACGCTGGGCAAGCCCGGCGTGCAGGTTGCCGTCATTTCGCGGCGCCCGGATGGCGTCTTTGTCACCCACGTCGAAGGCGGTAAATTCCCGACCGTCAATGGCAGGTCGCTCGATGGCGAGGCCTTCCTGCTCGAAGACAAGGATGTCGTCGAAATTGCCGGCGTCCGTATGGAAGTGGTCATCAAACCCTGACACCTGATCGCATATACACCCAGGATCATCAACGCATTCGAAACTTCCGACCATGAAACTGAAAATCCTCGGCTGTAGTGGCGGTATCGGCGGCGAGCATCTGCGCACCACGTCGCTGCTCGTCGATGATGACGTGCTGATCGATGCAGGCACCGGGGTCGGGGATCTTTCGATTGACGAACTGGCGCGCATCGACCACGTTTTTCTGACCCACACCCACCTCGACCACATCGCCTGCCTGCCGCTGCTGATCGACTCGGTGGCCGACCGCCGCGCCAAGCCACTGATCGTGTACGGCATCCCGGAAGTGCTCGATATCCTCAGGAAGCATGTCTTCAACTGGCAGATCTGGCCGGATTTCGCTGAAATTCCCGCAGCTGACACCCCCTTCCTGCGCTACCAGCCGATCGATCTGCTTGAGACGGTGACCATCAGCGGCCGCAGTTTTACCGCACTGCCGGTCAATCATACCGTGCCGGCGGTTGCCTATCGCCTTGATTCCGGGGTCGGCAGCTTGGTCTTTTCCGGCGACACCGGCCCATGCGACGCCTTGTGGCAGGCGGTCAACGCCATCGACAATTTGCGTCACGTCATCGTCGAATGCGCGTTCCCCGATTCCGAGGCGCCGCTCGCCGTGCTCTCCGGGCATCTTTGCCCGAGCATGCTGGCATCGGAATTGCATAAGCTGAAGCGCCCGTGCGAAATCCATATCACCCATCTGAAGCCGGGGCAGATGGAACGGACCATGACGGAAATTGAACGCTGCCTGGGCGAATTCAGGCCGCAGATGTTGCGCAACAATCAGGTTTTCGAGTTCTGACCGCACTCGCCAGGCAATAAAAGGGAACACCGTGGGCACCCTTGATGACCTCTTCCGACGCTTCGAACACCTCAACGACATCGGCGCGTCGCTGTCCAACGAGCGCGACCTCAACCGCCTGCTCGAAAAGATCGTCCTCGCCGCCAAGTCGATCACGCGCGCCGATGGCGGCACCCTCTACCTGCTGTCGGAAGACAAGCGTCACCTGCATTTCGAGATCGTCCGCACCGATTCGCTGAACATCGCCTTCGGTGGCACCAGTGGCAATCCGGTTTCCGGCAAGTTTCCCGATCTGCCGCTCTACCGCGCCGATGGCTCGGCCAACGACACGATGGTCGCCGCCTTCGCGGCAATCTCGGGGAAGACGGTCAATATCGCCGATGCCTACGCAGCCAAGGGCTTCGATTTCTCCGGCACGCGCAGCTTCGACGAACGTACCGGCTACCGCTCGCAATCCTTCCTGACCGTGCCGATGCGCAACCACGAAGGCGAAATCATCGGCGTGCTGCAACTGATCAATGCTCACATGCCCAAGCACGATGTCGTCGTGCCGTTTTCCGAGGCTGACCAGCGCCTTGCCGAATCGCTCGCCTCGCAGGCCGCCATCGCACTGACCAACCGGCAACTGCTGCGCCAGCTCGAAGTGCTGTTCGAATCCTTCATCCAGCTCATCAACTCGGCCATCGACGACAAATCGCCCTACACCGGCGAACATTGCCAGCGGGTGCCGAAACTGACCATGATGCTGGCCGAGGCGGCGCACGAAACCAGTACCGGGCCGCTCGCCGATTTTCAGCTGACCGACCGCGACCGCTACGAACTGCGCATTGCCGCCCTGCTGCACGATTGCGGCAAGGTCACGACGCCGGTGCATGTGGTGGACAAGGCGACCAAGCTGCAAACCATCTTCGATCGCATCGAACTGATCGACACCCGTTTCGAATTGGTTCGCCGCGATGCCGAAATCCGCATGCTGCGGCAGATCGTTGCTGGCGTTCCCCACGAGCGCGTCGAAGCGGAGTTCCGCGAATTCGTGGCCAATATGGAGGTTGACCGCAACTTCCTGCACCAGGCCAACGTCGGCAGCGAGCGCATGAGCGACGACGACATTGACCGGGTCAGGTCGATCGCCACCGGCTACAGTTGGCAAGAGGCATCTGGCGTCGAGGTCGATTTCCTCTCGGCGGACGAG
>Ga0209310_1002979_pt1 | contig 10391 bp, 10 predicted proteins | sample AD_UKC030_MetaG_FD_184415 | JGI IMG/M metagenome (GOLD analysis project Ga0209310, IMG submission 184415) | Active sludge microbial communities of municipal wastewater-treating anaerobic digesters from USA - AD_UKC030_MetaG (SPAdes) (version 2) | ecosystem: Engineered > Bioreactor > Anaerobic >... | reverse complement strand
GTTTGACATCAAAGTGTATGTTCATGCCGATTCTGATGAACGATTAATTCGAAGATTAAAACGTGATATTGCAGAACGGGGACGTGACATGAATGAGGTCATAAATCGCTATCAAAACACGTTAAAACCAATGCACGAACAGTTCATTGAACCAACCAAAGCCTTTGCAGATATTATAATTCCGAACGACAAATACAATACAGTTGCCATCGATGTGGTTCGAGCCGTAATTAACCAACGAATATTATAAACATGAACTTTATCCAACGCTATAAGGAAAAACACCCATGGTTCAAATATGTCGGAAACCGATATGTTTTAGTGCTCGTTTTTTTCGCTGTTTGGATGCTTTTCCTTGATAACTATTCTTATATTGAACATCGTGTTTTAAATAAAGAATTGGATGAACTTGAAACCAATAAAAAATACTACCAAGACGAAATTAAAAAAGACTGTCTTGATATCAAACGATTAAACAATCCTGATCAAATTGAAAAATATGCTCGCGAAAAGTATTACATGAAACGCGACAGCGAAGATATTTATATCATCGAATTTGAAGAGGATTTGTTAGAAGAAGAAAACAATAAATCTCTATAAACGATGTCTAAGCATCTATTCAACGAATTTGAACCTGTTTCATCCAAACAATGGAAACAGCAAATTCAGTACGAACTCAAAGGGGCTGATTATAACGAAACTTTAGTTTGGGAAAGTCCGGAAGGTATTAAAGTAAAACCTTTTTACCATGCCGATGAAAATCAGTTAAAATTCGAATCACCAATTTCAAACGGATTTAAAATTATTCAAAACATTTATGTTTATGATATTTCAAAGTCTAATGAAAGAGCTGCAGAATCAATTAACAGAGGAGCGGAATCAATTCGTTTTACGCTTGAATCTGATGCTGTTTCTTTAGAAAAACTAATGGATAATCTTCCGAAGGAAAATGTCATCTATTATTTTAATGTTTTATTTCATTCGTCCGATTTTATCAAGAAAGCCGCCTCTTTTGCCTCTCAAAACAACTACAAAATCTTTGTTTTACAAGATGCTATAGGGCAATTAGCGAAGGACGGAAATTGGTTTGAATCATTAGAAAAAGATTTTAATCAACTGCAATCTGTGTCATCTTTAAATTTTCCATTCCTGAGTTGTAAAATTGATTTATATCAAAATGCAGGAGCAAATATCATTCAACAATTGGCTTATGCCATGGCTCATGTGAATGAATATTTCAATCGAATTGAAGGTATTTCAACGCCAATAACTTTCGAAGTTTCTGTTGGAACCAATTATTTTTTCGAAATAGCAAAATTACGTGCCTTGCGATTACTTTTTGATTCGTTAGCAAAAGAATATGACTATACATTTGATTGTCATATCATTGTCACTCCTACCAAACGCAACAAAACTTTATTCGATTATAATGTGAATATGCTTCGTACTACTACAGAATGTATGAGTGCTATTTTGGGAGGTGCCGATGGAATTTCTAATTTGGCTTATGATGCTCTTTATCACAAAGACAATGAATTCGGAGATAGAATTTCCAGAAACCAATTATTGGTTCTAAAGCATGAAAGTTATTTCAATCAAGTGCACAACCCCGCAGACGGAGCTTATTATATTGAATCTTTAACCGAGCAATTAGCTGAAAAAGCTTTAGAATTATTTAAAGATATTGAAGCAAACGGCGGTTTAATTACACAATTAATAGAAGGAACAATTCAACGGAAAATCAACGAAAGTGCACAAAAAGAACAAGACTTATTTGATTCCGGAAAAGAAGTTTTGTTGGGAACCAATAAATATCCAAACAAAAATGATAAAATGGCAAAAGAATTAGAACTTTTTCCTTTTGTAAAAACGAATGCCCGAAAAACGTTGATAACACCGATTATTGAAAAACGTTTAGCCGAAAAAACAGAACAAGAACGATTATCCTTAGAAGCATAATTAGATAAATTAACATAACGGTTTCAATAGAATTTATAAAATGAAACGAAAAAATATACAACAGTTAACCTTGAAAAGTGCAGTAAAAAAAGCTGACACTAGTTCTGTTGTTCCTTTCAGCACAGCTGAACACATTGAATTAAAACAATCTTATCATAAATCTGACGTTGAAAAATTAGAACATTTAGGTTTTGCTGCCGGATTTGCACCAAATCTTAGAGGTCCTTATGCCACGATGTATGTCCGTCGTCCTTGGACAGTTCGTCAATATGCCGGATTTTCTACAGCTGAAGAAAGTAATGCTTTTTACCGTAGAAATCTAGCCGCCGGTCAAAAAGGTCTTTCGGTTGCATTTGATTTGGCAACGCACCGCGGTTATGATTCCGATCACGAACGTGTGGTGGGCGATGTGGGAAAAGCGGGTGTGGCCATTGATTCGGTTGAAGATATGAAAGTATTATTTGACCAAATTCCTCTTGGAGAAATGTCGGTTTCCATGACCATGAACGGAGCAGTTTTACCAATCATGGCTTTTTATATTGTGGCAGCCGAAGAACAAGGTGTTGCTCCAAATTTACTTTCAGGAACTATTCAAAATGATATTTTGAAAGAGTTTATGGTTAGAAATACATATATCTATCCACCTACTCCTTCCATGAAAATTATTGCGGATATTTTTGAATATACCAGCAAAAATATGCCTAAATTCAATTCGATTTCGATTTCCGGTTATCACATGCAGGAAGCCGGAGCCACCGCAGATATTGAATTAGCTTATACCCTAGCCGATGGTTTAGAATACATTCGAACAGGTTTAGCTGCAGGAATGGATATTGACACTTTCGCTCCTCGCCTATCATTTTTCTGGGCAATTGGCATGAATCATTTTATGGAAATCGCCAAAATGCGAGCAGGTCGAATGTTGTGGGCCAAACTTTTAAAACAGTTCAACCCTAAAGATGAAAAATCATTAGCATTGCGAACGCATTGTCAGACATCAGGTTGGAGCTTAACGGAGCAAGATCCTTTTAATAATGTAGCCAGAACTTGTATTGAAGCAGCCGCAGCCGCCTTTGGAGGAACACAATCCTTACACACCAATGCATTGGATGAAGCCATTGCTTTACCAACAGATTTTTCAGCTCGAATTGCTCGAAATACACAAATCTTTTTGCAAGAAGAAACTAAAATCTGTAAAACGGTTGATCCTTGGGCAGGAAGTTATTATGTAGAAAGTTTAACAAATGAAATTGCTGAAAAAGCGTGGGCTTTGATTGAAGAAGTAGAAGAATTAGGCGGTATGACAAAAGCCATTGAAGCCGGAATTCCGAAATTGCGAATTGAAGAAGCCTCTGCCAGAAAGCAAGCCAGAATTGACAGTGGTCAGGATATCATTGTGGGTGTCAACAAATATCGTTTGGAGAAAGAAGATCCATTAATGATTTTAGATGTTGATAATCAAATGGTTCGGAAACAGCAAATTGAAAGTTTAAATCGAATTAAAGCTTCACGAAATAATGAACAAGTGAAAATTTGTTTAGCAAAATTGACGGAAGCTGCTAAAACAGGAACTGAAAATTTATTAACTTTAGCCGTTGAAGCAGCTAGAAACAGAGCTACTTTGGGTGAAATCAGTGATGCCTTAGAAGAAGTTTTCAGCAGATATAAAGCACAAATCAGAACATTTAGTGGCGTGTATAGTAAAGAAATTAAAAATGATGTAAGTTTCGAAAAAGCGAAACAATTAGCCGATGCCTTTGCAAAAAAAGAAGGTCGTCGTCCCCGCATTATGATTGCGAAAATGGGACAAGACGGTCACGATCGGGGAGCAAAAGTAGTGGCCACCGGTTATGCTGATGTTGGTTTTGATGTGGACATTGGTCCGTTATTTCAAACACCAGCTGAAGCGGCCAAACAAGCCGTTGAAAACGACGTGCACATTTTAGGTGTTTCCTCTCTGGCTGCCGGACACAAAACCTTGGTTCCACAAGTAATTGAAGAACTTAAAAAATACGGTCGTGAAGACATTATGGTCATAGTAGGTGGTGTGATTCCTCATCAAGATTACCAATTTTTGTTTGATGCCGGAGCGGTTGCCGTTTTTGGTCCCGGAACTAAGATTAGTGAAGCGGCGATTAGTATTTTGGAGGTTTTACTAGAAGATTAATAGTTGAAATTACATTATTGAAAAACACTGACTGAGAGGTTGGTGTTTTTTTTATCTTTACAAAAAAATAAAATGCTCACCCTTTACTTTACCCCATTCCCCATTCTAGAATCTAATCGTTTGTTACTGCGAGCGGTTTCAACTGATGATGTTAATGAAATATTGGAACTACGAGGCAATCCGGAAACGATGAAATTCATTCCGAGACCCTTAGTTACGTCTACAGAAATGGCATTGGAACATATTGGAATGATTACCGAAAAAATTGAAAACAATATCGGTATCAATTGGGCAATTACTGTAAAAGGAAATCCAAAATTACTCGGTGTTATTGGTCACTATCGCATTCAAACCGAAAATTACCGTTCGGAAATTGGGTATATGTTGTTGCCCGAATTCCAAGGTCAAGGTATTGTAAGTGAAGCCATTAATATGGTTTTAGAGTATGGTTTCAATGTGCTAAATTTTCATTCAGTAGAAGCGGTAGTGGACCCGGAAAATCATGTTTCTGCAAAAGTCTTAGAGAAAAATGGATTTGTAAAAGAAGCCCACTTTTTAGAAAACGAATATTGGGACGGCAAGTTTTGGGATTCAGCGGTCTATTCGCTTTTAAAAAGAAATTTTGTTAAGAAATAAACTTTTTAACTCAATTAGTTTTAAAACATTTCTATTTTTACAATATGTCTAAACTTCCGCACTTGCAAACCAGCATTTTCACTGTCATGTCTAAAATGGCAATAGATTTCAATGCAATAAATTTATCTCAAGGATTTCCAAATTTTCCGATTGATGAAAAAATGGCTGAGATTATAAGACGATTAGCCGGTTCAGATGTGCATCAATACACGCCAATGGCAGGTTATCCGTCTTTGATGGAAAAAATTGCCAAACTAACCGCTCAATCCTACCAAAGAGCCATCAATCCTTTGACGGAACTGTTAATTACTGCGGGAGCTACAGAGGCTATTTTTGCAACCATTCAAGCTTTAGTTCATTCTGGTGATGAAGTATTGATTTTGGATCCAAGTTATGATTGTTATGAAACCCCCATTTTATTGAGCAATGCCAAACCGGTTCGCGTTTCTTTAAATGAGGATTATTCCCCAAATTTTGAGAAAATTGCTCATCATTTATCGTCTAAAACTAAACTTCTAATTTTAAATAATCCGCACAATCCCTCCGGAAAAATGTGGTGTGAAAAAGAGTTTGTTGAATTAGAAAATTTGTTAGAAAAATTTCCTGATGTTTTACTTTTATCCGATGAAGTTTACGAATACATAGCTTTAGAAAACAACCACATTTCTGTCAATACAAGAGAAAAACTGCGTCATCGGGCAATTATTACTTCTTCTTTTGGAAAAACATTACACCTAACTGGATGGAAAATTGGTTATGCCGTTGCTCCTGAACATTTGATGAAAGAAGTAAAAAAAGTGCATCAATTTTTAGTTTTTAGTGTCAACAGTCTATCTCAAGCTGCCATAAGTGATTATTTAGATATTTTCGACATCAGTTCAGTCAAAACAGTATACCAACAAAAAAGTAATTTTTTTCAAAACTTAATGAAAGAAACATCTTTTGAATTATTACCCTGTGAAGGAACTTATTTTCAAGTTGCTTCTTACAAAGGCATTTCAACTGAATCTGACTTGGATTTTACCAAACGATTAGTAACCGAATTTGGTGTTTCAACCATTCCGCTATCTATTTTTTATGGTGATAATACCGATTTAAAACGCATTCGCTTTTGCTTTGCCAAAGATGATGAAACACTCACAAAAGCAGCAGAACGATTACTTAAATTAAAATAATAACGTTACATAAACTATAAATTACTTTCAGAATTATAGCTATTTTATATCTTTACAAAAAACCAACTATTTATGAATTTTTCAGCAAAAATGCTTCGTGATAATGCCCTAGAAGGCAAAGTAATTGTCGTAACCGGTGGCGGTAGCGGACTCGGAAAAGCGATGACAAAATATTTCTTAGAATTAGGAGCAAAAGTAGCCATAACTTCCAGAGATTTAGACAAGTTAACAACAACCGCTGCTGAATTAGAATCACAAACCGGAGGAATTTGTTTGCCATTACAATGTGATGTTCGCCATTATGATCAAGTGGAAGCAATGTTACAAGAAGTATTAAAAACATTTGGAAAAGCGGATGTATTAATGAATAATGCTGCCGGAAATTTCATCTCACCAACAGAAAGATTATCGGCCAATGCTTTTGATACGATTATTGACATCGTTTTAAAAGGTTCAAAAAACTGCACCTTGGCTTTTGGAAAACATTGGATTGATACCAAACAGGAAAGTTCTGTAATTTTAAATATTGTCACTACTTATGCATGGACAGGTTCTGCTTATGTTGTACCTAGTGCAACGGCAAAAGCGGGCGTTTTGGCTATGACCAGAAGTTTGGCTGTAGAATGGGCAAAATATGGTATTCGTAGCAATGCTATTGCACCCGGACCTTTTCCAACAAAAGGAGCTTGGGACCGCTTATTACCTGGCGATTTAGCCGAAAAATTTGATATGGCCAAAAAAGTACCTTTGAAAAGAGTGGGCGATCACCAGGAATTAGCCAATTTAGCGGCTTATTTAGTATCTGATTTTTCGGCTTATGTAAATGGTGAAGTTATTACCATTGACGGTGGCGAATGGTTAAAAGGTGCCGGTCAATTTAATCTTTTAGAAGCTATTCCCGAAGAAATGTGGGATATGTTAGAAGCTATGATTAAAGCGAAGAAAAACGGTTAATTCAATAAGAATTTGTATCCCGTTTTTCGATTTAAAAGCTAATCATTTGAAGGACAAAACAATTAACATTTGTTAACAACTTGAAGTTGAAAAACCCATAAATAATCGTAATTTTACGGCTCAAAATTTTATAAAATCAATGGGTAAAATAATTGCAATTGCTAACCAAAAAGGAGGTGTTGGAAAAACTACAACTACCGTAAATTTAGCGGCTTCTTTAGGTGTTTTAGAAAAAAAAGTATTACTGATTGATGCTGACCCTCAAGCAAACGCAAGTTCAGGATTGGGGATTGACGTTGATTCTGTCGCCATTGGTTCCTATCAAGTTTTAGAACACAGTAATACTGCTGCTGAAGCAATAATGAAATGTTCAGCACCCAATGTAGATATTATTCCGGCACACATTGATTTAGTTGCCATAGAGATTGAATTGGTTGACAAAGAAAATCGAGAATATATGCTGAAAGAAGCATTAGCATCGATAAAAGACCAATATGATTACATTTTAATTGACTGTGCTCCTTCCTTAGGATTATTGACATTGAACGCATTAACTGCTGCAGACAGTGTAATAATTCCAATTCAATGTGAATATTTTGCATTAGAAGGTTTAGGTAAATTATTAAACACAATCAAAAGCATTCAACGATTACACAATCCCGATTTAGATATTGAAGGATTATTATTAACCATGTTTGATTCCCGCTTGCGTTTATCAAATCAAGTGGTAGAAGAAGTACAAAAACATTTCAATGACATGGTATTTAAAACCATTATTCAACGAAATGTAAAACTAAGTGAAGCTCCAAGTTTTGGGGAAAGCATCATTAATTTTGATGCAACCAGTAAAGGAGCAAACAATTATTTAAGTTTAGCAGAAGAGATTATCAAAAAAAATAGCTAGTATTTTATGACACAAGCCATCAAAAAGCAAGCATTAGGAAGAGGATTATCCGCTTTATTAAAAGATCCTGAAAACGATATTAAATCAGTTAATGATAAAAATGCCGATAAAGTTGTTGGTAATATCATCGAACTTGAATTAGAAGCAATTGAAATTAATCCGTTTCAACCACGAAGTAATTTTAATGAAGAAACACTTCAGGAGCTGGCTTCATCCATTAAAGAATTAGGCGTAATTCAACCTATTACTGTAAGAAAACTAGAATTTAATAAGTACCAATTAATTTCAGGAGAACGAAGACTTCGGGCTGCAAAAATAGCCGGTTTAACCGTCATCCCCTCCTATATTCGAATTGCCGATGATAATGAATCATTGGTGATGGCTTTGGTTGAAAATATTCAACGTCATGATTTAGACCCTATTGAAATTGCTTTATCTTACCAACGGTTGATTGATGAAATTCAATTAACACAAGAGCAAATGAGCGATAAAGTTGGAAAAAAACGTTCGACAATTGCAAATTACTTGCGGTTATTGAAATTAGACCCAATTATACAAACCGGTATTCGGGATGGTTTTATTTCCATGGGACATGGTCGAGCTTTGATTACAATTGAAAATGAGGATATACAATCAGATATCTATCATAAAATTATCAGTCAAAATCTTTCTGTGCGGGAAACTGAAAATGTCGTAAAAAATTATCAGGAAAGTTTAAAACCAAAATCAGGAAAGACAATAAAAGCTAATCCTTCTTTTTCCGTTTCAGAAATGGATAAAAAGGAAATTGGCACCACGTTAGGCACAAAAGTTGACATAAAAATTGATGCGAAAGGAAAAGGAAAAATCACCATTCCTTTCAAATCTGAATCTGATTTTCAACGCATTATAGCTTTAATAAAAGGATAGTGCATAGCTTAAGAATCATATTTTTTGCTTTTTCCCTTTTGGGGACAACTTTTGCTAATGCTCAAGTTCAAATTGAAGAATTTGGCCAAACCCAAGACACGTTAAAATACAAACCAATTGACCCTTTGGCACCTTCAAAAGCTGCCTTTTATTCTGCCATACTGCCGGGTTTAGGACAAGCATATAATAAAAAATACTGGAAAATCCCCATTGTTTATGGTGGATTAGCTATTGGTTATTATTTTTATAATGATAATAATAAATATTATAATGAATTCAGAGATATTTATAAAAGACGTTTAGAAGGCTACACAGACGATAAATATTATGGTATTTACTCTGATAATGTATTGATTAATGCTCAGCGTACTTATCAAAGAAACCGTGATATTTCACTAATGGTTATGATTGGTATTTATGTATTAAACATTATAGATGCAAATGTTGATGCTCATTTAATACAATTTAATGTCAACGAGAATCTATCCTTAAGACCTGACATTAATATAAATGACATCACTAGAAAACAAAATTTAGGGTTAGTATTAAACTATAAATTCTAATGAAAATAGCACTGTTAGGTTATGGAAAAATGGGAAAAGTTATCGAACGGATAGCTTTAGAACGCGGACATGAAATTGTATTGCGAAAATCGAGTTCCGATTCGTTTGAAGGATTAGAATTAGCAGATGTCGCGATTGATTTCAGTATTCCAAATGCAGCCGTTTCAAATATTTCCTATTGCATCGAACAAGGAATTCCTGTAGTTTCAGGCACAACAGGCTGGTTAGAAAATTACCATACAATGGTTCAACTTTGTCAATCGAAAAAAGCAGCATTTATTTATGGTTCTAATTTTAGTTTAGGAGTTAACTTGTTTTTCGAATTAAATGATTATTTAGCTAAAATGATGGCTAAATTCAATCAATATAATGTTTCAATGGAAGAAATTCATCACACTCAAAAACTTGACAAACCAAGTGGAACTGCCATTTCGTTAGCTAATTCAATTATAAATCATACCGATAAAAATAGTTGGAGTATTGAAAACCCACTAAAAGATGATTTATTTATTGATGTCAAAAGAGTGGATAATGTACCGGGAACTCACACTATTTTTTATACCTCATCAGTAGATACTATCGAGATTAAACATACTGCTCACAATCGGGATGGTTTTGCCTTTGGTGCAATTATTGCCGCGGAATGGATTGTTGGTAAAACCGGTGTTTTTACAATGAAAGATGTTTTAGGATTAAAATAATAATTAAAAGTTAAATTGGTAACAATTTTTCTTGAGATACAACTAATACAATTTAGCCAGTTTATTAAAAACAAACTTAAATTTTTATAAAATGACATTATATCAGTGGTTTATATTTTTCTTAGTGATTCAACTCGTGCATTATATCTGCACTTGGAAATTATATCAAAAAGCAGGTCGACAATCTTGGGAGGCTGCCATACCGGTTTATAATGCCGTTATATTGATGAAAATAATTAATCGCCCATGGTGGTGGACTTTTTTATTATTTATCCCTATTGTCAATTTGATCATGTTTCCGGTGATTTGGGTAGAAACCTTAAGAAGTTTTGGTAAACATTCTTCTTTAGATACTCTTTTGGCGGTGATAACATTTGGCTTGTATATTGGTTATGTGAATTATACCCAAGAAGTTACCCACAT
>Ga0209310_1002970_pt1 | contig 10414 bp, 10 predicted proteins | sample AD_UKC030_MetaG_FD_184415 | JGI IMG/M metagenome (GOLD analysis project Ga0209310, IMG submission 184415) | Active sludge microbial communities of municipal wastewater-treating anaerobic digesters from USA - AD_UKC030_MetaG (SPAdes) (version 2) | ecosystem: Engineered > Bioreactor > Anaerobic >... | reverse complement strand
CGTCGACCTTTTCAAAATCCCGAATTCCCTGGTGTGGCGCTTTTTCCTTCAGCGAGCGGTCGAAGGCGGCGTTGCTGTCGCTGGTGTAGCGTCCGCCGTAGTTGAAGGGGCCGTAAATGGCGACTTTGGCGCCGACGGAAAGCAGGTCGGGCAGCCCGGCGAACAGGCGCTCGACCGCCGCCCAGGGCATGATGTGCAAGGTGTTGGCGCTGAAAATCGCGTCATAACGCCGTTTCGGCCAGGCTGCGAAGACATCGAATTCAAGCGGCGGCGGCGTGTTGGCGAGCGCGGCCTCGGCCAGCCAGGCGGCGATTCCCGGCAGGTTGTCCGGACAATCCGAGGTCTGCCAGTGCAGATGCGGCATGGCGGCCGCGAAAAATATCGCGTGCTGGCCGGTGCCGCTGCCGATTTCCAGTACCTCGCCACGGTCAGCGAAATGCTCGCGCAGCACCGCCAGAATCGGCTCGCGGTTCTTCTCGGTCGAGGGGGCGTGGGGCTTTTCCATGAGTCATCCTGGTTGTGGACAAGCGCCCGGCATAGGCGAAATTCAGGCCGCCGCCAAGCGGGTGCCGGCATTTTCGGCCTTTTTCCGGGGTCGACCGCAACAGGCGCGGCTAGTGCCCGGCCGCACCCTTGGCGGCATCGATTTCGGAACGGCAAGGCGCCAGCAGGTGATGCGCCAGGTATTCGGGATCGTTTGAGTGCAGTTGTTCGGCAAAAGCGGCCAGCCGCGCGTCGCTCGCTGCGCTCAGGGCGTCGACCAAAACCCGTGCCGCTTCGCGCGGACTCGTGCTGCCGGGCTGATAGCCGGGCCAGTCCTTGTAGTGCGACAACAGCTGTTCGCGATGATCCCGATAAAGCTGGCAATGGCCGACGTAGTCCAGTTCGGCCTGCTTGGCGGCGATCTCCGCATCGATCTCGGCATCGCTGCTCTTGTAATGAGCCTGCTCGGCCTCGGTCCAGTGCGGCTTGTCGCCATGCGTTTCACGCAAGGTCGCGAAAGTGCTCTGCAGCACGATCTGCGAATGGGTATGAACATCGCGGAAGACATGAACGATGTCCTTGCCGTGGCCCTCGGTGCCGACGTAACGCATCTCGGCCGTGACACGCCGCGGGTTGAAGGCAAACTGGCGGGCGCAGGCGGCACGCAGGGTGTCGAATAGCTCTTTTGTCTTGGCCGGATTCACAGGTCCATCCTTTCGGTCTAATGTCGCTGCAACGGTGGCAACGCATCTTTGGCAGGATACGCCTCTCGCCGGCTGGCGAGCACACCAGATCGCCGGATTCAACGCCCCCAGTGCGCCAGCAGGCCAAGATAGAACGCAATTTCGCTGACTTGCTGCACGGCGCCCAGGCAATCGCCGGTGTAGCCGCCCAGCCAGCGCCTGAATTTGCTCGCTAGCCAGAGCGTGGCGAACGCGGCCAGCGCGCAGCCGGCAAGCGCCTGTTCCGGCGGCAGCAAGGCCAACGCAGCGAGCACGAAGGCCAGCGCCACCGCCATTTCGCCTGCCGACAGCCGCGTCGCCAGCGGCTTGGCTTTCGACAGCAAGTCTTCCCGCACGTAATCCATGGTCGCCAGCAGCACCGTCGCGCAAAAGCGCGACAGCGCATGGCCAGCGAGCAGCGCATAGGGAACCAGCGCCGCGTCAAGCGCGCTCAGCAGCGTGAATTTGCCGAGCAGCGCCAGCACCATGGCGACCACACCGTAGCTGCCGACCCGCGAGTCCTTCATGATTTCCAGGATGCGCAGCTTGTCCCAGCCGCCGCCGAGGCCATCGACGGTATCCGACAGGCCGTCCTCATGGAAGGCGCCAGTCGCGTAGATGGTCGCCGCCATCGACAGCAGTACGGCGACCGGCTGCGGCCAGAGCAGCGCGGCACCGAGATAGACCAGCGCGCCGATGCCGCCGACCAGCAGGCCGACCAATGGGAAGTAGCGCGCCGAGCGGTTCAGCGCCTCGGCCGAATGCCCGACCCAGCCCGGCACCGGCAACCGCGTGAAGAAGCGGATGGCGCCGAAGAAATATTCCAGCTCGCGGCGGAGCATCAGACTTTTTCCGCTTCTTTCCCGGAAACCCCGGCCGACTCGAAGCTGGCCATTTCGTTGAGGAAACTCAACGCCGCCTGGACCAGCGGGTAAGCCAGCGCCGCCCCGGTGCCTTCGCCCAGGCGCAGGCCGAGATCGAGCAGCGGCTCGACGCCCAGTGCCTGCAATTGCGCCGCGTGGCCGGGTTCGGCCGAGCAGTGGCAGAAGACGCTGTAGTCGAGCAGCGCCGGGGCCAGCCGGGCGGCAGTCAAGGCGGCCGAACCGACGATGAAGCCGTCGATCAGCAGGGTCATCTTCGCTTCCGCCGCGCCCAGCATGGCACCGACCATCATGGCGATTTCGAAGCCGCCGAATTCGGCCAGCACGTTCAGCGGTTCATCGTTGCCGCCGGCGTTGCGATAGCGCTGCAGCGCCTGTTCCAGCAGGCCCTGCTTGCGCACCAGCCCGGCATCGTCCAGCCCGGTGCCGCGCCCGATGCAGGCGGCGAGCGGCGTGCCGGTCAGGCAATGGGTGAGCAGCGAGGCGGCCGCCGTGTTGCCGATGCCCATTTCGCCGAAGCCGACCACATTGCAGCCATTGGCGGCGAGATTGCGGCTGATTTCCGCCCCGCGCGCGATGGCGATGGCGCATTGCTCGACCGTCATCGCCGCCTCTTCAATGTAGTTGGCGGTGCCGGGCGCCACCTTGGCGTGAATCAGCCCGCTGCGTTTCCCGAAATCATGCGCGACGCCGGCGTCGATGATGGCGAGATGCATGTCATTCTGCCGCGCGAAAACGTTGATCGCGGCGCCACCGGCGAGAAAGTTCTCGACCATCTGCCAGGTCACGTCCTGCGGATAGGCGGAAACGCCGGCCTTGGCCGCACCATGGTCGCCGGCGAAGACCAGCAGGTGCGGCTGACCGAATTGCGGGTCGAGGCGCTGCTGGATGAGGCCGACTTTTTTGGCGATTTTCTCGAGTTGACCGAGGGCGCCGAGCGGCTTGGTCTTCTGGTCGATCCTTTGCTGCAAGGCAGCGGCCAGCCCCTGATCGGGGGCGGCGATGTTGAAACTGGAATGCATCCGATTCTCCTGTTCGAAAAACAAAAAGGGCCTCGCGGCGGCATTCATGGAATGCGACCGCGAAGCCCTGTCCACAGGCTCCCTGAACCCGATTCGATACGTCTTCTGGCTTTCGGATCGACCGGTTTGCCGCGCCTTCCCGACTTGCGCCAGTGGCCTGTTGCGACAACCGTCCCCGATTACAGCGGCGGGCCCGCCCCGGATTCACACCGGGTTCCGTTTCATCGAATCGGGGCGAATTATCCGGCTTGCCGGGAAGGCGCGCAATCACCTAAAGTGCCGGCCATGAAAGAACTGATCCTTGGCGGCGCCCGTTCGGGCAAAAGCCTGCTGGCCGAAAAGCGGGCAACGGCATCCGGCCTGCGGGTCGTCTATCTGGCCACCGCCGAAGCCTGCGACGGCGAAATGGCACGCCGCATCGCCCACCACCGCGAACGGCGCCCGAGCCACTGGGGCTGTGCCGAAGAGAAGCTGCAACTGGCCGCCAAACTGCGCGAACTGGCGGCGCCGGATACCTGCGTGCTGGTCGACTGCCTGACGCTGTGGCTGTCCAACCTGCTCTTCGCCGGCCGCGCGGCGGCACAAGCCGAGGCCGGCGAGGCAATCGACTGCCCGTTGCTGCACGGCGAGATTACCGCCCTGATCGAACTGCTCCCCACCCTGCCCGGCCACATCATTCTGGTGTCCAACGAAGTCGGCTGGGGCATCGTGCCGATGCATCCGGTGTCACGGATATTCGCCGACGAGCAGGGGCGGCTGAACCAGCGCGTTGCCACCGCTTGCGATCAGGTCACGCTGGTTGCAGCGGGGTTGCCGCTGCAGCTGAAGGGCTGAAGCCCAAAATTTCCGGCCAACGAATTTGGCCTGCTTTCGGGGGTCGACCGCGGCTGACCGGGAATTGGGCTGGGCGCCGGAACTGGGTGAACCGTGGCCTCTCCCCGATTTGCAATTTGGCTAAACGCTCCCATCCGAGAACGTAAACTGCACACTGTATTTGCGAAGAACGAGATTTGGCACCATTTTGGCTGCGGCTTTAGCCTTGTTATCGAAATCGGCAGCAACCAATATCCCCCGCACTTTCCCGCTATCTTCCTCAGCGACAATATCGCCCATATAGCTAAGAATTTGACCGACAGCATCTCGCCCAGCGCGCCCAGCCTTTAGCTCGATGACCACGGCGACCCCATCTCCATCTCTAGCCGTTATGTCAATGAAACCGGAGTCAACCGAGCGTTCTGCTCCTTCGTCAATAATTTTGATGCCTGGCTCAAGCTGATGAATTTCTTTCCTCAACGCAGCTTGCATATCCCGCTCCAAGCCAATTCGTTGGCCACCTTGTTCATCGCCAGTCCGGTCTACAGAGCATATGGCATTTGGAAATTGGGGGCTTTCCTGCGTCGTGAAGCCAGATTCAATAAATTTCATGTACCGCTTTATGGCGTCACGGTAAGAGGCAATATTGGTTCGAATATTTCCATCAAATGGAATTTTGCTCGGGTTTGGACGATTATTTCTCTCGTCATTTTTTGAATATGTTAGCCCTTCAAGCAGGCTTGCCATTCGGTCTTTGGCGTAGTGCTCATCAAGGTCACCGTGGAACTCTTCAACGCGATTTGCCCGGTGCATTTGTGCAGTGATCGTATTTGCAGCGTACTGTTGTGATTCCAACCACCGCTGATAGGCTTCTCTTTTCATTAAAACTCCGACTGTCAGAACCAAAGGGGCCGAGCTCGCACTTTTGCTAGCATCCAAGTTATTAAACTCTGGCAGCATACCCGTAGCTCAGCCGATTTTCCGCTGCGTGGCAGGTTAATTGATGGTCGCTCCTGACCGACTACACCATTTCCCCGCCAACCAACCCCCTCACACTCCCGGCAACACCCCTTCCAACCTCCCCCAATCCAGCGCCACTTCAACCGCATCGGCCAGGCGATCCAGATCGGCTTCGCGGCGAGCGGGGAAGTCGACCGGAGTGCTTGCTTCCAGCCCGGCCCAGGCCAGCAGGGCGCTGAGGGCGGCGGGGTGGTCGAAAAGGCCGTGGCAGTAGGTGGCGAATATCTGCCCGTCGGGCGTGAGGGCGCCTTCGGGGCGGCCGTCGGCGAGGTGGACGGCGGGATGGGCCAGTCCGGGGCCCTGGGTGACGCCGAGGTGGATTTCGTAGCCGGTCATTGCCGGCCGGCCCGGTAGCGCCAAGTGACCGCTCACATTGCGCAGTTGTTTTTCGGCGGCGAGCGTGGTGTCGGCGTCCAGCAGGCCGAGGCCCGGCGTGCTGCCGGGCGCGCCTTCGAGGCCGAGCGGGTCGTGGATGTGGTGGCCGAGCATCTGGTAGCCGCCGCACAGGCCGATGAGCTTGCCGCCGTAGCGCAGGTGCTTCTTGATCGCCGCTTCCCAGCCTTGCGCGCGCAGCCAGTCGAGGTCGGCGCGCACGGCCTTGGAACCGGGCAGGACGATGAGGTCGGCCGCCGGCATGGCCTCGCCCGGCCCGACCCAGCGGAAGTCGACCTCGGGGTGCAGGCGCAGGGGGTCGAGGTCATTGTGGTTGGAGATACGAGGAACGACCGGCGCGACAATTTTGATTTTTGCCTGTTTTTCGGGGTCGACCGCAACCGGCGCAATGGCGTCCTCGGCGTCGAGCATCAGGCCGTGCAGGTAGGGCAGGACGCCGAGTACCGGCTTGCCGGTGCGTTGTTCCAGCCAGTCGAGGCCGTGCTGGAGCAGGCTGATGTCGCCGCGAAAGCGGTTGATGACGAAGCCAATGACGCGCTTCTGCTCGGTGGGCGACAGCAGATCGAGCGTGCCGACCAGATGGGCGAAGACGCCGCCACGGTCGATGTCGGCGATCAGGATCACCGGGCAGTCGACGGCCTCGGCGAAGCCCATGTTGGCGATGTCGCGGTCGCGCAGGTTGATCTCGGCCGGCGAGCCGGCGCCTTCGACCAGCACCGCTTCGTAAGCTGCGGTCAACCGCCCCCAGGAGGCCAGAACCGCGCCCATCGCCCGCGGCTTGTAGGCGTGGTAATCGCGGGCGTCGAGGTCCATCGCGACCCGGCCGTGGATGATGATCTGCGCCGTCTTGTCGGTCGTCGGCTTGAGCAGCACCGGGTTGAAATCGCTGTGCGGCGCCAGCCCGGCAGCCAGTGCCTGCAAGGCCTGCGCGCGGCCAATCTCGCCGCCGTCGACCGTCACCGCCGAATTAAGCGCCATGTTCTGCGGCTTGAACGGAGCGACCTTGACGCCCCGTCGCTTGAGAATGCGGCACAGCGCGGCGACCAGCGTCGTTTTTCCGGCATCCGAGGTGGTACCTTGAACCATCAGCGAGAGGCAGGACATGGGGAAAACCGATCAATGAAAGCTGCGAATTATCGCCCGAACCCACCCGCTCTTTTCAGGCAGAATGCTCGGATTGCCATCCCGATTTCATTAAACCGCCTTCCCGATGAAACACGACCTGCCCGTTTTTGCCTTGCTGATCGACGCCGACAACGTCAATAAAGAAGCAATTGCTCCCATCATCGAAGAAGTCACGCGCCACGGCCGGATCGCCGTGCGCCGAGTCTATGGTGACTTCACGACGCCCAATCTGACCGGCTGGCGCGAAACACTTGCCAATCACGGCATTCATCCCATTCAGCAATACCGCAACTCGGTCGGCAAGAACGCCAGCGACAGTGCCCTGATTATTGATGCGATGGATCTACTTCACTCAAGGCGTTTCGAGGGATTTTGCCTGGTCAGCAGCGATGGCGATTTCACTCGGCTTGCGACCCGTATTCGGGAAGATGGACTGAGCGTTTTTGGCTTCGGCCGAAAAGATGCCGCCAAAGCCTTTGTAAATGCTTGCGAACGCTATGTTTACATCGAAAATCTGCTCAACCCACCAGAACTCGCCAAGGAATCAGCTATAGCCCCCTTGGACAAAGCCGATCCACCAGCCAAGCAAACAACCGGCGCCGAAATGCCGCCACACGCTGATATCATCAAGCCCGCGACCAACACTGAGGCCCAAAAAGCGCCCGTCGCAAAAGTCGCATCCCCTGCCGAAATCGAGCGGCTGTTAACACTGCTTTTGAAGGCATACGCCAATACCGTCGAGGAAGACGGATGGGCACTCGTTTCCCGAATTGACCAATACTTGCGGGCAAATCACAGTGACTTTGACCCACGTAACTATGGGGCCAACACCTTTCCAAAACTCTTGGGAACCCTTGAGATTTTCGAGGTGGTTCTACGCAAGCAAGGCAATGGTAACGCCCAATTTTGCCGCCGGAAACAACGTGCCGCCACACCCGGCAAAGCCACCCAAACTCCCCGGACTCTACGCACCCCTCCTCCTGCTGCTTATATTGAAGCCTTGAAGGCAGCGGTTGCCGCCTGCCAGTCCCCGGACGGCTGGTCCGGCATCGCTGCTATCCGTGTCCATCTGCATAAGAACGGACACCGTGCGGAAGACTCCGGCTACGACCGCCTGGACGAAGCCCTGAAAGCCAGCGGCATTTTTGATATGCGCGACGCGGGCGGCGCAACGAAGGAATTCCGGCTCAATGCAACGCTCTGCTGAGATATACCCCGGAGTATTACCATTCGAGGCAACAAGCTTGCCGACAGAAAAAGCAAAGCCACAGAGTCCAACAGCGTTCGTTTGTCCCGGAGGAGAATCCATGGAAAGCCCAAACGCGCCAAGTGCGCACAGATTTTCCGACGCCGACCGCGCTGCCGTTTACCAAGCCATATTCAGCCGCCGCGACGTGCGCGGCCAGTTCCTGCCGACGCCCGTGCCGGACGATGTGCTCGGCCGCCTGTTGATGGCCGCCCACCATGCGCCGTCGGTCGGTTTCATGCAGCCGTGGAACTTCCTGTTGGTGCGCTCGGACGCGGTGAAGCAGCGCGTTCAGGGCGTGTTCAAGGAAGCCAACGCCGAGGCGGCGCGCATGTTCCCGGACGAGCGGCGCGAGATTTACAGCAAGCTCAAGCTGCAGGGCATTCTCGAAGCGCCGATCAACCTGTGCATCACCTGCGACCGCACGCGCAGCGGGCCGGTGGTACTCGGCCGCACGCACATGCCGACCATGGATCTTTATTCCAGCGTGTGCGCCGTCCAGAACCTGTGGCTGGCGGCGCGCGCCGAGGGCGTTGGCGTCGGCTGGGTCAGCATCTTTCACGAAAAGGCGCTGCAGGACGCGCTCGGCATTCCGCACCACATCGTGCCCATCGCCTACCTGTGCATCGGCTACGTCAGCCATTTCAACGACAAGCCGGAGTTGGAAAAGGCCGGCTGGCTGCCGCGCCTGCCGGTCGAGGAACTGGTGTATTTCGAGCAATGGGGCGCCACGGATTCGGGCCTCAATGCGCCGTTGACCGCAACATTGCATGACATGCAGGCAGCGATGCAGAACGAGGGTCGTTTTCCGCTATGAATGCGGATTACGCCGCCGCGCCGCGACCGGCCCAACTCGACCTGTCCGCCATCGGCAACCCCGAAGGCTGGCCGGTGCCGCCGCTGCCGCCCACCGCCTGGCACCACCTGCCGGCCGACGATGACGGCCTGGTAGCGGCCGCCACTGCGTATTACGGCAATGCCAACCTGCTGCCGGTGGCCGGGGTGCTGGCCGCCATCCGCCTGCTGCCGGCGCTGCTGCCGCGCGCGGTCGTCGCCTGCATCGGCCCGCTGGCCAGCCCGCATGTCGAGGCATGGACGCAGGCCGGCCATCGTCCGCGCCTGCTGCAAAACGCCACTTTGCCGCGTGCGCTGGCCGCCGCGACGCCCTACGTGCTGCTCGCCAACCCGAACGACGTCAACGCCGCACAACATCCACACACAGTTGCGGTCGACGCCGCTCAACAGCTGAAAAAGCGCGGCGGCTGGCTGATCGTCGATGAAAGCCTGATCGACGCGACGCCGGAAGAGAGCCTGACGCCGCTGGCGGGCACGGCCGAGGCGCCCAACCTGATCGTCCTGCGCTCGCTTGACCATTTCTTCGGGCTGGCCGGGGCGCGGGTCGGCTTCGTCGGCGCCGCCCCCGACCTGCTGGCCAGAATGGCGGCGGCGATGGGGCCGTGGACGGTCGCCGGGCCGTCGCGCGCGGCAGCCCGGCTGGCGCTGCTTGACACTGACTGGCAGCCGGCGACGCGCGCCCGGCTGCGGGCCGCCGGCCAGCGTCTGCACAATCTGCTGGCGCCGTTCGGCGAGGTCAGATCGACGGCGCTGTTCGCTGCGCTGACGACGCCACGCGCCGCCGAACTGCACGCCCATCTCGCCCGCCACGGCATTCTCGTCCACCTCTTCGAGCCTGCATCGCTGCTCCGCTGCGGCCTGCCGGGCAACGAAGCCGACTGGCAGCGCCTGGCCGCCGTCCTTGCCGCATGGAAACCCGCATGAACATTCGCCGCATGAAATTTGCCCTTTTTTTGGCGTTGACCGCAACCGTCGCCCTGCTCCCCGCCGCGCGCGCCGAACTCGTTTTCAAGGACGACAGCGGCCGTGAAATTCGCCTCAAGGCGCCGGCCAAACGCATCATCACCCTCGCCCCGCACGCCACCGAACTGCTCTACGCCGCCGGGGCCGGCGACCGGCTGATCGGCACCGTCGACTACAGCGACTTTCCGCCCGCCGCCAAGAAAATCCCGCGCGTCGGCAGCTATGACCGTTTCGACCTCGAAGCGATCAGCGCGCTCAAGCCCGACCTGATCATTGCCTGGGAAACCGGCAACCCGGCGGCGCAGGTGGACAAGCTCAAGGCGCTTGGCCTGACCGTTTATGTCACGCAGCCGAATCGTATGGAAGACGTCGCCGGCCAGCTCGAACAGCTCGGTAGGCTGGCCGGCACGGAAGCCACCGCCAATGCCGCCGCCGCCCAGTTCCGCCAGCGCCTCGACAGCCTGCGCCGGAGCAATGCCAGCAAACCGAAAATCCGCGTTTTCTACCAGATCTGGGTAACGCCGCTGATGACCGTCGGCGGCCCGCAGATCATCACCAGCGCCATCGAATTGTGCGGCGGCGAAAACGTCTTCGGCCATCTGGCGCAAATGGCGCCGGTGGTCAGCGTCGAGGCGGTGCTCGCCGCCGACCCGGAAGCCATCGTCGCCACCGGCATGGGCGACGCCCGCCCGGAATGGCTGAACGACTGGAACAAGTGGACGCGGATGACCGCCGTCAAGCGCGGCAACCTGTTCCACATTCACCCCGACCTCATGCAGCGCCACACGCCGCGCATTCTCGACGGCGCCGAGAAACTTTGCGCCGACCTCGATGTCGCACGCAGCCGTCGACCCGCAAAGTAAAACCCCATGAGCCGCCTGCCGCAACGCA
>Ga0209310_1002969_pt1 | contig 10426 bp, 9 predicted proteins | sample AD_UKC030_MetaG_FD_184415 | JGI IMG/M metagenome (GOLD analysis project Ga0209310, IMG submission 184415) | Active sludge microbial communities of municipal wastewater-treating anaerobic digesters from USA - AD_UKC030_MetaG (SPAdes) (version 2) | ecosystem: Engineered > Bioreactor > Anaerobic >... | reverse complement strand
GCTGGCGGCAACATCGGCCCGCGCACTCCAGGTGTGCCCGGCCGGAACGACGACGCGGAACGCTTCGTCATAAACCGGCTGGGCAACGAGGCCGGCTTCAGCGAACGGCAGGGCGATGATGATGACATCCAGTTCGCCCGCCTTCAACGCCGGGATCAAGTTGGCGGTGAAGTCCTCCTTGAGAAAAAGGGGCATTTTCGGTGCCTGTTTATTCAGTGCCGGAATCAGTTGCGGCAGCAGATAAGGCGCGATGGTGTAAATGATGCCGACGCGAAGCTGGCCGGACATCGGGTCGCCGGTTGCCTCGGCAATTTCTTCGAGCTTGACGGCCTCGTCGAGCACCCGCCGTGCCTGGTCGACGATGCGCTCGCCAAGCATCGTGATGCGGATGTCGTTGGTGCCGCGCTCGAAGAGCGGCGCCCCGATCTGGCCCTCGACCTTTTTGAGCGCCACTGAAAGGGTCGGCTGGCTGACATGACAGGCCTCCGCCGCCTTGCCGAAGTGGCGCTCGCGAGCGAGCGCGACGATATAGCGCATTTCGGTCAGGGTCATCGCGAATATCCCAGCTTTTCCAGGTCGACCGCAGCAAGCCAGCGCCACTCGCCAGGTTGCAGGTCGGCCGGCAAAGATAATTCGCCAACCGCCTCGCGATGCAATGCCTCGACACGGTTGCCGGCCGCCGCGACCATGCGCTTGACCTGATGGTATTTGCCGCTGGTCAGCGTCAGGCGGAGCAAATTTGCGCCGGCCTTTTCGCAGGCAGCGGCCGCAATCGGCTCGGGTTCGTCATTCAACAGCACACCGGCAAGCAAGCGGCCGATCTGCTCTTGGTCTACCGGGTGCTTGGTCGTAGCCAGATAGACCTTCGGCACCTTGCGTCTGGCGGAAGACAGGACGTGATTCAGCTGGCCGTCGTCGGTAATCAGCAACAGGCCGGTGGTATCCGCGTCTAGGCGCCCGACCGGTTGCACGTCGCGTTCGCGCAACGGAGCAGGCAACAAGCTCAGCACGCTAGGATGATGCAACGGCTTGCGCGAACATTCGTAGCCGGCCGGCTTGTTCAGCATCAGGCAGGCAAACTCGACATAGGGCCAGTTGACACCGTCGACTGTCAATACGAGGCCCGCGGTATCGATTTCGACGAAGGGATCGGTGCAAACGGTGCCATCGATGGCGATCTGTTCGTGGCGGACCAACGAACGACACGCCTTGCGCGTCCCGAAGCCCTGCTTCTGGAGGATACGTTCTAGTTGCATGGGCGGAATGCTAACATTCGGTCATGAATTTCGAACATCTCATCCAGATCAACGATCCCGAAAACCCGCTCATCGCGCCGCTGAATCGGGCGCAGATCTGGGAAGGTCTGGTGCATCGCATTGAGAACCCCATGCCTTTTCTGCCCGGACTCGAATCCTGCACCATTCTCGAACGGCAAGCCAACGAACTGTTACGCGAACTGAATTTCGGCCCAGCCGTGATTCAGGACCGGGTCACGCTGGCCGAAGCGCAATGGGTGCGCTTCGATATCCAGCCCTCGCCAACGCACCCCGGCGGTAGCCTGACCATCACCATCGAGGAACCACAACCGGCCTTCCTGTTTCTACGCTTCGCCTACCGGACGACGCTGGCCAGCGACCCGAATTCCGAAGAGCGCGCCTATATCGAATACATCAAATCAGCCTACCATCAGTCCGACGTCGATTGCGTGCGCCTGATCCGGACGCTGGCCGCAGGGGGGTCGCTGCAATAAACGTAAAGGGTTCCGGACTGCTGTGATCATAGAAACAAAGGCCGGGCCTGGGGTCAACGCTGAAAAATGCGCAAAATCCCGCTTATTCGACGCCCTGGCTGGCAAGATAATCCTCATAACCGCCGAGGTAGTCGATGATCCGGCCATCGTTGCGAACTTCAAAAACCCGCGTCGACAGCGAAGAAACGAACTCACGGTCGTGCGACACAAAAATCAGCGTACCGGGAAATTTTTCCAGACCACTGTTTAGCGCCTCGATCGATTCCATGTCAAGGTGGTTGGTCGGTTCGTCCATCAGCAGCACGTTATGCTTCGACAGCATCAGCTTGCCGAACAGCATGCGGCCCTGCTCGCCACCGGAAATCACATTGACCGGCTTCTTCACTTCGTCGCCGGAGAACAACAGGCGGCCGAGCGTACCGCGGATCAGCGTTTCGAGATCGCCGCCGTCTTCGATGGTGGCGCGGGCATAACCGGCAATCCATTCGGTCAGGCTCTCGGTGCCGGCGAACTGGGCACTGTGGTCCTGCGCGTAGTAGCCAGGGTTGGCTTTCTCAGCCCATTTGATGGTGCCGAATTGCGGCTGCAGTTCGCCCATCAGGAACTTGAGAAAAGTCGTCTTGCCGACGCCGTTTTCGCCAATCACGGCAATTTTTTCGCCGGCGTTGATGGTAATGGTCAGGTTGTTGAAAATTTTGCGCTCACCGCCTTCGTAGGTGAATGAGAGATTTTCGATCTCGACCGCCTGGCGGTGCAGCTTGGCCTTTTCATCGTAATCGAAGCGAATCCACGGATACTGGCGCGACGACGGCTTGACGTCTTCCGGCTTCAGCTTTTCGATCAGTTTCACCCGGCTGGTTGCTTGCTTGGCCTTGGAAGCGTTGGCTGAAAAACGGCGGACGAAGGTCTGCAGTTCGGCGATCCGCTCCTTGGCCTTGGCATTGGCGTTCGACTGGCGCTCGCGGGCGGCCTGGGCGGCTTCCATGAAATCGTCGTAGTTACCGGCGTAGGTCGTGATCTTGCCGTAGTCGAGGTCGGCCATGTGGGTGCAGACCTGGTTCAGGAAGTGGCGGTCGTGCGAGATGATGATCATCGTCGAATCACGATTGTTCAGCACGTCTTCCAGCCAGCGGATGGTGTTGATGTCGAGGTTGTTGGTCGGCTCGTCGAGCAGCAGGATATCCGGATTGGCGAACAGCGCCTGGCAGAGCAGGACGCGCAGCTTCCAGCCCGGGGCGACCTGGCTCATCGGGCCGTTATGCTGTTCGGTCGGGATGCCGACGCCGAGCAGCAGTTCGCCAGCCCGCGATTCGGCGGTGTAGCCGTCGAACTCGGCAAACTGATGCTCAAGGTCGGCGGCCTTCATGTAGTCGTCTTCGGTCGCTTCCGGGTTGGCGTAGATCGCGTCCCGTTCAGCCATGCATGCCCACATTTCCTCGTGGCCCATCAGCACAACGTCGAGTACGCGCATGTCTTCGAAGGCGAACTGGTCCTGCTTCAGGTAGGCCATGCGCTCATGCTTTTCCTTCGAAACATTGCCGGCCGACGGCTCCAGCGCGCCGCACAGGATCTTCATGAAGGTCGATTTGCCGGCCCCGTTGGCACCGATCAAGCCATAGCGGTAACCTTCGCCAAATTTGACATTGACGTTCTCAAACAAGGGCTTGGCCCCGAACTGCATGGTGATGTTGGCGGCGACGAGCAATGCAATTCCAATCTGCGCAAAGCGGTAAAGCAAAGGCGCAATTTTACCTTCTTTCAACAGGTTGACCGTGAAAGCCTGCCCCATTTTTGTGCAGTGCGGTGTAACATTCGAGCCAACAATGACTCGCCATCAAGGCAAGAGACAGCACATGGTTCCCCACCTTACGACCGCCCTGACCGGCCCCCTGCTCGAACTCGAGCGCCGGTTTCTCGACAACAGCACCGAAATCGAACAATGGTTTCGCGCCCAGTGGCAGGAGCACACGCCACCCTTCTATTCTTCGTGCGACCTGCGCAATTCGGGTTTCAAGCTGGCGCCGGTCGACACCAACCTGTTCCCCGGTGGCTTCAACAACCTGAATGCGGCCTTTCTGCCACTGTGTGTGCAGGCGGCGATGGTCGCCATCGAAAAGATTTGTCCGGATGCGCGCAACCTGCTGCTGATCCCGGAAAACCACACGCGCAACCAGTTCTACCTGCAGAACGTCGCGCAACTGGTTGCCATCCTGCACCAGACCGGCCTAAATGTCCGCGTCGGTTCGCTGTTGCCGGAAATCACGCAGCCGACACCGATCGAACTTGCCAACAGCCAGACGCTGCTGCTCGAACCGCTGGTCCGCTCGCAGTACCGCCTCGGCCTCGACGGTTTCGATCCCTGCGCCATCCTGCTCAACAACGATCTTTCGGCCGGCATCCCGAAAATCCTGCAGGACCTCAACGAACAGTTCGTCCTGCCGCCCCTGCACGCTGGCTGGGCGGTCCGGCGAAAATCCAACCACTTCGCCGCTTACGACGAAGTGGCCACTAACTTCGCCAAGCAGGTCGGCATCGATCCGTGGCGTATCAACCCGGCGTTTTCCGTCTGCCGCAGCATCAATTTCCACGAACGCCAGGGCGAGGAATGCTTGGCCGCCAACGTCGCCGCGGTACTCGACCTCGTGCGCGAAAAGTATGCCGAATACGGCATCGACGAGACACCCTACGTCGTCGTCAAGGCCGATGCCGGCACCTACGGCATGGGCATCATGACGGTACGCAATGCCGACGAAGTGATCGCGCTCAACCGCAAGCAGCGCAACAAGATGAGCGTCGGCAAGGAAGGGCTGGAAGTCAGCGAGGTGATTATCCAGGAAGGCGTTCATACCTTCGAAAAGCTGCGCGACGCGGTGGCCGAACCGGTCATCTACATGATCGACCGCTATGTGGTCGGCGGTTTCTACCGCGTGCATACCGGGCGCGGCAAGGATGAGAACCTGAATGCGCCGGGCATGCATTTCGAGCCACTGGCCTTCGACACCGGCTGCAACCTGCCCGATTACAGCAGCGACAACCCCGATTCGCCGCCCAACCGTTTCTATGCCTACGGTGTCGTCGGCCGCCTGGCCTGCCTGGCCGCCGCGCTCGAACTCGAACGCACCGCGCCCGAAGTGGTTGGCGAACAGTAAGCCGTGAGCGACGACCTCTCGGCACTTGGTGGCCGTGCGCTTAAACTGGCCTTCATCCTCGATCCGCTGCCCGAGCTGAAAGCTTACAAGGATTCGTCGGTAGCGATGATGCGCGCCGCGCGAATCAATGGCCACACGGTTTTCGCCATCGACAGCGCGACCCTCGCCTGGCAGAACGCCGGTGGCGTATTCGCTACTGCCGGACAACTGCAATTGCGTCCCGACGATGACGACTGGTATCGCGCCGACGAACAAAACTCACGCCCGCTGAACGACTTCGACGCGGTCATCATGCGCAAGGATCCGCCCTTCGACAGCGAATACCTGACCGCCACCTGGCTGCTCGAACGCGCCGAAGCCGACGGCGTGCGTGTCTTCAACCGGCCGCGCGCTCTGCGCGACCATTCGGAAAAGGTGGCGATCAGCGAATTCCCGCAATTCACGCCGAGCACGCTGATCGCCCGTGAACCCGAGCGCCTGCAGCGATTCATCGACGAGCAGGGCGACGTAATTCTCAAACCGCTCGATGGCATGGGCGGCAGCCAGATATTCCGGGTCCGCCGGGATGACCCGAACCGCAACGTCATTATCGAAACCCTGACCCACGAAGGCCGGCGCACCATCATGGCGCAGCACTATCTCCCGGAAATCGTCGCCGGCGACAAGCGCATCCTGCTCATTGCCGGCCAACCGGTACCCTATTGCCTGGCGCGCATCCCGAAAGCCGGCGAAACACGTGGCAACCTGGCCGCCGGCGGCACCGGCGTCGCACAGGAACTGTCGCCGCGCGACCGCGAGATCGCCGAAACGCTAAGCCCGATCTTGTTCGGGCGCGGCCTGCTGCTGGTCGGCATCGACGTCATTGGCGACTGTCTGACCGAAATCAACGTCACCAGCCCGACCTGCATGGTCGAGATCAAACAGCAGACCGGTTTCGACGCCGCCGCCGCCTTTATCGCAGCCATCGAGCGGGAATGCGCCGTTTCCTGATTCTCACTTGCCTGCTGCTGATCGCCGCCTGCGGGCGTGCACCCGTGCAGGAACAGCAGGCTTATGTGTTTGGAACGCGGGTCGAGGTACTGGTCGTCAGCACCGATCCCGCCCTCGGCAAACAGGCGATCAGCGCCGTGCTCCGCGAATTCGACCGCCTGCACCGGACCTACCACGCTTGGCAGGTGTCGCAACTCACCGAGCTAAATCTGGCAATTTCTGAAGGTCGACCGCAACCGGTGACGCCCGAACTCGCCGTGCTGCTCGGCGAAGCCCGAGAGCTCGCCGCGCAAGGGAATCATCTGTTCGACCCCGGCATCGGCCAGTTGATCCAGATCTGGGGATTCCAGGCCGACGAATTCAAGGCGGAACTGCCACCCCAGACCAAAATCGATGCCTGGCTGGCGAGCAAACCGTCAATTGCCGACCTGACCATCACCGGCAATACCGTCACCAGCAGCAATCGCAATGTCGCCATCGATTTCGGCGGCTACCTTAAAGGCGTCGCGCTGGACCGTGCGGCGGCCATCCTGCGCAGCCAGGGTATCGACAACGCGCTGATCAACATCGGCGGCAACGTCATGGCGCTCGGCAACAAGCAGGGCCGCAAGTGGCGGGTTGGTATCCAGCATCCGCGCCAGTCGGGCCCGCTGGCGACGATCGCCCTCGAAGACGGCGAGGCGATCGGTACTTCCGGCGATTACCAGCGCTTTTTCGAAGTCGACGGCAAGCGTTACGCGCATCTGCTCAATCCACGCACCGGCTACCCGGCCGACCACACGCAAGCCGTCACGGTGCTGATTCCGCCCGGACCGAAGGCCGGCACGCTGTCCGACGCGTCCTCCAAACCCATCTTCATCGCCGGCCCGGAACACTGGCGGGAATTGGCGAAAAAGATGGAAATCGGCATGGTTTTGCGGGTCGACCGCGACAACCGGATTTTCGTCACTGCGGCACTGAATCCGCGGCTGCAATTTGTCAGCCAGCGCCCGGATATCGACATCGTGCCGTAAAAGACGAGCTAGCTTGAACGTGCCTGTGCGGAAAACACGCGTTAAACTGGCATCAGGTTTTGACCACGGCGATCCGTAATGCCCACCATCCGCAACCTGCGCCAAAGCGATATCGATTCTGCCATTGCCTTGCAAGGCCTTGTCTATCCATCGATAGCGGCGTTCCGGCACGATCAGTTCGAAAACTTGCTGGCACTTTTCCCGCGCGGGCAGTTCGTAGCAGAACTCGACGGTCAGCTGGTTGGCATTGCGATCTCGCTTGTCATCCTGTGGGACGACTATAGCCTGCACCACACTTGGAACAGTATCACCAACCACGGCAATTTCAACACGCACGACACTCGACACGGTCATACCCTGTACGGTGCGGAAGTTTGCGTCAGCCCTGACATGGTCGGTCGTGGTATCGGCCATGCGCTCTATGAAGCACGGCGAAATTTATGCCGACAGATGAATCTCAAGCGCATCATCGCCGGAGGCCGGCTGCCCGGATATCACAAGAAAGCCACCGAGATGACGCCCGAGGAATATTCCAAACGGGTCATCTGGGGCGACTTCTATGACCCGGTGCTGCGTTTCCAGCTCGATGAAGGATTCGACTACTGTGGTGTCCTGCATGGCTACATACCGACCGATGATGAATCAGTCGGTAATGCCAGCCTGATTGTTTGGCTCAACCGGGATTACGACCCCACGCAACCGACACGGTTGCCCGGCAAGGATTGTCAGTGATCGGCCCATAGGATCCACTTGATGATCGGCATATAGGATCCAGGTCATGATCGGCGTAATGGAGCCAGTCAATGATCGGCATATAGGATCCACCCGTGGATCGCCGTATTGGTTCCACTGCCGTTGAAGAAGTAAGCAACGGGCATTTCGGATTTCACCCATTCATCACTACCCTCGGCGATTTTTGCCGAGGAAGCGATGAGTCGAAGGAAGATCGAAATGCACCACTACCGACAAGCCCTGCTGCGTATGCGGCAAGGCGATTCTGACCGCGACATTGCCAAAAACGGCCTCATGGGCCGACGGACAGCTGCCAATCTGCGGTTGCTGGCCAGCGAACGAGACTGGCTCGCCAGCGAACAGCCCGCACCCGACGATGCCACAATTGCCGAGGCGCTGGCGCCGAGCAAACGGGCGTCCACCACCATTTCCAGCCTTGAGCCACATCGGGAACGGATCGCCGGCTGGCTGGCGCAAGGCGTTTCCGGCGTCGTCATTCATACCGTCCTGAAGCGCGAATATGGCTTCACCGGCCATTACTCGGCCGTGCGTCGCATGCTCGACCGCCTGAAGCAGGACATTCCGCCAAAGGCCACGGTCCGCCTGAACTTCGCACCCGGCGACGCCGCCCAGGTCGATTTCGGGGCCGGGCCAACGCTTGAACATCCCGCCGGCGGGCAACGCCGGACCTGGGCGTTCGTCATGACCCTCTGCTTCTCGCGTCACCAGTATGTCGAGTTTGTCTGGGACCAAACGGTCGCCACCTGGCTCGGCTGCCACCGCCGCGCCTTCGAATGGTTTGCTGCCGTGCCGGCCCGCGTCATCATCGACAACGCCAAATGCGCCATCATCAAAGCCTGCCTTCGCGATCCGGAAGTTCAGCGCTCCTACGCCGATTGCGCTGAGGGCTACGGCTTCAAGATCGACCCGTGCCCGCCGCATGATCCGCAGAAGAAGGGCATCGTCGAATCGGGCGTCAAATATCTGAAGGGTAACTTCCTGCCCCTCAAGTCCTTTCGTGACCTCACTGACCTCAACCGCCAGGCCAAGGCCTGGGTGATGGAGGAGGCCGGCGTCCGACGGCACGGCACGACCGGCGAAGCACCTATTTCTCGCTTCGAAATCGAGCGCGCCGTCCTCCTGCCACTGCCGGCAGTGGCGCCGGACCTCGGCGTCTGGTCGCAAGCCCATGTCCATCCCGATTGCCATCTTCAATTTGAGCGGGCCTACTACTCTGTCCCGTTCAGCCTAGTCGGTAAACTGCTCTGGTTCAAGGCAACCGACGGCATGGTGACGATTTACCATGACTTCAAACCCGTCGCCGCCCACGGGCGAACCCGCAAGCACGGTGATCGGCGCACCGTGAATGACCATCTGCCGCCCGATGCCCAAGCCTTCTTTGCCCATGACCGGGCTTGGTGCCTTGAACAGGCCGGCCGAATCGGTCCCGCCTGTGCCGAATTGATCGCGCGTTTGCTCTCTGATCGCATCGTCGAACGGCTGCGCGCCGCGCAAGGCGTGTTGCGCTTGCAGAAATCCTATGCGCCCGCTCGACTGGAAGCAGCCTGCGCGCGGGCGCTGGCCCATGAATCGCCGTATTACCGCACGGTGAAGACGATTCTGGCCGGCGGTCATGATCTGCGCAGCGACGACTGGGCGGCCACCGCGCCTGAGACCGTGCCGCATTCAGGCCGTTTCGCCCGCAATGCCGCCAGCTTGTTTGCCGCCCCTGACACCGTCCAGTGAGCCCGCCGCTTTGTTCCCCATGGCTGAATCCGGCTTTCTGCCGGCTCAGCCATGGGTGAGCGTATCTCCCAAGATCAGGCGTCAAGGTTGCGCTGCGCCGGGCCTTGCCCGACCTTGACCCCCGATCTCGGGAACTCCCGGCCAACCGGCCAATTCCATCCTGAAGGAAGACCATGAATCCCATCCCTGAACTTGCCCCCAATCTGAAGCAGCTCCGCCTCTCCGGCATCCTCGATTCGCTGGAAAGCAGAAATCGCCAGGCCCTTGAATCAAAGCTGGCGTACACCGAGTTTCTTTCCCTGTTGATCCACGATGAGGTGGCGCGTCGCGATCAGAAGAAATTCGCGCTACGGATGCACCGCGCGGCTTTCCGGGCCGGCAAGTCGCTCGAAGGCTTTGATTTCTCACGCCTGCCGAATCTAAATCGCGCCTTGATCCATGATCTGGCGACCGGGCGCTATCTGCAGGAGAAGGCGCCAGTGCTGATCGTCGGCCCCTGCGGCACCGGCAAGAGCCACCTGGCCCAGGCGCTCGGCCATTGCGCGGTGCGCCAGGGGGTCGACGTACTCTTCACGACGCAGGCGCAACTGTGTGCCAGCCTGACCACCGCCCGCGCCGTCGGCACGGTGGAGCGCAAGATCGCCGCGCTGGCCCGGATTCCTTTGTTGATCATTGACGATTTCGGACTCAAACCCATGCGTCCGCCCGCCGAAGAGGATTTCCATGACCTGATTGCCGAGCGTTACGAGCAGGCGGCGACCATCGTCACCAGCAATCTCGATTTCATCGAGTGGGACCAGGCCTTCCCGGCCAACCGTTTGCTCGCCGCCGCCACCCTCGATCGCCTGCGCCATAACGCCTATTGCCTGACCCTCGACGGCGACTCTTATCGTTCGCCAAAAATGCCGCCGGCAGCCCCGAAATCAGCACCTCAAAAACAGGTAAAATCTACCCCAATTTAAGCCCCGAATTAGCCCGTTTCTACCTCTTCAAACTGGCTCCAATACGCCGATCATCGGTGGCTCCATAATGCCGGTCAATGACAC
>Ga0209310_1002968_pt1 | contig 10431 bp, 3 predicted proteins | sample AD_UKC030_MetaG_FD_184415 | JGI IMG/M metagenome (GOLD analysis project Ga0209310, IMG submission 184415) | Active sludge microbial communities of municipal wastewater-treating anaerobic digesters from USA - AD_UKC030_MetaG (SPAdes) (version 2) | ecosystem: Engineered > Bioreactor > Anaerobic >... | reverse complement strand
AGAACCAAGATTTCTTTAAATCTGCTATGAAAAAGTTGAGGATAGAGCAGCGATCCTTGGCTAGAAAAAAGAAAGACTCTAACCACTACAAAAAACAAAAAATGGTCGTCGCTTTATTACACGAACACATTAAAAATCAAAGAGAAGATTATTTGCATAAGATTTCTAAATATTTAGTTGATAATTATGACGCTATTTGTATGGAAAATCTTAATGTGTCTGGGATGATTAAAAATCATAAATTATCAAGATCAATTAGTGATATGGGTTGGTTTAAATTTAAATCATATTTAGAATATAAATGTGATTGGTATGGAAAAAATTTAAGCATTATTGGAAGATTTGATCCATCATCAAAAACTTGTTCTAAATGCGGATCGATCAATAAAGAGTTAACTTTAAATGATAGAGAATGGACATGTAAAAAATGTGGTTCTGCTCACGACAGGGATATAAATGCTGCTATAAATATAAGAAATTTCGGGTTGAGGAACCAACCCAGCGTCACTCAAAGTGAATGGCTACATTGTGCTTGTGGCGTAGAAGTTACTTCATAAGTAGTTGTTCATATCCACCAAAATTTAAATTATATCTTCAATTTTTTATATATAGAGAAAAAACTGACATCTCTATAAATGAGTTTCAAGAAAATACAGATAATAGATCCTAGTACAATTGGTTGTCCAGAGGCTGGGCATATTTATTTGGGTAGAGACGCGACAGGTCTTTGGGAGAAAAGAGATAACTGCGACGTGGTTTATCTAGCTTTTGCCGAGAGTGGATCTACTAATGGAATTGACGGAACATCTGGATCTTCTGGTCGAGATGGTACTTTTTTAGGAACTCATGGTACATCAGGCACATCTGGTCGAACAGGAACATCAGGCACATCTGGTCGAACAGGAACATCAGGAACAAGTGGAATAGCTGGAACATCTGGATCAAGTGGTTCAAGTGGTTCGAGTGGATCAAGTGGTTTGAGCGGAACCAGTGGGCTAACTGGCACATCAGGCACATCTGGAGAAACTGGATCGAGTGGTTCTTCTGGTAGAGATGGTACTTTTTTTGGATCCAGTGGTATAAGTGGTGGTTATGGCGGTTCGGCAAGAAGATGGAAAGGATATTTAACTACTCCTCTAATAGAAGGACATTTTTCTTTTTCGACATCAGGGAATGATGTGCCATTTTATTTAGCTGATACTGTCTATATAAATAAAATAGATTCAGATGGTGATGATGAAACTTTTTGGATAGAATCTTGGAGTGATGGGGTTTTAAAAATAGAGGATTGGATCGCTCCAAAAAATTATGGTATGTATAGGATATATCCTGGTTCCATTTCAGTTTATTCACCATATGTTTATAAAATATCAATAGAAAGTTTGGCTGCCCATCCAGATGCAATATTAATAGCTGAAAAGGATTATTTAATATCTTTTGTGCCATCAGCTACTGGTATAACTGGTATATCTGGAAGTAGTGGTAGTAGCGGAACAAGCGGATTAACTGGCACATCTGGTACATCAGGATTAACTGGAACATCAGGGACATCTGGCATTATGGGAACATCAGGCACCTCAGGAGTTGGACCAACAGGTGATACTGGGACATCTGGAACATCAGGAATAACTGGAACATCTGGTACATCAGGATTAACTGGAACATCAGGGACATCTGGCATTATGGGAACATCAGGCACCTCAGGAGTTGGACCAACAGGTGATACTGGAACATCTGGTACATCAGGAATAACTGGAACATCTGGTACATCAGGAATAACTGGAACAGCAGGGACATCAGGCACCTCAGGAATAACTGGAACATCAGGAACTAGCGGTTCATCTGGTTCATCTGGAGAGTCTTATGAATTATTGTCATTAGTAGCTGGAGAAAATATTATTTTAACTGAAAGTGGAGATACAATTATAATATCAGCTACTTTAAGTGGTGAAACAGGTTCGGGCACATCTGGCACATCTGGTACGTCTGGAACTTCTGGATTTGGAACAAGTGGAACGTCTGGAACTTCTGGATTTGGAACAAGTGGAACGTCTGGAACTTCTGGATTTGGAACAAGTGGAACGTCTGGAACAAGTGGAACATCAGGTTCATCTGGAACTTCAGGTTCATCTGGTTTATTGCCATCTCTTGGAACTTCAGGTGAATTGGTTTTTACTGATCCTTTGGCTACATATAAATATAATGTTAACACTGGCTTAACTTTTGATGATAATACTCTGATTTTAAGTGCTATAACATTTAGATTATCTAATGGCAATGAAAAAGATCAACGTATATTGGGCGGAGACGAACAAGGTTATATAGACTGGATTGATGTTACAACAGGAGTGACAGACATTATGGACAGAACTTTTGATCTAAGTATCAGTGGATCGACTCTTTCTGTCAAACCATATGCTTCAAAAAAATTATTAGATCCAGGTTTTGCATATTTTTATTTAACTGGCAACACAACAGAAAAAATACCAACATATACAAATCCACTTGTGCTAGATGGAACTCTAAATTCAACAGCTTTAAATGTTTATAGCACTGGCATTACAGCCGTATTATCCAGCGAAATAAATACAAATCCGACTGGATGGACAGTCGACGGAGTAAGGACCACAAACAATGGTGATGGTGGTTATACTATTATCTCTGGTGTTACAACAGCTTATTTGGAATCGCCATCTTTTACAGCCGTTCTTGGAAAAAGATATATAATAACTTGGAAATTAGATGGATCTAACAATTTATTTAATAATCCATATATATATTTATCTGGCAATACAAGTTATGTAAATAATACTCCTCAAAATTACGTGGTTTATGGAGTGGATCTAAAATCAAATTGGAACGGAACCACAAGAGTAAGAATATCTATAGCCTGGGGAGGAAACAGTGGATCAGCACTGGTCGTTATAAGTAACATATCTATAAAAACACTAGAAGATTCATATTTACCTGTCTTAAGACATTACACAAGTGGAATAACTTATTCAGCTATAACAGAAATGAGAGGAAATTATGATCTATATTCTATTGGAATTGGTAAAGATAGTATAGGTTATATAACAACTTCTTCCGGTAACACATCTTTTGGAAAATATAATACAGCGTTCGGATATCAAAGTTTAAAAAACGTCACATTAGGATACAATAATATTGCATTTGGATATAATTCTCTATATTCATTAACAACTGGTTATCAAAATATTGGGATAGGAGATGGGAGCTTATATACAGCCACTGAAGCTTATGATAACATAAGTATAGGATATTCTTCAATGAACAAATTAACGACAGCTATTCATAATATATCTATTGGTAATTCATCTATGGATTCATTAACTACTGGAACATATAATATAGGTATAGGTACTAGGACACTAAGCGTGTTGACAACATCATCATATAATATAGGTATAGGATATAACGCATTAGTGAGTGCCAATGCGAGTTATAATATAGCTATAGGTCATAACACATTAAATTATTCAACAAGTGGCACAGGAGATGTAGCTATTGGATATGCATCACAAGTGTCAAACAAAAGTGGAAATTATAATACGTCAATTGGACATACTAGTTTATATTCAAATTTAAGTGGTTCTTATAATACAGCTGTTGGCACTGATAGTATTCGCTCTTCATTATCGAATTATAATGTCGGTGTTGGATATCAAGTTGGATACGGTAGTGGTTTTGTCACTAATAATCCATCCGATAATGTAATAACTTCAGATACAGGCATGACTCTTATAGGCTCATACGCTAGTAAGTGTAATCCGAATACATTAGAAAATAGCATAGCCATAGGATATAGTTCGGAAGTTATGGATAGTAATGCTACGTTTATTGGAAACTATTATACATCAAAAACTACATTAGCTGGTAATACAGAATTATATAATTATTATGATCTTGGTCCAGAAGTTTTAAATAACTCTGGTTTGACAGAGGGAACATATTGGTCTTCGACTGGTGATTTAAAATTAACTGGCAACACAGCTTTATACTCTGGATTGACTTCGGTTTACGCAAGTTTGACTCAGAATTCTTCTGATTTCTTGACACCAGTAAAAGGAGATAGGTGGTATAGAATATCTTTATCAATAACAATAAGTGGATATAATCCAGTGATAAAAATATCTGGAAGTACTTTTTCATCTTTTGAACGTTATTTATCTAATAATGGTCCAGTTGGAACAAAAGTAATTTATTTCAAAACTACTTCATCACCTGGGAACTTTACCATTTCAACATCAGTGGCGTCTTTAAATTATGGAGTTGGTATGCCAACACAATTTACCATAGATAATATATCCATAAAAGAAGTTTTAGGTGGTGATTTGTTTGTTAACAGAAAAATAACTGGATATGGACCAACTGTTCGATATCAATTAGATCCAACTGTGACAGGATCCACAAGTACCGCTTATTTCTTTGATACAGAGAATGTTATAACAGATACTGGTCTCACGCTTTTAGCTATAAAAAATAGTGGAACGACAAAATTTGATGTAAAGTCTGATGGAAATGTAGAAATACCATTGGGTCAATTTATATATCATCGTCAAGTTTTTGGCACAGATACAGATGGAGATTTTAGAGAAGGTGTTATTGGTGGAGCATTTAAGATACAAAAACTAATAACTGGAAGTTGGACTGACGCTCCGCCGTAATTTTTGTTTATTAAAATATAATATATAGTAAAAAATAAAGTAACATAAATTGAGTTTCAAGAAAATACAATTAATAGATCCAACTACCATAGGTTGTCCAGAAACTGGTCATATTTATTTGGGAAGAGATGCAACAGGACTTTGGGAAAAAAGAGATAACTGTGAAATAGTTTATTTGGCATTCACAAACAGTGGTTCGACAGATGGGGTAGATGGTACGTCAGGTTCATCCGGTAGAGATGGAACTTTTTTTGGAACTCATGGTACGTCAGGTACTTCTGGCCGAACAGGGACATCAGGCACATCTGGGAGGACTGGTACATCAGGGACCAGTGGGTTAGCCGGAACATCTGGAACTTCAGGTAAATCTGGAACATCTGGTTCATCTGGAACTTCAGGATTTGGTGGAACTTCAGGAACATCAGGTGAATCTGGCACATCTGGCATTAGCGGAACAAATGGATCATCTGGATCATCTGGATCGTCTGGTGTAGATGGAACACCAGGCATAGATGGTGGATATGGAGCAGCAACTAGAATGTGGACATATACTGACTCGATCACTCCTTCATCAGGTCAATTCTATGCTTACAACTCCACTTATGGAACATCTGATTTATCTTTAATAGACAGAATAATAATAAATGTACGAGACTATGACAATCAAAATTTACGAGAGTGGATAAAAACATGGAATAGTGGAGTGTTAAAAATAGAAGATAGAAATAATTTTGCTTGTTTTGGTTTATATTCATTAAATGGAGCTTCTATTGATACAAGTAATGTAAATTATTATGTAATAACTGGATTTACTTTTATAGCCGCATCTGGAACTCCATTGGCTAATGGAGATAATTATTTAATATCTTCAGTACCTAGTGGAGGGGCTAGTTCATCCGGGGTTCAAGGGACATCTGGTACATCTGGTGTTCAAGGGACATCTGGTACATCTGGTGTTCAAGGGACATCTGGTACATCTGGTGTTGGGTCAACTGGTGAAAACGGCACATCTGGCACATCTGGTGTTCAAGGGACATCTGGTACATCTGGTGTTCAAGGGACATCTGGTACGAGCGGAAAACAAGGCACATCTGGTTCTTCTGGTACATCTGGTGTACAAGGAACATCTGGTACATCTGGAGTTGGACCAACTGGCGAAAACGGAACTTCTGGTACAAGTGGACTAACAGGAACATCTGGTACATCTGGTGTCCAAGGAACTTCTGGCACTAGCGGACTAACAGGAACATCTGGTACATCTGGTGTACAAGGAACATCTGGTACAAGCGGAAAACAAGGCACATCTGGTTCTTCTGGTACATCTGGTGTTCAAGGAACATCTGGTACAAGCGGCACAAGTGGACTAACAGGAACATCTGGTACATCTGGTGTACAAGGAACATCTGGTACAAGCGGAAAACAAGGCACATCTGGTTCTTCTGGTACATCTGGTTCCTCTGGGACATCAGTATCTGGAACAACTGACGCGAATTTTTATTATGATACATCAACGGATATTTTATATACACCAAATATACAAACAACTGGAATCACATTTTTGGCTAGCGGTTATGATAATAATGGATATGTTTTAAAAACTGATGGAACCGGAGATCTTTATTATGATACAGCGGCATCGGCACAAAGAAGTTTTACATGGGTTATAGCCAATCCAGCGGTCGGTAGTATACCTGGACCACAAGTTAGTGGAACCACATCGCCAACCAGAATATCAGCTGGCACTGTTGCTTCAACAGGAATAACATTCAACATAGAAGTTAGAAGCGTTTTTGGTAAATCTGGCTCGGATTTAATGACAACAGATTTGACAGCTGGAACATCAAGCACATCTGTTACTAGTTTCGCTGAGGTAACTATTGATGATGGTTATTGGCTATGGTTAGATATATCTGGTGTATCTGGCACCACGCAAATATTTACCGCAACACTAATATCTGCGCCGAAATAAAGAAGAATATAAAAATGCCAACCAGTTATAAAATAGAAAGAACTAACACCTATTTAACGAATTCCGATTGGATAGTGCCTTATGGTGTAACTTCAGTTACCTTTGAATGTTGGGGAGGAGGCGGTTCTGGTTCACAAAGCGATGGAAGCGGCGGCGGCGGAGGCGGCGGAGGCGGAGGAGCCTACGCGAAAAAAATATTAAATAATATAAAAAGTGGTGACTCCTACAAAATAAAAGTTGGTTCCGGTGGCAGGGATTCTAATGGCACTAGCTCTTATATATTGGGTCCAGGTGAAACATTAGAAAGCGAATCTGTTTGCTGTGCAAAAGGGGGATATGGTGGTTCTCTTGTGTCAACAGGAGGAACTTGTATATCTGGCAGTATTGGTGATGTAGTTTTTTCAGGTGGAACAGGAGGTGATGGGACGCGTTATGAAATGGAAAGTGATTATGGTGGAGGAGGAGGTGAAGGAGCTGGCATTCATTCAAATGGAAACAACGCTTCTAACAGAATAGGCGGAACAGGAGGGGATGGAGGAAATGGCGGAAATGGTTATCTAACAACACCAACAACGCAAGCTGAAGATGGATATGAATATGGTGGTGGAGGCGGTGGAGGGGTTGGAACTCCTTCTGGGGATGGAGGAAATGGCAAAGTTGTTGTTAGTTTTGATATTATAGAAAATGAAATATTGTGTATTATTTTTTAGTTGCTAAATCGATTTCGATTTTTTTATATATAGAGAAAAAACTTTTTCATCTCTATAAATGAGTTTCAAAAAAATACAATTAATAGATCCTAATGATATAGGTTGCCCTGAGGTCGGACACATTTATTTTGGCAGGGACAACGAAGGTCTTTGGGAAAAGTGGGACGACTGCACGATTCATAGATTGACTTATGCTACAACTGGTTCGACAGATGGAATAGATGGGACATCTGGTTCATCTGGTCGGGATGGCACTTTTTTGGGAACGCATGGAACATCTGGAACATCAGGACGTACTGGAACATCTGGAACATCAGGACGCACTGGAACATCTGGAACAAGTGGTATAGGAACAGCTGGAACAGGAGGAACATCTGGTTCGAGTGGTTCGAGTGGTTCAAGCGGATCATCTGGCACGAGTGGTTTAACAGGCACGAGTGGATCTTCTGGTAGAGATGGAACATTTTTTGGCTCGTCTGGAACAAGTGGATATAGTGGAGGATATGGAGGAGCCACTAGATTATGGGCATATAGTTCTGACCCAAATTTAAGTGATGGTGAATTTACAAGCACAACAAATTCATTTCAGTTTTTAAACGACATTAGTATTAAAGTAATAGATTATGACGGTCGAGTTGTAAGCGAATGGCTAAAAACTTGGACGAATGGATTATTAAAAATAGAAAATTTTTATGATGCATCAGATTTTGGTTTATATTCTATAAATTCAGCAACGACTATAGTTCCAAGTGGACCTGGTCATTTACAATATTTTGATTTTACTGGACTAACTTGTTACGCTGCTTCATCTGGTCAAACAGTAGATGGTGGAAAATATTTAATATCTTTCGTTAGAACTGAAACTGGAACAAGCGGCACAAGTGGTGCTGGAACATCTGGTGAAAGTGGAACTAGTGGCACTGGTGGAACTAGCGGAACTAGTGGAACATCGGGCACATCAGGTGAAACAGGAACAAGTGGGACATCTGGTACTTCAGGCACTTCTGGAACATCAGGTATAAGTGGGACAAGCGGTACATCAGGCTCATCCGGAACAAGTGGAACAGCTGGATTATCTGGCGATAGATATGCGACAACATCAAACAGCTCGATAGAAATATTAAGCGGTGAAACAATATATTTGACAGGAGGAACAGGATTATCATATAGCGTTGGGCAGGAAGTTATCGTGGCTCATGATTCTGGTAATACTTTTACAGCGACTATAATTAGTTATGATCCATTATCTGGTTATTTTGTTTTATTGTCTGATATAATCACTGGAAGCGGCACTTATGATAGTTGGAGTATAAATTTAATGGGAGGACAGGGTCCATCTGGTTCTAGTGGAACATCAGGTATAGGAAGTCCTGGCTCATCAGGAACTTCAGGCACTAGTGGAACTAGTGGTTCATCAGGTAGTTCTGGAACTAGTGGTTCATCAGGTAGTTCTGGAACTAGTGGTTCATCAGGTAGTTCTGGAACTAGTGGTTCATCAGGTAGTTCTGGAGTTTCAGGTACTTCTGGAACTTCAGGAACTAGTGGCTCATCAGGCACTTCTGGTACATCAGGTTCTTCTGGGACATCGGGCACATCAGGCATATCAGCAAGCGCATATGACATAGATGATTTAATAGTTTTTGGTGGACAATCATCTAGGATGTATTATTATACTGATCAAGTTAGATATATTGATTTAAGTGCTGTAACTACAAGTATATTAAATACAAATGAATATATTATAGAAGATGATAATATATGGATTTCTACTAATTACGCTTTTTATGAAGAATCAGGTTGTACAATTGTTAGATTATCAGGATGTAAAGTAATTGATAATGTTTTATCTTATGAAACATCAGATTATCAATTGATGAGCGAATATCCATCTGTCCACGACATGATAAATACACCAGATGATGATTATTTATATCTAGGACAAGGTTCTTGGGTATCTGGACATACGGTCTTATTTGCTAAAATAAATAAATGGGATCTAACTGAATATCAAATATTATCAGCTCCAACTGGCGATACTAGATATTATGGTAGAATAAATGATATAATTTATTATAACGGATATATTTATACAGATTATTCAAATGGTGAAGATACAAGATCTTATAGAATAAATAGATTCTCAACAAATTTTAATAATCCAAATTTTACTTTTATTTGTGATTTGCCGTCTGGCATAACATATTATTTTAATAACACTTATAATACTCCTCTTTTAATTTATAGAAATGACATAATATCTTTCACCAGTGCTTATAACTGGGAATATACTGGCGCATCATGGTCTTATGTTTTTGATATAATAATAACAGATATAAATGGGAATGTTAAAAGATCAAAGCATTATGACTATGGACAAAATGGTGGTATTGTTCACTGGGCTTGTGTTTTCAATGATAAATTAATAGTTACTTTGATATGGGCTAATCTTCTAATGAGAATAAATTTAGATGATTTGACATTAGAAGAAACTATTCATTTAGATAATGTTCCAACTGATGATAATGCTATAAGTGATGATGGTTATATTTATATAGGAACTGAATATTTTAGAGATCCTGCATATCCAGAATATGATTCAGATGGATATCTTTATAAAATAAAATATAATGATTTCTCAGATTTTACTACATTATCAGATCAAATCATAACAGGTGGAACTTGGGGAATGTTCAATAAGAATGATGTTTTCAAAGTTGGTTCTTATGGGTTGAATGGTTCTAGCGGAACTAGCGGTAAATCTGGTACTAGTGGAACTTCAGGTACTTCTGGAACAAGTGGAACTAGTGGAACATCAGGAACCAGTGGAAGTTCTGGTACATCTGGAACCAGTGGAGTTGATGGAACATCAGGAACCAGTGGAGTTGATGGAACATCAGGAACCAGTGGAACTTCAGGAACATCTGGCACATCAGGTAGTTCAGGAACTAGTGGCACTAGTGGAACATCAGGCTCTTCTGGAACATCAGGAACTTCAGGAACTAGTGGAACTGGCGGAACTTCAGGAACTAGTGGCACTAGTGGAACATCAGGCTCTTCTGGAACA
>Ga0209310_1002967_pt1 | contig 10431 bp, 9 predicted proteins | sample AD_UKC030_MetaG_FD_184415 | JGI IMG/M metagenome (GOLD analysis project Ga0209310, IMG submission 184415) | Active sludge microbial communities of municipal wastewater-treating anaerobic digesters from USA - AD_UKC030_MetaG (SPAdes) (version 2) | ecosystem: Engineered > Bioreactor > Anaerobic >... | reverse complement strand
CCTCGAGGCCATCGAGAAGGGCCTCTTCGCCGAGGTGAAGCGGCCCAAGGACGGCGGCAAGGGCCTGGACGGGCTCGTGAAGAAGGGCCCCGAGTACTGGAACCCGGTGGAGGAGGCCCTGAAGGCCGGCCTCGGGCTTCCCGGCCGCGGCCGGGACTACGACGCGACGGGGGCCGCCGCGGCCGCCAGCGACGGCGCGAAGCGCTAAAGGAGGAAGAGCCATGGCGAACATAGTACGGCCCTACGGCGACACGCTCGACGACGGCAAGGTCCAGCTTTCCCTCACCCTCCCCGTGCCCGACGGAGCCAAGGGCCGCGAGGCCGCGAGGCTCATGGTCCTGGGCTGGGGCTTCAAGGACTGCGAGATCGTCCACTCCTCCCGCATCTCCGAGAGTTTCTCCTTCTACGTGGCCTACGCGAAGACCGAGTCCGGGATCGACTACGACTCCGTCGTCGCCGACGAGGCGGCGAGCGAGGACCAGGTGCTCGACATGGAGGGCGTGAACGCCTTCGTGAAGGAGCACATCGGCCGCAAGGTCGTGATCGTCGGCGCCTGCACCGGCTTCGACGCCCACACCGTGGGCATCGACGCGATCATGAACATGAAGGGCTACAACCACCACTTCGGGCTGGAGCGCTACTCCCAGCTCGAGGCCTACAACCTCGGCGCCCAGGTGCCGAACGAGAAGCTCATCGAGTTCGCGGAGAAGGTGAACGCAGACGCCATCCTGGTCTCCCAGATCGTCACGCAGAAGGACATCCACATCCAGAACATGACGGAGTTCGTCGAGCTCCTGGAGGCCAAGGGCGAGCGCGGGCGCTTCGTCTGCGTGGCGGGCGGCCCCCGCATCTCCAACAAGCTCGCCGTGGAGCTCGGCTACGACGTAGGCTTCGGCAAGGGATCCTACGCCGAGCACGTCGCGACCTTCGTGGTGCGCAAGGTGGCGGAGCGCATGAAGGCCTGAGCCTCCGCGGCGCGCGAGGCAGGCGAGGCCGGCTCCCGGACGGGGGCCGGCCCTTTCTTTAAAAAAAGCAGTTGCATTCCCGCCCGGGCGGGTGCAAACTGCTAAGTTGAGTTGGGATTCACCATCAAGGAGGCGAATTACATGGAACACTTCGGGCTATTGGCGCTCATCCCGCCGATACTGGTCGTCGTCCTCGCGATCTGGACCAAGGACGTCATCATCTCCCTCTTCCTCGGCATCCTGTCTGGCACCCTTATCGTAGCGGGCGGCAACCCCTACTTCGCCCTGATCAAGCTGACGGACATCCTGGCCGACATGCTCGCCGACGGCTGGAACATCCGCATCATCCTCTTCTGCGGCCTCCTCGGGGCCCTGGTCGGCATGTGGAACAAGACCGGATCCGCCCGGGCATTCGGCGCCTGGGCCGCGTCCAAGATCAAGTCCCGCACCGGCGTCCTCATCTTCACCTGGATCTTCGGCATCCTCATCTTCATCGACGACTACTTCAACAGCCTCACGATCGGCGCCTGCATGAAGCCGGTCTGCGACGAGAAGAAGATCAGCCGCGCCAAGCTCGCCTACATCCTGGACTCCACCGCGGCGCCCGTCTGCATCATCGCCCCGATCTCCAGCTGGGTCATCACGGTGATGTCCTACACGAAGAGCTCCCAGGGCTTCGACACCCTCGGCGTCTCCGAGTTCACCTTCTTCATCAGGTCCATCCCCTACAACCTCTACGCGATCTTCGCGATCCTCATGGTCGCCTTCGTCGCCTTCAAGGGAAGGGACTTCGGACCGATGGCCCGCTCCGAGGCCCGCGCCAAGGAGGGCATCGGCCTCTTCGACGAGAAGAAGTTCGGACTCGTCGCCGGCAAGATGGAGGCTTCCTGCGAGGACCTCAGGGCCAAGTGGTTCGACTTCGTCGTGCCCCTCGTCCTCCTCATCGCCTCCGCGGTCTTCTTCTTCCCGATGACCACCTGGATGGGCGCCGTGGACGGCGAGGGCGTCAAGACCCTCTCCGCCGCGATGCAGTCGATGAGCCTCGGCGAGGCCTTCAACAACACCGACGCCTCCAAGGCCCTCTTCTACTCGATCATCTTCACCCTCGTCTTCTCCTACGTCTACTTCATCGCCCGCAGGCTCCTCAACATCGGCAAGAGCGCCGAAGCCATCGTGGACGGCCTCAAGTCCATGGTGCCCGCCATCGTTATCCTGACCATGGCCTGGTCCATCGGCTTCATCATCAAGAAGGCGCCGGCGGACGGCGGCGTCGGCCTCGCCAACTTCCTGTCCCAGGTGGTCGTGAACGGCGGCTTCCCGCTCTGGCTGCTCCCGCTCGTCGTCTTCCTCATCTCCTGTGTGATCTCCTTCGCCACCGGCACGAGCTGGGGCACGATGGCGATCATGATCCCGATCGCCCTCCCCATCGCCGTCGCCCTGGGCAACAAGGCCGGCCTTGCCGGCGACGCCCTCATCAACGCGACGCTCATACCTGTTGCCTCCGTCATGGGCGGCGCCGTCTTCGGCGACCACTGCTCGCCCATCTCCGACACGACGATCCTCTCCTCCACGGGCGCGAACTGCCCCCACCTGGAGCACGTCGTGACCCAGATGCCCTACGCGATCTTCGTCGCCGTCTGCTGCGCTGTCGGCGTCGTCTTCGCGGGCGTGTTCTTGAGCGACCTGGTCGGCCTCGCGGTCACCGCCGCCCTCTTCGTCCTGGGCCTCATCTTCCTCCCCAAGATCTGGGGCGAGAAGAAGTACGACCTCCAGAACTAAGAGGCTTTTCCGTCACGAAGCCAGGGCCGCCCCGCGAGGGGCGGCCTTTTTTGTATCCGCCCGGCCCCGCCCGCGGCGCTGGCCGGCCGGGCTGGACGGAGGTTCCGGGGCTTACGGGTTTCGGGCCACGGAAGCCGGCTCCGCGGGAAAAAAGAGGGCCGCCCAGCCGGGCGGCCCTCTCCTGGTGAAATGACTCAGGCTATCAGACGAGGATGAGGAGGCCGGCGGCGATGATCGCGCCGGAGACGAGGAGGGTCATCATGCAGTAGCCCATGATGTCCCTGATCCCGAGCTTGGCGATGCCGAGGAGGGGGAGGGCCCAGAAGGGCTGGATCATGTTGGTCCACTGGTCGCCGTAGGAGATGCCCATCGCCACGACGGCGGGATCGACGCCGAGGGCGATGCCCGCGGGGATGTTGATCGGGCCCTGGACGACCCACTGGCCGCCGCCGGAGGGGACGAAGAAGTTGATGAGTCCGCCGGCGAGGAAGGTGAAGAGGGGGAAGGTCTGGGCGGTGGAGAAGGAGATGAACCAGTTGGCGATGATGCCCGCGAGGCCCGTGGTCACCATGATGCCCTGGATGCCGCCGTAGAGGGGGAACTGGAGGGCGATGCCGCCGGCGCCCTTGATGGCCTGGTCGACGGCGCGCACGTAGCTGATGGGGCGGCCGTGGAGGAGGATGCCCGCAAAGAGGAAGATCATGATGACGATGTTGAGGTTGAGGTCGAAGCCCTTCGTCGCGAAGTGGTAGACGAGGTAGGCGACGCCCATGAGGCCGAAGACCCAGTTGACGATGCGGGAGTTCTCCAGGCGCGCGGCGGGGCTGCGCTTGCGGTCCTCTTCGGGGATGGGCTCGTCGGCGAGGAGGGCGGGGTCGATGGAGACGACGTCGGTCTTGCCCTTGGCCATGAACATGAAGAGGATGGGGAGGGCGAAGATCACCGCGAAGGAGATGATTAGGTTGAAGGGCGCGAAGATCGTCCGGCTCACCGGCACGATGCCGATCAGGTTCTCGACGATGTGCCCCTTGGAGGCGATGGCGAGGGGGATGGAGCCCGAGATGCCGCCGTGCCACACGACGAAGCCCGAGTAGGCAGCGGCGACGAGCATGCCGTAGTCGATGCCGCGCACGCGCTTCGCGACCTCGCGGGCGAGGAGGGCACCGACGATGAGGCCGAAGCCCCAGTTGAGCCAGCAGGCGATCGCCGTGACGAAGGACGTGAGCATGAGGCCCTGGACGGGCGTCTTGGCCACGGAGGAGATCGCGACCAGGCCGCGCTTGATCGCGGGGCTGGAGGCGAGGGCGTGGCCGGTCACGAGGACGAGGACCATCTGCATCGCGAAGGCGAGGATGCCCCAGAGGCCGCCGCCCCAGGCCGCGAGGACCTGGATGACCGTCTTGCCGGTGAGGCCAAGGGCGAGTCCGAAGGCGATCACGGTGAGGATGATCGCGAAGAGGAACGCGTCGGGAAGGTACTTTTGCGAGACCTTTACGAAGAACCTGGTTAGACCTTTCAAGGTCTTCCTCCTGATGAAAAGATATGGCTTCGCCGCGCGGCCTTTGAAGGCCGCGCGTCTCTCAAGGGATCCCGACGGATCCCGGTGAAAGCATCGGGGGCGTAGATATAAATGCGCCTGAGATATTGAACATGTTTATCATAGTTTATAAAATAATGCTATAATGAATCGATCGCCCGAAGGCAATGGCCCGAGGACGGCCTTTCTTCTTTCATCTTTTTCCGGAGGATAGCCTAGTGACTCAAAAACCCCTCATAGCGGCGGCGGAAGCCGCGAGGCTCGTGAAGGACGGGATGACGGTCCACGTTGGCGGCTTCCTCGGCTGCGGATCTCCCGAGAGAATCATCGCGGCCCTAGACGCCCAGGGAACCAAGGATCTCACCCTCGTCTGCAACGACACGGCGGTGCTGGACCTCAAGAACGGCCGCGAGAACGGCGTCTCCGTCCTCGTCAAGAACAAGCGCTTCAAGCGCATGATCGTGTCGCACATCGGCACGAATCCCGAGACCCAGCGCCAGATGAACGCTGGCGAGGCCGTCGTCGACCTCGTGCCCCAGGGCACCCTGGCCGAGCGCATCCGCGCGGCCGGCGTGGGCCTGGGCGGCGTCCTCACTCCGACGGGCGTCGGCACGGAGGTCGAGCAGGGCAAGCAGAAGCTCTCCGTCGGCGGCAAGGACTACCTCCTCGAGACGGCCCTCCCCGGCGACATAGCCCTCATCAAGGCGAAGAAGGCCGACAAGGCGGGCAACCTCGTCTACTCGATGACGGCGCGCAACTTCAACCCCCTCATGGCGACGGCCTGCGCGGTCGTCGTCGCCGAGGTGGAGGAGATCGTGGAGATCGGCGAGATCGATCCCGACCAGGTCCACACGCCCTCCATCTTCGTCGACTACCTCGTGAAGGCCTAAGGGAGGGGACTATGGAATACCAGGAGAACAAGGACATCATCGCGAAGCGCATCGCCCTCATGCTCAAGACGGGCGACGTAGTGAACCTCGGCATCGGCCTTCCGACCCTCGTGGCCAACTACGTGCCCTCCGACGTCGTCGTGATACTCCAGAGCGAGAACGGCCTCATCGGCCTCGGGCCCGCGCCCGAGAAGGGCAAGGAGAACAAGGACCTCACGAACGCGGGCGCCCAGCCGGTCACCATCCTGCCGGGCGGCGCCTTCTTCGACTCGGCGACGAGCTTCGGCATCATCCGCGGCGGCCATGTCGACGCGACGGTGCTCGGCGTCCTGGAGGTCGACCAGGAGGGGAACCTCGCCAACTACAAGATCCCGGGCAAGATGGTCCCGGGCATGGGCGGCGCGATGGACCTGGTCGCGGGCTCCCGCGTCGTCATCGCCGCGACCACCCACTTCGAGAAGTCCGGCGCGGCGAAGCTCAAGAAGCGCTGCACGCTCCCGCTCACCGCGGCGCACGAGGTCGACTACGTCGTGACCGACCTCGGGCTCTTCCACGTGGAGAAAGGCGCCTTCGTGCTCAAGGAGTACTTCGCCCCCTACAACCCCGAGTGGATCAAGGAAAAGACCGACGCGAACGTCGTGATCGCGCCGGACTGCAAGCTCTTCCAGGCCTGAGGGCCGGAGGGAAGGCAGTTCGCCAGACGCCCCGCGCCCGCTTGAGGGCCCGGGGCGCCGCGTCGAGGGGCCGCCGGCGGGAGGGATCCCGCGGGCAGGGCCCCGCAAGGAGCATCATCATGAAGGAAGTTTTCATCGCCGACGCCGCGCGCACCGCGGTCGGCTCTTTCGGCGGGAGCCTCGCCTCCGTCAGCCCTGTCGAGCTCGGCCGCACGGTCGTGGAGGCGCTCCTCAAGCGCGGCTCCCTCCAGGGCGCCGACGTCGACGAGCTCCTCCTCGGCTGCGTCCTCCAGGCCAGCCTGGGCCAGAACGTCGCCCGCCAGATCCTCGTCAAGTCCGGCATCCCCGTCGAGAAGACCGCGATGACGATCAACATGGTCTGCGGCTCCGGCCTCCGCTCCGTCGCGGCCGCCGCCCAGGAGATCAAGGCCGGCGACGCCAACCTGGTCGTCGCGGGCGGCGTCGAGAACATGAGTCTCGCGCCCTACTACCTCAAGCAGGCCCGCACCGGCTACCGCATGGGCAACGGCGAGATGGTGGACGGCATGATCTACGACGGCCTCTGGGACATCTTCAACGGCTACCACATGGGCATCACGGCGGAGAACGTCGCCGCGAAGTACGGCATCACCCGCGCCGAGCAGGACGCCTTCTCCGCGGCCTCGCAGAACAAGGCCGAGAAGGCGATCGCCGAGGGCCGCTTCAAGGACGAGATCGTGCCCGTCGCCATCCCCCAGAAGAAGGGCGACCCGATCGTCTTCGCGACCGACGAGTTCGTCCGCGCGGGCGTGACCGCGGAGGCCCTGGCCAAGCTCCGGCCCGCCTTCAAGCCCGACGGCACCGTGACCGCGGGCAACGCCTCCGGCATCAACGACGGCGCGGCCGCCATCCTCGTCGCCGACTCCGACGGCATGAAGCGCGGCAAGCTCGCGCCGATGGCGCGCATCGCCTCCTACGGCTGGCACGGCTGCGACCCCGCGATCATGGGCGTCGGCCCCGTGGAGGCCGTCCGCCTCGCGCTCAGGCGCGCGGGCTGGAAGCTCGAGGACGTGGACCTCATCGAGGCCAACGAGGCCTTCGCCGCCCAGTCCCTGGCCGTGGCCAAGGAGCTCAAGTTCGACATGGCCCGGGTCAACGTGAACGGCGGAGCGATCGCGATCGGCCACCCGATCGGCGCCTCCGGCGCCCGCATCCTTACGAGCCTCCTCTACGAGATGAAGAAGCGGGGCGCGAAGAAGGGCCTCGCCACCCTGTGCATCGGCGGCGGCATGGGCGTCGCTATGTGCGTGGAGCGGGTGTAGAGACTTTCGCCGCGTGAAGCGCGGCGCTGGACGCCGCGCCGCTTAAAGCCGCGCCGCCGCGTAATGGCGGCGGCGCGGGGCAAGAGAGAGGGGCCTCCCGGGAAGCGATTCCCGGGAGGCCCCTCGTTATGGGGAAAGGCGGGCGAAGGCTACTTAGTCGCCCAGAGCTTGGCGAGCTCGACCACGGTCTCCGTGGCGAGGGCCATCTCGGAGACGGAGGCCCACTCGAAGCGGCTGTGGTAGTTGTAGCCGCCCGTGAAGAGGTTGGGCGTCGGGACGCCGAGCTCGGTGAGGCGGGCGCCGTCGGTGCCGCCGCGGATCGGCTTCACGAAGGGCTCGACGCCGGCGCGGCGGGAGGCCTCCATCGCGCGCTCCAGGACCTCGGGCCTCGCGTCGAGCTTCTCGCGCATGTTGACGTACTGCTTGTTGACCTCGAGCTTGACGGAGCCGAGGGGAAACTGCGCCTCCACGGCCTTCGCGAGGGCCTTGCAGGTCTCGATGCGGCGGTCCATGCCCTCCTTGGAGAAGTCGCGGAGGAAGACGTCGACGGAGGCCTTCTCGATGCCGCCCTTGATCTCGAGGGGGCAGAAGTAGCCGAACCAGCCGTCGGTGGACTCGGGCGCCTCGCTCCAGGGGAGCATGGAGACGAAGGAGGCGGCCATCGTGACGGCGTTGGCGAGCTTGCCGCGGGCCGAGCCGATGTGGATGGCCTTGCCCGTGAACTCGGCCTTGACCTCGTAGGCGTTGAAGCACTCGGCCTCGACTTCGCCGGCCTTGCCGCCGTCGAAGGTGTAGCAGGCGACGGAGCGCAGGTTCTTGAGCGGGAAGAGGTCCATGCCCTTGCCCGTCTCCTCGTCGGGGGTGAAGGCGATCTCGATCGGGCCGTGCTTGACCTCGGGGTGGGCGAGGAGCCACTCGACGGCGGTCACGATCTCCGCGACGCCGGCCTTGTCGTCGGCGCCGAGGAGGGTCCGGCCGTCGGTGACGATGATGGTGTCGCCCGCGTGCTCGGCGAGGTCGGGGAACTCCCTCGGGTCGAGGACGTAGCCGGGAGAGAGCTCGAGGGCCTTGCCGTCGTAGCCCTTCACGAGGCGGGGCTTCACGTCCGTCCCGGAGACGTCGCTCGCCGTGTCCACGTGGGCCATGAAGCCGATGGAGGGCGCTGACTCGAGGCCGGGGCTCGCGGGGAGGCGCGCGAGGAGGTAGCAGTGCTCGTCGAGCGTCACGTCCTTGAGGCCGAGGCCCTTGAGCTCCTCGACGAGGAGGCGCGAGAGCTCCCACTGGGTCTGGGTCGAGGGTATGGCCTCGACGTGGCGGTCGCTCGTCGTCCCGATCTTCGCGTAGCGCACGAGGCGCTCGGCGACCTTTTCCGCTATGGGCTTGGAGAGGATGTCGGCGTAGGATTTCATGGCCGAGAGTATGCACCGGAAACGCCGCGCGGGCAAGCGCTATCTCCGTCGCCTGTCTCTGTCGCCTTCGCCCGGGGCGCTTGCGGCACCAGCCCCGGGCCGCGTATCCTTGTCCGCGATGGAAAACAGCGACGGGTTCTTCCTTGAAAGAGCGCGGGACTTCGCGGCGGCCAGGCACGAGGGCTCGGGGCCCTGCCACGACTTCTCCCACGTCGAGCGGGTCTACCGCCTCGCCGAGCGCATCGCCCGCTCCGAGGGCGCCGACCTCCTCACGGTCCGCCTCGCGGCCCTTCTCCACGACATCGGACGGGGCCTCGAGCCGCGCATCGGCCCCGAGCCCGACCGCCACGAGGAGCTCTCCGCGCAGATCGCCGCGCCCTTCCTCCGCGGCCTCGGCCTGCCCGAGGCGAGGGTCGAGGCTGTCCTGGAGGCCATCCTCCGCCACCGGCACCGCCGCGGCCGCGCGCCCGAGAGCCGGGAGGCGAGGTGCCTCTACGACGCGGACAAGCTCGACTCGCTGGGCGCGGTGGGCGCGGCGCGGGCCTACCTCTGGCTAGGCGAGCACGGCCGCTCCGTACACTATCCGGAGGCGGAGTGGGCGGGCGTCGATCCTGCGAGCAACGCGACGGAGGTGGACTCCTTCCAGCGGGAATGGCGCATCAAGCTCTCGCGGCTCAAGGACCGCCTCTACACGGAGGAGGGCCGGCGCCTCGCGGGGGAGCGCCACGCGCGGATGGAGCGCATACTCATGGAGATCGAGGACGAGGTGGCGGGGCGGAGCTAGAATCCGGCTACTTGATCACCGCGAAGTCGGACATCCAGAGCTCCTCGACCTTGCCCAGGGAAAGGAGCTCGTTGAGGGCGTCGCGGAGGCCGGCCTTGACGGCGCCTTCGTAGGCGGGATGGAGCTCGGCCGCCGAGCGGCGCGACAGGTAGGCGACGGCCGCGGCCTTGAGGGCCGGCGCTTTCCTGGCGAGCTCCTCGCGGAAGGCGCGCTCGGAGGCGGGGTAGGGGAAGCTCAGGGTCGCGACGACGACGGCCTTGGGCTCGTCCCTCGTGGAGGCCCTGACCGTCCCGAGGCCCTTGAAGACGGCGCTGCCCTCGGCCAGGGCCGGCGCCGCCAGGGCGGCCTCGGCTTCCCGGGCCAGCTTCTTGCCGCGGCTCCCCGTGGCCAGGCCGTAGGCCGTACCCAGGAGGATGGCGACGGCGAGCGCGGCCGCGGCCACCTTGAGGGCCCTCTCGAGCCTCGCGTCGCCGCCGCGCGCGCCGTCATCGGCGCTTTCTCTTCGCTCAATCCTCATGGGCCGATTGTAGGACGGCGGGACGGGCCAGTCAACGTGCGGCGCGCCCGACGCGGCGCGCCCTCGGCGGCGCGGTCGCCGCGAGCGCCGCCTCCGGCGCCGCCCGAGGAGCCGCTAGGCGGAGGCGCGCCACGCAGGCCAAGGCGCGCCGCTCAGGCCGGGGCGCCGCCCGTCGGGGCGCCGTCCGCGGAGCCCCCGTGCGGACCCTTGGCCCTGGCCCGCACGCCGGCGCCGACGGCCAGGCCCGTCAGGGCCAGGATGGCGCTCGTCGCGTAGAAGACCGCGGCGTTGCCCGCGCTCGTCGCGACGACGGCGCCGAGGGCGGGCCCGATCGCGCCGCCGGCGCTGGAGACGGAGGCCGAGAGCCCGTAGGTCGAGCCCTGCTTGTCGCGGTCGCAGAGGCTCGCGATGAGGGCGTTCACGCTCGGCATGGTGCCGCCCAGGAAGAAGCCCGAGCCGACGCGCAGGGCGAGGAGGGCGTAGGGGGAGCGGACGAGGCCCTGCGGCAGGTAGAAGACGAAGGCGCCGCCCAGGCAGAGGAGGAGGGCCCGGCCGTAGCCGAGCCGCGCCGAGAT
>Ga0209310_1002964_pt1 | contig 10441 bp, 5 predicted proteins | sample AD_UKC030_MetaG_FD_184415 | JGI IMG/M metagenome (GOLD analysis project Ga0209310, IMG submission 184415) | Active sludge microbial communities of municipal wastewater-treating anaerobic digesters from USA - AD_UKC030_MetaG (SPAdes) (version 2) | ecosystem: Engineered > Bioreactor > Anaerobic >... | reverse complement strand
GGCGGAGAGGGCGAGCTTGACGAGGAGCTGACCGCTCGGCGCGCCAGCGATGCTTCCGAAAACCATTGCCTTCCCCTCGCGGGCGCCTCGAGGAGCTCCCTCCCGCTCGCGGGAGTTTAGCATCGGGGTATAGCGGCGTCAAGTTTTCGGGTCCTCGCGAATTGTAGTGCCATGGGCCCGGTTATTTGATACAGTAGGCCGCGGGGACGGCGATGATCGGCTTGTACATGAAAATTCCTTTCCACTCCCAGCTCAGGAAGTCGGACGCCAAGCTCGCGGCGGAGCTCGAGGCCTTGGCCGCGGAGGCCGCGGAGGCCTTCGGAGCCCGCCTCTTCCCCTGCGACGAGTCCTTCTTCCTGGCCTTCGACGATTCGGCCCGTCCCTGCCGCCTTCGCGCGGCCGAGGCCTCGCGCTTCCTCTCGGCCCGCCTCAAGGTCCTTTCGGCCCGGCTCCACGGCTGGGACCTCATCCTGGAAAGCGCCGCGGGCGGGCAGAAATCAGGGGCCGAGGAGCTCCTCGCCCTCGCCGAGCGGCACTGGTTCCGGATCGACGGGGACGGCCTCTTCCTCGGGCCGGTGATACTCCCCCTCCTCGCTCCCTATTTCCGGACCGATACGGGCTCGGGCGGCGCCTGCCGTCGAGTGCTCGCCGCGCCCTACGCCACGGCGGCCCTTCCCGCCGAGGGCTCGGTCCCGCCCGTCGAGGAGCGCATCGTCGATCGGATCGTCGACGAGATAGGCGAGCTCGTCATCGGCGAGGGCAGGGCCCGCTCCATCGCGGTGCTCGGACCCGGCGCCTCGCCCCAGACCCACCTCGAGGCGGCCCTCTCCCGGCTGTACAAGGAGGACTCGGCCTCCTTCCTGCGGATCAGGGCGCCGGGAGCCGAGTCCTTCCCCTACGGGCCCGTGGCCGAGTCCCTCGCCGGCCTCCTCCGGCCCGGCGACCGGAGGCCGGGCCCGGCCGAGCTCCTCTCCGGCGCCGAGCGGGGGCTGCTCGAGGAGCTCGGGCCCCTCCTCGACTTCCTCCGCCGCTCGCCCTACCGCTCCGGCTACTCCCGGACCTTCGGCATCAGGCTCAGGCTCCGCGCCCAGGCCGCCCTCTGCTTCTACGCGCGGGAACGCCGCTACCGCTCCCTCCCGGCCCTCGTCCTCCTCCACGGCATCGACCGCTTCCCGCAGGAGAGCCTGTCCCTCCTCTCTGAGCTCCTCGTCGGCAAGCTCGCCGAGGAGGGCCTGGCCATCTTGATCTCGGGCGCCTGCCTTCCCGAGGCCTGGCCCCTCTCGGGCCTGCGGAGGGCGACGGTGCCCGCGGCCGGGGCCTTTACCCTCGCGAAGGCCGCCCGCGAGGCGGCCGAGGCCCTCGGCGCGCCGGAACGGGCAGGGGAGCTCGGCGCCGTGGCGGAAGGCGATCCCTTCCGCCTCCGCCTGGCCCAGCGCCTCGCCTCCTCGGGCCTCCCCCTCGAAGCCGGCCTTGCGACGCCCCTCCTCGTCGCCAAGGCCCTCGGCAGCTTCCCCCAGGAATACGCCGAGCTCTTCCTGGCCCTGCGGCTCTGCGAGGGGGTCCTCGGCGAGGCCGAGACCGAGGATTTCCTCGATTCGATCGGCCTCGTGGCGGGGATACGCCCCCTGATCTACTCGGCCCTCGCCGAGATCGGCCTCGTCGAGGCGGCGAGCCGCCCGAAGCTCGTCTCCGGAGAGGCCGCCCGCGAGGCCGAAAGCGCCCTGGCCGACGGGGGCTCGGCCATCCTCCGCGCCTTCTCGGCGAGGCTCCTCGCCCTCTACCAGAAGCGGGCGCTCCTCCCCTCGACGGCCCTCTACCGGCGCATCGCCTCGGGCCTCTCGCGGGACTGGGGCAGGCTCGGGCACCTCAGGCTCCTCCTGGACTGCCTCTCGGCGGACGTCGCCTACGGCGGGGTCGAGGCTGCGGCCCCGTCCTTAGGCCCCCAGCTCTCCATCGGCGGCTTCCTCGCCGCCTACGCGGTCCGAGACCGCGACCGCTCCCTCGCCATACTCGCCGACCTCGAGTCCTCGGCCGAGGAGCTCGCCTCGCCCTCGGCGGCCTCGGCCGCGGAGGGCGCCGAGGCCGCCGTCCTCCGCGGGGCCGTGAGCCTGGCGAGGGCCGCCTTCGACTACGCCGACAGGAAGGCCTCCGCCGCCTCGGCCAAGGCCAAGTCGGCCCTCATGACCCTCCATGCCCAGGCCGTGCCCGCCGCCGAGGCCCGCGCCCACCGCATCCTCGGCCTCTGCGCCCTCGCCCAGGAGCAGATACAGGAGGGCTCGGACTACCTGGCCAACGCCTTCGAGCTCGCCTCCTCCCTGCCCGATCCCCTGGAGAGCCTCCTCTCCGCCCAGGCCGAGGCGGCGGCCCACTTCCTCCTCGGTGACTTCCGGCGCTCGCGCCAGCGGGCGCGGATAGCGGGAAGCTGGGCGGCCCAGGCCTTCAGGGCGGACTGGGAGGCGGCCTGCGCCTTCATGGAGGGACGCATCGACCTCGAGCTGGGCCGCTCGGCCGAGGCCGAGGAGTCCTTCGGCCGGGTCAGGGCCGAGGCGAGGATCTACGGCCGCGAGGACGCCGCGGCCCGGGCCGAGATATGGACCGGCCGGGCGGCCTCCTGGGCCGGCGAGGCCGGTAGGGCCCGCGAGCTCCTCGAGCGCTACGGCTCGGACGCGGAGGCCCTCTGGTTCCTCGCCGAGCTCGAGGCCTGGGAGGGAAGCCCCGCCACGGCCGCGGCCCTCGCCGAGCGGGCCTTGGGCTGCCTCCCCCCCCGCGATTTCCCCTCGGCCGACGCCTTCTCCTGGCGCTCGGGCTTCGAGTCGATCGAGGAGCGGGGCGTGGGCTTCTGCGCCGAGCGCTCCTACCTCGAGGACCAGGTACTCGCCTTCCGCGACTACGCGGCCGGCCTCGCGGAGCCGGCGGCCGAGGCCCCGGGACGGGCCGAGCGCCTCGCCATGCGGGCGCGGGAGGAGCGGCTCGCGGCCAACCACCCCGCGGCCCACCTCTACCTCTTCTACCGCTACCTCCTCCTCGAGCGGAGCTCCCCCGCCTCGATGGACGGGACGACGGCCCTGAGCAAGGCCTTCAAGGCCCTCCAGCTCCGCTCGACGCGCATGGACGAGGCCGCGGTCAAGGACTCATTCATGGACGGCAACCGCTGGAACCGCGAGCTCCTCGTCCGGGCCAAGTCGCAGAAGCTCCTATGAGGGAGATCGAGGGCCGCTGCTACCACGCGGCGCGGGGCTTCCTGCCCCATCTGCTCGCGGAGCTGCCGGATCGCGACCGGGTCGACGGCGAGCTCGTCACCGCCCTCGGCCCCCCGCGGCGCCCCTACTGGACGCGCAACGTCTGGCTCCGTCCCCTCCTCGTCGAGTTCTCCTCGGTCGGCGAGGCCGCCAAGCTCCTCCGCGGCATCCAGCGAAACTGGGCTCCCCTGCCGACCCGCCTCCACCGCCGGACCGCCCTCATCGCCGAGAAGCTCCCTCCCCTGCCCCGCCGCCCCAAGGCCTTCCCCTTCGATCCTCCCGGGGCGCCCATGGGCGCCTTCACCCTCCTCGACGAGCATTCCCTCCTCGCCTCCCCCGACTGCTCGAGCCCCTTCCCCAACGGGGAGTTCGAGTTCATGGAGGACCGCGAGGGGCCGCCGAGCCGGGCCTACCGCAAGCTCTGGGAGGCGCTGGTCCTCGCGGGGGCCCGTCCCGGCCCGGGCGAGCGCTGCGTCGACGCGGGAGCCTCGCCGGGAGGCTGGACCTGGGCCCTCGCGGGCCTCGGGGCCGAGGTCATAGCCATAGACCGCGCCGACCTGGAGCCGCGCATCGCCTCCCTGCCCTCGGTGCGGGTCATGCGGCACGACGCCTTCACCCTCAAGCCCGAGGAGCTCGGGCAGGTGGACTGGCTCCTCTCCGACGTCATCTGCTACCCGCCCGCCCTCCTCGCGTGGATATCGAAGTGGCTCGAGTCGGGCCTGGCCCGCAACTTCGTCTGCACGATCAAGATGCAGGGCGAGGCCTTCGACAAGGCGACGACCGACCGCTTCGCGGCCCTCCCCGGCTCGCGCGTCCTCCATCTCTGGCACAACCGCCACGAGCTCACCTGGATCAACCTCGAGCGGGACCGCCTCTCCCCTCCCCTTGCCTGGCCCTTCCCGGGGGCATAGGCTTCAGCCCATGCGTCCCGACCGCGTCAAGGAGCTGGCCCTCGCCCTTACCGCCTTCCCGAGCGTCACCGGCAGCGAGGGCGAGACCCGCTTCGCCCCCTTCCTCCGCGGGCTCCTGGCCTCCTGGCCCTACTACCGGGCCCATCCCGACCAGCTCCGCCTCCTCAAGACCCTCGACGACCCGATCGAGCGCTCGATCCTCGTCGCCCTAGTCCGCCCGGAGGGCCCGGCGAGGGAGGGGAAGGCCCTCATCCTCACCGGCCACTACGACGTGGTGAGCGCCTCCTGCTACGGCAGCCTGGAGCCCTGGGCCTTCGAGCCCGAGGCCCTCGCCCCCCGCCTCGTCGCCGAGCTCGAGGCCGAGGAGGCCCGCGCGCGGGCCCGGGGGGAGCGCCTCTCCGACTCCGAGGCCCGGGCCCTCGCCGACCTCCGCTCCGGCGAGTTCCTCCCGGGCCGGGGTCTCCTGGACATGAAGGCCGGCCTCGCCGCCGGCCTCGCCCTCCTCGAGGAGCGGGCGGCCTCGGCCCTGCGGGGCCCGGCCGGGAACCAGGGAGGGGGAGCCCTCGTCTTCCTCGCCGTGCCCGACGAGGAGGGAGCCTCCCACGGCATGCTGAGCGCGGTCCGCCTCCTCCCCGTCCTCCTCGAGGAGTGGGGCCTCGAGCCCCTCGCGGCCATCAACCTCGACGCGGCGGTCGATCAGGGCTCCGGCGAGGAGGGCCGAGCACTCTTCCTCGGCTCGGTGGGCAAGCTCCACCCCTTCGCCCTCTTCGTCGGCCGCCCGAGCCACGCGGGTGCCCCCTTCGACGGGATCAACCCCGCCCTCCTCGCGGCCGAGTACGCGCGCAGGATCGAGTGCTCCCCCGGGCTCTGCCCCGCTTCGGAAGCAGGGGCAGAGCTCCCGCCTCCCCCCACCATCCTCTACCACCGGGAGCTCCGCGAGCGCTACGACGTCACCATGCCCCCGGCGGTCTTCGTGTCGGCCAACCTCCTCTCCCACGCGCGGGGCCCGGCCGAGGCCCTCGAGCTGATCGGACGCGAGGCGGCCGCGGCGATGGACTCCGCGCTCGGCCTCCTGCGGGAGCGGGCGGAGGACTTCTCGCGGGCCTCGGGCCGGCCCTGGGCCCCGCCCGACCGCAGGCCCCGGCTCCTCGGCTGGGCCGAGCTGGAAGCCGCGGCCCGGGCCGCAGCCCCCGCGGCCTACGCCGCCGCCCTCGAGAAGGCTCGAGCCGCGCCCGAGACAATGGCCGGGCTGGCGGCCCTGGTAGGCGAGGCGGCTGCCCTCGCCGGCCTCGAAGGACCGGCGGCCGTCGTCGGCCTGGCCCCGCCCTACTATCCCCGCGCGGCCCTCGACCCCGCCGCCGACGCCGGCCTGATCGCCCTCCTGGCCCGGCTGAGCGCCGACTTCGAAGCCGAAGGCCGGGGGAGCCTCGCCCTCAGGCCCTTCTTCCCCGGGATTTCCGATATGAGCTTTCTCTACCCCGGGGACGAGGAGGAGGCCCGCAATCTGGCCTCGAGTGCCTGCCCCCTCGGCCTCGACCCCCTGCCCGCGGCTTTTTCCTGCCCCGCCGTCAATATCGGGCCCTGGGGCAGGGAGTACCACCAGCGCCTCGAGCGGGTCCATGCCGACTACGCCTTCAGGACCCTGCCCGAGCTCCTCCGCCGCGCCGCGGCCGCCCTGCTCGGGGCCGAGCCCTGAGCCGAGGGCGGGGAGTATCATGTACTCAGTATAATTACATTGTATCTATATACACATCGTCAGATATATTGACTAATTCATATACCCGGATTAGCTTATCCCCTGGCGCCCCTGCCTCGAGACGCGAGTTCGAGGCGCCCGTCGGCGAGGAGAACTCGCCGACGCGAAAGATCCGGAGGTTATCGATGAAGAGAATCGCAGCGGTCTTGTGCCTTCTCGCCCTGGGGCTCGGGGCCTTCGCCCAGACCACGGCCACCAAGTACTTCGTCGCCCACCAGGGCGGCTACGTCGGCGAGGCCACCGTCACCATCGACAAGAAGGGCAAGGTGCTCGAGGCGAGCATCGCCGAGTGGCAGGGCCCGAGCGGCTGGGCCGAGTTCAACTCCCCCGACGGCAAGTCCCAGGTCGACGGCCTCGTGGTCCGCGTGCCCGATCCCTTCGCCAACCAGGCCAATCCCGATCCCGCGATCAAGGGCTACATGTTCTACATCTACAACGTGCAGAACGGCCTCGGCGTCTGGTCCCAGTACTCGCCCGGCAAGGAGGGCTTCGTGCGCCCCACCCGCCAGTACGAGCGCGACTTCGAGGGCCTCATGTCCAACCCCATCCGCGCCGAGGCCTACGTCAAGGCGGCCAAGGCCGACACCCTCGTCGAGGTGAGCATCGACGGGCTCAAGGTCACGGTGGGCAAGAAGGCCTCCGAGACCGTCCACTACGGGAACATGAACAAGGCCGACAAGACCGCCACCTACATGCCCCTGACCAAGGACTCCATCGGCTACCGCTACAACTACAAGGCCCTCATCGACTTCTTCAAGGCCAATCCCACCGCCAACTACGCGGCGGCCACCATGAAGAAGGCCAAGGTGACGGTCAAGGAAGACAAGAACGTCGACGCCAACGCCGACGCCGCCGTCTACGCCGCCCCCGAGGACACGGTCTACGTCGTGGCCGACGCCGTCACCGGCGCCACCTACTCCGACTTCCAGCACTACGCCCTCGAGCTCCAGACGGCCTACAAGATGGCCCTCGCCGAGCAGGCCGTGAAGTTCAAGAAGTAAGCCCGGGCTTCGAGCCGAACCTGAGGGCGCCCGCGAGGGCGCCCTTTTTCGGCCCGCGCCCCATCGACTCCGGGCCCCGGAAGCCCGAGGCCGGGCCTAGCGCGGCGCGAGCTCGACCCGGTTGCGCCCGGCGGCCTTGGCGGCGTACATGGCCTCGTCGGCCCGGGCGACGAGGCTCGCGGCGAAGGCCGCGGCATCCGAGCCGCAGGCCTCGGGCCCGGGGCAGAGCTCGAGGCCGGCCACGCCGATGCTCAGGGTATAGGGGATGGAAGCGCCCTCGGCCCTCGCGGGCTCGGCCTCGGCCTGCGAGCGGAGCCGCTCGGCCAGGCGGGCCGCGTCCGAGGCCCGGGTGCCCGGCGCTACGACGAGGAACTCCTCGCCCCCGTAGCGGGCGAGCCAGTCCACGTTCGCCCGGATGGTCCTGAGCGCGATCCGCGCGAAGGAGCGGAGCACCTCGTCCCCCGCCCCGTGCCCGTGCTCGTCGTTGATCGCCTTGAAGCGGTCGAAGTCGCAGAAGAGGAGGGAGAGGGGCAGGCCGTAGCGGATGGCCCGCTCGGCCTCGCGCAGGAGCTCCGCGTCGAGGTAGCGGCGGTTGAAGGCCCCGGTGAGGGGATCCTTGATCGACAGCCCCTTGATCCGCGCGTAGGCCTCCTCGAGCTCCCTGGTGCGCTCCTTGACCTGGCGGTCGAGGCCGTCGTTCGCGGCGGCCAGCTGCGCGGAGAGCCGCTCCTCCGCGTCTATCGCCGCCGCGAACCTCCTGGCGAGGATCGAGGCCTGGACGAAGATGAACAGGACCAGGCCGGGGAAAAGGACATTCGCGCTCCGCATGAGGATCGAGCTGCTGAGCATGTCGACGATCCCGGCCAGGGCCAGGAAGACGCTCGCCGCGAGCATGGGCCCGCTCCCGGGCCGCTTCCGGCGGTAGGCCCTCCCGAGCCCGAGGACGATCGTGGGCAGCATGACGAGGAGGAGGAGGGGATAGAGGAGATAGATGCTGCGGGTCAGCAGGGGAAGGGGCGCGGCCAGGAGCAGGCCGAGGGCGCAGAAGGGGGCGCAGGCCAGGAGGCGGGCCCGGGGGCCGATCTCCTCGGGGAAGACGCTGCCGAAGAAGAGGATGCACAGGGGCAGGGGCGCGAAGGCGGTGAAGTAGGACAGCCGGATGAGGGCGCCGAAGGGGAGGCCGGGGAAGATCGCGGCGAGGAGGTAGTTACCGGTCACGAGGGCGCGGAGCGCTATCACGAGGGCGAAGGAGGCGAAGTAGAGGTTGCCGCGCTCGCGCTGCCTGCGCCGGAACAGGAGGTAGACGAAGGCGGCGGCCGAGACGGCGACGCCGAAGAAGGCCAGGGTCAGCCAGTCCTCGCCCCGCTTCCCGGCGCGCAGCTCCTCCTCCGCCCCGAGGAGGAAGGGGGCCCACAGCCCGCCCTGGCGGTACTCGTGGTTCGAGACCCGGACGAGGAGCTCGAGCTCGCGGCTCGAGCCCGGGCCGCGCTCGGGAAGGCGGCAGACCTCGGTGAAGCAGCCGGCGCTGGCCTCGGAGGCGAGGAGGGCCGGCTTGCCGGCGCTGGCTATCGCGATACCGTCGGCCTCGAGCTCGAAGGCCGTCGAGACGGTGGGTATCCGGATCCCGAGCCCGGGCCCCCCCTGCGGCAGGAGGAGGCGGAGGCGGTAGGTGCCCGCGCCCCTGCCCTCCGTGCCGCCGGCCTCGCCGGCCCGCCAGCGATCGGGCACGATGCGCGATTCCGCAGGGCCGGCCTCCTCGCCTGAGCCGAGGAGGCGGCCCGGGTAGAACTCCCACTCCCCGGCGAGCGGGACCGCTCCCGAGCGGGAGAAGTCCCAGGCCGAGAGATCGAGGAGGCCCCCGGCCGCCCGGGGCGGGGAGGGCCTCGCGGGAGCCTGCGCGGCGAGGGGCGGGGCCAGGGCCGCGGCGGCCCAGAGGAGGGCGGCCAGCAGGGAGCGCCTAGCGCGGGAGGCCGGGGCCATCATCCATGCCCGCACGGTATGCCCGCTCCCCTCAGCCCGGCGAGGGGCCGCCGCCGGCCTCCTCGGCTCCACCGAACATGGCCATGAGCTTGCCGAACTGGGCCTCGCCCTCCTCCTCGCTGAACTCGGACTCGCCGGCGCAGGCCTGGAGGAGCTCGGGGGGAATCTCCTGGAGGAAGGGGCTCGGCACGCAGTCCAGGACCTGGTTCTGCTTGCGGCGCCGCAGGCAGGAGGAGATGAGGAGCCGCCTGCGGGCCCGGGTCACCGCGACGTAGAACAGGCGGCGCTCCTCCTCGAGGTTGCCCTCGCCCTCCTCGAGCGAGCGCGCGTGGGGGATGATGCCGTCCTCGCAGCCGGCTATGAAGACCACCTCGAACTCGAGGCCCTTGGCCGCGTGGATGGTCATGAGGTTGACCTCCCCGCCCTCGTCGTCGGAGAGGTCGTCGCGGGTGATGAGGGAGACGCGGTTGAGCCACTCGTAGAGGCCCGGCGAGAGGTTGTCGGGATCCTTCTCCCAGTCCTCGATGGACTGGATGAGGATCTCGAGGTTGTGGAACTTCCACTTCGCGGCCTTCTCGCTCTGCTTGTTCTCCTCGATGAGGTAGGCCCAGTAGTCGATCTCGTCGACGAGCTGCCGCACCTTGGCGGCTATGCGCTTGTGCCCGAGGAGGGCCTCGCGGTAGCCCTCGACGAGGTCGAGGAAGGCGGCGACGTCGGCGACGGCCTTCTCCGAGAGGCCCCCGAACGCGAGGCCGCTCGCGGAGTCCCCGGGGCCGGAGCCGCTCAGGGCGAAGTCCTCATGCCCGGCCCGGCCGGCGGCGTCGGCGCCGCCCTCGGAGCGGAGCGCCGCCCCCGTGCGGACGAGCTCCATGGCCGTCCTGATCGACGCGTCATGCGAGCGCGCGATGGCCGTCAGCTTCTCGATCGTGGTCTTGCCGATGCCGCGGCGCGGCGTGTTGACGATCCTGAGGAGGTTCACGTCGTCGTCCGGGTTGGCGATCACCCGGAGGTAGGAGATGACGTCCTTGATCTCCTTGCGTCCGTAGAAGGAGGTGCCGCCGGAGACCCGGTAGGGCACCTGCTCCGCGAGGAGGGATTCCTCGATCCTCCGCGTGAGGTTGTTCGTGCGGATGAGGATGCCGAACTCCCCCCAGGGGACCCGGTCCTTGAGCTTCAGCTCCTTGATCATGCGCGCGATGAACTCGGCCTCGGCCGCGTCGTCCTCGGGGCTGTACAGCTCGATGGGCGAGCCGCCCGCGCCGCCGGGGGACCAGAGCGCCTTGGCCTTGCGGTTCTCGTTGTTGGCGATGATGGCGTTGGCCGCGTCGAGGATGGTCGCCGTCGAGCGGTAGTTGCGCTCGAGCTTGATCTCGCGCAGATCGGGGAAGTCGCGCTCGAACTGCATGAGGTTCTCGTAGTTGGCCCCGCGCCAGGAGTAGATGGACTGGTCGTCATCGCCGACCACGCAGATATTCCGGTCGGCCAGTATCCTCATGAACCGGTACTGCTGGAGCGAGGTGTCCTGGAACTCGTCGATCATGATGTAGCGGTAGC
>Ga0209310_1002961_pt1 | contig 10453 bp, 8 predicted proteins | sample AD_UKC030_MetaG_FD_184415 | JGI IMG/M metagenome (GOLD analysis project Ga0209310, IMG submission 184415) | Active sludge microbial communities of municipal wastewater-treating anaerobic digesters from USA - AD_UKC030_MetaG (SPAdes) (version 2) | ecosystem: Engineered > Bioreactor > Anaerobic >... | reverse complement strand
CAGGCCAGCAACAGCACCGGGCTGCCCCAGCGCTCGACTTTGTCCTTGTGGGGGATGCGTTCAAGACGCTGCCATTTCGGCAGCACGCGGCCGCACCACCACGAGGTCATGCCACCGGCGGTATTGCCCAGCGTCGCCAATGCCAGCGCCGCCCCCTGTTCGCCGGGATGCAGTTGCAGGAAGCCCCACAGCAGGGCCTCGGAACCGCCGGGGAGGATGGTCGCCGAGAGGAAACTCGCCGCCAAAAGGCCCCACAGCCCGCTTTCCGCCGTGACGTTTAGCCACTCCACCCGTAGAATCTCCCTTTTGCCTTAATGAGTTGCGCGCAATGCACCCGGATTATCTCGAAAAAGTCCTTAACGCACAGGTTTACGACGTGGCGATCGAAACGCCGCTCGACCTGGCCGGCAACCTTTCCGCCCGGGTCGGTAACAAGATCAGCCTGAAGCGCGAGGACATGCAGCCGGTGTTTTCCTTCAAGCTGCGCGGCGCCTACAATAAGATCGCCAGCCTGTCGGCCGAGAAGCTCAAGCGCGGCGTGATCTGCGCCTCGGCCGGCAACCATGCCCAGGGCGTCGCGCTGTCGGCGGCCAAGGTCGGCTGCCGGGCGGTCATCGTCATGCCGACCTCGACACCGGGGATCAAGATCGAGGCGGTCAAGCGCCGCGGCGGCGAGGTCGTGCTGTTCGGCGACTCCTTTGACGAGGCCTGTGCTCACGCGCTGGAACTGGAAAAATCCGAGAAGCTGACCTTCGTCCATCCCTTCGATGATCCCGAAGTGATCGCCGGTCAGGGTACCGTCGCCATGGAGATCCTTCGCCAGCACTCGCGCCACAACGGCCCGATTCACGCCGTCTTCTGCGCCATCGGCGGCGGCGGGCTGGCCGCCGGCGTGGCCGCCTACATCAAGCGCCTGCGTCCGGAAATCAAGGTCATCGGCGTCGAAACCTTCGATGCCGATGCGATGAAGCAGTCGCTGGCCGCCGGCAGGCGCGTCCGCCTTGACCAGGTCGGCCTGTTCGCCGACGGCACCGCGGTCAAACTGGTCGGCGAGGAAACCTTCCGCCTGTGCAAGGAATATCTCGACGAGGTCATCCTGGTCGATACCGACGCCATCTGCGCCGCAATCAAGGACGTCTTCGAGGACACCCGCTCGATCCTCGAACCGGCCGGCGCGCTGGCCGTCGCCGGCGCCAAGGAATACGCCCGCCAGCACCGGCTGAAGGACAGGAACCTGATCGCCGTGACCTCCGGCGCCAACATGAACTTCGACCGCCTGCGCTTCGTTGCCGAGCGCGCCGAATTCGGCGAGCAGCGCGAGGCCGTCTTCGCCGTGACGCTGCCCGAGAAGCCGGGCGCCTACAAGAAATTTCTGGCGCTGATCGGCAAGCGCAACGTCACCGAATTCAACTACCGCTACCACACGGCGGCCGAGGCCCACGTTTTCGTCGGCGTCCAGGTCGTCGACCGCAAGGAATCGCTGAAGCTGGTCGACAGCCTGCAGAAGCATGGCTACCCGACGCTCGACCTGACCGACGACGAGATGGCCAAGAACCATGTCCGCCACATGGTCGGCGGCCATGCGCCACAGGTCTGCAACAACGGCATGAGCGAATTGCTCTACCGCTTCGAGTTCCCCGAGCGGCCGGGCGCGCTGATGAATTTCCTGACCCAGATGAGCGCCGGCTGGAACATCAGCCTGTTCCATTACCGCAACCACGGCGCCGACTATGGTCGCGTGCTGGTCGGCATGCAGGTGCCGGCGGGCGAGATGAGCGAATTCAAGGCCTTCCTGAAGAACCTCGGCTACGCGCATTGGGACGAAAGCCGGAACCCGGCCTACAAGTTGTTCCTTGGCTAATTCGTTTTGATTATATTTTAGTGAAAATTCATTCTTTCACAGAATAACTCGCCAATCCTAGACTCCAGTCATCGCGAATTTATTTCAAATGACTGGAGTCTCCCATGCGCAAATTTGCCCTTTTTGCGGCGTTGACCGCAACACTCACGCTCGGCAGCGCCGTCGCCCAGACCTCGCTGCTCAATGTGTCCTACGACCCCACCCGCGAGCTGTACAAGGATTACAACGCGGCTTTCGCCAAGCACTGGCTGGCGAAGACCGGGCAGGTGCTGAATTTTCGCCAGTCGCACGGCGGCTCCGGCAAGCAGGCGATGGCCGTGCGCGACGGGCTGGAGGCCGACGTGGTGACGCTGGCGCTGGCCTACGACATCGACGCGCTGGTCGAACGCAACCTGATTCCGGCCGACTGGCAGAAGCGCTTTCCGCACAATTCCTCGCCCTACACTTCGACCATCGTTTTCCTGGTGCGCAAGGGCAACCCCAAGGGGATCAAGGACTGGGGCGACCTGGCGAAGCCGGGCGTCGGCGTCATCACGCCCAACCCGAAAACCTCGGGCGGCGCGCGCTGGAACTACCTGGCGGCCTGGGCCTGGGCGCTCAAGCAGCCGGGCGGCAACGAGCAGAAGGCCAAGGAACTGGTGACGGCGATCTTCAGGAACGTGCCGGTCCTCGATTCCGGGGCGCGCGGTTCGACCACCACCTTCGTCGAACGCGGCCTCGGCGACGTGCTGATCGCCTGGGAGAACGAGGCGCAACTGGCCGTGAATGAAATCGGCAAGGACAGGTTCGAGATCGTCGCCCCCAGCCTGTCGATCCTCGCCGAGCCGCCGGTCGCCGTCGTCGACAAGGTGGTCGAGAAACGCGGCACGCGGCTGACGGCACAGGCCTATCTCGACTACCTGTATTCCGAGGAAGGGCAAACGATCGCCGCGAAGCACTATTACCGGCCGCGCGACCCCAAGGTGGCGGCCAGGTACGTGAACCAATTTCCGAAACTCAAGCTGGTTACCATCGATGACACCTTCGGCGGCTGGCCAAAGGCGCAGAAAACGCACTTCGCCGATGGCGGGACGTTCGACCAGATCTACCTGAAGAAATAGGAGGAAGCCATGCCGCTGACCGATCTCGTCCGTTATTTCAATCTTGCCGACGCTGCCGGCGACAGCACGCTGTATCTGGAAGGCGAGCGGGCGGCGGCATGGCACATGGGCTTGCGGCTGGGCTCGCTGTTCCAGCCGATCGTCGATCTGCAGCGCGAACGCGTCGTCGGCCACCGGGCCTCGCTCAGCGCGCGGCGCGAGGACGGTATGCCGGTCAGCTGCGAAGCGGCCTACGCCTTGTGTGAAACCGCCGAGGCGGTCATTCATTTCGACCGCCTGTGCCGGACGTTGCACGCCCTCAATCTGCTCGCCCAACGGCGCCATGTCGGTGGCTATCTGCAACTGGCAGTGCATCCGCGTCACCTGCGGGCGGTCCAGAATCAGCACGGTCTGGTATACGAGGCGATTCTCAAGCGCTGCGGGCTCGGCCCCACGGACATCGTGCTGGAAATCGACACCGGCCAGGGGAGCCTGGACGCCCGTCTGGGCGAGGCGGTGAACAGCTACCGCCAGCGTGGTTACCGGCTGGCGCTGAGCGTCCCGCCAGAGGACGCAGCGCCGGCCGCGCTGCTGGCGCTTAAGCCGGACATCGTGAAATTGCGCCTGGGGGAAGAAGGGGAGTTGCCGGGCGCTGCGCGCCATGCCGGCGTTGCCGTTGAGCTGACCGGCATCGATAGCGGCCAGGATTTTGTACTGGCGCGCACCGCCGGTGTCGAATTAGGCCAGGGCAATCTCTTTGGCCAGCCGCAGGCCGATTGCCGCGCCACCCACAGCAGCCAGAGAGTCGCCTACAATTCCCTATCCCCAACCGGAGCCCGGACATGAAAATCGCCAACAACGTCACCGAACTGGTCGGCAACACGCCGCTGGTCAAGCTCAACCGCGTTACCGAAGGCTGCGGCGCCACCATCGCCGCCAAGCTGGAATTCTTCAACCCCGGCCATAGCGTCAAGGACCGCATCGCCGTCTCGATGCTCGACGCCGCGCAGGCCGCCGGCAAGATCGGCCCGGATACCGTCGTCCTTGAGCCGACTTCCGGCAATACCGGCATCGGCCTCGCCATGGTCTGCGCCGCGCGCGGCATCAAGTGCGCCTTCACGATGCCGGAAACCATGAGCCGCGAGCGCAAGCTGCTGCTCAAGGCCTATGGCGCCGAACTGATCCTGACCCCGGGTCCGGACGGCATGGGCGGCGCCATCGCCAAGGCCAAGGCGTTGGCCGAAGCCGATTCCAGGTATTTCATCCCGCAGCAATTCGAAAATCCGGCCAATCCGGCGGTCCACCGCAACACGACTGCCGAGGAGGTCTGGAAGGATACTGACGGCCGGGTCGACATCTTCGTTTCCGGCGTCGGCACCGGCGGCACCGTCACCGGCGTCGGCGAAGTGCTGAAGGCGCGCAAGCCGGGCGTCAGGATCGTCGCCGTCGAACCCGATGCCTCGCCGGTGCTTTCCGGCGGCGCCAAGGGGCCGCACCCGATCCAGGGCATCGGCGCCGGCTTCGTGCCGGCGGTGCTGAATACCGCGATCTACGACGAGGTGATCCGCGTCAAGAACGACGACGCTTTCGCCATCGCCCGCCGCATGGCGACCGAGGAAGGCCTGCTGGTCGGCATTTCCTCCGGCGCCGCGACCTGGGCCGCGCTCGAACTGGCGAAGCGTCCGGAGAATGCAGGCAAGCTGATCGTCGTCGTGATTCCCTCGTTCGGCGAGCGCTACCTGTCGACTGCCCTGTATCAGCATCTCGAGGTTTGAGCATTTTCGACATACCGATCGAGCGGCGCGATTCCGACTCCATCAAGTGGGGCAAGTACGCCGGTCGCGACGTCCTGCCGCTGTGGGTGGCAGACATGGATTTCGCCGCGCCGCCGCCGGTGCTCACCGCCCTGCGCCGGCGCATCGAGCACGGCGTATTCGGCTATGGCGGCCCATGGCCAGCGCTGACGGAGTCAGTGCTCGCTCACCTCGAAGGCGAGTACGAATGGCGTATCGATGCCGAATGGATCGTCTGGCTGCCGGGGCTGGTCACCGGTCTGAACGTCGCCTGCCGCGCGGTCGACGGCGAGGTGCTGACGGCGACGCCGATCTATCCGCCCTTCCTGTCGGCGCCGCGTTTTTCGGGAAGAAAACTCAATCGTGTCGAACTCGCGTGCAGCGACGGCCGCTGGCAGTGGGACAAAACCGCCCTGCAAAAAGCGTCGACCGCAGCAACCCGGCTTTTCCTGCTCTGCCACCCGCACAATCCGGTCGGCCGCTGCTGGTCGCGTGAAGAACTCGGCGACCTCGCCGCTTTCGCCGAACAGAATGACCTGATCGTCTGTTCCGACGAAATCCACTGTGGCCTGATCCTCGACCCCGACAAGCGCCACCTCCCCTTCGCCAGCCTGTCGCCGGACGCGGCGAAGCGCAGCATCACGCTGATGGCGCCGTCGAAAACCTACAACATCCCCGGCCTCGGCTGCGCCTTCGCGGTGGTCCCCGACCCCGCCCTGCGCCGCCGTTTCCTGCGCGCCATGGACGGCATCGTGCCGCACGTGAACGTGCTCGGGCTGGCCGCCTGCGAAGCCGCCTACCGCGACTGCGGCGACTGGCATCGCGAATTGATCACCTATCTGGGCGGCAACCGCGATCTGGTGGCTGCTGCGGTCGACGCCGAAAAAAGGGCAAAAATGAGCCACGTCGAGGCCACCTACCTGGCCTGGATCGACGTTCGAGAACTCGGCCTCGCGCAGCCGGCCGCCCATTTCGAGGCGCACGGCCTCGGTCTTTCCGATGGCGCCGATTTCGGCGCGCCGGGCTGGCTACGCCTCAATTTCGGCTGCGCCCGCGCCACGCTGAATGCGGCGCTCGCGCGCTTCGCCGCCGCCTGCCGCGCCGCATGAGTTCCTACACCATGACCCTGCTGGCGCTGCTTGGGGCATTGATCGCCCAGTCGTGGGCCACCGGACTGGCGACCGAGCGCTTCCTGCGCACGGAGCAGAGCGCGCTGGCGCGCCGCTCGTGGATGGCGCTGGCCATTGCCTCGCTGATCTTCGCCCTGCAGCATGGCTACGCGCTCGAACTGGCGGTCAGCACCGGCCTCTACGACCTCCGCCAGGCCGTGCTGGCCGGCGTCGCCTCCCTGCTCCTGGCGCTCGCCGTCCATGGGCTCAGACGACCGGCCTGAAGGCGCCGTTTTCGGTGACGATCCAGTCGAGACGCTGGTCGTGCGGCGCGGGCCGGATGCTGTCGATGCGGTTGATCTCGAACCCGACGCCAACGGCCAGCGGGCGCGGCGCCAGCGCTGCAAGCGTGCGGTCGAAGAAACCGCCGCCGTAGCCGAGGCGGAAGCCCGCCGCGTCGAAACCATTGAGCGGCAGCAGGATCAGGTCAGGCGTCAGCCAGGCGCCGGCGATCGGCGTCGGAATGCCGTAGCGGTCGGGAGCGAGCGCAGTTTCCGGCGCCCATTCACGGAAGGCGAGCGGCTGACCCTCGGCAACGACGACCGGCAACGCCGTGCGCGCACCGGCGCGCGCCCAGCTCGCCAGCAAGTCGCGGACATCCGGTTCGTGCTTGATCGGCCAGCAGAAGGCGGCGACCGCCGGCAGCGGCAGGGCGGCCTGCGCATGCGCGACGATGCGCGCCGACAACGCTGCGTGTTCGGACTCGGCGAGCGCGGCGCGGCGCGCCACCATCTCCTGCCGCAGCCCGCGTCGCCACGCCGTGTTATCCTCGGAAAGCCTTTTCATCCCAAGAATCTAGCATGAAGTTTCACGCGCTCCTTCTCAGCTTTTTCGTTTCCTTGCCGCTCTTTGCCCAGGACAGCCGCGACACTGCCTTCCTAACCGCCCGCGACGCCTTCCGCGCCGGCGACCGCAACAAGCTGGAGCGCGCCGCCGGGCAGCTTGGCAACAGCGAACTGGCGCCCTACGTCGAGAACTACCAGCTGCGCATGAACATGGACCAGGGTGACAGCCAGGCCATCCGCGATTTCCTGGAGCGTAACGAGCGCAGCTACGTCGCCGAAAAACTGCGCGCCGACTGGATCCGCTGGCTGGGCAAGCGCGGCATGTGGACCGAGATCGATGTCGAATACCCGAAACTGATCGCCCCCGAGCCCGACGTCACCTGCTATTTCCAGCAGGCGCGGCTCGCCGCCGGCGACAAGGCGGTGCTCGACGAGGCGCAGAAGCTGTGGCTGACCATGCTGGAACCGCCGGAAGCCTGCCGCCCGGTGCTCGAAGCGCTGATCCGCGACAACCGCGTGACGGCCGACGACGTCTGGACCCGCGCCCGCCGGCAGTTCGAGGCCAATCGCACCGGCAACGCCAGAAACACGCTGGGCGCGCTGCCGGCCAGCCAGACCCCGGATGCCAAGGCGCTTGACCTGGTGATTTCCAGCCCGATGGGCTACCTGGCTCGCCAGCCGGGCAACTGGAACACGACGCGCGCCGGTCGCGAACTGGCAGCGCTGGCGATCCAGCGCATCGCCGCCAACGACCCGCGCTCAGCGGCCAGCGAGCTGGAAAAGCTGCAGGGCCGCATGCAGGAGTCGGAACGCCAGTGGGCGTGGAGCCAGATCGGCCTGCAGGCCGCCAGAAAACACTATCCCGAAGCCGTGGCGTGGTTTGCCCAGGCCGGTTCGGCGCCGCTCTCCGACGAAGGCTATCAATGGAAGGTGCGTGCCGCCCTGCGCGCCCACGACTGGAGCATGGTCCTGGCGACCATCAGCGAGATGCCGCCGGCGCTCGCCGCGCAGCCCGAGTGGATCTACTGGCTGGCCCGCGCCTACAAGGCGGGCGGCCTGACCAGCGAAGCCGATGCGCTGTTCGAGAAGATCGCCGGCCAGGCCAATTTTTACGGAAATCTGGCCGACGAGGAGCTCGGGCGCAAGGTCATCATCCCGCCGAAAGCCAAGGCGCCGACCGCCGAAGAACAGAAGGCGGCGCGCGACAACCCGGGTATCCGGCGGGCGCTGGCCTTCTTCCGCCTCGACATGCGGACCGAGGCGGTCCGCGAATGGAACTGGTCGCTGCGTGGCATGGACGACCGCGAACTGCTGGCCGCCGCCGAACTGGCGAAGCGCAACCAGATCTGGGACCGTGCCATCAACACCGCCGACCGCACCAAGAACGAGCACGACTTCACGCTGCGCTTCCTCGCGCCCTACGGCGACCAGGTGCGTCCGGCGGCACAGACCCAGGCGCTCGACGACGCCTGGGTCTACGGTCTGATGCGCCAGGAAAGCCGTTTCATCACCGGCGCCAAGTCGAATGTCGGCGCCTCCGGCCTGATGCAGCTGATGCCTGCCACCGCCAAGTGGGTGGCCAAGAAGATCGGCCTCAAGGACTACAACCACGGCCGCGTCAACGATACCGAGGTGAATGTGCTACTCGGCACCAGCTACATGCGGCTGGTCATGGAAAATCTCGACAATCACCCGGTGCTGACCTCGGCCGCCTACAATGCTGGTCCCGGCCGCGCCAAAAAATGGCGCGCCGACCAGCCGCTGGAGGGCGCGATCTATGCCGAGACCATCCCGTTCAACGAAACCCGCGATTACGTCAAGAAAGTGATGAGCAACTCGGTCTACTACTCGACACTGTTCACCGGCCGCCCGGATTCGCTCAAGGCGCGGCTCGGGGTCGTCGGCGCCCGCACGGCCGATGCCCCGAAGGATGCGGACTTGCCCTGATGTCCAGATCGTTGCAAAAGAAACGCGTGAAACGAAATGCCCCTCGCCACTGACAACGAAACCCTGCAAGTACCTGACGATGCCTGGGAAATATTGCGCGACTGCCGCGCCTGGTTCCTGAAGCAGGCCGGTCAGCTGCTCCGCGAGGCCGACCCCGTTTCCGAGCAGGCGCTGGCTGCCTACGTCAAGGCCATCGGGACGTATTTCGATGAAAAGACCACCAGCGAGCGGCGGACTTCCTTCGACCAGCTCGGCGATCTCACCGCCTCCAACATTTCGCTGGTCGGCGAGTGCGACCTCGAACTAGACATTCGCCTCGGCAGCTTTTCTGCGCTGCTGACCGAGAGCAACGGCAAGGAGTTGTGGCGCGTCTATCTGCGTTTCGTCACCTTGCTCGGACGCCCCGACCTGTCGCCGGCCGACAATCCGGTCGGGCCGAAGGCCTTTGCCCGCGGGCTGACAGCCCTGTGCGGCGTGCTTGACGAGGCTTCCGACCTGACGCTGGAGCGGATCGGACGCCTGGAAGAACACTTTTCCGAATTTCTCCCGGCGCTCTATGCCGGCCTCAACGATTTCCTGATCGGGCGCAAGGTATCGGCGGCCCAGCCGACCATCGTCACGGCACCCGATGCGGCCACGGCGGCGTCGGCCAGCGGGGTGGCCGGCAGCATCGCGGTCGATCCGGCGGTTGCCCTGCAGCGAAGTCTGCTCGGGCAGGCGCAGAGTGGTGGCGGCGACGTAACCATGGGGGCCGGCATCGCTGCCTCGTTGTTGAGCCAGGCGATGTTCGGTCGCCTGCTGGCTCGCCTCGACGATCTCGAACGCTTGGGCCATGGCGGCGAGGGCGGCGCGGAGGGCAAGGCGCCGCGTGCGCTTGACTCGACCCGTCTCGGGGTACCGGCGGGTGCGCCCGAGGCCGCGGCAATCGACGCCCTGGCGATGATCTTCGAGGCCATTTTCGCCTCGCCGACGCTGCCCGATCCGATCAAGACGGCGCTTTCCAGCCTGCAGATCCCGACCTTGCGTGCGGTCATGCTCGATCGCGATTTCTTCACGGCCGATGCCCATCCGGCGCGCCAGCTGCTCGACAAGATGGCGCGGGCCGCGGTCGGCCTGCCGTTCGATGTGTCGTCCCGGCATCCGTTGTGCGCCATCATCCAGCAGATCGCCTCACGGGTGCGCGCCGAGTTCGTCAATGACACGCAGGTGCTGACGCGTTATGTGGGCGAGCTCGACAAGCTGATCGCCCGCCGCGACAACAGCGCCTCGCAGGCGGCGGCCAGTTACCGGCCGCTGCTGCAGCGCCTCGAACAAGGCGATCAGGCGGATATGGCGAGCCGCCAGGCGATCGATACCTTCTGCCTGCGCAGCGACGTGCCGCCGGCGATTTCGCGCTTCCTGCGCGACCACTGGCAGCGACTGCTGCGCCAGGTCTGGCTGGAAAGCGGTGAAGAGAGCGCCGAGTGGCAGGAAAACAAGGCAGTCGTCGATCAATTGCTGTGGAGTGTCCAGCCCAAGGTAGATATCGAAGAGCGCAAACGGCTGGCCCGCGATCTGCCGCAGATGCTGCAAAGGATTTCCGCAGGCATGCAGCGGGTGTCGGTGCCGGAGGCGGCGCGCGCCGAATTTCTCGACGCCTGCTTCGCGCTGCAGACGGCGGCGATGCGCGGTGCTCCACGCCAGGAGAGCGAAGCCATTCCGACGGTGACGCCGGCAGCGGTGCGGTCGGTTGCCGGCGTGGCGCCGGCCCTCAGCGAATTGCGCAGCGGTGTCCAGAGGCTGCGCATCTACGATCTGGGCGGGGTCGCCCGGGGCGCTG
>Ga0209310_1002958_pt1 | contig 10460 bp, 10 predicted proteins | sample AD_UKC030_MetaG_FD_184415 | JGI IMG/M metagenome (GOLD analysis project Ga0209310, IMG submission 184415) | Active sludge microbial communities of municipal wastewater-treating anaerobic digesters from USA - AD_UKC030_MetaG (SPAdes) (version 2) | ecosystem: Engineered > Bioreactor > Anaerobic >... | reverse complement strand
CGATTTCCGCCTTGGATATGTGCAGAAAACTTGCCGGCCGCCCAAGCGCGCGCTCGCGCGCCTCGGCGCTGGAGAGCACATCATAGGGCGGGGCAATGACATCGGCAGCGCGGCCGGCAGCCGGGCGCAGTCCGCGAAAGGGCTGAATCAGGGGCATCGCGCTGTCGACGCTGTGGCTTTTCAGCTCATCCGTTCCGGCAGTACGTCGCGCAGCAGCACGGCGGCGTCGCGCAGCATCTTTTCGGTGGTATCCCAGTCGACGCAGCCATCGGTGACCGAGCAGCCGTACTTGAGCTGGCTGAGGTCGGCCGGAATGGACTGGTTGCCGGCTTCGATGTTGGATTCGATCATGACGCCGACCAGCGATTTGTTGCCGAGGCGGATCTGGTTGACGATGTCGGCCATGACCAGCGGCTGCAGTTCCGGCTTCTTGAAGCTGTTGGCGTGCGAGCAGTCGACGACGATGTTGTGCGGCAGTTTGCCCTTGGTCAGCGCCTGTTCGACGATCGAGATCGAAACCGTGTCGTAGTTGGGTCGGCCGTCACCGCCGCGCAGCACGATATGGCCGTACGGGTTGCCCTTGGTGCGGACGATGGCGACGCGGCCCTGGCTGTTGAGGCCGAGGAAGGAGTGCGGCTTGGACGCCGACAGGATGGCGTTGATCGCCACGCTGAGGTCGCCGCTGGTGCCGTTCTTGAAGCCGACCGGGGTGGATAGACCGGAGGACATTTCACGGTGCGTCTGCGATTCGGTGGTACGGGCGCCGATGGCGGTCCAGGAAATCAGGTCACCGTAGTACTGCGGGCCGTAGGGGTCGAGCGCCTCGGTGCCGGCCGGAAGGCCGAGTTCAGCGACGTCGAGCAGGAACTGGCGGGCCTTTTCCATGCCGACGTTGACCTGGAAGGAGTCGTCCATGAACGGGTCGTTGATGTAGCCTTTCCAGCCGACCGTGGTGCGCGGTTTCTCGAAATAGACGCGCATGATGATTTGCAGCACATCGCCGACTTCGTCGGACAGTGCCTTGAGGCGGCGGGCGTAGTCGAGGCCGGCGACCGGGTCGTGGATCGAGCAGGGGCCGACGACGACGAACAGGCGCGGATCCTTGCGTTCGAGAATCTTGCGCAGCAGGTCGCGGCCGTGCATGACGGTTTTGGCAGCGGCCAGCGACAGCGGCAGGCGGGCGTGAATCTCTTCCGGCGCCGGCATGGTGTCGAAGGCGGTGACGTTTACGTTTTCAATGTCGATAGTGCTCATGGCTTATTGGCTCAGCTGGCGAATCATGTCTTTCACTGCGGCAACCTTGTCGTTCAGGGTCGGGCAATGGCGTAAGAGCGAAATTTTATCCTGTCCTGCCAGCTTATAGCTGCGGTTTTTCTGGATCAAATTGATTATCTTGATCGGCTCGATAGGCGGATTCTTGGCGAATTCCGGGCTGAATTGCAGTGTGATCTGGTCGTTGGTCGCATCCAGCTTCTGCACGCAGTACGGCTTTACCAGCAGGCGCAGGCGGTGCGTGGCGAGCAGCGATTGGCCTTGCAGCGGTAGTTCGCCGAAACGATCGATCAGTTCTTCCTGCAGGGCGTCGATCTCTTCCGCCGTATCGCCGTTGGCCAGCCGCTTGTAGAGGGTCAGGCGTTCGTGCACGTCCGGGCAATAGGCATCGGGCAGCAGGGCCGGCGTGCGTAGATTGATTTCGGTGCCGATGCCGAGCGGCTGGGTAAGGTTCACCACGTCGAGGTGCTTGCCTTGCTTCAAGGCGGCGACGGCACGGTTGAGCATGTCGGTATACATATTGAAGCCAACTTCCTGCATCTCGCCCGACTGGTTGTCGCCCAGCACCTCGCCGGCGCCACGGATTTCCAGATCGTGCATGGCGAGGAAGAAGCCGGAGCCGAGTTCCTCCATCGCCTGGATGGCATCGAGGCGCATCTTGGCCTGCTTGGTCATCGCCTTTTCGTCCTGCACCAGCAGGTAGGCATAGGCCTGGTGGTGCGAACGGCCGACGCGACCGCGCAGCTGATGAAGCTGGGCGAGGCCGAACTTTTCGGAACGGTTGATCAGGATGGTGTTGGCGTGCGGGTTGTCGATGCCGGTTTCGATGATGGTCGTACACAGCAGCACATTGGCGCGCTGGCCGGTGAAGTCGCGCATCACCTTTTCCAGCTCGCGCTCGTTCATCTGGCCGTGGCCGATGACGATGCGCGCTTCCGGCACCAGCTTTTCGAGCTTTTCCCGCATGTTGTCGATCGTATCGACCTCGTTGTGCAGGAAATACACCTGGCCGCCGCGCTTCAGTTCGCGCAGCACGGCTTCGCGGATGATGCCGTCGGAGAAGCGCGAAACGAAGGTCTTGATGGCCAGGCGTTTCTGCGGCGCGGTGGCGATCACCGAAAAGTCGCGCAGGCCTTCCATCGACATCGCCAGCGTGCGCGGGATCGGCGTCGCGGTCAGCGTCAGCACATCGACCTCGGCGCGCATGGCCTTCAGCGTTTCCTTCTGGCGCACGCCGAAACGGTGTTCCTCGTCGATGACAACGAGGCCGAGGCGGTTGAATTTCACGTCCTTGCCGATCAGTTTGTGCGTGCCGATGATGATGTCGATCTTGCCTTCGGCCAGCTCCTGCAAGGCCTGGGCCGATTCCTTGGCGGTCTTGAAGCGCGAGATTTCGGCGATCTTCACCGGCCAGTCGGCGAAGCGGTCGGCGAAAGTCTGGTAATGCTGTTCGCAGAGCAGGGTGGTCGGGCACAGCACGGCGACCTGCTTGCCGCCGGCCACCGCGCAGAAGGCGGCGCGCAGCGCGACCTCGGTCTTGCCGAAACCGACATCGCCGCAAACCAGCCGATCCATCGGCTTGCCGGAACGCATGTCCTCGATCACGGCAGCGATGGCCTGTGCCTGGTCGTTGGTTTCCTCGAAGCCGAAGCCATCGGCGAAAGCCTCGTAGTCGGATTCCTTGAAGGCGAAGGCGTGCCCCTGCCGGGCGGCACGGGCGGCGTAGAGCGCGAGCAGTTCGGCGGCGGTGTCGCGCGCCTGCTCGGCCGCCTTGCGCTTGGCTTTTTCCCACTGGCCGGAGCCGAGTGTGTGGAGCGGCGCGCTTTCCGGGTCGGCCCCCGAATAACGGGAGATCACGTGCAACTGCGCCACCGGCACGAAGAGTTTGGCCTCGTTGGCGTAATGCAGTTCGAGGAATTCCTGCTCGCCGAGGCCGAGATCCATGCGTACCAGCCCACGATAGCGCCCGATGCCGTGGCTTTCATGCACCACCGGGTCGCCGACCTTGAGTTCGGTGAGATCCTTCAGCCAGTTGTCGAAAGTAGCTTTCTTCTGCGCCTCGCGCCGCGTGCGGCGCGGCGTGCCGGCGAACAGCTCGGTTTCGGTGATGAGGGCCAGGTCGTCAAGCGCAAAACCGGCCTGCAGCGGGCCGATGCCGAGTGCCAGTTGCGCATCGCCGGCCAAAAATCCGGCGAGATCGGCACTGGCGGCAGGCTTCAGGCCATGCTCGCCGAACATCGCCGCCAGCGTTTCGCGTCGGCCGGCGGTTTCGGCTACCAGCAGCACGCGGCCCTTGAAGGCGGCGAGGTGGTTCTTCAGCGCGCCGAGCGGGTCGTCGCTCCTGCGGTCGACCGCCACATTGGGCAGTTTTCCGGTCGCATCGGCATTTTTGGCATTCAGGGCCAGTCGACCGTAACCCTTGGCCGCCGTGAAAAATGCCTCGTCGGTCAGGAACAGCTCGTCCGGTGGCAGCAGCGGCCGCGCCTTGTCGCCCTGCAACAGGTTGTAGCGCGAGCGGGTGTCGGCCCAGAAGGCGGCGATGGCGGCCGGTGCGTCGCCGTGGGTGACGAACATTGCATCCTTCGGCAGGTAGTCGAAAATGCTCGCCGTTTCGTCGAAGAACAGCGGTAGGTAATACTCGATGCCGGCGCTGGCGATGCCGGTCGAAATGTCCTTGTAGATGCCCGATTTCGCCGGGTCGCCCTCGAAACGTTCGCGGAAGGCCTGGCGGAAATGCGTGCGCCCCTTGTCGTCCATCGGGAACTCGCGCGCCGGCAGCAGGCGCACTTCCGGCACCGGGTAAACGGTGCGCTGGCTATCGACGTCGAAGGTCTTGATGCTTTCGATCTCGTCGTCGAACAGGTCGAGCCGGTAAGGCAGTTGCGAACCCATCGGGAAGAGGTCGATCAGCCCGCCGCGTATCGAGTATTCGCCGGGCGAGACAACCTGCGTGACATGCGCGTAGCCGGCCAGCGTCACCTGGCTGCGGAACTTCTCGGCATCAAGCTTCTGGCCCTTTTTGAACTCAAAGGTATAGGCCGCCATGAATTCCGGTGGCGCCAGCCGATTGACTGCGGTCGACGCCGGCACCAGCAGGATTTCCACATCGCCCTGCAGCGCCGCCCACAGCGTGGCCAGGCGCTCGGAAACCAGATCCTGGTGCGGCGAGAAATGATCGTAGGGCAGCGTTTCCCAGTCCGGCAGCAGACGCACCTTGAGGCCGGGCGCGAACCACGGAATCTCGTCCAGCAGCCGCTGCGCATCGGCGGCGCTGGCGGTAACGACGGCCAGCGTGCGACCCTTGTTCCGGCCGGCTAGTTCGGCCAAGGCCAGCGCATCCGCCGAGCCGGCCAGCAGCGGCAAATCGATACGGGCGCCGGGCTTGGGCAGGGTGGGAAGGGAAAGCAGGGAGCGGGAAGCGGGCACGATGATGCGGGTACGGCTGGGAGGGACTGAATTATAGCCGCTTAGGGGTAGGCGAATTTTCTGCGGCAGATGCTTATTCGGTTGGCATTGGGTGGCGGCAAGCTGGTAGGATGAAAATATTGGCACCCGTGCATATTCACCTTGAATGTCGAGAGAGGGTTGCTGCGGTCGACGCGGGAAATATATGGAAAATCAGATGACTTTTTCCCCTTTTACAATGGCAAGGCGGTGGATGGCGATACTTGGAGCGATTCTCGCCATGGGAACGGCGACGAATGCGAACGCGGGACTGTTCGGAATCGGTGGAACAAGCTGGAAGGAAGAGGTTCTGTTGCATGACGGGCAAAAGCTCATTGTCGAGCGCTCGCTTGAGCGAGGGGGGCGGCACGAAATCGGACAAAGGCCAGGGGCAACAAACGAGACATTATCTTTTACGATGCCCGGGTCGAATCAGAGCGTAACGTGGAACGATCAGTACAGCAAAGACATTGGCAGCTCGAATTTCAACCTGTTGATGCTGGGAATAGCTAACGGATCAGCCTATCTCGTCGCTTCACCTATGGGCTGCCTGTCGTATAACAAATGGGGCAGGCCGAATCCGCCCTACGTCGTTTTCAAATATCAGGGTATGGCGTGGTTGCGTATTCCGCTGTCAGAACTGCCAGCCGAATTGATTCGACCTAATTTAGTGATTTCTTCGCCTGACAATGCGGCAGAAAACGCCAACGGCGGTGTTGTTTCAGCTGAGGCCATCATGAACCTCAACGGTAGGGCACGTCAGCCCGAATACCAAACTATCGTTCGGGAGCCTTTGCCGCAAGACCGGATCACTCAGTTGTGCGAAGAGCGTGTTCTGTACAAGGGTTTATGGATTCTTCCGAATGACCCGGTAGCACGAAAATTTATCGATCAGCAGCGATTAAAAAGCGATTAAAGGGATCGGGCTCGGATTAAAGGTTGCCCTGTCGCGGTCGACCCCAAAAAAAGGGCAAAAACCACTTCCTGTTTCGGCAGCAATCAAGCCGCATGAGCAAGGCGAAAATGCACTTCGACATCGTCGAACGGAACGTGGATCATCTCGCCATCGGTCTTCTCGACCAGCCCGAGCTCGATGAGCCGGGCGATGTCGGTGTGGACGTTCGAATAGTTGCGGGCGGCGGCCTTGGCGAGGGCGTAGATGCTGCATGGGCCGTTCTTGCGCAGGGTATCCAGCAGGTCGAGGCGGGCTGGCGTGATTTCGGCGAAGAGTTGGCGGGCGGACTCGAAGCTGAGATGAAAATCTTCATTCCCGCCAGTCGCGATATCGGCCATTGCCGCGTCGAAAATGCTGTTGCGTGCGCTGATTTCGATGATTGCTTTCATTTCCGGTTCTCCACGTCATTTCTGAAATCTGCCAATAGCTGCGCCAGGCTGACGAAGCGGTAGTTGTTTTCCACGCCGTCGATATGGCGATGATCGCCTTTGCCGCGTTCGTTGTCGTAGCGCACCACGCACAGGCCGTTTTCAATGTAGGCCAGACGGTATTTGTAGTGATGCTCGCAAGGGGCCAAGGGTTCGGCCAGTTGCCAGACGACGATTTCCACGATGCTCCCGTCGGCGCGGACTTCCTTGCGGCGAACGAGGGCACGGAATTTCATATATTGCATTTTAGCAATACATTGTTTGCAGGCAATATAAATTTGCCTGCAAACAATCAACTCAACCCCTCTTTCCAGCCTGTCGCGGTCGACATCCAAAAAAGGCCAAAAATCAAATTCCTGTATTACCCACTCCAGGCGACTTCAATAAATCACAATATACGCAATAGCTTATATAATATACCGACGTTTCGGCGATGCCGGACGCCAAGGCTCACAATGAAAACCTGGAGGGGATTCCAATGTTGAAGAAGTTGCTGGTGCTGGCTGCGATTGCCGGTGTGTCGTCGGGTGTGTTGGCGCAGGAAAAGGAATTGCTGCGTATCATCGGCGAAGACAAGAAGTTCGTGGTGCAGACCAAGAAAGGCCCGTTCGAGATTACCCGCACGATGACGCCCTGCGCCAAGAACAAGGGCTGGCTGCAGCCGCTGATTCCGGTGCCCGGCGTGCATCCGGTGACGGAAATCGAGATGTTGCATGCGATGAACGATGCCGGTGCGATGATCGTTGATATGCGCGAGCCGGAAGATCGTATCAAGGGCACGATCCCGAATTCGTACCATATTCCCTACACCGAAGTTGCCGGGCGCCTGGACGAACTGGGTTGCGCCAAGCAGGGCGGCAAGTGGAATTGCAGCGCCGCCAAGAAGGTCTATGCCTTCTGTAACGGCCCGGTCTGCCCGCAAAGCCCGACGGCGATCACCGCGATGGTGCGCGAAGGCTTCCCGGTCGATCGCATCTATTACTACCGTGGTGGCATGCTGGATTGGGATGCGCTGGGCTTCCCGCAGGTCAAGGACGAGTTCTGATTTTCGGCACCGCAGCGAAGGCGGCTTCGGCCGCCTTTGTTTGTTTACGGGTAGCGAACGCATGGAAAGTCCATCGAAAGCCGGGGTGTCATGGCTAAAATTCGTCTAACCGATTCCGTATTGACGCCAACCGCCTGACAAGGAGACTCCCTTGAAATTTCCCCAATCGTTCGCTTCCCTGCCTGCCTTCATCTTCGCCGCTGGTTTGACCGCCAGTGCATTTGTCGCAGCGGCCGATGTTCCGTTGGTCGTGCCCGCGGATAGCACAATTCCCGCAGGCCCGGAGGGGGATGCGGTGCGCTTGGGCAGGCAGTTGATGAACGACACGCGCAAGCAGTTGCCGCGCAACGTGGGCAATGGGTTGAATTGTTCGAGTTGCCATATCGCCGGGGGCACGCAGGCGTATGCCAGCCCGTATGTCGGGCTGACGGCGCTTTTCCCGATGTACAACGTGCGCGATGGCCGGGTGATTTCCTTGCAGACGCGGATCAACGATTGTTTCGAGCGCTCAATGAACGGCCGTCCGCTGGCCTGGGATTCGCAGGAAATGAACGCGATGCTGATCTACATCCGCTGGCTGTCCACCGGGGTGCCGGTGGGGAGCCAGGTGGCCGGGCGCGGGATGGGGCAGGTGGATGTTGCGCTGAAGCCGGATCGGGCGCGCGGGGCGACGATCTACGCGGCGAAGTGCGCCAGTTGCCACGGCCCGCAGGGGGTAGGTACGCCGGATGGCAGCGGCGGCTATGTGTTCCCGCCCGTTTGGGGCAAGCAGTCGTACAACACGGGCGCCGGTATGGCGCGCACCGAAACGGCGGCAGCTTTCATCAAGAGCAAGATGCCGATGGGCCAGCCGGATTCCCTGAGCGACCAGGATGCCATTGACGTGGCCGATTACGTGGCGCATCAGCCGCGCCCGGTGTTTGCCGGGGCGAAGGTAGCGGCTCCTGCCAAGGGGCGCTGATTTTCGCGGTGCTTGAGAGCGCACGAGGACGCTGGTCGTGACCTGTTGCGGTCGACTGCCAAAAACGGGCAAAAATCACTATGCGGCCAGGCGCAACGGCTGGATCTCCGGTAAAGGTTTTTGCTCAGCCAGCCAGAGGTCGTGAGCAGCTTGCATCTCCAGCCAGACTTCGGGCGAGGTGCACAGCCAGGCTGCAAGACGCAGCGCCATGTCGGCGGTAATGCCTGCCTTGCCGTTAAGAATTTTCGACAGCGTCACGCGCGAAACGCCGAGCTGAGTGGCGGCTGAGGTGACCGTCACGCTTTCGGGAATCCATTCACGTAGTATTTCGCCGGGGTGGGCGGGGTTGTGCATTCTGCTCATCGTGACCTCTCAGTGGTAATCCTGATAATCGACCAGGATGGCGTCTTCGCCTTCAAAATAAAAAGTCATCCGCCAGTTGCCGTTAACCCAGACTGACCAGTGTCCATTGCTTAGCTGGTGTAAACGCCAACCAGGTGCGCTCATGTCCTTGATCTGCCTGGCTTTGTCGAGCATGGTCAGTTGTAGACGGAGGCGACTGGCATGATGCGGCTGAATGCCCTTTTTGCTGCCGCTCCGAAAAAACGCCTCCAAGCCTTTGTAAACAAATGACTTAATCATCAGCCGATTGTAAAGTGTATATTTACGGCTTGCAACTTGAACCGGTCCGCAAATAATCACTGCCACCCAAGTTTTTAAGCCTGTTGCGGTCGACGCCAAAAAAATGGCAAAAACCAAATCCGCATCTTACGTTCCCAGATGTACTGGAATTCTTTGTGGCCCGAAGGCCCGGCCGTCGCGCCCCAGCATTTTGCCAAAGCGCCCGGCGATGGCAGTCTGGCAGTGCGGGCAGCGGCCTGCGGGGTCGAGGTCGTAGCGCCGGATGTCGTACCAATCACGGACGATCAGCGCGGCGTGGCAGCTTGGGCAGAAGGTGGTGCCGCCTTCGCTGTCGTGCACGTTGCCGGTGAAGACATGGTGCAGGCCGGCGTCGAGGGCGATGCGGCGGGCCTGGACCAAGGTGGCGGGCGGTGTCGGCGGCAGGTCGTCCATCTTCCAGTCGGGGTGGAAGGCGGTGAAGTGCAGCGGCACGTCCGGCCCGAGCTCGCGGGCGACCCAGGTGGAAAGTTCGTTGATTTCCTGCGCGCTGTCGTTCTGGCCGGGGATCAGCAGCGTGGTGATTTCCAGCCAGCAGTCGGTTTCGTGGTGGATGTAGGCGAGCGTGTCGAGCACCGGCTGCAGGTGGCCGACGCAGAGCTTGTGGTAGAAATCCTCGGTGAAGGCCTTGAGGTCGACGTTGGCGGCGTCCATGACGGCGAAGAGTTCGCGCGCCGGGGCCGGGTAGATGTAGCCGGCGGTGACGGCGACGTTGCGGATGCCCTGTTCGCGACAGGCGAGCGCGGTGTCGATGGCGTATTCGACGAAGATGACCGGGTCGTTGTAGGTGTAGGCGACGCTGTCCGCACCATAGCGTTTGGCGGCGGTGGCGATGGCCTGCGGGCTGGCTTCGTCCATCAGGCGATCCATGTCTTTCGACTTGGAAATGTCCCAGTTCTGGCAGAAGCGGCAGGCGAGGTTGCAGCCGGCGGTGCCGAAGGAGAGGATGCTGCTGCCGGGGTAGAAGTGGTTGAGCGGCTTCTTCTCGATGGGGTCGATGCAGAAGCCGGAGGAGCGGCCGTAGGTCGTGAGTTGCATGGCGCCATTGACCATCTGGCGCACGAAGCAGGCGCCGCGCTGGCCTTCGTGCAGCTTGCAGTCGCGCGGGCAGAGGTCGCATTGCACGCGCCCGTCGGGCAGGGCGTGCCACCAGCGACCGGGGTGGAGGGTTTCGCTCGCGGTCATGGCGTGGCCTCCTTCCATTTTCTGACGGTGTAGCGTTCGAGGCGGACATCCGGCCCCCAATAGCCGGCTGGCAGCCCCGCCTTCTGCTTTAGACGGGCCATGAAGTCGGCGGGTTCAGACAACTGTTCCCAGACTTGCGGCAGGAAGGTGGCGCGCCGGCTGCCAGCGGTGAAAATGATGCCATCCATATTCGGCCGCAGTTGGGCGAGGGCGTCGGCTTCGTCACGGAAGCTCATTGGTTCGGGCGTGGTGAGCAGGGAGACTTCGACGCGGGTGATCGGCAGCTCATCTTCGCTCAACGGTGCGAAGCGCGGGTCGCGGAAGGCGGCGGCGCGGGCATTTTCCTGAACGTCCTGCCCCAGCGCGCGCCAGGCTTCGAGGCTGCCGATGCAGCCGCGCAACTCGCCGCGCTGGGTGAGGGTGACGAAGGTGGCGCCCATTTTTGCCAGTTCCGGGCCGTCGACCGCAACCGGTGCCGGTGGCTGGCCGAAA
>Ga0209310_1002957_pt1 | contig 10461 bp, 16 predicted proteins | sample AD_UKC030_MetaG_FD_184415 | JGI IMG/M metagenome (GOLD analysis project Ga0209310, IMG submission 184415) | Active sludge microbial communities of municipal wastewater-treating anaerobic digesters from USA - AD_UKC030_MetaG (SPAdes) (version 2) | ecosystem: Engineered > Bioreactor > Anaerobic >... | reverse complement strand
TGGGCGCAGCGTCTGCACCGAGGAAATGAATCTGCGGTGCGTCGAATCGTGTCTCTATCTGGCGACAACCTATTCGGACATATCGGAGGGAAAATTCTATGCATAAAATCGGGTATAATTCACAGCGTAATAATTTTGACTTTGTCGGGAAGTTCCCCGGCTGGACGCAATGTTTCAGTACCTGCGCCTGGATGTTTATGAGTTTTTACAGCGAGAACATTCTCGCCGACGACGACAAGGGCCTCGCCCAGTACGTTGACGATGTGGAGGCCACGGTCGGCAAGCCCGGGATCGCCGAGAAGGTGATGCGGAGAATAAAATTCATAACCGGCAAGACATCCCTCTGGTGGTCCGTCCAGCGTGAGGGGATCGAAACCTGGCTGTGGCGCTACGGGATCAAAGGCACCGCAATATTCAGGGACGGAAATATCGGATTCGACGCCCTGGGCGAGTTGCTCAAAACGGGCCCGGTGATTCTCGGGACGACGAAAATGGGAAAGCTTCCCGGCGGGCATATCATCCTGGCAATCGGCGAAACGCCGAATCATATCATCTGTCATGATCCCTACGGCGACGCGAAGGGAAATTATGTCAATCAGGATGGGCGGGCCGTTGAATACAAAAAAGAATTTTTACGCAAGTACACCGGAGAAAAAATCCGGTGCATATATTGGTTAAGGTGAGGTTACTATGTCGATCAAAACAACGATGAAATGGATATGGAACGAGATGGGCCGGAGCGACAAGGCCCGGCGCAGAAATCTCTTGATCCTGATACTCATTACCGCCGCTGTGCTTGTCTGCGGGTTTTTCTCCGGGGCGATATCAATATCAATCCAGCGGATGATGCAATGAATCTCAAAACCAAGCTCCTTATCGCCGGAGTGGTTGTCGTCCTGGCGGCCCTGATAGCCTCGCATATCGGGGTGTACTACGCGGGGTATAACGCCGCAGAGCACGACGCGCAGCCACTTCCCGGCGATCCCACGCCCCAGGTGAAGCCGGTCAAGGGTAAGCCCTGCACGATAACCATTCAGGATGTCCGGTATTATAACGAGGTTGCCACGTTCCTGATGACCGCGACCGGCCCCGGAGCCGGTGAGGGAAGCATCCCCAGGCCCGAGCGCTGGAAGGAAAAGGTCCGGAATAATCTGCTCATGATCGGACTCGGCGGCGGGTATTATGCGGGGTCTTGGCTCCCGTCCGGGTCGTTGGATTATCTCCGGCGCGTTGGCAGTTTTCAGGGCGTTGATTTTTATCTGGGTCCGGGCCTCTCGGTCGCGGCCCTCGATGAGCGACCAGCTGCGGAGCACATCGCGGTGAATATCAGACTGAGCGCGGCGGCCTTGTGGTGACAGTTCACCGAATTATCCACAGTACTGATTTAATTATCACATACCACATACCCAGGCTAACCAAAATGCCGAGTATAAGGGCTTTGAAAAATTCCATAACACACCCCGTTAATTTAATTTTTTAATGTTGTACTGTTCAATCTGGCTTTGCACCTTGCTAAATTTTTCCGACCGACGGGCGACTGACACCACCGAGTCAATGTATTTTTGGATCGACTGCGCCCGGTGTCCGAGTTCAAGCATTTCGATGTTTTTCTCCCGTTCGATCTCACGCATGAGGGCGCTCGATTCTTCCATTATGTGCATATAATCATTGATCGTTTTTTCAATCCGATCAATATACGCATCTCGTTCTTTTATCTGCTTCGTTTTTTCTTCAAGGATTTTTAACGCTTCGGTTTTTATTCGCCTGATCTTTTCGGAATATTTCTTTTCAGTCTGATTTTTTGCGGCCAAAAATCCGCGTTGATATGATTCAGATAGCGCTGCTTTTCGGTCTTTAAAATATTTTAGCATATATAATCTCTCATCATTTTGATTTGTTCCCGCGAAAATCGAAGGAAAATTTTTATTGCGCCTTGTACGCGGGTGTATATGTCAGGGCGCGTCCCCGACAGTTTTTCAATCACTTTCTTATGATCTTTTTCAAGTGCAAAACCGCTTGTATTGACCAGGCCCAGTTGTACGCAACGGTTCATCAGCGCGAAATACACGCCCGTCTCAACCGGGTGCCCGCGTTTTTGGAGTAACTCATTATATGCAACCTCTGATAGTACGGTCGATCCGGTATTGTTCCGCACCCGGTACCACGCGGCGGCAACAAACATCTCCACCTGCTGCCGGGAAAATTCCACATGCGTGATCGCCGCCGATCCCCACGAGATGATCCCGACCGGGGCCATGATTGCAAGCAGGACGGACAGGAAAAAATGGAAGACGAATTTAAGCCAGTCGTCTTTTTGCCAGTTTACCATACCCGCGTAAAAGTTATAAATCGATTTTCGATTGTCCGCGTCCCGCGCGTCGGTCACCGTGGCTGCGGATGTTTTAAGCAGCATGTCCATAAGTCGCGTCCGTTCGCGCGTGATCTGATTAAGTCGCTCGTTTGCGCGGCTGATCGTTCCCGCATATTCCACCCGCGCTTTTACGCTTTGAAGACTTTTTAATTGCCCCGTGATAATGTTCGCTTCCTCAGTCAAACGCGCGACATTCTCTTTACACTGCGCCATAGTAAACGTCGCCGTACCCGTTTCCGTTTCAACGCCTATCCCCGCCGTATGAGAGAGCAGGGCGAACGTCTGGCCCGCCGACGTTTGTATGACCGCATATACGGTAATGGCGACGGCAATCAGGACAAACACCTTCGACCGGCGGATGTTATAAACGGAAAAAGAAAGAAGTAATTCAAGTGCGACACCGGCTGCAACCGCCACGACGACAGGCAGGCCGTCGGCGATGAAACGGAACGCGTAAAAATAGGTATCAAGCGTTATGCCGAGCACGACCAGGGCGGCACAGAATATTTTTTTAATCATTGTAGCCCTTCTCGTAAATCATGGAGTGGTCGACGACGAACCCGCCTGCGCGGAACTGCGCCCCGTTTTTATAGGTTATACAATGATGTCCGTCGGGTTCTTTAACGATTGAGCGGATATTTTTGTCTTGTAAAAGTTTATTGAACGCTTTTACTCTTTTATTTCGTAGTGCCGCCGTACGTTTTTGGTCGCGTGATTGGTAGGTCATAAATCCCCCAGGCTTAACTGCAAAAGCCGGTACTGCGCTTCTGGCGGGCCGTATTTCAGGTACCGTTCAGCGGTCGCCGCCGACACGCCGCAGATTTTACAGATGTCGTATTTTTGTAAGCCGTGATTTTCCAGAAGTTTTTTCAGCTCCGCCGGTTTAATCCGTTGTTTTTTCATGTTCGTTCCTTTTCCGTTTTTATTGTATTACTTTCAGACGCCCATGTGGGCGTTTCGGCTTTCGCTCTATTTTATTTCTTTACGCTCTTTAATAATCACCACAGCGCCTACGTGATTATTTCTCGCAAGAATTGCATAGTCTTCGTGCTCGAACCATAATCCCCACCCGTCCGCACGCGCCTCTTTGATCGTATCATATACGATGTGAACCGGGATCATTCCACGGGGCACGATTTTATAACAGTATTCCGTCGGCGATTTTTTGCAGTTCGTTAAATTCTTTTTTAGTGAGGTCTTGCAAAATTATATTATTGTAATATTCGTCGATCAAATTTCCGTTGGCGTCGTAGGCGTTAACTATCGCACCGGCCATCATGCGGATCAATTCTTTTTGGGTTTGCGTGAGTTTTTCCATTTCCATTCTCCTTTCGTTTCTTTTTCTTAGCTTGTATTTATATATACATACTAACTCGCCATCATTTTGTCAACAAAAAAATGTCAAATTGCAACGCTTTTTTCCTTTTTTTCCTGTGCCTGTTCCCGCAGCTTTTTTAACTCCCGTTCGAATTCCAGGTCATCACCATTAAACCAGCTATGCCGGTGTACTCCGTTTAATCGATACTCGCGCGGGGCAAACCCAAGGCCGTATAGAAACATTGCGATTTTTTGCTTAGTCATATAGCGCGACACGTTGGGCGGGGCGAACGTCGCCACGTCGCGCTCAATGGAAATCATGTCAATAATCGCGGAAGCGAACGCCCCGGCCCGCTGTTCGTACTGCGTTTCCAGCCACGACACGGCGTCCGATTTCGTGACCTCTGTTATCATAGCCAGCCCTTCAGTCTCCGGCGCGGCCCCGTGCGCGTCGAACGTGGATAGGTCAACGCTCATAAGATGATCGTAAATCCATCCCGCGCCGTTTTCAATCGCGTTAAAAAGCACGTTATAGTATGCCTTGTCTTTTGGCTCCTGGTTATTATAGATAACGAAAAAACGGCGGGAGTGTTTTTCAAGTCGAAGGGCGGACAGCTTGTTTGATAATAGCAAAAAATTAGCGCAGTTATTCGTCTCATACGTCCGGGCGTATTTGGCATTGACGCGAACGCGGCTTTCGGTGATAAGCGATTTTAATTCTGTCAGAGCGGACGTGTCATGCGTTTCCACCTCATGCGATACGACAAATAATTTTTCCGCGATAAAGTCCGTCCAGCCTGATAACAGACGTTGAGCGGAAACGGTCGAACAGTTATGTTCACCGAAAATTTTTCTAAACAACACCGAGAACGCGGACTTGCCAAGCCCTTCATGTTTGGAAATAATGAGCGGCGTCCAATCGACCTTTTGTCCCAACCGCTGAACGCAGAACGCAAAATAGTTTTTAAGCGCCGTCCGCTCTACGTCCGATGTGGCAATAAAATCTATGTGGTCGTTAAATATTTTTACGGCCGTTTTTTTCAAATCAGGATCGCGTTTTATTTCCGCCGTGTTCGGGCGGTATGAATTGAAAAACGTTTCCTCGCCGACCGAAAAAACTTTTTCCTTGCGGTGCGGCGCGTATTCCATCTTGTCGCACGTTTCGACGGCCATGTCGGATAAGAGGCGGCGAAAATTGACCGGCTCGCCGATTTCGTGCGAAATAAAATCCTCTATTTGTTCCCGCGTCGTCAATGCCCGGTCGGTTTTGCGGTCGGCAAAGCGACATGCGCCATGAATATATGTCCAGTCCGCGAACCGTTCCCGGACGCGGTGCGCTATATCAAATTGACGTTTGACTTTCCGCTGCGCCGCCGCGCTTTCCTCTCCCGCCGTCAACGCCGCGCCGAACTCGCCTTTGGCGTATTTGTACGCGCTTTCTATTTGGTGCGTTATAACATGTTCACTCTCCGGCGGGTCGTGCCGTTCGTTCGATATTTCCACCGCCAGGGCCAGGGCGGCCTCTTGCGTGATGCCCCACTTATGGCAATCGAACCCCAGGAGCAACAGCTCACGGCTTCGGCCCTCGCCCGCACCCTTGACCGGCTTTTTCATATATGTTTGACGGATAAACGCAACCACAGAATTGTAATCCTGGACGGGCGCGGGGTCGGCAGCTTTCACTTTTTCCAGCACTCCCGGCACCCAGGACAATTTTTCTGCGATCGGTAGGTGTTCAATGTTTTTACGAATGAAAACGATGGTATAGCCATCAGACGCGATACCGCCTTTCCGGTGCGTGAAATAGGGCAACCGGATCACCCGTTCGGGATCGGACACGCTTTTATCTCCGCCCGCGTGACGGATTAACGCCGCGCTGTATTTTTTAAACTCGTCCCGCGCGGTATCGGCAAAACAGAAATACAGGTGGTGATGGTTCGCGTCCCGTGTACAAATAATATCGGCACGTTCTTTTGCCCACGCGGGAAGCGGCGCGCCGTCGATGTCGATGACCATGTTTTTTATCGCGGACAGTTTCCGCGTCGTGGCCCTGGGATTAACGCCGACGCAGGGGAACGCGCCGGGGTATTCAGCGGCTAAAGGAATGTCGGGGAATGAATAGAGACGGTTGGTCGGTTTTTCATCGGCGCGGGGGCCGTCGGCGTCCGGTATGACACGGATATTTATTTTGTCACCGGGGGCGAATAGGGCTTGAAATAAGTCGGCGGTTGTGTGTTTCATAACGTGCCCCACTGTTTCGCCATTGCGATAAAGGCGTTACGAACTATTCCAGAAAATTCACACGCAACTAACACTTTCACACCGTCCCCCTTACCGCCTCAGCAAGTTTTTTCTTTTCGTCAATTTTTTTACGCATTAAACAATCTACACCCTTAAGAAAGAAAAAATAGACCCACCGGACGTTTTTTACCTGTCCGATCCGGCGCGTCCGGCCCTCGCACTGTTCCAGCGCCCACGCCCGCCAGTCGATTTCTGCGAACAGTGTGAGGGAAAAGCCGGTTATGTCCACGCCTTCTTTTAGAGAATCAATTGTAGCTACGATAACGCTTTCGTCAACACTATTTAATTTTTGCGTTATGGCGTCCCGGTCGTCCGGCGTCGTATTCTCACCCGTAATAAGCGTAACCGGCAATTTTTTCTTGGAAAGCGCCGCCGCGATTTTTTCCGCCACTTCCTGATGGTAGGAAAAAATGAGTAATTTTTTTTCGTTTTCCTCCCAGGCTTCCAGGGTATAATCAAGCACGGCATGAACTTTCGCCAGCCCCTGCATTTTCCGAAACTCGGTTAATTGGTCGAACGACGGGGCGGCCGCAATCGCTTTTTCAATCAAATCGGGATCGTCCAGTATCCGGCCAAAAAGTTTTACCTCGGCTTTTTCAATCGTTTTCGGTATGTCAATCGGAAAATCGACGCGCAGTCCATCCGGTATCTCATCGGTTACATCGTCAATCGTCCGGCCGATGTACACAGGCGGAAAGTGTTCATGCCAGCGGGCGTTAGGTTTAAAGCCGGTTACCTGTAAACCGTAGTTATTCCGGTATGCGCTTGCGGCGAACTCGCGGACAAATCCCTCAAAGCCGTGTGCCGCAAGCGGCGACGCGCTGGCTTTTAACCACTGATAACAGTCGGCAATATTGTTTGGGGGCCAGGTGCCGGACAGGCCCAGGAGCTTATCGGCAACGATGTGCACGCCCCGGCTGGACAGCGTGGCAACCGTCCGCGCCGCTTTGTAGCTTTTGGCGTAGTGTACTTCATCGAAAATAACAAGATCGTAGTTAACGGATTTCGCCTGCGCCAAAATAAGCGGGTCTGATAGTTCAGAATAGGAATAAATGGCAAATTTGTACTTTCGTTTATCATTGCAGCGGTTTAGAATTTCGCGCCGCCATTTGGAAACGAGAAAGGCCGGACACACGACGCCGATCATGTTATATTTTTTCGGCAATTTTTCGGCAATTTGCAGGGCGACGATCGTTTTGCCCAGGCCCATTTTATCGCCGCACAAAAAACCCCGGTGCCCGGCGGCGTAGGCGGCGAGGGCTTTATCGACGGCGGCGGTCTGGTAATTTCTTAGTGTGGTGTTTTTCACGCGGCGAACCCTCCTTCAGTTCATCTCCTGTTGTAAAAGATAAAACGGGCAGGGCGCAGGAGATCGCCTTTTCAGAAACGGGGATCAACCGTTTCTTAGCCCGGTATAAAATGTTGTATTCTGGCGTCTAAAATCGCAATCTTTTTTCCATCGTCAACGGTAAAAAATTCTCCGTTTTCCCAAAACCTGACCACGCGGTACGGCGTTCCCGCTACGCCGCGTATCATGGCGCGGGTGTAGTCCTGCCAATCCGAGAGCTTCCCTTTTTCTTCCTTCGCCTCGCAGAATACGACACGGCCATTATACGCAAGCTGAAAATCCCAACCGCTGGACGTGTGCCGCACGGTTCCCGCGTCCCGGTCGATATAAACGTACACGCCGGGAGAATTTTTCTGGATTGCTTTAATTAGCGCGTTGACGTGCGCGCGTTCGTCTTTATTTCGGGAGGCCATTTTCTTTTTCCTCTCGGTCTTCTATAAGTTGCGACACGTCAACCCCCGACCGCCTTTCATCATCCGTTAATCCGGCACCATCCACGTCGCCCTCGATGCCGGTCACGTCGCCCCGGATGCCGGTCACGACGCCCTCGATGCCGGTCACGACGCCCTCGATGCCGGTCACGTCGCCCCGGATGCCGGTCACGTCGCCCCGGATGCCGGTCACGTCGCCCCGGATGCCGGCGTGAACGCCGTCAATTTTTTCCCCTTTTACAACGTGATAAATTTTCAACTCCAACTTTTTTAAACACTTTTTCATTTTACGACTCCTTGTTTTTCTTTTTGAATTTCAAACCACAAAATAAAAAGCGCGTTCGTTGCCATGTGCGCCACGTGCAGCAATCCGCTTTCCGGGTCGCGCTTTTCCCCTTTCTGATCGGCGCAAAAGTGCCGGAGCGTCGCCGCCCGGTATCGTGCGCCCGCGTTCTCTATCCTTTGCCAGCCGTCGTCAGTGTATTTCTTCGCGCCGAACGTGAGTACTTCGGCGACCGCTTCCAGCGCCTCGAAGGGCAGCAAGTCCATGCGGATTTTATCGGCGTCGTGTTTCTGTCCGTCCATATCACACCCGCACCGGCTCGGTAAATTCCACGTCTGACACCGCCGTATTGACAAACGGTGAGTGCGCCATAAATAATCGGTCGTGGCGTTCGAGCTTCACAAACACGCGGCGCTCGCCGCGTATGGTCGTCAGTGACCACCCGCGTAGTTTATAGCCCTGGTCCAACAGTTCTAACAGTTTCATCGTTCTTCTTCCTTTCTTTCCGTTTTCATAATTTATTCTTTTTTATGAGAATATGCGAACATTTTTACAGATAATCATTGTTATATGACATGGCTTAACTCTGGCTCGCCATCCGTGGCTCGCTTTTCATAAAACAAATCCACATTGTTTTACTTTGCCTTCCTGTAGTATGCCCGAATAAAGGCTTATATTCAATTAAAGATAATACTTCATTGACTTTAATTTCGGTTTCATTCCATTTAAAAATCAATGTTCCATTAGTTTTTAAAACTCGCATACACTCATCAAAACCTTTTTTTATTACAGATTCCCAATTATTTTCTAATCGCCCATATTTTTTAGCCAACCAAGATGTTTTTCCAAGTGTTTTTAAATGGGGTGGATCAAAAACAACAAGATAAAAACTTTCATTTTCAAAAGGCATTTCTGTAAAATCACAAACAACATCAGGAAATACATCAATAATTCTTTCTCCTGACTTACAACTACTATCTTTTGCAATCAAAGATTCATATCTTTTATCAATATATAAAACATCTTTATTTTGTTTATCAAACCAAAACATTCTCGAACCACAACAAGCATCTAATATTTTTTTATCCAATGAATCCTCCGTGCGTGTTCGGCGTCCTGCCTCACACTTAATAAAATTTATCCTTCAATCGCCACGTCACATAACAGGGCTTAACCGGCGTTTCACTCAATGCTGTCGCACTGCGGTTAAGCCATCACAGTTATATGCCATTGCTCAAAAGTCATCATATTCAGTTAAATCAATTTCTTTCCCCTTCTCTGCTTTAACTTTTACCATCGTACCTATTCCGGTTGGCGTAAATTCAATAGTATATCTTCCGCCAATCGCACCGGTGTATATTTTTGGTAACTTCGATTTCCAATCGTTAAATTTCTCAATTTGCTTTTTGCTAAATTGATATTCAAACTTTTCAACCAAAATCATATTTATCTCCTTTTGAGCAACGATCAGACAACGTCGCATAGCTGTTCACTTCGTACACGCAAGCGCGTCAGCTATGCTCCGAGTGTTAGACAAAAGCTGGCGGGTCTGGCAGTGGCCGCCAATGCGTTACTTTCGGTTCTATTTCCCACTTATTATTGAGATAAGTAAAGGTTCCAGATTCCCTGCCTGGATATTTTCGATATGTTCCGACCGTAACATATACTCCATTATACACAATAATTGGATTTACCATTCTTCGAGACCCAATAAATCTTTCATGCCCGTCTGGTAACTCTTTCTTCGCATCCCGCCAGCCTTCAGCTAACACGGCATGAGACGCTTCGGGCTTCGCCAAATTGCTGATATGTTCTACGGCGCAATCAAAACAGCATGACGCTCTTTTGTCTCCCGTAAATTGTTTTCCGCATCGGTGGCATGATACAAAGTAATCTCCCGGCGCATAGCCTGTCTTTCTAAATTCTTCTTGTATATTCATTACTTCTTTCCTCCTCGCAATTTCGTCTATGCCGTCCACGTTGTACGCAATTATGATTTTGTCCACCGCTTGCCGATGTGCTGGTCAACGGCAAGTTTCATGTCACGGCCCCACGCAGGAGCGGCGCACATTATTTCTTTTAACTTTGCCGCGTCGCGCTTCGCGTTCTTGATTTCCGACTCAATCAAAACTGAGTCGTAAACGTGCAGGACCGTTTCTAAACCCGCTTTTTCGCAGTTCACCAGCGCCCGATAAAGCAGCCGGGCGCACGTCGCTTGCATGAGATTTTCTGTGAGCAAACCGCCGTGCATTACTTTTCCATCGCGTAAAATCTGGACGCGATTTTTTTCGTCGTGGTGAATTTCCAGCCCCCGGTAATAAAGAACGTGGCCGTCGTGTAGAATTATTTTAACGTCGTTCTCACTGCCCAGGGGTATAAATTGAAAACCATGTGCTTCGCCCTTTTCCCG
>Ga0209310_1002954_pt1 | contig 10467 bp, 22 predicted proteins | sample AD_UKC030_MetaG_FD_184415 | JGI IMG/M metagenome (GOLD analysis project Ga0209310, IMG submission 184415) | Active sludge microbial communities of municipal wastewater-treating anaerobic digesters from USA - AD_UKC030_MetaG (SPAdes) (version 2) | ecosystem: Engineered > Bioreactor > Anaerobic >... | reverse complement strand
GCGTGCATGGCGGGTGGAATATTGCCAAGTCCCACGGGTAGTCGATCACGTCGAATAGATCTCCTTGATAGTGTGGCCCTGGCGCATCGGTCGGCAGAATGTCGCAACTCATGGCGTCATGACCAGCATTGATGAATGCATCGCGCACCGTTCCTGAATATTCGCACGCTACTAAAATTCGCATTACGCTTGCCCCGCCATAGAGTCCGCAGCATTGAGTAGCTTCAACGCCTGGCGGTATGTATCGCACTCAGCCCGTGCCAGTGCTTCGGCTTTCTCTTTCGGCAATCCGCCGCAGAAGTGCATGATGGCCGACCGTTCCTCGAATGCTTCTTCGATATTCGCTTCGTCGGTCATGCTGCCGCCTTCATTTGGTAGCCATTAATCGCGTTCTCGCTGGTGAAATATTCATCCCATACCCGGTAGCGTTCTTCGTGGTCGTCAATCGTCGCCGGCACTTCAACGCCAGCGGCTTTGATGAATGTCAGGCCGGCGCGTAGTTGATCTGGGCCTGGCGTGAAATCCTTACGCAGCAGACCCTTCAGTTCTTCCATTTCCTGATTGGTGAAATCGCCATTGGCAATCTTGTTGGCTGCCCAAATGTCGAATTGCTCTTTGAATTTTCTCGTGACGGTTGCCATGTCAAAACTCCACGTGGTTGTCGGAAAGGTAGATTTGCGGCGCGTTGTCTGGTTGGTCGACAAACTGGAATGACTGGCGGTGCATCCACAGCGACGTGATGCCGCGCCATTCGAGGTTTCTTTGCGCCTCAACCTTGAAAATCACATCCGGTTCGTCGGAACGCTTGAAATTTCCGCCTTCAATCTCGTCCAACTTGCGCTTGTTGGTCCAGACGACATAGACGTTTTCGGCCATGTCGCAGATTTCCGAGGTGCCTTTCACGTCATGGATGCCTGGAACTTCTCCGTCGCTTTGCCCCTTTCGAGCATGGGCGACCAGATGGACATGAACGCCGGCATCGTGAGCGATAGATTGCAGCGAATCGACAAACCATTTTTGTTTGTCGTACCCTTCAGACGAAGTAGCGATGCCCATCTTCATCAGCGAATCAATCACGACATGGGTAACGCCGAATTTCTCACGAGCGTAGCGAATCGCCGCCAGGACGTACTTGGCATTGACCGACCCTTGATGGTCGTAAAACCACAGTTTCCCGTTCGCCCATTGCGACCAAAGCTCAACGAATTTCCGCGAAAAGTTATCGACGGTCGAGCACTGGCGCAGCTTGCGTTCGATGATGGTCGGCGGGCGGAATTCCGGGGAGATGACCAGCACCTTTTCGCCCAAGGACATGCCGTTGCACATGCACTGACTGAGCACCATCGTCTTCGCATGGCCCTTGTAGCCTGTCCATACGCTCAACTCGTGCGGCTTGAACAGCACCTTGCCCTTGTTCGATCGCCACGGCGTCGGCAGGCCAACAAGCTGCGTCCCGAGATCCATGCGCTTGAGAATTTCGGTAACGTAATCGCCAGCAGAGCGAAGTTTCGCGGCCTCTTCCGGCTGGATATACGGTTCCAAATCCCGATGATCGGCAATCACCGCGCCAGACAGGAACGCATCCAGGGCAGCGGCTTTCTGTTCAAGCGCGGACATGATTCACCGCCCCTTGCATTCGTTCCGCTGCCACCAGCAGGCGTTGATAGTCATTGGCGTCCAGGGCTTCGCCGTTCATCAACTGGCGGGCCGCAGTGACCACGATCAGCGCCTCAAAGGCCAACACCTCAAGCACCGACGCCGGCAAAAACGGTTTCGCCAGCGGGCGTTTCGGATCATGGCGCTCCGGCTTCGGCGGGTACAGCGCATCGAAATCCATCCCAACGGCGCCGAGGATTTCTTCGACCGAACAGCCCGCGAAACAATGAACAAGCACCCGGCCATCGTCCAACTCGGCAATCGTCATCGACGGCGATCTGTCTTCGTGTGCCGGGCAGCACGCTACCCACTGGCCTTTGCCGTTGCGCTTCACCTTGTCCAACGCCGAGAGGAAGGTATCGACGCTCATACGCTGGCCCCGATGCTGCGCAGAAAGTCACGCGGCAGAACTTGCCCGTTCGACATCGTGACCAGATCGGACTCGGTTTTCACCGCACCGCCAGGCGGCTTGATGTCCTTGACCCAATCGGCATTAAAGCCCTGCCAGGACTTTGCCGCCATGTGCTCGACCGCCTGCGCCATCGTCCAGCCGGCAGACTCAGCGGAATTCATGGCCGTGACAAACGCGGTTTCGGTATTCGCCGCCCGCTTGGCCTTGCGAACCTTCAGCCAGTCCTTTGCGTGGTTCTCGGCAACGCCGTTTTCCGTAAGCCACTCCAAGGCATCGAACTTGGCAGCAGGCGTTTCATTTTTCTCCGCAACGTCGGAAGACGTTTGCGTGCATATATCGGTTACGGTTTCGGTTTCGGTTACGGGTAGAAGTTCCGAGCACTGCTTTACATCTGTATGCAACTGCTTTACATCTGTATTTTGTTGCACATATATATATGTCGGTTGCGGGAACTTGCTTTGACCTGCTCGCGGCTTGCTATCCCACTTCTGCATTTGCAAATATGGCTTGCCGTCGACCGTATAACGAACAATCACGCCATGCGATTCAAGCTCGGCGAGCCGTTGCTCGATCAACTTTGCCGTCACGGATTCTTTGATTGGATAGCATCGCGACTTGATGACAAGCGGGCGGCCATCGGCGCGGCCATAATCATCAGCCGTAACCAGCAAGCGATAGAACAGGCACTCAGCGGAATCAGACAGCGCGTTGATCGCGTCAGAGTCGCAGATGCCTTGCTTCAGGTATCGTGTCGGCAATTACTTTGCTCCCAATGCTTTTTTCATCGTCTTGCACAGCAGCACAACCTGGCGTGACTTCGCTTGCTGGTTATTCAGCTTGGCGACCTGCTTGGCCTGGCTATTTGCTACTTGCCAAAGTGATTTTTTATCAGTCATGGATATTTACGCGGCAGCTATATCCAGAAGATCAAACAGGCTTGTCTGAATACCTGAACGCTCGGCATCTAGCAGGTTTTTGACGGCTTGCTGGTAATAGGCCGGGTGCAGTTCGGTGCCGATGAATTTGCGGTTCATGGATAGGCATGAAACGCCTTCAGATCCGATTCCCATGAACGGGCTGAATACCACATCGCCTTCATTCGTCCAGAGCGCGAGCGACTTCTTTGTGATGTTTAGCGGCATCGGGCAAAGGTGCTTTTCAGCGTCCGGATCGCGGGCAATCTTGGCGTTCAGAACATCAGTCGAAGGCATATCGAAGTCGCCACGTCCAGATTGTTTCTGCTGATAATTCCAGATCGGCGAAGCGAGTTCCTGCCATGCCTCTAGCGGAACTTTTCCTTTCGGATGATCTACCGGACGCACTAATTCCTCTTCGCCAGGCTTCGCCCACTTGCGGAAAACCAACAGATACTCCGGCATACCGACGCGGCAGAATGACGCATCCTTTTGGAAGGTTTTCCACAGCAGTCCGTGGGCATTTGTTTTTGCCCTTTCGAGTACCGGATCGCGGAAGATGGTGATTCTGCAGTGAAAGGTGAAACCTTCCTCAAGATGCAGTTGCGTGCATTGGTCAGAGAACGGCCTTATTCCTGAAGATCCGTCCTCGCTTGCGTTCTGGTAATAGACCAGATCCTTAACGTGAATAGCAGTCAGGCGACCAGGGCGAAGCACGCGAAATTTCTCACGCACCAGGAAACGGTATTGTTCGATGAATTCCTTGTCCGTTGCCACATTGCCCATGTCGGCTACCGATTCGGAATAGACATAGAGCGATGAAAACGGAGGAGAATACACAGAGAAGTCGATAGAATTATCTGGCAGCGATTCGGCGAACTTCACGCAATCGGCGTTATAGGCTGAGAAGTTGTTCCCGTTATCTTGTTCAATGATGTTCATGGCAATGTCCTTTAGTTGAGCCAGGCCGGGAGACTGGCGACCATGCGAGGCTCATAGGCTTGTTTGACGGTTTTGGTAATGACTTCGCGGCGCATTGCCTCAAACATCTCGATCTTCATTTTTTCGTGATCGGCCTTTTTGCGCTGGATCGTGTTCCATATCGCGGTTTCGGTTTCCGCCAGGGCGATATGGCACATGACCGGGCGCTTTTGCCCGAATCGCCAGAAACGGCGGATGGCCTGATAGAACATCTCGTAAGAGAATGACAACCCGACGAATGCAGTGCGCGCGCAGTGCTGCCAGTTCAACCCAAACCCAGCGATTGATGGCTTACTTACCAGGATGCGAATTTCGCCGCGTGTGAAAGCGTCTAGCCGTTCCTCTTTCATGTCCGGCGTCATCGTTCCGCGAACCTCAACAGCGCCAGGAAGGCAGGCCATGATCGAATCGGCGTCATAGTCGGTTTCGACCCAGATCATCCAGGCCTCGTCCGGTTCGGCATTGACCAGTGACGCAATCTTTTCCGCACGGGCTGCGCTGGTAATCCGTTTTTCTTTGTGAATCGAAGTAGCGGATGTGTCAGGAATGCGAAACAGCATTCCGTCAGCACCTTGCGTCATGTCGGTTTCAACGATGTGCTTGATGATTTCCAGATCAGGCAGATCGAATCCATCATCTGAATAACCAAGGTCTGATGGTTTTCCAACACAACGCGCCCACGATGCAACCCATGACCAAAACGGCTTGATGCCATGACGCTTCAGGCGATAGCGGCCCATCTCTGTCTGGTCGGCAATGAACCAACGAGCGAGCATTTCGGAAGAGTCCATCGCGCCGACAAAGCGGGAATGCTGACCAAGCTCCATGTGGTCATTCGGTGCCGGTGTTGCCGTTGCGGCCAGCTTCCAGCGCATGTCATCGCCGAACTCAATCAACGCCCGCGAAGTCTTTCCGGTGAATGACTTGACGATGGAAGACTCGTCAAGAATCAGTCCGGCAAATTGTGAGCGGTCGAACAGGTGAATACGCTCGTAGTTGGTGATGTAGATTCGTGCGCCGTCCATTTCGGATGGGTCACGAATTACCCTGGAATCAACGCCGAAACGATACGCTTCCCGCTGGTGCTGTTTGCCCACGGCGAGAGGTGCCAGCATAAGCACCGGGCGATTGGTTTCTTCAACCACTACGCGGCCATATTCCAGCTCGCATGCCGTCTTGCCCATGCCGGTATCGAGGAATGCTGCGCCTCTGCCAGCTTTCAGAAGGAAATCAACCGTGTCTCGCTGATGCGGAAACAGATGACTGCCTAACTCGGGAGGTTCTGCCATGCCCACCTTCGGCGCTTTTACGGCCTTGCGGCTTAGTAACTCGTCGTAGGTGACAGGCGCTTCTAAATTTGTCATACTTATTCCTATTCTGTAAATCCAGCCGAGGTGTTAGCGCACCGATGACGCTGGATTTTTTTCGCCTGCACTTTTGGCAGCAGACTTCTCCACGTGGCATTCGGCGCAACGAAATCCGATCTTCCATCCGCGAGACTTACGGCCCTTGATCGACTTTGAATGGCCGCATTCCGGGCAACGGAATGTCAGGAACATGGTTCCGCGCATCTTTTCGTGGTTGTCGGTAGCGTCACGGAATGACTCTATGTGCGGAGTAGCTCATGCTGTGATTTCCATCTGCACTTGTTGCATTTCCCAAAACGTAGTCGCTTGATTACTCTCAATCCGCTCACGCATCACAAGCGCCCGACATTCCTTGCTTGGTGGCGTGTAGGTTCCGCGCCATGCAGAATCAATGCCGATGTTCTGTGCGATGTTCGTGCTGTCAGCACTAGCGAAAGGAAGCCGGCTGAAAACATCCGGGTTCAACATGCGCAATCCGTGCAGCTTGCAAACAGGGTTTCCGTTCTTATCGCAAATTGCGTTCATAGCTTCTGCGATTCGGTTCCACCAACGGGCATCACCAACAGTTGCGTATTGCCCGCTACTTCCAAGGCAGACGCGGTGCCAGTCACGCGCAAGACGCTGAAGCCGGCCAATAGATTCGTGCAAGTGCCACACAGGTGAACCAATGCTCCCGCTCTTTGCCGATCCCCGCCAAGGCCATTCAGCCACGAGTGCATCATTGGCTTGTTCATCGCCATCAATCACGTCAGGTATAACTGCGAAGTCGAAAGACGGGTATCGTTGAAGCTCTGAAACCCATTCGTAATAGCGTGTCCAGTCAGTAACTGGCTCACCACTTTTCCATGCCGAGAAAGCCCCGTTATCAACAGCGAACGACTGGCAGCACTCAATAACGAGGCCAAGTTGATCTGGATAACGGAACGAAACAAATGCATGTCCTCCACTGACAGCGGCGCGAGCTGCTGTCGCTGGCGTAATCGGAAGGCCGTGGTAATGGATCATTCGCCCTTGTCCTCAGACGAGTAACGGAATAGGCGCGGGCAAATCCATAGCGTTACCGGAATGGAAATCGCGACATAGGCCAGCGCAGCGAGGAATACGGTTAGCGTGGTCATTGGCCTATTCCTATTCCTGTTCGGTCATATCTGCCCCGGCTTTCCCATCGCTTACCATTTGGCGGAAAAATACCCCCGATGCCGTACAGGCCATCAGGGGTTGCGAAGTCCCGTCAGATGACGGGCGGAGGGAGACACTGGTTAGCATCAGATGGATTCCTTGGTCTTAACGGACTCTGGATCGACCACATCTGGCCTGATTTGCGCGAAGAGCTTGAGCCAATGCCACGGAACACCGTTTTCAGATGTTCGCCACTGCGACACTGCGCCAGTTGTAACGCCGGTAATCTCTGCAACCGCAGAGGTGCCACCAAGCGCGTCAATGATTTTATTTGCATCCATGCCGTCATCTTAGCGAACTAAGACCATGTGCGCAAGCCAACTAAGAAATATTTTCTTAGACAACTCAAAACATATTGACTCGCTATGTTTAGTTAGCTAAGATTCAGTCATAGCAACAAAGCAACACGAACCACCAGCAACAAGCAACGAGCCGCAGGCCAGTAAGTACGGAACAAGTACCCAGGGGCGGCAAGAAGCCTAGCCACACAGCTTCAAGCCTAGCCGCAGTTGAGCAGCAAACAGACAAACAAACTAAAGAGGGAAACGAAATGACGACACACATCAGCTTCGAATCAATCCGCCGCGCAATCCGCAACCACAGCACGACGCTTATATGGGTGGATGGTGTGGTTGAGAAATTTAACAAAGCCTAACGGCTTACAAGTTTGTAATCAGGGCCAACGGGAACGGCGCTGATTTTTTTACACGGAGGACGCCATGAAATACAAGCACACGCAAGGGCCTTGGATAACAAAACGCGACGGGTTTTCGACCGTTTATGTAGAGGCCAGAATTGGCGGTGGGTGGCTACAAGAGGTTGCAGCATGCGGCCCAACAGCTAATGGATCTGAAGAACAGGAAGCCAATGCACGCCTGATAAGTGCCGCTCCTGATTTGCTAGAGGCATGTCAGACATTTGCCGAATGGCTGCGACGCGAAGAATCTGGATTTGTCAAAGCCGGAAATGAGCGAGACACGCCAGAAGGAGAAGCTGCTTGGCGCGAGTGGTACAGCGAAAACCTGCGCATATGCGATTTGGCACAAAAACAAGCGTACTCAGCAATCGCAAAAGCAACCGGCAACAACTAAGCGGAGGACGCCATGAAATACGCAGCCTTATTCGCACAGATCGCCACGCTCACGATGAGCTGGTCAAGCAACAGGTCGGACGCAATGGCTGCCGCCGCAATCTTTGCGGTGCTGTGTGTAGTGGTTGTTGCTATCAAGTCAAACCGTTCTTTTGCAACACGCATTAACTAACTTCAAAGGAGAAGCAAATGCTAGGAAAAATCTGCGTCGTCCGCACATACAGCGCCGGCGTGTTTATCGGGAAAGTCGTGGAACGTGACGGCAAAGAAGTTCGCATGACTGATGCTCGCCGCCTATGGTATTGGGACGGGGCGGCCAGCCTGTCACAACTTGCAAACGAAGGTGTATCGAAGCCGAAAAATTGCAAGTTTCCCGCTCCGGTTGCAGAAATCATCTTGACTGAAGCAATCGAAATCATCCCTGCCACTGAGGCGGCTATAGCGTCTATCGCTGCCGTACCGGAATGGAAGCTGTAAATAACTTCTATGTCTCTGGCTCTGGCGATGGCGATGGCTCTGGCTCTGGCTATGGCTATGGCAATGGCTATGGCTCTGGCTATGGCTCTGGCTCTGGCTATGGCTATGGCAATGGCTATGGCTATGGCAATGGCTATGGCTATGGCGATGGCTCTGGCTCTGGCTCTGGCTATGGCTATGGCAATGGCTATGGCTCTGGCTCTGGCTCTGGCTCTGGCTAATGGTTCAAGGGTCGCGCTTCCCTTACAAACGAAGTAGCGCAAGGACTGGCCGACCGAATCGGCCTACTCCGTGTAAGTGCGGCGACTACCGGGAAAGAACGGCTGACCACTCAGAGCATCGGGCGCTTTAGGTCACAGGGAACGCGAGTAACCCTATCGAGTATCACCCGCTGGCAGTTCGGAGTTACCAGCAAAGCCTATCAGGTGAATACGGAAGCATACCTTCAGGGCCAGCGGGGTTTTTCATAACAGCGAGGGAATCATGACGAATTGGCAACAGCGCATGGAAAACCAGGACAAATGGCCGAATGTTCCGTTTGTCGATGAAAAGGAACAGATCAGCCTGACCGAAGCGATCGGATGGGCAGTGCTGGCGGTCTGTTTCTTCGGCCTGATGTTCGGATTCCTAGGAGCATGACATGAAACACACCGCAGAAATCACGGTTTATATCCACGCGCAACGCGATTATTGCACTGACGGAATCAAGTTCTCTGCGAACGGCTGCGATATGAGTCAATACGGATACACGCTGCTTGAGGAAAAACAAGTATCTGTTGAGTTCGACATTGCCAACGACTTCAGCATTGACGCCGAAGAAATCAAGGCCATGCGCGCCGAACAGAAACGAATTCAGGCCGATGCACAGATGTATGTTACTCGACTTGAAGAGCGCATTCAGAGCCTTCTGTGTATCGAGCATAAGGCCGCAGCATGACCTCGCTAATTCAAACCATTGCGCTCGGCGCTGAATACTTCGGTGATCTGATGCTCTGTGCCGGAATCGTTACGTTCGCTGTGATGGTGTGCATGGATGGAGGTTTGAGATGACATCGCCTAACGCCATCATTGCCGATCTTGCGGCAGAGGTTGAATCTCTAAAAGAGAAAAACCACGCTCTTGTTTATGCGCTTATGTCGATAGACGAGTGGTGCTATCCAGACGCAAGCACGATTCCAAATGAAAAGTTTGCGCGCCTTGAGTGGTATGCGCGGCGGCTTCTTCTCATCGCCAATGCTGCAAAGTCAGCAATGGATAAAGGAGGCATCTGATGCTGAACCTACACGGAATGCTTCGCGCACCAGCCGAACCAGTACCGGCGCCCGTATTCGTCGCAACGTATAGCAACGGCTTCGGTTTTGAGCGCAAGGAAATCACCGCGCCGAACCGCTTCAACGCCTATGCAAAAGCCAAGGTTTATACGCCTGACGGTTGCACGCTTACCCATCTGCGGATGAAGAAATCAACCAACAAATTCACCGGACCAGTGACAGACGATGACTATCTGAACATGGCGAATGAATCAAACTTTGCGCAGGAGAGATAACCATGAATAAGCCCGCTGAAAACCTCGTAAATAATTTTGTGAATCTAGCGCAGATCAACGTCAACGATCATGTCGAGAAGAAAGCAAACCTTTCATATCTTTCATGGGCATGGGCAGTCGATCAACTTATGCGCGCCGATCCTGAGGCCAATTGGGAATTCGGCGAGCCGCGCATGTTCGGCGAAAGCATGATGGTCTATTGCACGGTTACGGCTTTTGGCAAGCCAATCACCATGCACCTGCCTGTAATGGATCATCGCAACCAGGCCATCAAAAACCCGGATGCCTTCGCGGTCAATAAAAACATGATGCGCTGCTTGGTAAAGGCCATCGCCTGTCACGGACTCGGCTTGTACATCTACGCCGGCGAAGACTTGCCAGATAGCGGAGATGTAAAAGACGGTGACAAAGATAAAGGAAATAGCAAGTCGCTTTCTGAGTCGCAGATTGTCGATCATCTGACGGCCATCAAAGACGCCAAGAATGGCCGGGAACTGAAGGAAGCCTATCGCCACGCCGAAGAGTCGGCAGCGAACGATCCTGTGGCGCTGGACCGATTCATTGCGGCATTCAACGAGAAACGCGCTAGCGCATCCGCAGCAACCTCTAACGCCTCGCAGGCATAAGGACAACCATGAACGTATTTACCGCAGTTTGCCGCCTTGGTGCGGACGCCGAGCAACGCTACACGCAGGGCGGCGATTCAATCGTTTCGTTCAACGGCGCAGTCGATAGCGGCTTCGGACAAAACAAGGTCACGACTTGGATCAAGTTCAATCAGTGGGGCAAAAGGGGTGAATCTCTGCTGCCGTACCTGAAGAAAGGCGCGCAGGTTGCCGTATCTG
>Ga0209310_1002952_pt1 | contig 10474 bp, 7 predicted proteins | sample AD_UKC030_MetaG_FD_184415 | JGI IMG/M metagenome (GOLD analysis project Ga0209310, IMG submission 184415) | Active sludge microbial communities of municipal wastewater-treating anaerobic digesters from USA - AD_UKC030_MetaG (SPAdes) (version 2) | ecosystem: Engineered > Bioreactor > Anaerobic >... | reverse complement strand
ACACGGAGCTGGTCGTGACGGCGACGGGCCAGCCGGCGAGCTTCGCCACGGCTTCCTGGATGCCGACGCCGAGCGCGATCCCGAGGACGCCCCCGGCGATCGCGAGGACGACGGCCTCGACGAGGAACTGCGCGCGGATGTCGGATCCCTTCGCGCCGATCGCCATTCGCACGCCGATCTCGCGCGTCCGCTCCGTCACGGAGACGAGCATGATGTTCATGATCCCGATCCCGCCCACGAGGAGCGAGACGCCCGCGATCGACCAGAGGAGGATCGCCATCGTCTTCGACTGCTCCTCGGCGCGCGCGAGCATCTCGGTCTGGGAGCGGATCATGAAGTCGTCCTCCTGGCCCGCCGCGCGGTTGATCCGGTGGCGCTGCCGGAGGAGCGCCGTGATCTCCTCCTGGGCCCGGTCGACGAGCTCGGGCGTGGAGACGGCCGCCATGATCATCCCGACCGCCGTCGTCCCCATGATCTTCTTCCGGACCGTCTGGTAGGGGGCGACGACCGTGTCGTCCTGGTCCTGCCCCATCATCGAGCCCCCCTTCGGCTCGAGGACGCCGACGACGCGGAACGGGATGTTCTTGATCCGGATCGTCTTCCCGACGGGATCCTCGGTGCCGAAGAGGGTCGTCGCGACGGTCTGCCCGAGGACGCAGACCTTCGCTGCCGCCCGGTTGTCCTGGTCGGTGAAGAACTGCCCCTGCGCGACGTTCCAGGAGCGGATCGCCGGCCAGTCGACCTCGCCCCCCTGGATCGACGTCGACCAGTTCTGGTTCCCGTACACGACCTGCGCGACCGAGCGGATCGACGCGGAGACGTAGGAGACGGTCGGGACCTCCGCGCGGATCGCCGCGACGTCCTCCTCGGACAGCTTCGAGTTCGACCCCCAGCCCGACCGCGCTCCCGAGGAGGTGACCGTCCCGGGATGGATCATCAGGAAGTTCGTCCCGAGCGACTGGAGCTGCTGCTCGGTCTGGACCCTCGCCCCTTCTCCGATCCCGATCGTCGCCACGACGCAGGCGACGCCGATGATGATCCCCAGCGCCGTCAGGAGCGAGCGCATCTTGTTCCGCCCCATGGCGCGGAACGCGACCTTCAGGATGCTCGTCGTCTTCGTCATCGCGTCCCCTTCGCGGATCGACGCTCCTTCACCACGTCGTCGGAGACGATGCGGCCGTCGCGGAACGCCACGACCCGCCGCGCGTACTCGGCGATGTCGTGCTCGTGGGTGATCAGGACGACCGTCTTCCCCTCCTCGTTCAGCTCCTGGAAGATCCCCATGATCTCGTCGGAGGTCCTCGAGTCGAGGTTCCCCGTCGGCTCGTCGGCGAGGAGGATCGCCGGGTCGTTGACGAGGGCGCGGGCCACGGCGACGCGCTGCTGCTGGCCGCCGGAGAGCTGCGCGGGCGTGTGGTCCCAGCGTTCCGCGAGGCCGACCTTCGCGAGGCAGCCCCGGGCCTTCTCGAGCTGCCCGGCGTCCGAGAGCCGGTGCTTGCGGGAGTAGAGGAGCGGCAGCTCGACGTTCTCGAGCGCCGAGGTCCTCGAGAGGAGGTTGAAGCTCTGGAAGACGAAGCCGATCTTGTCGTTCCGGATCCCGGCCCTCTCGTTCCGGTCGAGCGTCGAGACGTCGGTCCCCTCGAGGACGTAGGTGCCGGAAGTCGGTCGGTCGAGGCACCCGAGGATGTTCATGAACGTGGACTTGCCGGATCCCGAAGGGCCCATGACGGCGAGGAACTCGCCGGGAGCGACGTCGAGCGTGACGCCGTCGAGGGCCCGCACCTCGGAGTCCCCCATCCGGTAGACGCGCGTCAGGTCGCGTATCCGGATGACCGGCTCGGCCGAGCTCGCGGCCACGCCTACATCCGCCCCATGCCGCGCGGCGCGCCACCGCCCGCGCCGCTCCCCGCCCGGGCCGTTGCGAGGCCGAGGACGACCTCGTCCCCCTCCTTCAGGTCGTCCGTCTCGACGGCCGTCAGGTTCCCGTCGGTCAGCGTCGTCTTTGCGCGGACGACGCGGAGCTTCCCGGTCGGGAGCTCGACGTAGACCTCTCCCGAGCGGGAGGGCCCGGAACGGCCGGCCCCGCCCCGTCCCGCGCCGCCGCCCGGCCGGCCCCCTTCGCCTCGGCCCGGTCGCCCGCCGGCCGGAGCCCCGGCCGTGCCGTTTCCGGCTCCTTCCGCACGTGCCGCGCCCGACGGCGCGGCCGCGTCGGGCTTCGCCTTTCCGCCGCCCTCGAGGTCGGCCGGGTCGGGCTTGAAGCGAAGCGCCGCGTTCGGCACGCGCAGGACGTCGTCCCGCCGGTCGACCGGGACGAGGACGTTGGCCGTCATTCCGGGCCGCAGCCGCAGCTCCGGGTTCGACACGTCGAGGAGGACCGGATAGGTGACGACGTTCTGGACCGTCTGGGGAGAGAGGCGGATCTGCGAGACCCGTCCCGTGAACGTCCGCTCGGCGAAGGCGTCGACGGTGAACGTCGCCTCCTGCCCTTCCTTCACGCGGCCGATGTCGGCCTCGTCGATGTTCGTCAGGACCTGCATCTTCGTCAGGTCCTGCGCGATCGTGAAGAGCACCGGCGCCTGGAAGGAGGCGGCGACGGTCTGGCCGATGTCGTACTGCCGGTCCACGACGACGCCGTCGATCGGCGAAAGGATCCTCGTGTAGGCGAGGTTCGTCTCGGCCTGCTTCAGGCTCGCCGACGACTGGGCCACGGACGCGGCGGCCCCGTCCCGGTTCGCCTTGGCCGTGTCGTATTCCGACTGCGCCTGGAGCTGCGCCTCGAGGAGCTTCTTCGCCCGGGCCAGGACGAGCTCGGCGTTGCGCAGCTCGACCCTCGCGCGCTCCAGGTCGGCCCGGCGCTGCTCCACCGTCGCCTGGAACGGCGTCGGGTCGAGCTCGGCGAGGAGCTGGCCCCGCCGGACCTCGGAGTTGAAGTCGGCGTGGAGCCTCGCGATGATCCCCGAGACCTGGCTGCCGACCTTGACGGTGGTGACGGCCGAGAGCGTCCCGGTCGCGGTGACCGTCGCGACGACGGAGCCCTTCGTCACCTTCTCCTTCCGGAACTTCGGCCCGCTCTTCTTGTCCTTGGAAAGGAGGAGGACGGCCGCCACCACGACGGCGGCGACGATCGCCGCTCCGACCAGAGCCTTCTTCATCGATTCAGCCTTTCGCGCCGCGGCTTCGGCCCGGCGAGTCCCCGAACGGGAAGCGGAGGACCAGGCCGAGACGGAACGCGTCGAACGTCCGGACGGTCTCTCCGATCCGGATTCGCCGCGCGGTGTACTCGACGATCGCCTCGATTCCCTTCCGGCCCTTCCAGACGGCCGCGGGCTGGTGGATTCGCTCGTTCGACGCGGCGCCGTAGTAGCGCCACTCGCTGTAGACGTAGCGGAAGGTCGACTCCGGGAACTCGACGCCGGCCCCGACGAGAAGCGCGCGGCCGTCCCTCTCGGCCTCCGGCCGGAACTCCCCCGCGACCGGTTCGTCCGCCCGACGCAGGAGACCCTGGAGCTGGAGGGAGATCGGCCCGAGCGTCGCCGAGAGGTCGGCCGAGGCGTCGCTCCGCCGGTACTCCGGCCTCCCGTCGGACGCGACGATCCTCGCCGTCGCGCCGGACAGGCCCGGTCGCACCGTCCAGAGCCCCTTGTTGAAGAGGAAGGAGACCCGGCCCGAGAGGCCGTCGCGAAGCCGTGCCGCGGGATCCGATTCGACGCCCTTTCCGTCCTCTTCCCAGGCGACCCGGTCGTTGCTCCCGGCCCAGCGCGCCGCCCAGTCGAGGGAGTGCCAGCCGAGCGGCCGGCTCCCGACGATCTGGACGCCCCAGTCGGGGTTCCGGTTGACTCCATTGAGCGAGAAAAGGGTCCCGCCGAACGTCTCGTCGGCCAGGCCGACGACGCTCGGGACCTTTCCCGCGCGGAGCTCGCCGAGCGGCGTTTCGACCCAGGCGTAGCCCTCTTCGAGCCACACCGGGCCCGGGAAGTAGTCGCGGAACCGTCCTTCGCGCGCCCGCAGCTCCAGGCGGGAGCCCCAGCCGTCCCGCTCGACCTCGGCCGAGAGGAAGGCGAACAGGAGCTCGCCGTCGCGCAGCTCCCTCTCGTGCACCGGCTCGAGGTCCGAAAGGGTCGCCCCGAGGACGAAGCGGGGCTTCCCGCCCTCCGCCGGCGTTTCGGCCGGAGCGGGCGCAGCGGCGAGCAGGAGCGACGGGAGGAGCGCCTGAAGGGGCCGGAGGACTCGCAAGCCTCCGGATGATACGGCGCGGCCGTCGCCGGGCCGCGCGGCGTGCGCCGTCAGGGCTCGGGTTCGCCGCCGAGCCCGGCGAAGCGGGCCTTGCGCCCCTCCACCGCGCGACGCACCCGGGTCCGGAAGGCGAGGACCTCGAGCTGCCGGAGACGGACCGCCTCGCCGGTTCGCCGGCGCTGCTGCTGACGCGCGACCGCGAGGAGGAGCGCGCTCCGGACGTACTCGCGGCGCTCGTCCGCGCGCCCGAGTCGGGCCTCCCGCCGCCTCCGCCACGGGCTGCCGAGGACGGAGAGGTCCTCCTCGGGGAGGATCCCGAGGCGGGCCTCCTCGCCGAGCTCGCTGCGAACGCGGGCCCGCTCCAGGAGGAGAGCCGGGAGCCAGGCCAGGAGCGCGGCGAGGGTCGCCGCGGCGGGCGCGAGGAGCGCGAGCCGTGCCGGAAGGCGGACCGCGAGCGCCACGATCCCCGCTGCGACGGCCCCGGCGAGGATCGCGCCGCTCCCCCACGCCACGCCACGCCTCCAGCCGGCCTCGGCGCAGGCGCGGGACCCCTCGGCGCCCCAGACGCCGACCGCCGCGAAGACCGCGCCTGCTCCGGCCGCCGCGCCCTGCGGCCCGGTGCCCGCGAGCGCGAGGGCCGTGACCGCACCTGCCCCCGCCGCGAGCGCGAGCGTGAAGGCTGCCGCCTCCGACACGAGAGGCGAATGGAGGTCCGCCCGGAGCGCTGTCAGGACGAGCGCGGCGGCCAGCAGGACGCCCCCGAAGAGCCACGGGGAAGGGAGCGCGGGCAGCGTCGCCCCGGCCGCCGCCGCGGCCCCGGCGGCGCCGGCCAGCGCCGCGCCGCGCGGCCTGCGCGCCCTGCGGACGAGGGCGAGAGAAGCGAGGGCGAGGACGACGCGCGGGAGGTCGGTGTCCACGCTCATCCCCTCCCGCGCGCGAGGAACCAGAGCCGGGTCGCCTCGACGTCGCGGCGGATCTGGGCCGTCAGCTCGAGCATCGACGGAAAGACCTGCTCGTCTCGGAGCCGCTCGTGGAACGAGAGGCGGATCGGCTCGCCGTACACGTCCGAGGAGAAGTCGAGGATGTACGACTCGATCGTCGTCGCGTAGTCCTCGTAGACGGTCGGCCGGCGGCCGATGTTCGTGACGCAGCTGAACGTCCTCTCGAAGGAGCGGAGAAGGACCTCCGTCACGTAGACGCCGTCCCGCGGGTAGAGCTCGTTCCCGGACCTCAGATTGATCGTCGGGAAGCCGATCTTCCGCCCCATCCGGTCCCCCTTCGCGATGACCCCTTCCATCGCGTAGGGCCGGCCGAGGAGGCGCCCGGCCTCCGCGACGTCCCCCGTCCCGACGAGCGATCGGATCCTCGTCGAGGAGACGGGGGCGTCCCCTTCCGAGACGACGTCGAGCGTCGCCACGCGGATTCCCGCCTCCTCGCCGAGGCGCGAGAGGAGCTCCACGTTCCCCCGCTTCCCGCAGCCGAACGCGAAGCCGGCGCCGACGTGGGCTTCCCGCACGCCGAGGGACCGGCCGAGGAGCTCGCGGACGAAGTCTTCCGCGGGCATCGCGGCGAAGTCGCGCGTGAAGGGGACGACGACGAGGCCGTCGACGCCGAGGGCGGCGATCGCCTCCTCGCGCTGCCGGAGCGTCTGGATCAGCTTCGGGGCCCGCTGCGGATGAAGGACCGTCGTCGGGTGCGGGTCGAACGTCAGGACGAGGGCCGGCGCGTCGAGCTCCCGGGCGCGCGCGACGACGGCCTGGAGCATCGCCTGATGGCCGAGGTGGACGCCGTCGAAGTTGCCGATCGTCACGACCCCCCCTCGCGGAAGGTCGGACCTGCGGAGCGGGTCGGGATAGACGTTCACGGCCGCCGCCGCCTCACGGGACGACGCGCCCGACGAGGTCGTAGTCGTGCGCCCCGGTCACGCGGACCCGCACCATCGCGCCGGGCCGCGGGACGAAGCCCTCGGGAACGTCGTTGACGAGGACCTTGCCGTCGATCTCGGGCGCCTGCCGGGCGAGGCGCCCCTCGAGGAGCATCTCCGACTCGGGCGAGGCCCCCTCCAGGATCGCGTCGTGCACCTTCCCGCGAAGCTCCCGGTTCTTCCTCCGGGAGATCTCGCGCTGCGCCTCCATGACCGCCGCGCACCGCTCCCCCTTCACCGGAGCCGGGACCGGGTCTCCGAGCCCTTCCGCCCCCGATCCGGGCTCGGGCGAGTAGGGGAAGACGCCGACGTGGTCGAGCCCGGCCTCCTTCACGAACGCGAGGAGCTCGGCGAACTCGGCCTCCCCTTCTCCGGGGAAGCCGGCGATGAACGTCGAGCGGAGGGCGATGCCGGGAACGGCCGCGCGGAGCCGCTCGACGAGGCGGAGACACGACTCCGGGTCGCCGCCGCGCCGCATCCCCGCGAGGACGGAGCGCGAGACGTGCTGGAGCGGGACGTCGACGTACGAGACGAACCGCGGCTCGGCCGCCATCCGCTCGAGGACGGAGTCGTGCAGGGTCTTCGGGTAGGCGTAGAGGAATCGGACCCACGGGAAGCCCGTCTCCCGGAGGAGCGCGGCGACGAGCGTTGAGAGCCCCTCCCGGCCGAGGCCGAGGTCCTCGCCGTAACGGGTCGTGTCCTGCGAGATGAGGACGAGCTCGGAGACCCCCTGCGCCTCGAGCCCCTGGGCCTCGCGGACGAGGGACTCGATCGACCGGGAGCGCTGGAGGCCGCGCATCTGCGGGATCGTGCAGAACGTGCAGGGGTTGTTGCACCCCTCGGCGACCTTCAGGTAGGCGTAGCCGCGGCGACCCGTCAGGACGCGCGGGGCGAGGTCGTCGTAGAGGCGCGTCGCGAGGGGCTTCGCGGCGAACCGCGCGAGCGACGGGAGGCCAAGGGCCGCGGCGGGCGCCTTCTCCAGCTCGTCGAGGCCCAGGAAGTGGTCGACCTCCGGGATCTCCGCGGCGAGCTCGGCTCCGTACTTCTGGACCATGCAGCCGGCGACGACCACGCGGTCGACCTCCCCGGCCTCCTTGCGGCGGACCTGCTCGAGGACGGCGTTCACCGACTCCTCCTTGGCCTGGTCGATGAAGCCGCAGGTGTTCACGATGACGACCCGGGAGGTGTCGGGGTCGCCCAGCTCCAGCCCCTCGCGCTTCAGGTAGCCGAGCATCACCTCGGTGTCGACGAGGTTCTTCGGGCAGCCGAGGGAGACGATTCCGACGGAGGGGAGCTTCAGGGGCATGCGTGTCGACGGACCGCGCCAGGGGGCCGCCGTCCGAACCTTTCATTATAACCGTCGGAGACCGATCCGGCTCGTTCCGGGGCGGGCGCGCTCCCGTTCACGCCATCTTCACCCCGAGCGCCTGCGCCATCCTCCGCAGGTCGCCCATCATCGCCGTGAAGAGCTCGGGGGTCAGCGCCTGAGGTCCGTCGCAGAGCGCCTCCTCCGGATGCGGGTGGACCTCGACGATGACCCCGTCGGCCCCGGCTGCGAGCGCCGCACGGGCCATCGGCGCGACGAACGCGGTGACCCCCATCGCGTGGGACGGGTCGACGATCACGGGCAGGTGCGTCCGCGCCTTCAGGACCTGGACCGCCCCAAGGTCGAGCGTGTTCCGCGTCGAGGTCTCGAACGTTCGGATGCCGCGCTCGCAAAGGACGACGGCGCGGTTCCCCGCGGAGAGGACGTACTCCGCGGCGAGGAGGAGCTCCTCGACGGACGACATCATTCCGCGCTTGAGAAGGACGGGCCGGCTGCTCTGCCCGACGGCCTTCAGGAGGGCGAAGTTCTGCATATTGCGCGCCCCGACCTGGAGCATGTCGGCGAACTCGGCGACCTTCTCGACGTCCTCGGGCGCGACCACCTCCGTAACGACCGGCAGGTGGTACTCGAGCCCCGCGCGGCAGAGGAGGTCGAGGCCCGGGATCCCGAGCCCCTGGAACGAATAGGGGCTCGTCCGCGGCTTGAACACGCCGCCCCGCAGGACGCGGCCGCCCCCCTCCCGCACGACGCGCGCCGCCTCGAAGAGCTGCGCCTCGTTCTCCACGGCGCACGGCCCGGCGATCACGACGAACCCCTCGCCGAAGACGACGTCCCCTACCTTCACCGGCGTCCGGGCGCCCGGGTCGGTCGCCCGCCGGGCCGCGAGGGGATACGCGACCGGGCTCTCGACGGGGACCGGCGTGCCGGCCGGCCAGGGCTCCGCCGGCGCGGCCTCCGTCAGGAGGTCGACGTCCTTCGGCACCTCGCGCGACGGGTCGGCCTTCCGCGGGTAGCAGCCGAGGACCCGGAGGTAGCGCGCGTTGCGGCCGACTCCTTCGAGGGCCTCCGCGAGGCGCGGGTCATCCACGTTCCCCTCGACGTCGACGTAGAACTGGTACTCCCACGGAGTCGCCGGCATCGACCGGCTCTCGAGCTTCGTCAGGTTCACGCCCGCCTTCGCGAGCTCGGCGAGGCAGCGCTCGAGCGCCCCCTCGCGATGGTCCGTCACGAGGAGAAGCGACGTCCGGCAGGGGATACGCGGGTCGAAGCGGAACGGCCGCCGGTGGACGACGACGAACCGCGTCTGGTTGTTCCTCTGATTCGCGATCGAACGCCTGAGGACGACGAGCCCGTGCCGCTCCCCCGCTTCCTCCGAGGCGATGGCGGCGTTCTCCTCGCTCCCGAGCTCCTTCACCCTCGCGACGCTGCCCGCGGTGTCGAACCAGCTCTCGGCCGTCGCCCCGGCGAGGCTCTCGAGGAACTCCGAGCACTGCAAAAGCGCCTGCGGGTGCGAGAAGACCCTCCGGACCCGGGCGAGCGGGACCTTCGAGAGGCCGAGGAGGCAGTGCTCCACGGGCCAGACTTCCTCGCCGACGATCGACAGCTTCGACGTGCCGAGGAGGGTGTAGGTCTCGTTGATCGCTCCGGCCACCGAGTTCTCGATCGGCAGGATCGCGAACTCGCACTCCTCCCGCTCGACCGCCTCCACCGCCTGGCGGAACGACCGGTAGCCGACGAAGATCGGCTCCTCGGCCCGGTCGGCGAAGAACTTCTTCCCCGCGAGGTGGCTGTAGGCCCCTTCCGTTCCCTGGAAGGCGACCCGCAGGAGCGCCGGCTCCTCGTCGATCGCGTTCGCGGCCCGCGTCAGCCGGCTCTCCTGCTGGCGCACGGAGGCCTCCACGACGTCCCGGAAGATCTTCACGACGTGGAAGGCGTTCAGGCCGCGCCTCTGCGCGTCCCGACCCACCTTCGAGAGGAGATCGCGCTCCCGCTCGAGGTCGCGGAGGAGGAGCGCGTGCTCCCGGCTCTTGAGCGCCGCGACCTCGTCGACGACCGCAGCGCGCTCGGCGAGGAGGTCGAGGAGCGCAGCGTCGATCCGGTCGAGAGCCGCCCGGACGTTCGGGAGGTCCGTCACGCACCCCTCCGTCGCGGCGCCGCGGGCGCGGCCGCTCTTCCGCCGCGGAGGGGACAGGGAGAGCCGGGCTGGAACGGGCTTCCCGGGATCATGGATAGATGCGGTAGAGCATCCTCGGGTACGGGATGCACTCCCGCAGGTGCGGCACGCCGCACATCCAGGCGGTGAAGCGCTCCAGCCCCATTCCGAAGCCCGAGTGCGGGAAAGAGCCGTACTTCCTCACGTCGAGGTACCACTGGAACGCCTCGATCGGAAGCTCGTGCTGGCGGATTCGCTCGAGCAGGAGGTCGTGGTCGTGGATCCTCTGGGATCCCCCGATGATCTCGCCGTACCCCTCGGGGGCGAGCATGTCGAGGCCGAGGACGACCTCCGGGTCGTTCGGGTCGGGCTGCATGTAGAACGACTTGATCGCCGCCGGGTAGCGCGTGACCATGACCGGCGTGTCGAACCCCTCCGTGAGCGCCGTCTCCTCGTCGCCGCCGAGGTCGTCGCCGAACTTCACGGGGAAGCCCTTCTTCTCGAGGATCCCGATCGCGTCGCGGTAGTCGATCCGGGGAAACGGCTTCGCGACCGTCGCCTCGAGGACCGTCGTGTCCCTCTCGAGGCGCTTCAGGTCCTCCTTCCGGCGGTCGAGGACGCGGGCCGTCAGCTCCTTGACGAACTCCTCCGCGAGGTCCTTCAGGCCGTCGATCTCGAGGAAGGCGACCTCCGGCTCGACCATCCAGAACTCGCGCAGGTGGCGGCGCGTCTTCGACTTCTCGGCGCGGAACGTCGGGCCGAAGCAGTAGACCTTCCCGAGCGCGGCGGCGGCCGGCTCGAGGTAGAGCTGCCCCGATTGCGAGAGGTACGCCTTCTC
>Ga0209310_1002950_pt1 | contig 10478 bp, 2 predicted proteins | sample AD_UKC030_MetaG_FD_184415 | JGI IMG/M metagenome (GOLD analysis project Ga0209310, IMG submission 184415) | Active sludge microbial communities of municipal wastewater-treating anaerobic digesters from USA - AD_UKC030_MetaG (SPAdes) (version 2) | ecosystem: Engineered > Bioreactor > Anaerobic >... | reverse complement strand
GTCCGGGAACTCAACGAACCAGTCGCCTCCGAAAGTCGGAACAAACCGGCAACCATCGGGGAACTTGTCTGGCAATTTCATTTCAACTACCTCCGAATCCAGTATAGCAGACGGCACAAACACGGCCTATACTGATGACAACGGAAACACTGACGGAGTTGCAAATGAGCAACGTTCAAGCGCTGGTGCGCGACGCACTGATGGACAAGAACCCGTACCTGTTCAGGGTTCTGCAGCAGCACGGGGATCTGAACGAGTTTCTGGCCCAGCGGACGGAAGAGATCAAGGACGCAATCCACAACCGGGAGCGCGAGATCGCGCTGGCGCAGGGGTACAACGAGCTGCTGCAGAGCGACCCGATGCAGGCGGTGAGCGTGATGAAAATGGCCGGCCTGATGGCGCGCGAAGAAGTGTTCGCCGAGCTGCTGGAATTCCCGCAGGACGAGACATCCCCGCCAAGACAGGGCGCAACTACGCTTTCGGCGACGCCGACCTAACCTACGAAGGTAGCTGGCTGGTCAAGGCCCGCCAGAACGTCGAAGCCCTCGAACTTCTCAAGCAACTCGAAAAGGACGGCCGCCAGGCCACGCGCGAAGAGCAGGCGGTGCTCGCCAAGTTCATCGGCTGGGGCGCCTCCGACATTGCCAACAGCCTGTTCGGCGACAAGCTGAACAAGGATGCAGCGGCGATTGCGTCCTATGAGCGCGCAGCGGCCAGCATGGCCGGCAAGGAATCGATCGACCGCTACGCCAGCGGCTATTACGACGCCTACCAGTTGGCGGTCAAGGCCGATCCTTCGGTTCGCTATAGCCTGCCGATCACCCGGGCGCAGCTTGAGAAGGCCAAGCCGGACATGGCGGCGAAGAAGTGGGTTGATCTGCGCGACCGCATCCAGGCGGCGCTGACGCCAGATGAATTGAAAGAGGCGTCGCGCTCGACGCAGTACGCCCACTACACCAGCAAGCCGGTGGTCAAGGCGATGTGGGGCGCCCTGGAGCGCATGGGCTTCAAGGGTGGTTCCATCCTGGAGCCGGGCGCCGGCATCGGGGTTTTCCCCGGGCTGATGCCGCAGGGCATGGCGAACAATTCGATCTACACCGGCGTCGAATTCGATTCGATCACCGGCGGCATCCTCAAGCAGCTATTCCCGGACGAGCGGATCCTGGTCGAGTCCTTCATCGACTCGAAGCTGCCGCCTGGTTTCTACGATGTGGCGGCCGGCAACCCGCCGTTCAACAACACGGCGATTCTGTCCGACCCGAAGTACAAGAAGTTCGCCTTCGCGCTGCACGACTATTTCTTCGCCAAGTCGGTCGATAGCGTGAAGCCGGGCGGCCTGGTCATGTTCGTGACCAGCCGGTACACGATGGACAAGTTGAACGACAAGGCGCGCGCCTACCTGGCCGAGCGTGCCGATTTGGTTGGTGCCATCCGCTTGCCGCAAACCGCGTTCAAGAAGAACGCCGGCACCGATGTCGTTACCGATGTGCTGTTCCTGCGCAAGAAGGTCGACGGCGAAACGTTCGAGCATGCGCAGCCGTGGGCTAAATCGGTGCCGATGCAGGTGGGCAAGAAGAGCTTCCCGGTCAATGAGTATTTCCACGCACACCCGGAAATGGTGCTCGGCACCCCGAGCGACAAGGGAAAGATGGCCAATTCTCCGGAGCCGCAATACACGGTCGAGCCGGTTGCCGGCGACATCGATGCGCTGTTCGAGAAGGCTGCGGCCACGCTGCCGGCCAACATATACAAGGCCGAGCGCGGATCGTCGGCAGAAGCCGCTGCGGTGCGCGAGATCGATTTCAACCCGAAGGCGCAGAAGGAGGGCAATTTCTACATCACCGATGCCGGCGTGCTGATGCAGCGCGAGGGCGGCGTCGGCATGCGCGTCGAGGAAAAGCACCAGAAGAACGCCGAAGTCATCAAGGATTTCGTCGTGCTGCGTGATGCGCTCAAGCAGGCGCACTACGACCAGTTGAATGATGGCGATTGGGAAACCTCCCTGGCCAGCCTCAAGAAAGCCTACGCCGCCTTCGTGGAGAAGAACGGCCGCGTCAATCAATTCACGGAAATGAAGCGGACGGTCAAGGCGACCAATCCGGATACCGGCGAAACCTTCGACGACGAACGCAGCTACAAGAAATTCACGCTGCTGAACAAGATCGACGACGATCCGGATTACTCGCTGGTGATGGCGCTCGAAACCGTCAATGACGAAACCGGCGCGATTTCCGAAAGCGCTTTCCTGTCTGGCCGTGTGCTGGGCAAGCCGGCACGGCCGGCGATCGACACGCCGACCGATGCTTTGCTTGCGGTGCTCAACGACATCGGCCACGTCGACATCGATGCGGTGGCTGACCGGATGGGGATGGATCGCGCCGAAACAATCGACGCGCTGGGATCGATGATCTATGACGACCCGGCTGCTGGCTGGGTAATGGCTGACGAATACCTGTCCGGCAACGTCAAGAAGAAGCTTCAGGCGGCACAGGAAGCGGCAAAGAGCGACCGCCGATACGAGCGCAACATCGAGGCGCTGCTGGCGGTACAGCCGGCACCGGTGCCGCCATCCGACATTACCGTTGCGATCGGCATGAACTGGATCCCGGCCGCGACCTATGAGCAGTTTCTGAAAGAGAAAACTGGCATCACCGCCAAGGTGCATTACAACGAGCGCACCGGTCAATGGGCGGTCGAGGCATCATCCGGCTACGCCACGCTCGCGGCGACGCAGGAATGGGGCACGCCGCGGCGCTCGGCCGACGATATTCTGCTGGCCGCCCTGACCGGGGCTCCGATCCGCATCACGGAAACCGTCAAGGAATCGGGCGGCGGCACGAAAACTGTTTTCCTGGCTGACGCAACCGAGTCCGCAAACCAGAAGCTGGCGCAGATGCGCGAAGCCTTCCGCGATTGGATCTGGCAGGACGGCGGTCGCGCCGACAAGCTGGTGGCGCGCTACAACGACCTGTTCAATACCATCGTTCCGCGCGCATTCGATGGCCAGCACCTGACCCTGCCCGGGGCGTCGACGCACTGGCAGAAGTCGGCATTCCCGCACGTCAAGCGCGGCGTCTGGCGTATCGTGCAGTCGGGCAATACCTACCTGGCGCATGCGGTTGGCAGCGGCAAGACGGCGCAAATGGTGATGTCGGCCATGGAGCAGAAGCGCCTCGGCATGATAAAGAAGCCGATGATCGTCGTGCCGAACCACATGCTGCAGCAGTTCGCCCGCGAATGGCAGGAGATTTACCCGGCCGCCCGGCTGATGGTGGCCGACGAGAAGAATTTCCACACCGAGAACCGGCGCCGCTTCGTCTCGCGCGTGGCGATGTCTGACCTCGATGGCGTGGTCATCACGCACTCGGCGTTCAAGTTGCTCGACCTCGACCCTGAGTACAAGCAGAAGATGATCGAGCAGGAACTGGATTACCTGCGCGCGGCATTTGAAGAGGCTGGAGGCGACCCCAAGGATTTGAATTCGGCCGGGGGATTTGGCGTGCGCAAGAAGAGCGGAAGCCGCGACCCGAAGATCAAGCAGATCGAGTCGAAGATCGAGAAGATGGAGCAGAAGCTGGAAGCCGCGATGTCCGGCGCCGGCAAGGACAAGAACGTTCGTTTCGACCAGATGGGCGTCGACATGGTCTACGTCGATGAAGCCCATGAATTCCGTAAGCTGGCCTTTGCCACACAGCGCCAGGTCAAGGGCATCGATTCGTCAGGTTCCGATCGCGCCTTCGATCTGTGGATGAAAACCCGCTGGCTGGAAGAGAAGAATCCAGGCCGCTCGCTGGTCATGGCGTCCGGTACGCCGGTGACGAACACGCTGGCCGAACTCTACTCGGTGCAACGATTCATGGCCCCGGCCGTGCTGGAAGAGCGCGGGCTGGAAGAGTTCGATGCCTGGGCGTCGATGTTTGGCCAGGATCACACCGAGATCGAGGCCGATGCCTCTGGAAAGTACGCCCCGGTGACGCGCTTCTCGAAGTTCGTGAACGTGCCTGAACTGACGCAGATGTTCCGTGAGTTCGCCGACGTGCTGACTTCCGACCATCTGGCGGCGATGCTGGGCCGAAGGTACAGGACGGCTCGCGCAAGATCGTCATCACGCCGCAGACCGGCGACTACCGCGCGTTCAAGCAGGAACTGGCCGAGCGTCTGGCTGTGTCGCGCGCCTGGAAGCCGAGCCGCGACGAGCCCAACAATCCAGACCCGGTCATCAAGATCATCGGCGATGGCCGGCTGGCGGCGATCGACATGCGTTTCATTGACCCGTCTCTGCCGTCCGACCCGGATTCCAAGCTGAACCGGATGGCCGACGAGGTAATCCGCGTCTTCAAGGAAAGCGCGAATATCGAGTACAAGGACAAGGCCGGGCAGGTCGAGCCGAACAAGGGCGCCTCGCAGATCGTTTTCTCCGACCTCGGCTTTGGTGCCGGCGTCGCCGAGAATCGCGGCTTCAACGCGCGGGCCTGGTTCGAGAAGCGCCTGCGGGATGCCGGCGTGCCGGCCGCGCAAGTCGCTTTCATGTCCGACCACAAGAAGAGCACCGCCAAGCTCAAGCTGTTCAAGGACATCAACGCGGGGCGCGTGCGCATCGTCGTTGGATCCTCGAAGAACATGGGCACCGGCGTCAACGCGCAGCAGCGCCTGATTGCGCTGCACCATCTGGACACGCCTTGGTATCCGGCCGACCTGGAGCAGCGTGAAGGGCGCATCGTGCGCCAAGGCAACAAGAACAAGCTGGTTCAGCTTTACGCCTACTCGACCAAGGGCAGCTACGATGCCGTGATGTGGCAGATGCTGGCCAGCAAGCAGCGGTTCATCGATCAGGCACTGTCCGGCGATTCGTCGGTGCGTTCGATCGATGATCTGTCCGAATCCTCGCAATTCCAGATCGCTACGGCGATGACCTCGGACGACGAGCGCGCCATCCAGTTGGCCGGGCTGCGCGCCGAGACGGAGAAGCTACAGCGCCTGTACCGTGCCCATGAAGAGCAGCGCATGAAGATGCGCCAGGAGTACGATTGGGCTGGCGAAACGATCCGCATCAACGAGCAGAAGCTGCCCGAGGCGACGAAGGCGGCCGATCGCATCCAGGATCTGAGCGGCGACAGGTTCGCCGCCAAGGCGGACGGCCGTGCGTTCGACGTGCGCAAGGAATTCGGCGAGGCGCTGATGGCGCGCTTCAAGGATTACTCCGACAAGTTGGGCGAGACGCCGGTGAAGATCGGCGATATTTCCGGCTTCGACATCATGGCCATGGGCCGCGCCGGGCAGGGCAACGGCTACCAGGCCGGCGTCGTTCTGGCGCTTCCCGAGCCGGTGCTGCTGACCGAGGCCGCGACCGCTGACCCGGTAGGCGTGGCGCTCAAGGCGACCAACGCCCTGGCCAACCTGGCACGCCTGCCGGCGCAGATGCGGCAACGCATTACCGAGGCGCAAGCCAAGCGCAACGCACTGGAAGCGCGCATCACGGCGCCGTTCCCGATGGCGGAAATGCTGGCTGACAAGATCAAGGAAGCCAGCGATCTGGAAGCCGCGATGCTGGCTGACCAGAACAAGCTGACCGGCATCGAGCGCGAGCAGCAACTGGAAGACGAGTGGCAGAAGAAGACGGGGGCGATTACGCCGATGTTCTCGCGCCGCAAGCAAACCGAGACGCCGGAGTTCAAGGCGTGGTTCGGCGAGAGCAAGGTGGTGGATGCTGATGGCAATCCGTTGGTGGTCTATCACGGGACGCGGTTTGATAAGTCCGGTGGCATCGAAAAGTTCAAGGTTCCCGCTTTCTTTGGAACAAGTCCGGTCACGGCAGACCTGATGTCAGGCGCAGCCGACCTTGGGCGCGTCATTTCGGCAGAGAAAAGTATCGGCAAGGCGCTCAAAAAGAGCGCACTGAATGAATACTTCGGCGGCGGGAAGTTTGGCGGAACCTACCCCGTGTATTTGTCGCTGCAGAACCCGAAGCAACTAGACGGCCAGCGCATCAAGTGGCTGTCGTTTGAGAAGGGCGACCCGCAACGCGAAAGGCTTGTTGCGGAACTTGTTGCCGGTGGACATGACGGGGCTTACTCAACTGACGCGTCTGGCGGAGTTGCCGGAACGGAGTATGTTGTTTTGCGGCAGGAGCAGATCAAATCCGCCATCGGCAACAACGGCCAGTTCGACCCCGCGAACCCGAACATCAACTTCTCCCGCGGTAACGGCGCCGGCATGGCCCTGCGCGATCTGTCGGCCGTCGCCGATCGTGTCGCCCGGCGCTTAAAGAATCTGCCCAAGGTGCATGTGCTGGAATCGCCGGCCGCGCTGTCGAGCAAAGACCCGAGCCAGAAGTCGCTGCGTGACTTCATCCGCAAGGCCGGCGCCTGGGAGGATGTCGAAGGCGCGACGCACGAAGGAGAGATTTACCTGTTCGCCTCCGGCCTGGCCGACGAGGCGCGCGCCGAGCATGTGCTGGCAGTTCACGAGGTGACGCACTACGGCCTGCGCGGCGTGGTAGGAAAGTCGCTGGATGCGGCGCTGCAGGATGTGTGGGCGATCAATGCCAAGGTGCGCAAGGCGGCCGCTGCTGTCCGCGAGCGCAACGGCCTGACCTCGAACATCGAGGCGGTTGAGGAAGTGCTGGCCGACATGACGCCGGGCGAACTGGTCAAGCTGGTTGGTTGGCGCCGCGTCGTCAAGGCGATGCGCGACTGGCTGGCGCGTGCCGGGTTCGATCGACTGGCCGCCCGCTTCGACGGTTGGATGAAATCCGGCCTGGGCGAGCAGGAACTGGCCGACCTGATGGTAGCCGATCTGGTGACGGCCGCCCGGGAGTGGGTGCGCTCCGGCAAGGGAAAGCCCTACATGGACGGAACCGTGCTGGCTGATGGTTCGCTGGCCGAGGATGCGGCAGCACAGGAGAAGTGGCTGACGCGCGAAGCTAAGGAGCGTCGCTACGCCTCGGTCGACGAAATGGCCGAGAAGAACCCCAAGGCGTTCGAGAATCTGGCGAAGCTGTGGCGGGATAAACATCCTGCGGATGGTGCTTTGCTGTCGCGCGGACTACAATCGAAATATGAAATACCCGACCAACCACCAGTCGACCGCGTTATCGACGGGGCCGAACTCCAAGCCCTACGCCGCGCTGCGGCTGGCGTGGAGCGCCCCGGCGCCGGCATCACCTTCCGAATCAGAGAAGACGGAACCGCCATCGCTACCGGGCCAAAAGGAACGCGAGTTCCTGAGCGGTATATCCGATTTGCCGACGATCATAGACTGAAGTTCGAGGCGCGGCGCCTGCCGGTTGGCTCCGGAACGAAAGCGCCGGCCATGCCGACCGCCTACCGCGAAAGCGGCGCTCTGTACTTTGGAGAGGTGGCGAGCGCCAGATTCTCGATTGATCGCACCGGAAAAACGCGGTTCTCCCGCAGTTCGCAAACTGCGAACCAGACCACGGCCGCCCAGCGCGCCGAGGAAATCATCAGCAAGCCATCTGCCACCTGGCGCCCGCTCGATGCGGTGATGCGCACGCTATCGACCACGGTTCGCCTAGACCGCCTGACCGGTGCCGTCTATGACCGCGCCGCGCACCTGATCGACCGCATCACGCCGGAGAACATCAAAGCCGGCGTCGTCTCCGACTACGGCATTCCCGAGGCGGTGCTCGACCAGCGCACGGCGATGCAGGGTCGCATGCGGGTACAGATGCGCAAGTCCGGCGAGTTGATCGACAAGCTGGCAACACTGACGCGCGCCGAGAGCCGCGTCGCCTACGAGTGGATGAACAATGCCGACCCGCAGGCACAAGCCTACTTCGAGTCACAACTGCCGCCCGAATCGCTCAAGGTCATGGAAGAGGTCAAGGCCATGATCGACATGCTATCGCAGGAGGCGGTCGCGCTCGGGCAACTGGATCCGGAGGCGTTCAAGCGCAACCGCTTCGAGTACCTGCGCCGCAGCTACATCAAGCACACCACGGAACTGACCAAGGGCGAGACGCGGAGCCGCCAGCGCGCTATTTCCATCATGGGCGACCAGTACAAGGGCCGGGGCATGGCCGATGCGGTCGACATGGCCAAGTTCAAGAATGTGGCGCCGGAGTGGTGGGGCCGCAAGTTGAAAGAAGGCCAGGCCGACAAGGGGCTCAAAGGCGAGAAGTTCATCCGCCTGGAGCGCCGCGCACCGGTGGGCGAGGGCGTCATGGAACTGGCGCCGGCCGCCGGCCCGGGCGAAACCAATCCGCAGAAGAAGGGCAAGCTGTTGGAGGTGGCCTACTGGCCGGCGGGTGAGGCGCTGCCGGCAAAGTATTCGACCTGGGAGCAGTCCGGCACCTGGGAGGTGCGCGACACGAAGGGCGGCAAGCTGATCGTCTGGCGCGACTTCACCAAGCAGGAGCGCGTCGCCATGGGTGAAATCGACGAAGCGCGCTATGCCATCGCCAAGACGCTGCACGGCATGATTCACGACGTTGAAACTGGCCGCTATCTGGAATGGGTTGCACAGACCTACGCCAAGAAGCCGGGCGAGGCGATCGACGGCGAGATTGTCGAAGCCTCGGAGCGCATGCGCGATGTCTTCAAGCCGGGCGAGTGGGTACAGGTTCCGGAAACCAAGATCGCCGGAACCAGCGTGACCAAGTACGGGCTGCTGGCCGGCCGCTATCTGCCTGGGCCGATCTGGAACGACGTGCGGCAGACGGTCGGCTTTCGGTTCAAGCCGCTCGGTGAAACGTACGCCGCTATTCTGGGCGCGTGGAAGACCTCGAAAACAGCCCTGTCGCCTGCCGTGCATACCAACAACGTGATGGCGAACTTCGTGATGGCCGATTGGCACGATGTCACATCCGGGCACATCTTGAAGGCGCTGCGCATCATCCTTGGCGCCAGCCAGCGCGAAGGCAAGGGCATCATCGGGCGCACCGGCAACGCCGTATCTCGGGCTGGTATTGTCGATGCCGAAGCGGCGCGCGAAGTAATCAACCGTTTCCTTGAATCCGGCGCCAACCTGGGCAGTTGGGTGACGGCCGAGCTGCAGAAGGAGCAACTTGAGCCGCTGTTGAAGGCGCTGGAGAATGAAGTCGGCACGGTCGGCCAGACGATGACCGGCCAGGTTGGCGTCATGGTGGCGCTGCAGAAGGCGCTGCAATTGCGCTTCCCGTCAGCCTGGGATGCGTTCAAGCCGACCACGGCTGGCAAGGCGCTGACGACGGAGGCCGGCAACCTGATCGACCTCTACGAAGCCGAGGATCAAGTTTTCCGTCTGGCGGCCTGGTTGCGCGCCAAGGAAGATGGCGCATCTGATCAGGTCGCCGGCAAGGCGGCCCGCCGCTCGTTCCTTGACTACCACATCAACGCGCCGTGGATCCAGGCGCTGCGCAACACGGCCCTGCCGTTCGTGTCATTCACCTACCGCGCCGTGCCGATGCTGCTGCATACGGTGGCCAGGAAGCCGCATAAGGTCATGAAGTTGGCACTGGTGGCCGCGGCGCTCAACGCGCTGGGCTACATGCTGTCGGGCGGCGACGAGGACGACGAGCGCCGGCTGCTGCCGGAAGAGAAGTCCGGGTCGATCTGGGGGGTCGTGCCGAAGCTGATCCGCATGCCGTGGAATGACCAGCATGGATCTCCGGTATTCCTCGACATCCGGCGCTTCGTTCCGGTCGGCGACATCTTCGATACCGGACAGAATCACGCGGCCATTCCGATCCTGCCGTTTGCCGTGCCTGGCGGGCCGCTGGCATTGTTGTCAGAGTTGGTGTCGAACAGGAGCCAGTTCACCGGCCGGGCAATCACGCTGGAAACCGATACGCCGGTCGAACAGGTGTCCAAAGTGGCCGACCATCTCTACAAAGCGTTCGCGCCGAACATCGTTGTCCTGCCTGGAACGCATGCCTGGACGGGCATAGCGAATGCCAGCAGCGGGCGCACCGACGCATTTGGCCGCGAGCAGTCTCCGGTGCAGGCAACGGCTTCGGCGTTCGGTGTGAAGGTGGCTAGCTACCCGCAAGATGTGCTGGAGGTGAATGCAAAGCGCGCCGCGCAGGCGAAGAACATGGAGATTGAGCGCAACATCGAGCAACTGAAGCGCGAATACCGACTCAACGGGATCAATGATGAAGAGTTCAGGCGTCGCGTCGAGGTGCAGAAGGCGAAGAAGATGCGGGTTGTTGAAGATTTGCAGAAGCGGATGGGGGGCGGGTAGCTGCTTGCCCGGTGCCTTTTCAATCGGTATAGTCGCGCACTTGCATAGGGGTTCCCTGCGGGAGTTTTGCGGGGAATCGCTGCCGTCAGTTGATGTCTGTTGCAGCTTATTTGTTTTGGTGATGCGCCGGGCGTAGCCAAAAAATTAATTAAATCAAATGGTTAGTTTTGTATCCGTGCATGGGGTGCAAGGGGTCGCGAGTTCGAATCCCGCCGCCCCGACCAATAGAATCAACGAGTTAGGCCAATCTTCGGATTGGCCTTTTTTGTTTTATGGGTTTCTGGGGGAACCACTGG
>Ga0209310_1002941_pt1 | contig 10505 bp, 12 predicted proteins | sample AD_UKC030_MetaG_FD_184415 | JGI IMG/M metagenome (GOLD analysis project Ga0209310, IMG submission 184415) | Active sludge microbial communities of municipal wastewater-treating anaerobic digesters from USA - AD_UKC030_MetaG (SPAdes) (version 2) | ecosystem: Engineered > Bioreactor > Anaerobic >... | reverse complement strand
CTTCCGGGTAAAGGCCGTGCCGTTGCGGGCCACGCGCGTGGGCAGCACGCAATCAAACATGTCCACCCCCCGGGCCACGAGCTCCACCATTTGCGCCGGCGTCCCCAGGCCCATGGCATATCGCGGCTTTTGCGCGGGCAGAAAAGGCGCGGTGAGGTCCACCGCCCGTAGCATCTCCGGCTCGGGCTCGCCCACGCTTACCCCGCCAATCGCGTAACCGTCAAAATCGAGATCCACCAGGGCCTTCGCGCATTTCTCCCGGTAACCAGGATGACACCCGCCTTGCACGATCCCATAGACCTGCTGGCCCTTGGCCCGGGGCTGCTCCCGGCATTCCCCCGCCCACCGAATGGTTCGATCCACCGCCCCGCGAACCTCCCCCGCGCTGGCCGTGTGCGGCGGGCACTCGTCGAATACCATCGCAATATCCGATCCCAGACAGGCCTGGATCTCCATCGCCTCCTTCGGCCCAAGAAACAAGGCCGAGCCATCCAGATGCGATCGAAACTCCACCCCGTGCGGGCGCACCTTTCGGATCTTGGCCAGGCTGAAGACCTGGAATCCGCCGCTGTCCGTAAGAATCGGGGCGGGCCAGCTGATGAATTTGTGCAAACCACCCGCCGCCCGAATGATGTCCAATCCCGGTCGGATTGTCAGATGATACGTGTTGCCCAGAATGATTTGCGTGCCCGCCTCATGGAGTTCGCGCGGATCCAGCGCCTTGACACTCCCCTGGGTGCCGACCGACATGAACACCGGCGTGCTGACCACGCCATGAGGTGTCGTAATCCGTCCCAACCGGGCGGATGTCTCCTGATCGGTCTTCAGCAGCTCGAACATGATCCTCGACGGCCGATTCGGCCGTCACCAGAGATAGTAGCGGCCGCTTTTTCTGTAAAGGTTCAAATCGATTTTTCTGGCCTGTGAGCTCGGTTTATGGATCTTACTACATGATGAACGTTCCCCTGGTCATGACCGTCATCGGGCGAGATCGCCCGGGTCTCGTTGGATTGCTGGCCGATGTCGTCGGCGCGCACGATGGCAATTGGCTCGAAAGCCGCATGTGCCACCTCGGCGGCGAGTTCGCCGGCATCCTGCGTGTGCATGTCCCCCAAGACCAGGAATCCAGCCTGGTCCAAAACCTCAAGGCCCTCGAAAAACAGGGGCTTTCATGCCAGATCCGGCCCGATCCATCCGCCCAACCCCCGGCCGCCACCCCCTCCACTATCCTCGAAATCGTCGGTCAAGATCGCCCCGGCATCATCCGCCAAATCTCCAGCGCCCTCTCGCGCCACGGCATTAATGTCGAAGAACTCACCTCCGAATGCGGCAGCGCCCCCATGACCGGTGAAATCCTCTTCCGCGCCACCATCAAACTCCATATCCCCGAGTCCTGCCCCATGGCACCCCTGCGCGAAGAATTGGAAAAAATCGCGGCCGACCTCATGGTGGACGTGCAGATCGCCCCCGCGCCGTAAACCTCTCTTGCGGCCCTCGGCCTCGGCAATCACCAATCCACGGCCACACTCAGCTTCTTGCCAAATCGATTCATGTAAAACAGCTGTTTGTGCTCGCGGCCGTACTCGAACAGCATTCGGGTAATCTTCACATCGTAGCAGCAATACTCCGCAATCTCCGCCAGCCGGCCCTCGCGATACCATCGGATCGCCTGCAAACCGTCCGAGGTCTTTTCCACACCGAACGTCCCCACCGCCAGCGAGTCCAGCGACAGCCGGTGCGGCAATCGTTTCTGTAGCTCGACCAGCATATCCAGGGTCGGCAGCTGGCTCAAATCCAGCACCGTGTACCCGTGGAGCACTTCATAATCAAATCGCAGATGATTAAACCCAACCACCAAATCGGCCCGCTGCAATTCCCGAATCAGATCGTCCACCTGGCCTTCGCCATAAATCAGATACCCCCCGCGCGCCGTGCTGTAGGTCACGCCCACGCTCATTCGCATATCGCGAATGTGGTTCCACCCGCCCACTTCCTCGGCCGATTTTTGAGTCTCCAAATCGAAGTAAACGATGTTCTTCATGACGGCGGACTCCCTGCGGCTGAAACGGGCCGGGGACGGCCGATGCTATGGATCGGCTGTCCAAACAACCCCTCTGCCGCCTCGTGAATGGCTTCGGCCAGGGTGGGATGCGCAAAAATGGTCTCACAAAGCTGCCCCGCGGTCAGACGGGCGCGCACCGCCAAGGTCACCTGGCCAATCAGCTCCGTGGCATGCGGCCCCAGAATCTGCCCGCCGACCACTCGCCCCGATTGCTCCTCCGCCACCAACTTCACAAAACCTTCCGTCTCCCCAATCGCCACCGCCTTGCCACAGGCCGAAAACGGAAACCGGCTGGTCCTGACTGACATCCCCTTTTCCTTGGCCTCCGATTCCGTGAGCCCAACCGACGCGATCTCCGGCGAGGTAAACACACAAGCCGGCACCGCCCCATAATCGAATCCGGTCCTCGACGCCATCGCCCCCCCCGGTTCCTGAATCGCCGAAACACGGCCTAACCCGATGAGGATCCGGTCCACCACATAACGCGCCTGGGCGCTGGCCACATGAGCCAATGGCATCTTCCCCGTGACATCGCCCACGGCATAAATCCCCGGAACATTGGTCTCCAGATGTTCATTCACCGCCACTGCCGTTCCGTTCAATGCCACGCCGGCCGCCTCCAATCCCAGTCCCTCGGTGTGAGCCACCCGTCCCACCGAGACCAACACCTTATCCGCTTCCCAATGCGTCCCGTCCTCCAAGTCCACCCGCACCATTTCTCCGTGCTTGACCGACTTCACCTGCGCGTTCAGGACGACTTTGATTCCGGCCTTGCGAAAAACCCGATCCAGGGTCTGTCCTAATTCCGCATCCATCCCCGGCAATAACCGCCCCTGCGCTTCCAAGACCGTGACCTCACCCCCCAGAGCCGACAGGATCCCGGCAAATTCGCAACCGATATACCCTCCCCCGATGATGATCAGGTGCTTCGGGCATTGCATCAGACTCAACATGTCGCCGCTATGCAGAATCGCCACGCCATCGCAGGCGAGCCCTCGTAAATTCGATGACTTCGACCCCGTCGCGATCATGATAGCCGGCGACTCCAGCCGTCCCACCTCCATCCCCCCCGTCGGATCGTGAATCGAGATCGTGTGCCGATCCAAAAAAGAACCCCACCCGTGAAAGATCTGAACCCCCTGTTTGTTTAACAGAAACTTCACCCCTTGCGTCAGCTGGTTGACCACCCGTTTCCGCCGCTCCTGCAAGACCGAAAAACTGGTTTCGCCGCTCGCCGATCCCAAACCGCGTTGCGTGGCGGTTTTGAGCTGTCGAAGAAGATCCACCGAAGCCACCAGCGTCTTGGTCGGGATACACCCCGCATGCAGACAAACGCCGCCAACCTCCCGGCCCTCCACCAGGGCGACTTTGAGCCCCCGCTGGGCCGCATAAATCGCCCCCACATAGCCCCCGGGCCCCGCTCCCATGATCGTCAGGTCGAATTTCGATGCTTCCATAAACCGATTTTATTGCGTCACCTGAAAGGTTCCAGCGCAAAACTCCGAGTTTTACACGAAACAATCCCTGTGCTAACTTTCCCGGAGTTTAAGCTGCACCGGAATCATCCGAGGATTATGATGAAGACGCTGAGTTCCGTCCGTTCAATCAAATGGCTCGTGCCACTGGCAATCCTCCTCATGGCCGCTTCCCTTCAAGCCCAAACACGCACCTCCCCCGGCCGGCTCCTGGGACGTTCGGTTCCCGCAAGAATCATTCAATCTCCCCGCGTCCCGAACCGCCCCGTGATTCCGGTCCAGACCCCTGCAAAAGAAACCAGCCAGTTCATGGGAGGCGGCGGAAACATGGGCGGACTGAACCAGGGCGGATACGGCTCCACCGGAAACACGACCCTGGGCATGGTTCCGCGAGCCATGCCCGCGCCCATGGGTGGCGGTTTGAACAGCGGTAACATGGGAAATATGGGCAATACAGGGAACTTAGGCAGCGTCGGGGGCACGGCCAATAACGGCGGGTTCCGATTTGTCACCGTCCCCACCCCGCGGATCACCACCCAGATTATCCCCCGCCAGTTCTTCTCCGCCGGCGGGATCCGGTTCGATACCCAAAACCAGAACCTCACCGGCGTCCAAACCCAAATCCAACGCTAACCCAAAAGCCTCCGACCCGCCCTTTGACCGAGTATCGGTCGCCCCTCAAAGCGCGCCTGAACCCTCTTGTTGCTCGATGCACTAAAAAAAGGGGTTGAAATTGAAAAGCGGATCTCTAGGATAGCGCGACGCTGGTTTGCGCCAGCGCGCATGGTTCGGGGCGTAGCGTAGCTTGGTAGCGCGTCTGAATGGGGTTCAGAAGGTCGTGCGTTCAAATCGCACCGCCCCGACCATTTTAATTCCACGGAGGCAAGTGTCATTTTCACCAATAAAATCAGGCATATGCTCCGTGTTCGCTCTGAGAGCCATCCGATGAGACGCTGGCGAACTGGCTCGATCTTAACTTTAAGGGGATCGTAAATGGGGATGGCGGTGCCGAGGCGCGCTGCGCGAACTTGCCTTGCGTGCTGCCGCCCGCTAGAATTATCCCATGATGCGACCGGGACATATCAGATTGCCGAAAGACAAAACGGCCGAGGCTTCGCGCGCAGAGGGCTTCGCGCGCAAGCAGCGATGGAAGGAGCTTCCTGGCAACCGCTACACGCCGGAGGAATTGCGCGCTATGAGCGGCGAGTTTGCCGATTGCGCCGTGCACCGTCTTCGGCCAAAACGCCGCGTGATGCAGATCACCTGATTGTGCCGTTGCCAGAGATCTACGATTGGGAGCGGGTACGCGGGGCGTTGAGGCTTCTGGCCGCCAGGTTTCCCGATGACTTTCCGGACTGGGTGCTCATCGGCGGCGGAGCTTGCTGGTTTTATCGCGAGTCGCTCAGGCTGGCGCGCGACCGGGATTTTTCCGTCCCTGCTTGCACCGCAGCGGAGGAGCAAATCTGGTTGAGCAAGGACGTGGATTTCATGGGGCTGACCATGGCCGAGGCGGAGGATCTGTTCCAATCGCCGTTCCAGCCGGATACGCACACGATTTCGTTTGAGGGATTGGAAGTGGATTTCCTCGAAGAAGGTTTGCGACTCACGATGCGCGACGCGATGACAAGCGCGCGCGAAGTCCGGACGGGCGATTTTGTTTTCCTTGTGCTCGCGCCAGAAGTGCTTTTTGCCGAGAAGTGCGCTTTGATCGAAAACAAGGATCGCCCGCAAGACCGGCTGCATCATGCGTTGCTGGTGCAGTTTCTCAAATACGAATTCTGTGCCGACCTCGAAAGGCCGGAAGCGCTTGACGACAATGACTGGGTTCTCCGTGCCCGTGAGGTGAAGACAGCGGACGGGCGATTTTTCTCGCACGACACGCGCTTCAACGAGCGGCTGTTGCGGGCATTGGCGGCGTTAAACCCGGCAACTCACAAGCGAGTTAAACACTGGGCCAAACACCACTTGCCCGCCTGCACCGAATAGATGGCCGCAGCAACACCCCAACCCAAGACGACGATGAGCGCCAAAGACATCAGCACTTCACTGACCGACCAATTGTCCACGATCCTTGAAGACTGCCGGCTCATCGAACCCCAACTGCAGGCCTATTTGAAGGTCAAGGCCGATCACTTGGACCGAGTGAGTGAGTTGTCTCCAGATCCTCGCATCCCCAGGGTGCGCCCGTCCTTCGGCTTAATCTTGGCGCCGGCGGGATCATCGTCGGTTCGTAGTATGAAGTTGCGCAGTTACGAATAAGAGGCGACGCACGGCGATTGGGCGATGTTCGAGCCCTTTTAAGCACGGAATTGTCTGAATGGAGTTCAGAAGGTCGTGCGTTCAAATCGCACCGCCCCGACCATCCGAAACCCTCCGGCTTTTCCCAAACTTATTTCTCGTAAGGTTTGGCTTAACCCAGCTGCGAATTTCTAACGCCCTGCTGGGCTCGGCGATGCTCGATATTCGCGCCCATAGGCGTCTATTTGCGGTTCGATTTAATTCGGAGTATCTACTTGGCGCAGATGGTCTTGGCTGCGTCGGTGCGTCGGCCGGTGGATTTCTTGGACTCCACGCGGTCGGCTTCCACAGTGACACCTTCGATGCGGTTGGAGAATTCGACGCTTTGCATCATCGCCATCTCCCGCAGGGCTTTCATCAACTGCGGAGACTGCCGGGTGTAAAGCTGTTGTTTGCCCTTGAATTCGGAGATGTCCGCCAGGAGCCAGACCGTGCTCTGCGGCAGGGCGAGCCTGGAAAGGCGCTGGTTACGGAAAGAGTGCATTGGGGAAAGGCTAAAGGCTGAAGTAATTGCAGTCGGCTGTGCCAACTTCCGCACTCACCATCCTGCCACTCGCAACTCGCTGGGGATATTCTTTTCATGGTTCAGGGTAGATAAAGATATGAGCCGAGAACGTCTGGAGGCAGTTTAGGCTCAATCCGATGGCTGACGCAGCGATGCAGACGGACTCGTTTGACTTAAAATGGATCCCGCTTTTCGGTTGCGCTTGCTTCCTTTCAGCCTTGAGGCCATTCATTTGAAGTCCATCTGGCGGTCTGCTGAGTAAGCTCTGGTTTATACTGAAATTATCCGCCACTCGTTCAATCACTTGCATTGTTTGCAGTGATCATGCACAGGCTTGAGAAACCTATTAAACCGACCAAGCGGAATATTCGGAGCACTTGGCCGATCGCGGTTCAGGGCCTTTTCGTTTGACACGACTCAGAAAACAAAACAGCATTTATGGATTAAGAGACGCCGGATTTGTAGAACGCATGGAAGTAAACCTATGGCAAATCCAGAATTGTCCGAGATTTATTTCGGTCCGGCGGTGTTGAAAAAGCGGGTTAATCCTCCTCACAATCTGAAATTCTATGAACTTTAGATACGGCCTTGTTCATGCCGCTCTCGCCTCTCTTTTGTTTCTGACGGCAACTGTCGCTCGGGCTGAAACATTCGCGATCCACATCGGAGATACTGTGAGCGACGGAATCCCGGGACCGGGCGCCGGCCGGATCGAAGAACGCACAGCCACCGACCTCTACACGTTCACTGCCACAGCCGGCCAGCTGGTGTTCTTCGAAGAGCTCAGCGTGGCCAATACCTTTCAAGGCCATCTGATTTGGGAAGTTAAGTCTCCCACGGGCAAGCGAGTCTTTAGCGCTTATTTCGACGGCACCAATCCAGGTCGTCAGGTCCTGCCCGAAACCGGCACCTACACGATCACTTTTTCCGTCACGGGCACCAATCCGGAAAATACCGGGACTTATTCGTTTCAGCTTCGGCCAATCCCGCCAGACACCACATTTCCAATCCAGATTGGCGATACGATCTCGGACGGCGTGCCTGCCGCAGGCGCCGGACGGATTGAATACCCGGGCGCTCAAGATCTGTACACATTTCCAGGAACAGCCGGCCAGCTGGTGTTCTTCGAAGAGCTCAGCGTCGCAAATACCTTTCAAGGCCATCTGATTTGGGAAGTCAACTCACCCACGGGCAAGCGAGTCTTTAGCGCTTATTTCGACGGCACCAATCCAGGTCGTCAGGTCCTGCCCGAAACCGGCACCTATACGATCACTTTTTCCGTCACGGGCACCAATCCGGAAAATACCGGGACTTATTCGTTTCAGCTTCGGCCAATCCCGCCAGACACCACATTTCCAATCCAGATTGGCGATACAATCTCGGATGGCGTGCCTGCCGCAGGCGCCGGACGGATTGAATACCCGGGCGCTCAAGATCTGTACACGTTCCCGGGAACAGCAGACCAAAACCTGTTCTTCGAGGAAATCAGCGTGGATAAAACGTTTCAGGGGCACCTCGTCTGGGAACTCAAGTCCCCCACCGGCAAACGCGTCTTCAGCGCCTATTTCGATGGAACCAATCCGGGACGGCAGATCCTGCCGGAAACCGGCACCTACACACTCACCTTCTACGTCACGATCGAAAATCCAAACTACGTTGGCTCCTACTCATTTCGCATTCGGCCGAATACGCAGGATACAACCTTTCCCATTCAAATTGGCGATGTCGTCTCGGACGCAGTGCCCGCTGCCGGTGCCGGAAAGATCGAAGCCCCCGGCACCCAAGACCTCTACACCTTCCAAGGCACAGCCGGACAGCAGGTGTTCTTCGAGGAAATCAGCGTGGACAACACGTTCCAAGGACACTTGGTCTGGGATCTGAAGTCACCTTCCGGCAAACGCGTCTTTAGCGCATATTTTGACGGGATCGATCCGGGACTGCAGACCCTGCCGGAAACCGGGACCTACACACTCACCTTCTCCGTAACCGGGACCAGCGTCGCCAACCTCGGCGCCTATTCATTCAAAACCTACTGCGCAGTCCATGCCCATCCTGATGCTCTGGCCACCGCGCCAGACACTGCCCTGATGGTCCCGTTCGGAGTCCTCCTCTGCAACGACCTGAGTGAACCTCAGGACACGCTGGAGATCGAGCCATCCTCGGCAATGAGCGCTCAAGGCGGACTCCTGTCCCAGACAGCCACAGCTATTGTCTACACCCCCAAAGCAGGCTTTAGTGGCGTTGATTCGTTCATTTATAATCTCCATGGACGCTTCGGAGGGACCGACAGCACGCCTGTGACGGTCCGGGTGCTGACGGGAGCTGGCCAGGACCCGGCCGTGGTCAGTGTCTCAAAAAACTCTCCAGCCAGCGCGCGCGCCTGTCTGTTCAGAGCACAAACACAGACCTAACAGGTCGATGAATCCACCAATCTGCGGGACTGGTCAGCCAAAGCCACTATCACGACCGATTCCGATGGACATGCCCACTACGACTATGTCATCGATCCGACCGGCATCCGATTCTTTCGCTTTCACCGCCCATAACCGCACATCAAATATCTTAACCGCTAATGGACACTAATAAACGCTAATCAAAGCGGACGAAATACGAAGGCCCTCAAGTGCTTTGAAAACCGATGGAATGCCTGGTATTCAGCCCATCGAATGCCTCCGTTTCAATTCGCGCGCCTTGGTGTTTCTGGACAGAGATTCTGTTGGGTTATTTGGGGATGAATGGCGCGTAATTCTTGATACCGCCACGAAGGTAACGGGCGAGAATCCGCGCCTGAATGAAAGGCAATTGATCCGGTCGCGGGGCGGGCGCCGACTGCGGGTAGTGAAAGCAAAGGGGTCGCGTTGCTGCTTCAGCAGCAGACTGAAAACGGCAAAGTAGGATTGCGCGCCCATGCCTTCGGCGCCGCGCAAGGCATCGAGAGACTTGGGGACCGCCAGGTCTTCGGGTGTCCAACGTCCCAATTCCTGGATCTGCCGGGCCAGCGATTCGGCAGTAGTGTCCAGTTGCGATCTTTCGCCGGGCAGCTCGGTTTCGCGTGCGGCGCGCAAGATCGAGTTGCGGCTGTTTTGGAGCTTGCCCGCAATGATGGCGCGTGCGATCGCCGCGCATCGGGCCGGGTCATCGGCTGCCCGGAACTGGGCTCGGCGCAAGGTGTCCTGGTTGGCCTCACGCGAGCTCTCGGTCAGCTTTAATGCCGCCCGCCGCGTTCAGTAGAGGGAGTCGTTGAGGAGGGAAAGAGTTACGGGATCGTATGTTGTCACCAGAGGCACTTGATGTCGAATAGCTTAAACACGTTGTCGGCCGAGACCAGTGTCAGCCGATCCAGTTGGGCCTGCGCCGCAAGCATGCGGTCGAAGGGATCGCGGTGGCGTGTTTCCCAGGCTGCGGCCTTGACGGCATGAGCCGGCGAAATGCTGAGAGGTTCCATGCCTTCATCCATAATGATTCCCGGCAAATCGGCCAGATCAGCGGTGGGTAAGGGCAATTTACCCAGACGATGTTTGATGCCGATTTCCCAAATCGAGGCGGCGCTGACATAAATGTCGTTGTCGGGATGGGCAATAGCCGACACGGCGCGCGCGCTCAGTCTTGGATGGTTCTCGAGCCACCAAAGAAACACGTGTGTATCGAGCAGGAGATTCATCCGGCGCCCTCCCAGGCTTTGAGCTCGCGTTCGGGCAACGGCTCGAAAAATGTTTCGGGCGTGGCAAAGACCCCTTGGTACCGTCCGGGACGTCGTGGGCGGCGGCTTCCGAGCGCCACGATTTTGGCGACAGGCTTGCCGTCCTTGGCTACGACCACCTCTTGGCCGCGCCCGACCTGGCGAAGCAATCGGGAGAAATGCGTCTTGGCTTCGTGAATATTGACTGTGATCGCCTTCATGAAGAAATCACGATGGACTAAGCAGTGGACTAAGTCAATCCGCCACCACCTTCAGGGTGCGATTGAAAGTGGCGGACAGAAGCGAGGGACAATTGATGGAGTTGAAATGCTGGACAGGAGAAAAAGGAGGCGAGGCCACTAGGCAAAAATTGCCTTGTACTTTCAAAAAACCTGTATAAATCAAGGGGTTCATGAATAATGAACTACCGTTGAAATTACCGCACACGAAGAACCGTCGTCGCATGGAAGATCGCCTAGCGCACCG
>Ga0209310_1002940_pt1 | contig 10506 bp, 10 predicted proteins | sample AD_UKC030_MetaG_FD_184415 | JGI IMG/M metagenome (GOLD analysis project Ga0209310, IMG submission 184415) | Active sludge microbial communities of municipal wastewater-treating anaerobic digesters from USA - AD_UKC030_MetaG (SPAdes) (version 2) | ecosystem: Engineered > Bioreactor > Anaerobic >... | reverse complement strand
CACCCAGGGGATTGTTCTTGAACTGGATGTCAAATTCCCAAAAATAAACCTGGACGCTTTGTCCTGGGGCAATGATGGCGGTATCGGTGGCATGGCCGTTGCCGAATTCAGCGGCAAGACCAGCGCCGGTTTTATTGGTTTAAGCAACCTGGCGATTGCCGACCTGCAGGTTGCCGGCAGGGTTTCCATTGACGTGGCAACCCTAGAATCTCCCGTCGCCTTCACGTCAAGCGATTTAATAAAGCATTATCAGATGGGCCCGACCTTTGTGCGTATCGGTCTCGGGACCGGTAATTCGGATATCTTTCCCGGTGTTGGCAGCGGCGCTCTTTTTGTCAGCATCAAGACATTGAATACGGACGTCATCCTCGATAAAGACGCAAGATTGATATCCGTGGACAGGGGCAGACTGGGAAGCGTTTATATTGAGAATTTGCTCATTGGCATCAACGGCGCCGTGTACATCTGGGCTCACTAGGCAATTCTTTTAATTCGGGGGACATAACACTTAATTAGCTGGTAGCTGGTAGCTGGTAGCTGGTAGCTGGTAGCTCGTGGAATTAGCGAATTAGAATTACGAGCTACGAGCTATGAGCTACGAGCTATGTGAATTAAGTGTTATGTCCCCCGAATTTTAAAAGAGGTAATTAAGTGTTATGTCCCCCGGAATTAGATTATTTTTGTTCCTCATTTTACCGGTCATTTTTTTCGCACATCCCGCCTCGGCTGATCCGAAGCTGGTTGAAAAAACAGTCTCCCTCGGGAAAGTCCCCGTTGACTGGGAGATTTATGCTCCATCTCTGAATGTAAGTTCCGATTCAAAGAGGATGGCTTACATGGCCCGCCGGAACAATAAATTCGCCGTCATCGAGAATGGACGAATATCTCCCGAGTATGACAGCATCGGCAAGGATACCCCGCTCTTCAGCCCGAATTCTTTACACATGGCTTATCTTGCCAAAAAGGGCGCCGGCTGGTTTGTCGTCCATGACGGCCGGGAAAGCGAGAGGTACGACGCGGTTTTTGCCCCGGTTTTCAGTCCGGATTCGAAGCGGTTCGCCTATGCGGCTCAGAAAGGCGGCCGGCAGTTTGTTGTGGTGGACGGGAAAAAGGATCAAGGATACGACGGCATTGCCAGGCAAATGAGAAGCCCCATGTTCAGTCCGGATTCCATCCATGTGGCTTATGCGGCGACGGATAATAAAAAGATGTTCATGGTGATCGACGGCAAAAAGGGGAGGGGCTATGATATGATTTCTACGCCGATGTTCAGCCCGGACTCTTCCCGACTGGCTTACGCCGCACAACAGGGCAAACAAATTGTTTTTGTCGAAAACGACCAGGCCGGGTCGAGCTATGATCAGATCAAGGTGTGCAGTTACAGCCCGGACTCCAGGCAATTGGCGTACAGCGCCAAAAAGGGAGACAAATGGTTGATGGTTGTGAACGGGAAGGAAGGGCCGCGCTACGATGGGGTGGCCGTTGCCATGTTCAGCCCGAACTCAGCGCGCGTTGCCTACCTGGCGATCAAAGACAAAAAGGAAATGATCGTTCTTGACGGCTGGGAAGACCAGGCCTTCGAGCAGTTGGGTTTCCTGAGCTTCAGCCCTGATTCCCGGCATGTCACCTATTCCGCCATGGAGAAGAACAAGGGGTTTATGGTGGTGGATGGCAAAGCCGGCGCGAAGTACGATGAGATTCTCGTCCCCATTTACAGTCCGAATTCCGTTCATCTTGCTTACGGGGCTAAAAAAGGGGGCAAATGGCTGGTTGTTCGGGACGGCATCGAAGGGGCTGCCTATGATAAGATTACGCTGCCGAAGTTCAGCCCCGACTCCCGTCGCATGTCCTACATGGCTGAGAGGGCCGGCAAGTGGCTGATGGTGGTGGACGGGAAAGAGGGGAAGATCTACGATGGCGTCTCCATTCCGGCTTTCAGTCCCGACTCCAAGCACCTGGCCTACGCGGCGCTCTCAAAAGGGGTCTGGATGGTCGTTGTGGACGGGGAGGAGGGGACGAACCGGTTCCATGCCATCCTCAAGGGCGCCGCGCTGGTCTTCACCGATGCCACACACCTCCACACGCTTGCGCTCAACCTTGCCCGGCAGGAATTTGTCGTTTACGAGATCGAGATCAGGAAGTGACTTAAACCGCCGGTTGATTCTCCTCAAGCGCAATCACCGGATATTTTGATCAATCTTTTTATGCCGGTCTCGCCTGGATTGATGCGGGAATCATGTCCCAATCCCAGCGTAAATATTGGCATCCTTTCTGAGGTATTGCTTTTCTCATTTTCCTCATTCACTCAATCCTTCAATCGGGAATAATCACAATATAGCTGAATTCCAGCTTAATGTGTGTTAAACGTTTCCGGAAAGTTCTCATCATCCCGATTGAACGAAAGACAAAGGAAATATGGCAACTGCACAAGGAGCCTTAACCTCAGCAGCAACCCGACATAGAAACGTGATTCCTGTTTTGATCTGCCTGGCCCTGGCGGTTCTCACGGTTGCTGCCTTCTGGCAATTGAAGGACGGCGGCTTTATCAACCTGGATGACAATGTCTACGTGTATGAGAATGCTTACCTACAATCCGGACTGAACTGGGACAGTATAAAGCAGGCCTTTTCTTTAGAGTTGGCGCAAAGAGATATTGGCCACTGGCATCCAGTGACCTGGCTGTCATGGCTGGTGGACCATGCCCTTTTCGGTCTTAACCCCGCCGGTTATCACCTGTTCAATCTTCTTCTCCACATCTTAAATACGGTTCTGCTGTTTCTGATTCTGAATCGAATGACCAGAGCGCTCTGGCCCAGCGCCTTTGTGGCCGCTTTGTTTGCTATTCATCCACTCCATGTGGAGTCCGTTGCGTGGATAACAGAGCGCAAAGATGTTCTTTCCACTTTTTTTATGATGCTCACGCTGGGGGCTTACAGTTATTATGTCGAGAATCGGGAATGGAAGAGATACGTCCTGGTGCTTTTATTTTTTACCCTTGGTTTGATGTCGAAATCCATGCTGGTGACCCTTCCTTTTGTATTGCTGCTTTTGGATTTCTGGCCCCTGCAGCGTTTTCAAGCAATACAACCTGATCACAAAGTTCAGACTGAAGCATTGAAGTCTGTAGCTTCCGGCAAATCAAACAAGAAATCTAAAAAGAAGCAGGTGGTGGCACTCAATGAAACACCAGAAGCGAAGAAACCGGTTATTCCTGAATATCAGTGGTCAAGGATCTATCCTCTCCTTTGGGAAAAAATTCCTCTTTTTGCCCTATCCATCCTTGCGGGTATTATTGCGTACATCGCTGCAAATAGCGCGGGATCTGTTCACTCTGAAGCAATTGCACCGACGGTTCGTGTGGGAAATGCTTTCATTTCCTATATCGCTTACATGGGGAAAATGGTCTGGCCGAATAATCTAGTTGTCTTTTATCCTTATCCAAAGTTCTTGGTGCCCTGGCAGGTAGTAGGGTCGGTATTCCTTTTTATTGCTATAACCTCGGCCGTTATCTGGAAGGCAAAGAAATCGCCTTATCTGGCAACCGGTTGGCTGTGGTATTTAGGCGCGCTTGTGCCGGTTATCGGTATCGTGCAGGTCGGCTCTCAGGCCATGGCGGACCGCTACACGTATATTTCCCTGATCGGTTTGTTCATCATAGTGGCATGGGGTGTTTCGGATCTCCTGAAGAAATGGAAATACCGGAAAGAAATCCTTTTGGCATTCTCACTATTGATTATTTTGGGCCTTTCCATGAAGACCTGGACGCAAGTCGGATACTGGCGGGACAGTCTTAACTTGTGGAATCACACTTTGCAAGTCACGGACGATAATTGGCTTGCCTATGGTAACCGGGGTGCTGCCTATGGCGGCCTCGGCAATTACAGGCAGGCGCTTGAGGATTACAGCAGGGCAATCGAAATCAAACCGGCTAATGAGAAAAACTATAATAACAGAGGTGCTGCCTATAACGAACTCGGCAATTACCCAAAGGCGCTTGAGGATTTAAACAAGGCGATCGGAATCAAACCGGGTTATGCAGAAGCCTATCTTAACCGGGGTGCTGCCTATGGCGGCCTCGGCAATTACAGGCAGGCGCTTGAGGATTACAGCAGGGCGATCAAGATTAAACCGGATTATGCGAAGGCCTATAGTAACCGGGGCGCTGCCTATAGCGGCCTCGGCAATTATGAGCAGGCGATTGAGGATTATGGCAGGGCGATCAAGGTCAAACCGGGTTATGCGGAGGCCTATAATAACAGGGGTAATGCCTATTGCCGTCTCGGCAATTACGGGCAGGCGCTTGAGGATTTGAACAAGGCGATCGAAATCAAACCGGCTTATGCAGAGGCCTATTATAACAGAGGCGCCGCCTATAAAGGTCTTGGCCATTACAAGCAGGCGATTGAGGATTATGGCAGGGCGATCGAAAGTAAACCGGGTTATACAGAGGCCTATCTTAAAAGGGGACTTGTTTATCTCAATCAGGGCGATAAGATTTCCGGCTGCCGTGACGCGCGAAAAGCGTGTGAATTGGGAAATTGTAAATTATTGGAAGCTGCAAATACCAGAGGATTATGCCGCTGACTGAGTAGGCATACTTTATTTTTATGTATCAAAACAAAAAAGTCATTGCGGTCATGCCCGCATACAACGCGGCTCAGACGCTGCAAATGACCTATGACGAGGTCATGGCGCAGGAGATTGTCGATCTGGTGATCCTTGTGGATGATGCATAAAACCAGGAATGCTGTCATTCCCGCGCAGGCGGGAATCCAGAATTATCAGAGGTTTCCTGGATACCGGCACTCGTGCCCTTTAGGGTATTCGCAGAGGTATGACGACTTTACAACATCAAAAAGCATCCACCCCCGGCGTTTCAAGCCACCCCTGTCTAACCTAATAACCTGGATGTCACGCGAGGTCACGCGAGCGGGGGACAGAGCATGGCAAGAATCTCTTCGAAGGTCATGCTTCAACTGATCCAGTCCGTGTCACAATTATTTATTTGTTATTCCTGGGCTTGACCCGGAATCCAGCAATATTAATAAGTCCTGGATTCCCGCCGTTGCGGGAATGACGTTCGACACAGTCCGCCGGCGGTGGACAGAGCATAGCAATCAAAGAAGAGGTGGTTAAATTTGTGGATGGATGCTGAAAATCACGGATGACGAAAAGGGGGTGTAAGTATTTCGTAAGCTGTGCCTCTAAAATTTCAACTGCTTAATAACTAAAGACAAAGACGATCGAATTGATTCTGAAACCCCTCGTGCATTCGTGACTGGCATATTACTTGCTAAATGCTGATGCAAAGGGGGAAGATGAAGATGATCAAGCTGAATGTAATTCCTTGTGTTGGAGAGTATCTGCGATGAAGATGTGGAAAAAACAACATCCAGTACCCTGCTTCCTGTTGGCCGCCGCCATCGTATGTTTCCTATTTATATCTCCTGCTTTTTCCGAATTTAAAAAAGTTAGCGAATGCGAACTGGCGCGGACCAACGCTTCCGTGACCGGACAGCCGGCCTCGATCTATTGTGCCACCAACGCCTCCTGGGAAGAAGAATCCACGTGCAACGTAGAGAATGCATTTGACGCATGCACTAGCAGGCTGACCGAAGGGGAGTCCATCGCAAAAGAGGACAGCCTTTCCTCGCCCGACGATCAAAGCGAACGTGATTGGCTGAAGAAAACACAGGATTTCGAAGACGTGTACTATCCTGTTTATGAGAAATTTTCCCCGATTTCGGTTGAAGCGGGAACGGACAGTTACGGTCTCTACTATGCCCCTGACGGTTCAACCTATATCCGGATCGGCCTGGGATCGCAGGAAGTCGGACTGGATGAGATGGACATCAACGTGACCCTGGGGTCCGAGGCTGCCGAAGCTACAGGCCAGGCTCAGATTCTCGGCTCTCTCTATATAGGTGGTCTGAGCGTGAAGTCTAACGGGAGCAGCTATGTTACCCTGTACAAAAAAGAAGGTCAGATGGGCCTTGGCGTCAACGTCGATGCGGCCATCGACCGCATACGACTCGACACCCTGTCGTGGGGCGATGTCGATGGTATCGGCGGCAACACCAAAGCCGGCTTTGTGGGTTTGAAAAACACGGACATCAGTGGCATCGCCGTGACCGGTCCCGTGAGCCTTGAAGTCCAGACGGATGACAAAGGCGAACTCACCCTGACCAAATTCATCCGCATGGACATTGGTTACGATCATCTGCGTAATCCGGTTCCCCTGGAGGTCGGTATTGCATCCCTGGATACGACCGTGATCGTCGGCGACCAGAAGGATTTTTCCGGCAACACGGGCGTTCTCGGCGAGCTCTACATGAAGGACTTGGCGATGAATGTGAACGGTTACCTGGACATCTATAATCCGCAGGACAAGGCCGTAGCGACAAACCTGGACTTTGGATTAACGATTCCCACGCTGACCCTGAACACCCTGTCCTGGGGAGATCCGGACGGTTTTGAAGGTTCGCCCGGCGCTGGCGGCGTGGGTTTGAAAAACCTGGCTATTTCCAACCTGGCGATTGACGGTCGGGCAACGATTGACACAGAGACGGTTCAAGCCGGCGATGGCATGACCCTCCTGCCAGTTGGCACAGCCTTCGTCCACATGGGATTCAGCAACCTGGACGTCAGCATGGATTCCCTGAAGACCGACGTGGCTCTCGGCAATGCCAAGGACAATCTGAACCAGGTTCTCGGTTCCGTTTACCTGGGCGGTTTGAAGATGGGCATGAACGGCACGGTGGACATCCATACGCCCGCGGCATCCACCCAGGGGATTGTTCTTGAGCTGGATGTCAAATTCCCAAAAATAAACCTGGACGCTTTGTCCTGGGGCAATGATGGCGGTATCGGTGGCATGACCGCCGCCGAATTAGCCGGCAAGACCAGCGCCGGTTTTATTGGTTTAAGCAACCTGGCGATTGCCGACCTGCAGGTTGCCGGCAGGGTTTCCATTGACGTGGCAACCCTAGAATCTCCCGTCATAGTCGTTGATGCGGCTCGCTCGATGAACCCTACATTTGTGCACATTAGTCTCGGGACTGGTAATGCGAATATTTCTCCCAGTGCTGCGAACGGCCAGCTCTTTATCAGCGTGTCCTCATTGCGAACGGATGTCGTTCTCGACAATGCTAAGACCCTGGCGAGCAATTCCCCGGGTACACTTGGATCCTTGTATGTCAAGGATCTTGCCATTGGCATCAACGGCTGGGTTAATGTCGGGGCTCACTAAGACCAGAAAAAACCCATCCACCCCATGTCCCCCGAATTACGCAAAGACCACAACTGCAATCAAAAGAACAAGGGGTTGCAACCACCACTGAAGGGTGGCAAGACCCCTTGTTCTAGGCACTGTGGCTGGATCAAATGCGCGTTTCATCCTCATAACTGAGGGGTGCTTTTTTTGATCGTGATTTTTTTTGGAGAAGGTGGTATTTAAACACAGACCTTTGAAAAACTGCATAAGACCAGTAATATTGTCATTCCCGCGGAGGCGGGAATCCAGTATTATCAAAGGTTTCCTGGATACCGGCACTCGTGCCCTTTAGGGTATTCGCGAGGTATGACGACTTTACAGCACCAAAAAATAGGAGCAAGGTCGGAGTTGAGCTTGTTTGTTTGAAGCAATGAGGGAGTCATGAAAAGCGCTGCTGAATATTTGAGCATTCCTGACGGAAAGCGGATCTGGTTTGCGGATTTCCGGCCTCACTTCAATTACCTTGTCCTGGATCCGATCAGGAAGTTTCCTTTAAAGTTGGATGACATGTTGATTTGTTTTGTCTTCATGTCGTGCAGCATCGACTATCTCTCGGGGTTCTGGTGGGGCGATAGCCGCGAGATGGGAATGGTCAGGCAGGCCTATGTCGGTTTTATCAACGAGTATTTTCTGCCGAAGGGGCGATACAATGCGAAGGGCATTTTCGATAGTCTTCGCAATGGCCTGGTTCATCAGTTTACGATCAAAAACAAAATGTATGAACTGACTTTCGATGAACCCCAGAGGCATCTTACCGTCAGCCATAATAATTTCCTGATTCTGAATGCCGGCAGTTTCCGCAGCGATTTGATCGAGGCGGCAAACCGGTACTTTGACGACGTGGAAAAAAATCCCAAATTGCTGGATAAGGCCTTCCAAAGCTACGAACGGGACGGGTTTGTCCGCTGGATAGACTGATGGGGTTATTGAGCCGCCGGCGTTATTGTGCTTGACATCGGCGGTAATTTTTGGAAATGACGGGCAGAACAAAGGTAGAACGGCAGTAGATCATCAGTAAAACAGGGGTAGGATTAATGATTAAGGTGGCTGCGGCGTTTACGGATAAAGCAACCGAGACGCAATTGTTGGATCGCCTGCACGGCGAAAAAGATATCCGGGTCAAAGGTTTTATTGTTATTCCGGATGTTGCTCGGGACGTGGACAAGGCCCTGGTCTTTCTGGATAAAATGCTCAAATCACCGCCGGATGTTATCATCATAGATGTGGCTATGCTGCGGGAAGCTGCCGCCCTGGATTTGCCGCTTGTCCTGGAGTATGCGAGAAAATTACCCTTGACGCGGATCATCATCGTCGGAGATCGCTTTCACGAGCAAAAAGTGATCACCATGATGAAGGGAGGAGCGCGCGGTTTTTTACTGAGAGAGCGTCTCGACACCGACATTATCAAATGCATCCGCGTCGTCGCCCGGGGCGAAATCTGGCTCTCCGGCAATCTGGTCGGCCGGGTCTTCGATGAACTCCTCCGGGAAAGCCAGAAAAAGCAACATGTCAAATCTCCCACCAGCCATCAATTGGCCCTCATGAAAGAGATTTCACGGCGGGAAATGGAGATCCTGTCTTACATCAGCGAAAGTATGACCAACGATGAAATTGCCCAAAAACTTTTCCTGAGCGCCAAGACCGTCAAGACGCATATCCGCAACATCTTCGGCAAGACAGGCATCCGCAACCGCGTCGAAGCCGCCCTGCTCTACACCCGCTATAAACAGCATTCAGCAAATTGAAAAAAGGTTCAAGGTTCAAGGAGCAAGGAGCAAGGAGCAAGGGTGATGGTGGATGGTTGGGGAATTCGGGGGACATAACACTTAATTATCCCACTTCTTTCTCCTGAGATGCTTGGCATAAAACTTCATAAAGCTGTTTTGTGCCTGAAGCAAGTAGTGCAATTTGGAATTAAGGGAATTAAGTGTTATGTCCCCCGAATTAAAAAAACATCCACCCTCTGCCCCCGCCTAACCTAATAACCTGGAGGTCACGCGAGCGGGGGACACAAAGCGGCGGCGGCGGGTTAAGCGCTCTTTTGATAATGCGAGGCGTACCAATCTACTACTTCTCTTATCATTCTCTGGTAAGAAGTCTTCTGTGTCTTTGCTTGTTCTTTGAAGAAGAAAACGCTGGATTTCTTCAAGGAAATAGTTACTTTCACATGATCTTCTTTCAACACTAACTTATCCGGGGGCGGGAGAAAGTCTTTAACGACTCTCAGATGGCCCATAGGTTCCTCAGTATATTTTGTTTTGCTCTTCATAGATTTTCCTTCCTTTCCTCCAATAGCCCGCGCCATAGATGCGTATAACGTTACCACGGTACGTAAACCTGACCGTTAAGATACCTTCGCCGACACGCCCCATACAGTAATAGCGATTTTCTTCAGCGCTATGGGTCATGTCTTCCGCAATAACGCGATGAGGATCAAGAAAAGCGTGTTGCGCAATTAGAAAAGAAACGCCATGCTTTGATTGGTTTTCTTTATTTTTCTCCTCATCCCATTCAAACGTTGTTTTTTTCACGCACTGATGATGCCAGATTCATGTATATAATGCAATATAATAATATGGATATATGTATGGCTATGGTAATTCCGGAATTCGGGGGACAGGCATGGCAAGAATCTCTTCGAAGGTCATGCTTCCAATGATCCGATCCGTGTCACAATGACGTATCAGGATTTTTCCAAAGTTCTCGTCAAGTGTCCTCCGCTGGCGGGGGTGGCGTGAAACGCCGGGGGTGGATGTTTTTTGATGTTGTCTTGATGCCCGGAAGTTAAAGTCTGCCAGCCCTTTGTCCACCTCCGTCACTGCGTGACACCGTTCGGCAGAGCTCACGTCGTCGTCTCCGCCTAACCTGATGACCTGGAGGTCACGCGAGGTCACACGAGCGGAGGACACTAATCGCTAGTGTCCGGAAGAATTCGATGTTTCCCGTGTTCGCTCCGAATTCGACTCAATGAAAAATATCTTCCAAACGCTTTTTTACGACAGACGGGAAAGGCACGGCCATCTGCATGAGAGTATCTTTATTAAGTTGTTCCAGATCAAGTTCATCCGGAAACGGAATATATTTCCTTAAGTAAATGGTATCGAGCAGAGCTTTTTCCGGCCCAGCCAGATTGAAACCATTTCTCATTTCAAAACCATTAAATAAACGAGAGGCAATACGGGAAAATTCAATGGTAACCCCGCCGAATGCGGTATTGCGCGACTGGCCGACCG
>Ga0209310_1002939_pt1 | contig 10509 bp, 8 predicted proteins | sample AD_UKC030_MetaG_FD_184415 | JGI IMG/M metagenome (GOLD analysis project Ga0209310, IMG submission 184415) | Active sludge microbial communities of municipal wastewater-treating anaerobic digesters from USA - AD_UKC030_MetaG (SPAdes) (version 2) | ecosystem: Engineered > Bioreactor > Anaerobic >... | reverse complement strand
CACTGGTATGTCTTGCGGTCGCTGAAATTGCTCACGGCTTAATGCTCATGATCATCCACACCGTCAATATCTTTTCAACCTGTACCGAGGAAATCCTGATGAAACTGTCTGAACTGTCCACGGCTGTCTCCGAAGTCTCTGCGCAACTGACCAAAATCCGAACGGAAATCCTCGACAAGCTCGCGGCGCTGGAAGACGCGCTCATTGATGTCGAATTGCCGGAAGACGCCACTGCCGCGCTCTTTACCCTGCGGGCTAACGCCCAAACGCTCGATGACATCGTGCCGGATATTGCCCCTGAGCCGGAACCGGACGTGACCGGGTAAGTGATTCATGACCCCGGTTCACCGGGGTTTTTTGCGTTCTCTGTTTTGCATTGAGATTGCCTGCCCATGACCCTTGGATTTCCGCAAGTCATTTTGTTGACCCTCATGATTCTGGGCGTTCTGATCGTTCCGGCGGACGATGAAGCGTATTGGAAACTACGCTATAGCCTGATCGCCCGCCTGCTGCGATTTGCCTTGCTGTTTGCCCTGCTGTGGTGGGGCGGGTTTTGGGGATAGCCCATGGCGCAAAATAGCAATCTGATTTTGCAACTGCTGATCACCGCCAAGGATGACGCGACGGCGGCGTTCGGCAAAATCTTCGGCTTTCTGGATAAAACCACCAGCGCCACGGCAAACCTGATTCGGGCGCAATTCACGGACTTATTTGGCGGGGGCCTGACTGGCGCTATCGAATTTGAAGCGCAACTCGACAAGGTACAAGCCAAGGGCGGCTATACCGGCGCAGTCATGGCGACGCTGAAAAAAGCAGCGGAAGACATTGGCGCGCAATTTGGTATTTCGGGAACAGAAGCCGCACAGGGCATGGAGTCATTAGCGGCAGCGGGCCTGAATGCAGAGCAAGTGATGCAGACCTTGCCGACGGTTTTGAACCTCGCCAAGGCGGAAGCGCTCAGTTTTGACGCCGCCAGCGCCTTGGTGGCGAACTCCCTCACCACGGTCGGGCTGGGCTTTGACCAAGCCGCACGGCTGGCGGATGTCCTGACGCAGGCGGCCAATGAATCCACCACCAGCGCCAGCGCCGTGGGTAAAGCGCTGGAAACGGCGGGCGGCATTGCCCGCGCCAGCGCCCTGGATCTGGAACAGACCGTTGCCGCCCTGACGGCTCTTGCTAAAGGCGGTATTGAAGGAGAACGCGCTGGCACGGCGCTAGCGGCCATCCTGACGCAACTGCTCAATCCAGCGTCATCGGCCAGCAAAGAACTGAACAAGCTGGACATCACCAGCCGCGACTTGGGGACGGTCATCGGCGAACTGGCAAGCCGGGGCGATGGCGCAAATGCCGCGATTCTAGCGTTCGGCGAAACCGCTGGACCAGGGTTACGCGCCCTGATTGGTCAGGGACAGGGCGCACTGACGGAATTGGAAACCTCCATGCGCGGCGCGGGCGGCGCAGCGGGTCATGCCGCCGAGCAGATGGGCGGCAACCTCAAGACGGCCTTGTCCGGCCTGGAATCCGCTTGGGAGTCCGTCAAGACCGCGCTGTTGGAACCTGTTTTGGAACCGCTGGCGAAAGCGGCGAATGACGCCAGCACCGCGCTGAACACCAATCTGCGGGAAGGGGCGTTGCTGCCTGTCCAAGCGGCGATCAAGGCGTTTGTCGAAAACAGCATTCAGTTTGCCCGCGAGTTTATCACCTCGTTTGATTTCAAGGGGGTGGTCGCTGGTTTACAGGAGTTAGCCCGGCAATCCGCCGATGCGTTTACCGCGATTGGCGACTACGGCGGCAAGGCGGCGAACATCGTCCAAATCGCCTGGAATGGGGTGACAGCCACCGTGCGCAGTATCGGCGCGGCCATGACGGAAATCACGGCCAGCGTCGTGGCGACCCTGGCGAACATCGAAGAGGCCGCCAGCACGGTCGGGCTGGGCAGTGTCGAGCGTGCCAATGCGCTACGGCAAAAAGCCATTGAGATGCAGGCGACTGCCAAGGAACTCCTGGCGAACGCCCGGCAGGACGCATCGGAACTGGGCGCGGCGTATGACCGGTTGACTACGAACGCCAACGCCGCCTCGACCGCCCAGCAAAACCTCAAGGACGCCCTGCCGGTTGCCGAATTGCTCACCCTGACCAAGACCCTGGCGGATTATCAGGGCATCGCGGAACGGGCCAATGCGCAATCTGCACAGGCCGCCAAGGACTTGGAAGCCGGCAAAATCAGCGCCCAAGAATACGGCGTCAAGCTGCTTGCCGCAGCAGAAGCCAACCAGGAACTGGCTGACGCGACGAAAGCCACGGCTCAGGCGACGATCCTTGGCAAGGAAGCACTGGATGGGCAACTGAACACCCTCCTGCAAACGGCGCAAGCCGACGCCGAACGGGCGGAAGCGCAAGATGCTGTCCGGCAATCAGTGCGCAATCTGATTCAGGCCGAAATCGAATTGGCGCAGGTCAAAGGCGACACCGTAGAAGTCACCCGGCTGCAAAACCGCCTGGCGGATACGGAAATTGAGCAAGCGCGGGAAGTGGCAGCGGAGAAAGAAAAAGAAGCTGCCAGCTTGCGGGCGCAACTCGCTAACCGCCAAGCGTACCGCGACAGTCTGAAGGCAACCAATGCCGACCTTGAGCAGGAAATCCAGTTGCTAATCGCCCGCACCAATGCCGCCAATGGCGATGCTGCGGCGGCGCAAAAGCAAGTCGAGGCGCTGGAGACCCGGAAAAACACGCAGAAAGACATCACGGATACGACGAAGGAAACCACTCAAGCGACGGAAGAAAACACCGCAGCGGATGAGGAGAACGTCAAAGTTAAGGACAACGTGACAGTCATGTATGCGAACATGATCAATTACCTGAACGGTGCCAGGGAGCGCACCAGCGCCCTGAGTAAAGTCACCGGCTTATATTTTGAAGCGGTTTTGCAGGGCACACTGAAGCAGCAGGGATTGCAAGGGGCGTTTGCCAGTTCGACCGAGGCGATGAATGCCTTCTTGAATGCCGGGAGCAGCGGCTCCGACAAGATTGCCGACTGGACGCGGAAATTGACGGACGCCACCGCAGCGGCCAATTATTTTGAGCGGGAACTGCTCACTACCGTCAACATGATGGACACCGTGGAAACAGCTATTGCCGGGGCAGAAAACCAGGCAAGCGCCATGTTTTACGAACAAGCTATTGCTGCTGAAACACTGCGATTAAAACTGGATGACCTGATCAATGACCCGAAAGCGTCAATGCACGCTTTGAATCAGGCGGCGCGTACCACGGCGGGCGGCTTTAATTTTATTGACGAAGAGGATTTGTCCGGGTTGCGCTCGGCGATTGAGGGCGTCAACGACAAGCTGCGGGAAATGCAGGAAATCACGCAAACGGCGCGGGAGCGATTGGCCGAACTGAATGCGGAAATCCTTGAAGAGTCCGGTCAGGATCAAAAGGCCGCGTTGTTGCGCCAGCAGATTGACTATCAGCAGCAACTGGCGGAAATCGAACGGCAACGCACGGAGGCGCAAAACGCCGGGAATCAGGAACTCTTGCGGCTCCTGACGGAACAGGAAAAAAAGTTGCGCACCCTGAACGAACTGAAAACCGCCAACATTCAGGCCGACGCCGAAGCGGCGTCTCAGCAGACCCGATCTGAACCGCGTACTGCAACCGCGACCCCTGACCGGGGCGGCGGGCTGGCGTCTTCGGAACGCACCTATAACCTCAACCTGACTGTGGGGAACCAGACCTTGCGCACGACCACTACCACCGACCCTGCCGGGTTCCTTGCGGCTATCGAAACCGCGAAACGCTCAGCCAGTTGATACGCCAATGACTATTCTCGCCAGCGATATTAAGTTTCTCAAGTCGGAACGCATGACAGATTTACCGGACGGCGGCGGCTTTGCCACCAACAATGTCGTGCTGGATAACGTCGATAACAACGTTTTCCCGGACATTAGCAGCGGAGATCATGTTACGGGCTATACCGAGTTGCGGCTGATCTATGGCGCAGTGCGTAGCGCCGATACCGACACGTTTTTTTCAGGACGTGTGTATATTGCTTCTCCTCCTGCTGAAACCGGCGTGAACGTCTTTTTGTTTCCGGCCAATACTGGCGATGCGCGGACGGATTTGCTGGAGGTGTTGTATCGAGACAAACAAAAAGGAGCAAACAGTAATTACCGGCTCTATACGACCTATGGCGTGGGGAGCAAAACAATCCGTTTGTATTTTTGTTACACCAATCAGTCGGCCATTCCTTCGTTTACGCCGAAAGTGGGCGGGACTTATATTATGGAAGATACCGACAATAATGCCCATCAAGTAATTTCGGTCGTCAGTGTGTACAGCGTCAGCAGCAGTATCAGTGGAGTCTTGGTGGAAATCGTGACTTTGGTGCTCTCGGAACCCTTGGTTGCTGAATTCCGAGGGGCATTTTATAGCGATAATGAACACATCGATTATGTGACGCCCACTCAAATTTATTTGTCTACATCTGAGCCTATTCCGGTCTATGGTATTGACACGGTTGAAACCGAAGCAGCAGTCAGTGATACCACCGTGGAAGTGAGCCATAACGCGGTCGCGCTCTCTTCAATTATGACTCTGGTTGATCCAGCGATTGCGCTTTATGCTGGACTGCGTGGCTACAGTCTCTATTTTGCTCAGGTCACAACTGCCCTCCCTGGAAGAACGCAAGTGTTGCCAGTCTCTGGAAGTTACGTTCACCTCGCTAGCATTGATTATTTAAAAGACGGCGTTTGGAAATCCGTCGCAAATCCGGGTTATAACACGGAAAATTTCATTACGCTCTTGCCGGAGATTCCAGATACGGGTAGCGATGTGGTGTATTACACCTATTCCACTACGGGCATAACGACCTTAACCGCGCTCACTTTTAAATTGCTGAATAATGTCGTTCCGGGAAGTGTGGTATTGGTGGGTGCAGATGCTAGCGGGACACCCGTAAGCGCTGTAGATGATGGAGTCGGCGGCTGGACGGGGGCCGATGTCAGTTCCGGCAGTATTGATTACACGACCGGATTAGCAACACTGGTGATGGCGGCCAGTTGCTATCCCAAAGATATTTTAATCGAATATGAATTTACCCAGATCGCGAACTCCGGTTTGGACGTGGGAATTGACTTAGTGCGCCTTCCCGACAGCAAAACCGCGCCGATCTTCCGCCAGGGCGATTCGGTTTTGATCCATCATACCGACAGCGAAAACCTGCCCAATCCAGCAGTCGCGGAAACAACCTACACGCTGGCTCGCGCTAATGTCGATCAAGTCTGGCTGGAGAGCGCAGACGGGACGCGCATCCCGACCGCGAAGTACACCACCAATCTGACCACGGCCAGCGTCACCATGGCCGCAGGACTCGATTTAACGGGCTATCAACAGCCCTTGGTGGCCTATACCACGCTGCAAGATGAAGCCGTCTGTATCGGAATCGACGGTAACGTGCTGCAACTCAACAAGGCGCTGACGCACACTTACCCTGCCGATGAAAGCTACGTGTCGTCGATCCTGCAATGCGGTGATCTGTTTGCATCGGCAACCGTGCCGTTTGCGCAACAGGCGTGGACTTCGGTTTGGAGCGATGCACGGATTGGCGCAGAGATTACTCCGCAATTTGATGCCGTCAATTATCCGATTGAAATTCTGAATAACGGGGCCATCACTGAGCGATGGAGAATCCAGTTTACGGGTACCACAACGGTCAACGTCATTGGTGAGCGACTCGGCCAGATTGCCACGAGCCTTTCCACAACCGCCGATATTGCCCCGATCAACCCGCACACGTCCACACCCTACTTCACCCTGCCGACTGAGGGATGGGGGTCTGGATGGGTCAATGGTAACTTGTTGCGGCTCAACACCACGGGCGCGGACGCGCCGATAGGCTGTGGCCGCTCGATTCAACCGGGTGATCACACGCCGGGCAGTAGTGACCGCTTTCGCTTGACCTTGTTGGGAGATGTGGACGTATGAGCTACCTATTCTTAAGTGGCTCAGTAAATGCTCTGTCAACGCTCCATCCATGCTTAATTCTAGCGTGGAGCGCTCTGATATGAATTCCTATAATCTCAGACCATTCGATGAGGCATTTAGTTTTTCCATTGAATGTTATAAGCGTATTTCTGCTTGTGTTTCTTGCTTGTTGCTTTCTGGTTGCCCAACGACAATTATCAAGGTTGTATGGGCCATCGTTATTTATGCGATCAATGGACATTCCTTCATTAGGCTCACCCATGTCGCTAAGAAAGTTTGCGTAGTCTTTCCATCTATCACAGATAAAAATGCCTCTTGCTCCATAGCGATTATAAGAGCGGTCGTTTTTATCGTTGCATCTCTGTTTCATTCGATTCCATATTTTATAGCTTCTAGGATATTTATTCTGGTCTTTTCCAGAACCAAGTGTTGCGCCATGAGTTATATGAGCGAGAGATGCCGCCTCTTTGTGAGCGCATCCGCACGACGTTGTATGATTCCTTTTAAGGTTAAGAGAAAACACAATAGACTCATTTCCACAATCGCATTTACAGATATATTTTGTCTGAGATTTTTCATGTTCCTTTGCTCTCCTAACGACCGTTAGTCTTCCAAAGCGTGAACCTGTTAAATCAATGAAATTTGGCATTACATCTATCCTTTGTTAATTGAACAGCGAGTATATCACATTGAATACAGAAGTTAAATACTTCGATTCCACCATGAGTGGAGCGCCGAGTCTGTCGGGCACGGCGGGCGCGTTGATCGGCGTTCTGGACGCCTGTCTGGTGGACGGCTTTGGCAGTGTCACCGTCGATAGTCTGGTTGTGGCCTCCAACGTAGTAACCGCCACGGTCTCGGCAGGACACCAGTTCGCCATGGTCGGCAACACCGGGCCAGTCATTCGCATCGCGGGCGCGAGTCCTTCCGGCCTGAACGGCGACTGGCGCGTCACCGTCACCAGTTCCACGGTCTTCACCTTCGCCACATCGGGCATCGGCGATCAAACCGCCACGGGCACGATCTCGGCGAAACGCGCTCCGGCGGGGTTCAGCAAGGCGTTCAGCGGGACCAACAAGGCGGCGTATCGGGCGGATGATGTGACCGGAACGCGGCTGTATTGCCGGATTGATGACAGCACCACGACCTACGCCCGCATTCGTGGCTATGAAGCCATGGATAATGTCGATACCGTCACATCGGGCTATGGAGTATTTCCGACCGATGCGCAAATTTCGGGAGGCGGGTATGTGTACAAATCCAGTGCCGCCAGTGCAGCCACTCGCGCCTGGACGCTGTTTAGCGATGGGCGGATCATCTATTTCTTCTGTGATGCGGCAACTGGTGCTCAATATGTCGGCGGATTTCTCTTCGGAGATATTGATTCGTATCAGTCGCCGGATGCGTATAACAGCCTGCTTTTGTATTCAACCACGGCGTCCGGCTGGTCTGGTCTGTACGCCTTCAACAGTACGTTTGGCTGTGTTTTAGCCAGGAGTTATACCCAACTGGGTGGGTCAATCTTGTCCTCGCGGTATTCTCACGGGAAAGCTGCTCAACTGGGATCGGGTTATCAAGCGTATCCTGCACCAGTCGATAATAGCGTGCATGTGTGGCCGGTGGAGTGTTGGGAGTCAACGACGCTGGCGCGGGGGATGATGCCCGGTCTTTGGAATCCGCTACACAATGCCTCGCTCTCTCAAGGACAGGTGGTTGAGGATTTCCCACAGTTGCCGGGGCGCACCTTGGTTGCGCAAATAATCTACAACAGTGGGCAACAAGCGATGTTCGATTTGACCGGGCCTTGGAGGTAAGTCATGGCCGGGCGAGCGATGGTATTAATCCTGCGCCGAGACATGGAAGACGGCGGCCCGTTGCGAGTGATCGAACCCGTCACGCGCCTCAACGCCATCCCGCCGCAATCCCGCCGAGTGCGTTTGTGCGATCAACGCAGTGGGCGCTTAGTCCGCGAGCAGTGGAGTGACTCGACCACGGGCGAAGTGGACTTTCAATATCTGCGTGAAGGGCCGTGGGTGCTTTACGCCTTGGATCATACCTTTGAACATGAAGCGGTCGCCATTTCTGATCGACTCGCGACGGTTGATGGTTCACGTCCATGAGCTTCAACCTCAATGACGATCTGCGCACGGCCCGCTTGCAAGTGTTGGCCGATGCGATGAGTGGCGGAACCTTGACGCTGTACGATGCGCCGCGTCCGGCGATTGGAGCCGCCATCACCACGCAGACCGCTTTGGTTGAAGTCGCGATTCCTTCCGGGTTGACCGCCTCGGCAGCCACGCTCACCTTGTCGCTCGCGACTTCCACGGTACTCGTTGAGGATGAAGCCGTGTGGGGCCGAATCACCGGTTCCACGGATGCGTTTGTGGCGGATGGGGATTGTGGTCTGTTGGGATCAGGCGATATTTTCCAGTTAAAAACCACCTTCCTTTCGGCAGGTGCGAATCTGATTCCAATCATTGCCAGCTTCTCGGAACCCTGATGAGCCTTGGGGTTCTCGACTTCACGCTGCCGCGTCCCGACTTCCTGAACTTCGGGAGAACCGCACAGCCGGACAACGAGTTAACGATTCAGTACACGATGGCTCCTTTGACGGGGGTGCTGTCGTTCTTTATTGGCTTTCGTCTGGCCTATCATTCCGCTGTTGTCTGGCAGTCCGGTACACCCATCCAAGTGGCGCACTTGGTTACGCATCAATCCGCAACGCCTCGCGCATCAACGCCCGCGATGCTTTGTGGTGCTGCCGAGAGACTGACTGGTGCGGTCGCGATAGTCTCTCATCAAGCACTGCCGACGCCAGACACCACTGCTGTGCCTTGGATGCGTTTGTGGTCGCAACCGATGCATCCATCTATTCGCTGGGGGAGCGCCGATCCCCATGCGGAAATCTTTTCTATCCCATGCGATGTGGGCGAGATGATTCAGCAAACGGATGCAAGCTGTTGGATGGCCGGTGACTCGCTCAGAGCCGTGGTCTCGTTGCCTTCGCAAGCCGGTATCCGTATTCGGTATGTGCCTTCGATGCCGTGGAGTGCAGGACACGCTGACCCGCAACCGATTTCTGTCCTTTGGGATCATGGCAAGCCTGCGCCGCACGGCTGGCGTTCGTCGATCCTTCCATTGCCGACGGATGGAAAAGCCTGGGGTCGGTTGAACTTCGTTTGTCCCGCTGGGGGAACCCTCAATTTTGGCAATGCCTGTTTCGGCGCGAGTCGCTTACTCGTTGCTGTGCAAAGGAGTTATCGAGTGATTAATAGTGCCGCGCTGATTCGGGTATCGGATAGCGCCGATATTCCGGTCTCCCGCTTGACGATAGGACTGGATTGGGAATCGTGGTGTTGGACCCTCTCAGCGACCTTGATGAACCGGACGGGCTACGAGCGCATCCCTTCAGCGCCGGGACTCGTTCAAGCCACGATCAACGGCTTCGTCTGGCGGTTCGTGGTCGATGACGTGGACTATTCCCGCGCCTTCAACACCTTCGGTGGACAGTTGACCGGGAGAAGTCCGATTGCTCTCTTGGCCGAACCGTATACGCTGCAAAAATCCTATCGGGAAACCAGCCTGAAGACCGCGCAACAACTGCTGTTGCAGGAACTCCCGGAAGGCTACTCGCTGACCGTGACGTTGCCCGACTGGACGATTCCGGCGAACGTGTTTCAATACGAGAACCTGACGCCGATGGAAGCGTTGATTCGGATTGCGAAGTCGTGTGGCGGGAAGGTCTATGCCCATAAAACCGATCAGACCATCTATGCCGTGCCGAAGTGGCCGCGTAAGCCGTGGGACTGGAACGCTGCCGCCGATGTGACCTTGCCGAGCAGCTACACGCTCAAAGAGAACCTGAAACAACAAGAAGGTTTTGAGTATGAAGCGGTGATGGTGTCGGGTGGCGTGGATAGCGGCATTGTGGCGATATGCAAGCGGACTGGAACGGGCGGACTGACTCATGCGCCTTCGGCAGTGGATACGCTCATCACTCATCTGGACGCCGCCACCCCGCGAGCGATTCAGGAACTCGCTGACCACTGGCCGATGAAGAGCTACACGCTGGAACTGCCCTTGCAAGCCACTCCAGCGGGCGCTGGGTTGATCGAGCCGGGAACTGTGATAGACTTTGCGGATGGTGAGGATGAAGGTTTCCGAGGCTTAGTGGTTGGGGTGTCGATCTCGGCCAGTTGGAATGAAGTCACACAGACATTGGAGTTGATTGCACCATGAAAGTCATGATAGAACACGAAGTTACTGATTGCAGAGATTGTCCATTTGCCTCTTCACATAGCGGCCATGGAGAGTGCTGGACCGAGTGTTCTCATAAAGACCACGGAAGACCGCTCTATGCAAATATATTGTGGGGTCTGGAAGAGACATTTAATAAAGTACCTAGTTGGTGTCCATTAAGGCTTGTAGATTAAAATGAACATCTGGAAGATATTCGATAGATTAATGCAAGTCGGCGGGCCACGCTTTATTGGCGAAGTCACGGCCATCAATGCCAGCTTTGAC
>Ga0209310_1002937_pt1 | contig 10514 bp, 8 predicted proteins | sample AD_UKC030_MetaG_FD_184415 | JGI IMG/M metagenome (GOLD analysis project Ga0209310, IMG submission 184415) | Active sludge microbial communities of municipal wastewater-treating anaerobic digesters from USA - AD_UKC030_MetaG (SPAdes) (version 2) | ecosystem: Engineered > Bioreactor > Anaerobic >... | reverse complement strand
GCTAAGGAGGATTATTCCTTTTTTTCTCCTTCGCCCACCGACCCTCTGATTAATCCCGCAGTTGCGGGACTCTAACCAACTGAGCTAAGGAGGATTATTCCTTTTTTTCTCCTTCGCCCACTGACCCTCTGATTAATCCCGCAGTTGCGGGACTCTAACCAACTGAGCTAAGGAGGATTATTGAAACAGGTTTGCAAAGGTAGAGAAATATTTCTTCCCTGCAAGACGGACGATCAAAAATTTTGATCAATGCCGGCTGGCCTTCACTAAACAACAGATTTTCAAATACTAAATTGCTGATCCCAGCATTTTCTGCAGGCCATCGCGGAAGGTTGTCCTTACACTGAAACCCAGTTCTTCCTGCGCTTTCCGGATATCCGCCATGGAATGTTTCACATCGCCCGGCCGGGCCGGTGCAAAGACCGGCTCCGGGTGAAGTCCCGTCAGTTCTTGCAGGCTTTTCACCAGGTCGAGCAGGCTGTACTGCCGGCCGCATGCGATGTTATACACCTTCCCGGCGGCCTGTGCTGCGGTACAGGCAAGCAGGCAGGCATGAACGTTGTTGTCCACATAGGTGAAGTCGCGTGACTGCAGTCCGTCGCCATAAATCACCGGCCTTTCGCCGCGGCGGATCAGGCTGATGAACTTCGGGATCACGGCGCTGTACTGTGAAGCCGGATCCTGGCGGGGACCGAAGACATTGAAGTACCGCAGGCAAACCGTTTCAAGACCATAAAGCTCCCAGAACAGCTGGCAGTAGCGTTCGGCAGTGTACTTCGACAGGGCATAGGGCGACATGGGAGCGGCCGGCATCTCCTCCTTCCTGGGCAGGCCGGGTCCGTCACCATACACCGATGAGCTGGAAGCAAAGACCACCCTTTTCACCCCGCATTCCCTGGCAGCCTGCAGCACATGGAGGGTTCCGTTGATGTTTACCTCATTGGTCGTCAGCGGGTCGGCCACGGAGCGGGGTACGGAGGGCAGGGCCGCCTGATGAAGCACGTAATCGGCTCCCTCGGTGGCTGACAACACCTGGCGGTAATCCCTCAGGTCGCCTTCATGAAGTCCGAAGCCCGGCTGAAACAGGAAAGCGTCGAGGTTTTCGCGCCGGCCGGTGGAGAAATTGTCGAACACACTGACCTGCTTCCCGCCGGCCAGCAGGGCCTCCACGATGTTGGACCCGATAAAGCCCGCCCCTCCTGTTACAAGGTATTTCACAGGCCGGAAGATTGAGGTGATGCTGCCTGTGAAGCAGCGTAGGCGGCAGCGACCCTTTGGAATCCTTCCTCAGGGCTGATTTTCGCTTTCCAGCCAAGATCAGACATGCGGCTCACATCCAGCAGCTTACGCGGCGTGCCATCGGGTTTCGAAGGATTCCATGCGATTTCACCCCTGAAGCCGGAGGATGCGGCGGTCAGCTCCGCCAGTTCCCTGATGCTGTGGTCGCGGCCGGTACCCGCGTTGAGGTGTGAGATGCCCGATTCATACACCCGGGCCGCGCTGATCCTTTCCATGGCAAACACACAGGCATCGGCCAGGTCGTCCACGTGGAGGAACTCACGCCTCGGACTTCCGCTGCCCCAGAGGGTGAGCTGCAGGGAAGGATGCGACCGGATACCGTTATCCTCCAGCCATTGGTAAATGGCAGCTTCAGTCGCCAGCTGCAGCCCGTGCCTGGCGGCATCCGTACGCACCGCTTCCAGGTCGCCCTGTTGAAGGCACCGGGCCAGGTAGAACTTACGGACGAGCACAGCGGACAAATGGCCCGTAAGCAGGTCGTAATTGTCGTTCGGACCATAGAGATTGGCAGGCATCAGCGAAAGAAAATCACAGCCATACTGCCGGTAGTAGCTCTCGCAGAGTTTGATCCCGGCTATTTTGGCGATGGCATAAGGTTCATTGGTAAACTCCAGCGGGCCCGTGAGCAGGGCCTCCTCTTTCAGGGGCTGGGGAGCCATCCGGGGATAAATGCAGGAACTGCCCGGGAAAAGCAATTTCTTTACCCCGTAACGGTAGGAAGCATGGATGATGTTGGCAGCCATGAGCAGGTTGTCGTACAGAAACTGGGCGCGCAGGCTGTTGTTGGCCATGATGCCTCCCACCCGGGCGGCAGCAATAAAGACATACTGTGGCCGGTGCTTCTCAAAAAAACGGTCGGTGGCCTGCTGTACGGTCAGGTCCAGCACCTCATGCCCGGCCGTCAGGATATTCCGGTACTGTCCCGCTTCCAGGCGCCGCAGCAAAGCCGAACCCACCATGCCCCTGTGCCCGGCAATATATATGACTGCATCCTTCTCCATGAACCATGCACTAACGTTCGGGGGTCAAAGATACAAGAAAAGCGTTTGGCCGCATGAAACTGAAAGCAGCAAACAATGCCCGGACAGAGAGGATAAAATCCATGCACTGAAGCAAGTCTAATTTATACCGGTATTGGTCTAATGTTTTGGTTCATCAGCGCATCAAACATCTGTTTAAAGCCAGCACCCGATGCCATTGAAGCCACATACACCACAACACCCCCCTTTGGGGTGCATGATATAGCGGATTCGCTGCATCTAAAAAATGGCTGTTTTCTTGGCGAGTACGCAATGAAGGCAATAATTATGTCACTTGTCTTTTATTATGTCATCTATCATATCGTTGATAATCAATGTTTTAATACGGTGTTCCTTTGAAACTTGCAAATAAAGATATGATAAACCGGATGATAAAGTTTTCAGAACAAAAAAATTTCATACGTTTGCTTAACCTAAACCCTTGATTATTAACATGCACATTATCTACTATATACATTTTTCGCATCGATACTTGCTTAAATGTTGCACATGGGTACAATTGACATTACTTTCTCTGAGTAACCGCTTTCCTTCATTCGCAGCTTCGGAATCAGTTTGCTATATCGAGGCAAGTAATGCCCACAAATGGGGTTTTAAAGAGTTCTGGGGAGCCAATGGGAGTCTTGGGATAATGATACGACCTGGAGGAGATAACTCGCACAGAATGAGATTAGAAGGCTTATTTGGAAATTATAGAGTGTTGTTGGCATTCGAATGTCTTTGGTGTTTAATTTCTTTACGTTGTAACAAGTAACATCTATTATGCGAGGGCTCCCAAATAATGTAAAAGTTTCACTTGAAAAAGCAAGGGATGCTGCTTTACTTGCAGTGGAAGTTTATAATAAACCAGCTGTTAAGTTTAAGTCAAGTGGATACATTTCGATGATGGTTATTGCATGGACGGCATTGTTTCATGCGATTTTTTTTAAGAAAAAAATAAAACCATTCTTTAAACATAGCAATGGAAGATTTAGGAAAGAAGATGGCGATTTCTTCTATTGGGATCTTGAAACCAGCCTGAAGCATTTTTTTGGATCAGATAGTTCAAATCCTGTCCGTAAGAATCTGGAATTTTTTATCCCTTTACGGAACAAAGTTGAACATAAATCTCTTCCTGAGATTGATAGTGATATTTTTGGTGAATGTCAGGCAATGTTATTGAACTTTGATGAGCTTCTCGAATCCGAATTTGGCGTAAAATATTGTTTACGTGAGAGTTTAAGTTTCTCATTGCAGCTATTTCCTTCATCAGAAAGCCTTTCAAATGCTGTAACAAGCAATCCAAATACTAAGCCTGTTGTTGATTTTATTAATAAATATAGGTCTTCAGTTTCAACTGATGTTTTTGAAAGCAATAAATATTCATTTAAAGCTTTCCTTATTCAAGTAGCTAATCATCAGAGTAAAGGAGTCCTTCCTATCCAATTTGTAAACTATGACCGATTGAGTGATCAAGAAAAGGAAGAGTTGGGCAAGTTTGTTGCAATGGTCAAGTATAAAGAAATTGGTGTTGTAAATGGAGACAAGCTAAAGGCGGGGGAAGTAATTAAACTTGTACAAGAGAATTTAGGCAACCCTAAGATCCATCGTCAAAAAGGATCAATAGATAAATTTAATTCGGATACACACCAAAGGTGTTGGAAGAAGTACGGAGTTAGGCCTAACGGTAAATCCAAGCAACCACAGGTTACAAATAAGCAATTTTGCGTTTTTGATAAACCTCACAAAGACTATCTATACACAAGGGCATGGGTAGATTTTTTGGTTGAGAAAATGAAGGATGATGTTGAATATCAATCTCTTTATTCCAAATGATCAAATCAACAACTAATATTAAGGAGCAAACAGATAGTATTTTAGCAAGATGCACTGGACTTGTCGCAGGTATTGCAAGAAGGAAGGCAGATAATAAGCGTGTTGAAGCAGAGTTCATTACAAAGGCTGATGGGCCTTTCTTTTGTCAATCTTGTTTATCTGAAGCTATTGTTCGCAAATGTGTTGAGAAAGTCGATCATTTTGCCCATCATGCCCGACTAAGTCCAGTAGTTGGAAGAAAGGATCATCAGCTTCACAATAATTGTAGAGACGAAATATGTTCCATCCTACAAAGCACTTTTCCTGATGGCAAATGGGATACCGAACGATCTATACCTGCTAAGCCTGATAAAAACCTAAAGGAAATTATACCTGATATAAGTGGACGAATTAATAATCAACCGATTGCGATTGAGGTACAAACAAGTTCTTATACTATCAATAAGCTTGTTGAAAAAACAATAGAATATCACAGAAGAAAGGTCGCTGTATTATGGCTTGTGCCTTTAAAAAGTGAGTTGGGGTCAGAGCCTTTTCGCCCAAGATTGTTCGAAAAATATTTACATAGTTTATATTTTGGAAGAATATATTATTGGATTCCCGATTCAAATAAATTTTTGCTTCCTGTACACTTTAGTCCAACCAAAAGATGGATTGAAGAAGCGACCTGGTTTGACACTGATGACCACGAAGAAAAAACTGTTGGTGGTTATTATTTGACATATAGGACTGTTAAAATGCCGAATTATGCACAGAAGGTTGATTTGACAAATGATTTTAATATTGTTGAGCGTCCTGCTTTTGAACCCAAAAATGTTAAGAAGGGGATTCCTGTATGTACAATCTTTAAAGACAAATTAAAAGAATGGTGGGATAAAGGTGAATTTAAGGACATTCAAAAACAGCATATAGCTGTGAGAGGAAGCAGCAATATTGAGATTGAGGAACAATATGATTATTTCGATGATTATGATGATTTTGATTCATCAGAATCCATTTAAAGACTAAGGCAACCAATATTTAGATTTTAATTTTAATTCTGATTCAAAATATGTCAGACGACCAAAAAAAACAACTCGAACAACAACTCTGGAACATAGCTAATACCCTCAGAGGGAAGATGAATGCAGATGAATTCCGTGATTATATCCTGGGGTTCATCTTTTATAAGTACCTGTCTGAGAAGATGTATCGTTACGCTGATTCAATCCTCGTACAGGATAGGATCAAATATCATGATATTGATGAGGGCAATAAGAAAGGACTGGAATATATTGAAGCCATTAAGGAAGAATCATTGGCTAAACTTGGATACTTTCTGAAACCTTCTGAATTGTTCAGCGAGGTGGCTAAAAGAGGAAATGGGGATAAGGGGAATGGTAAGCATTTTATTCTGGAAGACCTACAGAAGATCCTTACGAATATCCAGTTAAGTACGATGGGCACTGAAAGCGAAGAGGACTTCGATAACCTCTTTGAGGACATGGATCTTAACAGCACTAAATTGGGTAAGACACCAGAAGCCAGAAATGAAATCATTGCCAAGGTGTTGTATCATCTCGATCAGGTTGATTTTGACCTGGATCATCTGGAACTGGATGTACTTGGGGATGCTTATGAATATCTGATTGCCCAGTTTGCCAGTGGTGCTGGAAAGAAAGCGGGTGAATTTTATACGCCACAGGAAGTGAGTAAGGTTCTGGCGAAGATAGTGACAACTGGCAAGACAAAATTAAAATCAGCCTATGATCCTACCTGTGGCTCGGGATCATTGTTGCTACGGGTGGCCAGGGAGGTTCTGGAGGTGGGCAATTTTTATGGCCAGGAATTAAACCGAACCACTTACAACCTTGCCCGCATGAACATGATACTGCATGATGTCCATTATCGAAAATTTGATATTAAGCAGGAAGATACCCTCGAACATCCGCAGCACTTGCATTTGAAATTTGAAGCCATCGTTGCCAATCCTCCTTTTTCAGCCAAATGGAGTGCCAGTCCCTTGTTTATGACGGATGACCGATTCAGCCAATATGGGAAACTCGCACCAGCCTCCAAAGCGGATTTCGCTTTTGTCCAGCATATGATATATCACCTTGCTGACAATGGTATTATGGCCATCGTTTTGCCACATGGTGTATTATTCAGGGGGGCTGCGGAGGAACATATCAGGAAATACCTGATCGCTGAAAAGAATTACCTGGATGCTGTAATAGGGCTGCCTGCAAATATCTTTTATGGAACGGCTATTCCAACATGCATCCTGGTCTTTAAGAAATGTAGGGAAAACCCTGATGATATTCTTTTCATTGATAGCAGTCAATACTTTGAGAAAGCTACAAATCAAAACATGCTAAGACTTGATGATATTGATAAAATCATATCAATGTACAGAAACCGTCTTGAAGAAATAAAATATAGTAAACGAGTTACAATAAATGAAATAGCTGAGAATGGTTATAATCTGAATATTCCAAGATACGTCGAGTTATTTGAAGAGGAAGAAAGGATTGATATTGTTAAGGTTGCATCTAAAATTAAAAGTTTAGACAAGCAGATTATTGAAACAGAGACCATTATAGCTAATTTTTGTAACGAACTTAACATCCCCACTCCTTTCTAAATATGGAAAAGCAAAGGAATCAACCAAAACTTCGTTTCCCTGGATTTTCCGATGAATGGCAGGTTAAAAAAGTTGGAGCAATAACAAATCGTATATCAAATCCTGTAGACGTTGTTGATAGTGAGGTATATTATCAGATAGGTATTCGTTCACATGGCAAGGGAATATTTTACAAAGAAAGTGTAACTGGGAAGTCATTAGGCAATAAACGAGTTTTCTGGGTTGTAGAAAATGCATTAATTGTAAATATTGTTTTTGCATGGGAACAGGCGGTTGCTGTAACGACTATGAATGAGAAAGGGAAGATTGCTTCACACCGTTTCCCAATGTATTTGCCTATCGAAAATCAAGCTGACTTGAATTATTTATTGCACTTTTTCTTGACGAAAAAAGGTAAATCTTTGTTGGAACTTGCCTCCCCAGGGGGGGCTGGAAGAAATAAAACACTTGGTCAAAAAGAGTTTGAGAACTTGAAATTTGCAATCCCCTCTGTTTCCGAACAAACCAAAATCGCTACCTTCCTTACCGCAGTGGATCAGAAGATCAGCCAGTTGAAAAAGAAGAAAGCATTACTTGATCAATACAAGAAAGGCATCATGCAGAACATTTTCTCTCAGGAACTTCGGTTTAAGGATGATAATGGGAAGGAGTTTCCAGATTGGGTTCAAATGAAATTAGGGGATATCGGGGAGACCTATAACGGTTTGACTGGTAAATCAAAAGAAGATTTCGGTCACGGAAAGCCATATATTCAGTACAAACAAATTTTTGATGATTCAAAAATTGATTCTTCAAGGTTTGAATATGTGCATATTGCTGATAATGAAAATCAAAATATGGTTCAATTCGGCGATATATTTTTTACTACATCTTCAGAAACTCCATATGAAATTGGAACAGCCTCAGTTTTATTAGATAATGTTGGTGAATTATATTTGAATAGTTTTTGTTTCGGATATCGTCTCTTTTCACCTGATTTAATTAATCCCTTTTTTGCAAGATATCTTTTTAGAAATGAGTTGTTTAGAAACAAAATAGTAAAATTAGCCCAGGGGAGTACCAGATTTAACATGTCTAAAACCCAATTATTGAAGTTGTTATTGGCAATTCCTTCCGCACCAGAACAAACGAAAATCGCCAAATTCCTTTCATCCATCGATGACAAAATAAATCACACCGCTACCCAAATAGAAAAAATGGAACTTTGGAAGAAAGGATTACTTCAGCAAATGTTCAGTTAATGATGAACAATCATAAGAACCATGATAAGATGAAAAAAGCAATAAGACCTCCTGAAAACTGGCAAGACTTTGAAACTTTGTGCAAAAAACTTTTTGGTGAGATTTGGGGATGTCCGTTAACTATTAAAAAAAATGGACGTTTAGGACAACCCCAGAATGGTGTTGATGTATATGGAAAACCAAAAGGAGAAAATGAATATTGGGGAATACAATGTAAAGGCAAGGACAATTATACTGAACAGAAACTAACTGAATCTGAAATTGATGCCGAAATCAGCAAAGCTTTAAAATTCGAACCAAAACTTAGAACCTTTGTTTTTGCCACAACAGCAGCAAAAGATGTGTCCATTGAAAAATATATTAGGTTAAAAGATCAAGAGAATTGTGCTAATAATAGTTTTCAAATAGTTCTTTATTGTTGGCAAGATATTGCTGATTTAATTGAAGAATATCATGATACATTTAATTGGTACGTAAATGAATTTCAATTCAAAGACAAGTATGATATTCAAGTATCAATTACAACAAAGGGTAATAATGGAATTATTAATCCGAAGTTTTTAAAATGTATTACTGAATACAAATTGAAACCTGAACAAATGACTGATCCCTTTTTGGATTTATATTCGAGAACCAGATTTAACCCAGCATTAATTCAAGTACAACCGATAAGCTTATTCGGGTCAAACAAAATAAATCACGGGTGGTGTTCATTAACAACATTTATTCAGAACATTGGAGGTCGAGTTATTGAGGATTGGAAGTTTACACTTCAATTTTCAGATTACGTACGAAAAGTTGACGATGATTTTACAAAGAATATTCTAATGTACGAGAAAGCATCAAAATTCAGAACAACTTGGGCATTTAATGAAAGGAGGGAAATCTTGTTTGAGCCTCTTAACAACGCTCCACTAATACAAAAAGATACTATTTCCTTCAAATGCTTTTGTATTCCTAAATTTGATAGTAAAGAGGTTCTTATAAGCTGGCAATTGCTTGCAAGAGATTTCAACTCGACAGGTGAATTTAAGTTAATTGTTGAACCGACATACGAAATTAAACGTAACACTGAATTTGTTATGAATGATAGTGATGTTAGAACTTGTGAAGAAATCACTGAATATATTACATATAAATAGCAATTATCAAAAATATAAGAAAAGCTAAAGTAGAAGAAAACAGTAATGTCCAAGCAACCTGAACAAATATTGGAAGACAACCTGGTCACCCAGCTTCAAACGCTGGGCTACAACTTCATTGCCATCCAAAATGAAAGGGATCTGCTGGCGAACCTGAAGATACAGCTCGAAAAACACAACAACATTCAGTTTTCTGATAATGAATTCGACAGGATCATTAATATATTAAATAAGGGGAATGTCTTTGAAAAAGCCAGGACACTGCGGCAGAAACAGCATATTGTTCGGGATAATGGTGATAACCTGTATTTTCAGTTCCTGGAGATGGAAAACTGGTGCCAGAATCAGTTTCAGGTCACCCACCAGGTTACAATTGAAGGCACCTATAAAAACCGTTATGACGTTACCCTGTTGATCAACGGCCTGCCATTGGTGCAAATTGAACTGAAACGTAGGGGCATCGAACTGAAGGAGGCCTTCAACCAGATCAACCGCTACCAGAGGCATTCCTTCTGGTCAAATTCGGGCTTGTACCAGTATGTACAGATCTTTATCATTAGCAACGGGGTCAACACCAAATATTACGCTAACAACCGATACCAATCCTTCAAGCAGACCTTCTTCTGGAGTGATGAAAAAAACCATACCATCACCCAGCTTGAAAAATTTGCCTTTACTTTTCTGGATACCTGCCATGTGAGCAAGATGATCACCAAATACGTAGTGCTGAGCGATGCCAATAAAATATTGATGGTACTGCGCCCTTACCAGTATTATGCGGTGGAAGCCCTGGTCGACAGGGTCAAAAACACCACCAAAGGTGGTTATATTTGGCATACAACGGGTTCAGGGAAAACACTGACTTCCTTTAAAGCCAGCCAGGTGCTGGTAAACCTTCCGCAGGTAAAGAAAGTTGTTTTTGTAGTTGACCGCAAGGATCTGGACTATCAAACCACTAAGGAATTTAACAGTTTCAGCAAAGGCAGTATCGATGGTACCGACAGTACCAAAACCCTGGTGAAACAATTCAGTGACGACACTAAGCTGATTGTCGCCACAATACAGAAACTGAACACAGCCATTTCGAAGAAGCATTATTCGCCCAGGATGGATAGTCTGAAGGAGGAGCGCCTTGTCTTCATTTTCGATGAATGCCACCGTAGCCAGTTTGGTGAAACCCATGCCCGTATTAAGTCCTATTTCAACAACATCCAGATGTTTGGGTTTACGGGTACACCCATTTTCGTGGATAATGCCGTAAAGAATGAAAAGGGAAAACGCACCACAACCGAACTTTTCGGGGATTGCCTGCATAAATATGTGATTACGGACGCCATTCGGGATGAAAATGTAT
>Ga0209310_1002932_pt1 | contig 10521 bp, 9 predicted proteins | sample AD_UKC030_MetaG_FD_184415 | JGI IMG/M metagenome (GOLD analysis project Ga0209310, IMG submission 184415) | Active sludge microbial communities of municipal wastewater-treating anaerobic digesters from USA - AD_UKC030_MetaG (SPAdes) (version 2) | ecosystem: Engineered > Bioreactor > Anaerobic >... | reverse complement strand
GGAAGAGGTTGCTGTACAGCTTGCCTTTCTCGGGGTCGCGCAGGATGCCCGGGCTGGCCACCTTGATCGCCACGTCGCGCTGAGCAAAAGGATCGCGCCCAAGGTAGACGGTGCTCGTCGCACCTTCGCCAAGCTTGCTGATCAGATCGTATTTGCCGAGCTTCTTTTTCATCTCTCAGAGGCGATTGCGTACCCTTTGAATGGCGGCGCGCACCTGTTCCGGCGCTGTGCCGCCGATGTGATTGCGGCTGTCTAGCGAGCCTGTCACGGTCAACACCGAAAAAACGTCGTTTTCCACCTGCGGGCAAAAGGCCCTGAGTTCGTCCAGCGTCAATTGCGGCAGATCGACACCTTTGGCTTCGGCGGCCTTGACGGCGTGGCCGACGGCTTCGTGCGCATCGCGGAAGGGCAGGCCCTTCTTGACCAGATAGTCGGCGAGGTCGGTGGCGGTGGCAAAGCCCTGCGTCAGCGCCGCCTGCATGTTGTCGGCACGCACGGTGATGCCGCCGGCCATGTCGGCGAAGATGCGCAGGGTGTCGGTGACCGTGTCGACAGCATCGAACAGCGGTTCCTTGTCTTCCTGATTGTCCTTGTTGTAGGCCAGCGGCTGTGACTTCATCAGGGTCAGCAGGCTGATCAGCTGGCCGTACACGCGGCCAGTCTTGCCGCGCGCCAGTTCCGGCACGTCCGGGTTCTTTTTCTGCGGCATGATCGACGAGCCGGTGCAGAAGCGGTCGGCGATCTGGATGAAACCGACGCGCGGGCTCATCCACATCACCAGTTCCTCCGACAGGCGGCTGATGTGCATCATCAAAAGCGCACAGGCGGCGGTGAATTCGATGGCGAAGTCGCGGTCGGAAACGGCATCGAGCGAGTTTTCGCAGACGCCCTCGAAGCCCAGTTGTTCGGCGACGAATTCGCGGTCGATCGGGTAGGTCGTGCCGGCCAGCGCGGCGGCGCCGAGCGGCAGGCGGTTGGTGCGTTTTCTGGCATCGGCGAAGCGCTCGGCATCGCGGCCGAACATCTCGACATAAGCCAGCATGTGGTGGCCGAAAGTGACCGGCTGCGCCACTTGCAGGTGCGTGAAGCCCGGCATCGGCGTCGCCGCTTCCTGGTCGGCCAGGTCGACCAGCGCCGAGCGGAAGGCCTTGATCAGCACCAGGATGTCGTCGATGGCGTCGCGCAGGTAGAGGCGGATATCGGTAGCCACCTGGTCGTTGCGCGAGCGGCCGGTGTGCAGGCGCTTGCCGGCGTCGCCAACGAGCGCGGTGAGGCGCTTTTCGATATTGAGGTGCACGTCTTCGAGATCGAGCGACCAGACGAATTCGCCGTTTTCGATCTCGCGGGTGACGATTTCCATGCCGCGCTCGATGTCGATCAGGTCGCCGGCCGCGATGATGCCCTGCTTCGCCAGCATCCGCGCGTGCGCCAGCGAGCCACGAATGTCTTGCCGCCACATGCGCTGGTCGAAATCGACCGAAGCGGTATAGCGTTTGACGAGATCGGAAACCGGCTCGGAGAATCGTCCGGCCCAGGTGTATTGTGCAGCGTTGGATGTCATAAAATGGGGCAGTCAGGGCAATAACACATCAGGAATGACAAGTATACGGCACTTTCCCGCTACGCATCCGCTACCCGACTGGCGTAATTTCGGGGTGATGCTGCGCGTGCTGCTCGGCGTCAACCTGCTGGCACTGGCGGTCGCCTTCGTCCAGTCGCCCGGCTGGGCCGAGTGGATGGCCCGTTATGTCGAGATGGCGGCGCTGGTGCAGCCCCTGCTGCTGGTGGCGCTCGGCCTGCTGGCCGGCTTGCGCAATCCGCTGCGGGCCTTGCCCTTGCGTCTCGGTCAGGCTTGCGTTGTAGCGCTGGTCGGCGGTCTGGCCTATGGTCAGAATCTGTTCTGGCAATCGCTCGGCTTCGGCGATGGTGGCAGCCCGCTACGGCCGGTCATCCTTGCCGCCGCCGCCAGCATCGTCCTGCTCGTCTATTTCGAATTACGCGCCCGCGCCTATTCGCCGGCCCAGGCCGAAGCGCGGCTGGCGGCCCTGAATGCCCGCATCCGCCCGCACTTCCTGTTCAATTCGCTGAATGCCGTGTTGTCGCTGATCCGCGCCCGGCCGCAGCAGGCCGAAGCAGCGCTGGAATCCTTGTCCGACCTGTTCCGCGCCGCCATGCGCGACCCCGGCGAACTGGTCAGCCTGGCCGACGAAATCGCCCTCGGCAAACAGTACTTCGAACTGGAAAAACTGCGTCTCGGCGAGCGTCTTGCGGTCGACTGGCAAATCGGGGCCGTTTTCATGGAGATGCCGATTCCGCCGCTGATGCTGCAACCGCTGCTGGAGAATGCCGTTTACCACGGCATCGAGCCGGCGCCGGAAGGCGGTGTCGTGAGCATCGCCATCGAGCAGCGCGGCGAAGAACTGCGCATCGCCATCGCCAACCCGACAGTTGTCGCCGGCCAGCACGCCAGCGGCAACCAGATCGCCGTCGCCAATATTCGCGAACGGCTGGCGCTGTATTACGATCTGGAAGCGCGGCTGGAAATCGAGGCCGGCGAAAACGATTACGAGGTTCGCATCATCCTGCCATGCCGCAAGACCATCCGCTGAAAATCCTGCTGGTCGACGACGAACCGCTGGCGCGCTCGCGTCTGCGCGAGCTGCTGGGCGACATCGCCATCCAGTTCGCCAGCGAGGTGGTGGGCGAGGCGGGCAACGGCATCGCGGCGCTCGAATTCATCCGCCTGCACCCGGTCGACGTTGTCCTCGCCGACATCCGCATGCCGGGCATGGACGGCATCGAGCTGGCCGGGCACCTGGGCGCCTTCGAGCACCCGCCCGCCGTCATTTTCACCACCGCCTACGACAACTATGCGGTGCAGGCTTTCGACCTGAACGCCGTCGACTACCTGCTCAAGCCGGTGCGCACCCAGCGCCTGCTGACCGCGCTGCAGAAGGTTGCTGCCGCGCCGCAGCCCGATCCGGCTTTGCTGGCCGACATCGGTCGCAAGGTGCGGGGCGGCGGGCGCACCCACCTTTCCTGCCACGAGCGTGGCCGCCTGCTGCTGGTGCCGGTCGCCGAAGTGCTCTATTTCAAGGCCGATCTGAAATACGTCACCGCCCGCACCGTCGACCGCGAATACCTGCTCGACGAAGCGCTGACGCACCTTGAGGAAGAGTTCGCCGAGCGCTTCATGCGCCTGCATCGCGCCGTGCTGGTCGCCAAGTCCGCGCTCGCCGGTTTCGAGAAGACGGCCGGCGACGATGCCGAAGCCTACGGCTGGGCGCTGCTGCGCGGCGTGCCGGACAAACTGCCGGTCAGCCGCCGGCAATGGGCGCCGGCCAAGGCCGCAGCCAGCGCCTGAGTATTGCCCGGTAGGAGAATTACTCCTTTTGCACTAGGTCTTTTTGCGGCCGCAAAGTCGGCCGGATTTCTCTGCATAATGTCGGCTCGTAATCCTGCTGCCAGATGTCACCCATGATTTTACTCAGACCCTTGCTGCCGTACTGTCTTACTCTCGCGCTGATGCTTGGGGGCATGGCGCAGGGCGGCGAATTGCAGGCATTGTCGGCGGATCAGCCGATTCACGACGCCGCGCGCGTCGGTAGCGGGGCGGATGTCGCCGCCCAGCTCAAGGCCCAGCCGGCCAGTCGCGATCAGCGCACCCAGCAGGGTTCGACACCCTTGCACCTGGCGGCCACCAACCCGGATACCGGCGCCCTCAAGGCGCTGATCGCAGCGGGGGCCGACTGCAATGCGCGCGATCTCGACGGGCTGACGCCGCTGCACATGGCCGCCTATACCCAGAATGCGCGGCATGCCCGCCTGTTGCTGGAATGCGGCGCCGACCCCTATGCCAAGACCAATGCCGGGCGCGACCCGACGTCGATGGCGCGCAAGACCATGTCCAACGAGGTGGCGGGGGTCATCTCGCTGTGGATACTCAAGGGCTGCGTGGCCGGCAAGCCCTGCTGAGCGGGTTGACGATGCGATTTATCCCTGTACTGCTCGCGCTGCTCGGCACTACGAGTGGCCAATCCCTATGGGCGGCTGATACGGTCGACCTGCCGAAAATAGAGATTTTCATGCCGTCGCCGTGCCTGGCCTGCATCGACTGGGGCGCCTACCTGGCCGAGAACGGTTTCAAGGTCAGCTACCGGGAAATCGAGGACATGGCAGCGATCAAGAAGCGCTGGCGGGTGCCGCCGACGGTGCAGTCGACGCATACGGCGGTGATCGCCGGCTATTTCGTCGAGGGGCATGCCCACGCCGAGGACATCCACGAACTGTTGCGCGACAAGCCGAAGGCGCGAGGCATCGCCGTGCCCGGCCTGCCGCGCGGGGCGCCGGGGCGCGAATTGTCCAACCCGACCTGCGAGACGGCATGCACGACGCTGGACAATACGAGCGGCGAGCGCGAGCTGCGGCGCGAGTTATACGAAACGCTGCTGGTTCTGCCGGACGGTTCGACCAAGTACTGGGCGCGCCACTAGAACCCCAGTTCGGCGAACATCTGCGCTGCCCAGCGCTTGTCTTCGTCTTCAGCCTGCGGGTAGTGGGTTTGCCTGATCGTCTGCTGGATCAGCCCGTCGGCACGGAAGCGGAAATCGGTGTCGATGCGGCTGATTTCGAGCGGGCTGACCCGGCGCACAACATAGCAAACGCTGGACGGCAGGTTTTTTTCAGATGGCTGACCGCTGATGCGCCGGACGATTTCCTGTGCCGCGATGGCGCCCTGGCGGGCGGCGATCTGGCCGGTTTTGGGATAGAAGCCGAAGAGCGGCGACGCCTTGTCCACCATGTCGCCGACCAGAAATATCCGGTCGTCGGCCAGCGCATTCAGCTGCACCGGATCCTGCGCCGCCCAGCCGCTGGGCTTGCCGTCGCTGCCGTGGCCGATCAGGCCGGCCTGCCAGGCAAGGTCGGCAGCCTGCTGCGGCGGGGCGAGGATCGCTTCCTTGAAGTCGATGGTCTCGAACTCGGTGGTGATGCGTTTGGCGAAGGGGTCGATCGCGTTGATCCGGGACTGCGGAAAATAAGTGATCTGATCCGCATAGGCGTCGCGAAAGACGCGGTCGAAGGAAAGGGCGGGCTGGTTGGGATCGAGGATCAGCAGGCGGCCCTTGATCCGTCTTTCCTTGAGCCACCAGGCGATCATCACGGCACGCTCGTAGGGCGCCGGCGGGCAGCGGTAGGGCATCGGCGGAATGGTCATCACCAGGTCGCCGCCGGCAAAGCTGTCCAGTCGCGCCTTCAGGCGCAGCAGATCGGCGCCGCCGGTAAAGCCGGACGCGAAGGCTTGCCGCGTATGGCGTGCGGCATCGGCATCGGCGCCGTACCAGGCGGTAAAGTCCTCGCGAATGCCGGCCGCCAAGATCAGCCAGTCGTAGTCGAGCGTCTGGCTGCGCGTGGTGACCTGGCGCCTTTCGCGGTCGATGGTCAGCACCTCGTCCTGCAGGAAGCGATAGCCGTGGCGGTTGGCCACTTCCCGGTAATCGCGTACCAATGCCTGCGCTTCGGCGAGGCCGACCAGCCAGCGGTTGGAAAGCGGCAGTGAGAGGAATTCACCTTGGCGCTCGATCAGCAGGACATCCAGCGCCGGCGCCAGCAGCCGCAGTTGCCGTGCCGCCGCCAGTCCGCCCCAGCCACCGCCGACGATCAACACCCGTGGCGCGCTGCCCCTGGCCAGTGGGGCAGCCGCCAGGGCGGCAAGACCAAGGCCGCCCGCCAGCAGTTGTCGCCGCTTCATCGTGCCTTCAGCCGAGGGCGCGCGTCACGACTTCCAGCACATCGCGCGACAGGCCTTCGTGGTCGCGAATGCGTTCCAGTGCCGCCTGAGCGTGAGCTTGGCGGGCTGGGTCGAACTTCTTCCAGCGGTCGAAGCAGCGAGCCAGGCGCGAGGCGACCTGCGGGTTCTTGTCGTGCAGCATCAGGATGCGCTCGGCGATGAAAGCGTAACCGCTACCGTCGGCGGCGTTGAAGCGCACGAGGTTTGCTCCGAAGCTGCGGATCAGCGCGTAGAGCTTGTTCGGGTTGCCGGCGTCGAAAGCCGGGTGTTCGGTCAGCGCCTTGACGGTGGCCAGCGTGTCCGGGCGGCGGCTGGTCGATTGGGCGACCAGCCATTTGTCGACGACCAGCGCCTCGTCCTGCCATTTTTCGTAGAACTCGGCCAGCGCCTGTTCGCGCTGCGGGCAGACGGCGGCGTTTACATTGGCCAGTGCCGCAAGGGCAGCGAACTGGTCGGTCATGTTGTCGGCCTGTTTGAACTGGGCGTAGGCGAGTTGGCGGCTGGCGTCGGTATCCAGCTCCAGCAGGTAGGCCAGGCAGGTGTTGCGCAGGGCGCGGCGGCCAGCTTGCTCGCTGGTCGGGGCGTAGGCCTCTCTTGCGGTCAACCCGGCGTAGAGGCCGGAAAACTCGCCTTCGAGTTCCTCGGCCAAATGGCGGCGCAGCGCATTGCGGGCGGCGTGCAGGGCGTCGGGATCGACTTGGTCGAGCAGTTCGGCCAGCGTCGATTCGCCGGGCAGGGTCAAAGCTTCGGCGACGAAAGCCGCGCCGCGCTCGGCCTGCGTTTGCAGCAGGCGGCGGCAAGCGGCGATGAAGCTTTCCGGCCATTGCGGCGTGCGTCCGGCGGCGATGTTGGCAGCGGCGTCGAGGATCAGTGTGCTGGCCAGGCGCTGGCCGGCTTCCCAGGCGTTGAACGGGTCGCTTTCGTGCGCCATCAGCAGCGTGAGCTGTTCCGGCGTGTAGTCAAAATCGAGATAAACCGGCGCCGAGAAGTTGCGCAGCAGGGATGGCACGGGCTCGGCGGCGATGTCGTTGAAGACGAAGGATTGCGTCGTGGCGGTGAGCTGCAAGGTGCGTTCGCTGCCCGTGATCAGCTCGCCTGCTTCGCTGAACAGCGCAACGTTGATCGGGATCAGGTAGGGCGCTTCGTCGCTGGCGCGCGGGTTGGCTTGCGTGCAGGTCAGCGTATAGGTTTTGGTTTCGGCATCGAAATGGCCGTCGACCGCAACATGCGGCGTGCCGGGCTGGTTGTACCAGCGCATGAATTGCGTGAAGTCGAAACCGGAGTCGGTAGCCATCGCGGCGACGAAATCCTCGCAGGTGACGGCCTGGCCGTCGTGGCGATGGAAGTATTCGTCCATGCCGGCGCGGAAACCATCGCGGCCGATCAGCGTCTGGATCATGCGGATGACTTCGGCGCCCTTTTCGTACACGGTCGAGGTGTAGAAATTGTTGATTTCGACGAAGCTGGCCGGCCGGATCGGATGCGCCATCGGGCCGGCGTCTTCCGGGAACTGCGCGGCGCGCAGGCCACGAACCTCGCGGATGCGGGCAGTCTGCCGGTTGTGCAGGTCGGCGCCGAACTCCTGATCGCGGAAGACGGTCAGGCCTTCCTTCAGCGAGAGCTGGAACCAGTCGCGGCAGGTGACGCGGTTGCCGGTCCAGTTGTGGAAATACTCGTGGGCGACGACGCGGTCGATATTCTCGAAATCGACATCGGTGGCGACATCGCTGCGCGCCAGTACGTATTTGGTGTTGAAAATGTTGAGGCCCTTGTTCTCCATGGCGCCCATGTTGAAGTCGCCGACAGCGACGATCATGTAATGGTCGAGGTCGCACTCCAGACCGAAGCGTTCCTCGTCCCATTTCATCGATTTCTTCAGCGCCGCCATCGCGTGCGGGCACTGGTCGAGCTTGCCCGGTTCGACGTAGATGGCGAGCTGCACGCTGCGGCCGGAGGCGGTCTTGAAAGTGTCTTCGAGCACGTCCAGCTTGCCGGCGACGACGGCGAACAGGTAGGCGGGCTTCTTGAACGGATCGGCCCAGCGCGCCCAGTGCTTGCCGTCGGCCTCGTCGCCGGCGGCGACCGGGTTGCCGTTGGCGAGCAGCACCGGCAGCTTGTCCTTGTCGGCGTGCAGCGTCACGGCGTAGGTCGACATCACGTCCGGGCGGTCGAGGAACCAGGTGATGCGGCGGAAGCCCTGCGCCTCGCACTGCGTGAAATAGCCGTCCTTGGAGCGGTAGAGGCCGGAGAGGCGCGTGTTCTTTTCGGGCTGGATGCGGACGACGGTTTGCAGCGTGAAGGCTTCCGGAACGTCGGTGACGGTCAGCGTGTTTTCGGTCGCCAAAAATGGCACTTTCCGGCCGTCGACCGCAACACTCAGTGTTTCCAGTTCATCGCCATCAAGAACCAGCGGTTGTGGGGCAACCGCCGGGTTGCGGCGCATCGCCAGCGTGGCGGTGACGGTCGTGCCGCCGGTGTCGATGACGAAATCGAGATCGACCGTGTCGACCAGGAAGGCGGGCGGGATGTAGTCCTTGAGGTAGACGGTCTGCGGGGTATCGGTTTGCATTATTGGCGTGGCATCGGGGTTGGATCTGCCGATGATACGTCAAAGCGGCGAGGACGGCTTTTTGGGGTGGGAGCGTGAGCGGCTTGAGCCCGTCGGGGTGCGGTATTTGGGGCCATTTCCGGCGTGTGCCCTAAGCGGTCAATTCTTCTTGTAGCCGGTTAGAAACAGGAAGCAGCCTACAACAGCCCAAAGCACAACAAGCCCCAAACTACCGGCCGCATTAAAAATGCTCGCTGTCAGCCAACTCCATCTACCCGTTGGGGCTGTAATAGTCGGGAAAAACAACTCAACCAAGGCCATCGTCCAAGTTCCAATAGCGAATGCGATACTGGCTTTTTTGGCGTCAGACTTATCTAGCATCTGCTTACTCTTTCAAACGCTGCAAACCAATCATGTCGCATAACGATTGGCTTCTATTGGCCGCTTGCAGCTATGTGCCTTACCTACCCTCGCCGCCACACTTGCCAGCGTTCACGCCCGGAAAATACCAGAATCGAGTCGTCGACCGCAGCATCCTCAATGCGCTCGAAGTTAGGGGCCAGCAGTTCGTCCAGTTGCTCGGACAGGATGCCGAAGGGTGGGCCTTTGGGCTGGTCGCAGAGGAAGAAGTAGCCGGCGAGCAGGCCGCCGCCCGGGAGCAGTTCGGCGACCCGCCTGCCCCAGTCGGCCCACAGCTTGCGCGGCAAGGCGCAGAGGAAGGCGCGTTCGTAGATCAGTTGGTACGGTCGCGGCGGCGTAAAAGTGAAAAAGTCGTCGCAGACGAGGTCGACCGCAGCATTGCCCAAAACTTTTCGCGCGGTGGCGACGGCTGCCGGCGAAAAGTCGAGCGCCGTCACCGGCCAGCCGAGTTCGGCGAGATGGCCCGCCTCCCATGCGCTGCCGCAACCGGGGATCAGCGTATTGACCGGCGCCGGCTGGCGGGCGATGAAATCGGCGAAGGCGGCGGGCACCTTGCCGGCATCCCACGGCGTGAGGCCCTCGCCGAAGCGCTTGCTCCAGAAGTCCGGGTGTTCCGGGCGCTGGTCGTCGGGTTTGATCTGGGTGGGAGAAGCCGCCGAATCGCTCATGCTAAGATTGCCGCCTTCGAAACCCTTGCTGCGTGCCGTTCCATGTCCGCTCCTTCCAAGATCATCATCGCCTCCCGCGAATCCCGCCTCGCCATGTGGCAAGCCGTGCATGTCCAGGGCCGTCTGAGCAGTCTAAATCCGGGTGCGGAAGTTGTCATTCTCGGCATGACGACCAAGGGCGACCAGATTCTCGACCGCCCGCTCGCCGAGATCGGTGGCAAGGGGCTGTTCATCAAGGAACTCGAAGTGGCCATGGAGCAGGGCAAGGCCCACCTCGCCGTGCATTCGATGAAGGACGTGCCGATGGTGATGCCGGAAGGCTTCGTGCTGGCCGCCATCTCGGCCCGCGAAAACCCGCGCGACGCCTTCGTCTCGAATAACTATGCCGGCCTCGACGAGTTGCCGGCCGGCGCCGTCGTCGGCACCTCCAGCCTGCGCCGCGAATCGATCCTGCGTGCCAAGTATCCGCAGTTGGTCATCAAGAGCCTGCGCGGCAACCTCGACACCCGCCTGCGCAAGCTCGATGCCGGCGAATACGATGCGATCATCCTCGCCGCCGCCGGGTTGATACGCCTCGGCCTGGAAAGCCGCATCAAATCGGTGTTGACCGCCGAACAGTCGCTGCCGGCCCCGGGGCAAGGCGCGCTGGGCATCGAACTGGTCGACGGCGACGCGGCGATGGCCGCCGTCGTCGCGCCGCTCAACGACCTGGAAACCGCCCACTGCGTCAAGGCCGAACGCGCTTTCTCGCGTGCGCTCGGCGGCAGCTGCCAGGTGCCGCTCGGCGGCTACGCGATCATCGACAATGGCCAGTTGTGGCTGCGCGGCTTTGTCGCCACCGCTGACGGCAGGGAAATGGTCGCCGGCGAACTGCGTGGCGACCCGGCCGAAGACGAAGCGCTCGGCCGTCAGCTGGCCGAAACGCTGCGTGCCCAGGGCGCCGACGCCATCCTGCAAAAACTGGCGCACTGCAAACCCGTCTGAAGATGAACCCGACCGGCCCGCTTGCCGGAAAAACCATTGTCGTTACCCGGCCACGGGCACAAGCCGGGCCGCTGGCGGCGGCGATTGCCGCGCAGGGCGGCCAGCCGCTGATT
>Ga0209310_1002931_pt1 | contig 10526 bp, 9 predicted proteins | sample AD_UKC030_MetaG_FD_184415 | JGI IMG/M metagenome (GOLD analysis project Ga0209310, IMG submission 184415) | Active sludge microbial communities of municipal wastewater-treating anaerobic digesters from USA - AD_UKC030_MetaG (SPAdes) (version 2) | ecosystem: Engineered > Bioreactor > Anaerobic >... | reverse complement strand
AGCGCCGTCTATTGCAACAGTCGAATATCTTTGGCGCTTGTTTGAAGGCTCGGGGCAATTTCATGGCGCAAGTTGTGGCCGCTCGATGACCCGCATTTGCGCCAGATGCGAAGGGCTCAAGCCTTCCAGCTGGCTTACGACAAGACTCACTCCGTTACCGACGAGCCACCATGCCGATCCGTAAGGCCGGATTTCCACGTTCCGTGCTGCGCACAGTGTCTTCGCTCGAGCGTTCAGTTGTTCAAGATTTTGATTGGTCATTGGCATCGCCTGGATTCGAGTTTCGGAATCAACAGTATCTACGGCATTTGTTGCAGCTTTATTTTTCCAGGGATCGGGGTTTTCAATAGGGCGCATCGGAGAGTGAATGAAGAATGAACCCTTTGCCTGGCGGGTGTCCGGCCGAGCAAAGAGTCAGGTGAGCGAAAAGAGTAGCGTTTCCAATTCTTGAACCACGCAATCCCAGTCGAGCGCCTCGGCCGTCAATCTGGCATCACGCCCCATGGCCTTGAATTTTTCCGGATCCTGCTGGTGCCAGGCAAGCATTTCGCCGGCCCGCGCGGCGAAATCCACAGTCTCGCCATAGGCAGCCAGCAAGCCGCTGGTGCCGTGCCGGACATGTTGCGCGGCAGCCGCATAGTCGTAAGCCACAAGGGGGAGACCGCTGGCCATGGCTTCCAGGGTGACGTTGCCGAAAGTTTCGGTCAGGCTGGGAAACAGGAATATATCCCCGGAGGCATAGTGGGCCGCGAGGTCTTCGCCGCGCCTCGTGCCGGCGAAGATTGCATCGGGAATACGGCTGCGCATGGCCTTTCGTTCGGGTCCGTCGCCGACCAGGACCAGGCGGGCAAGTGGCTGGCGTTGGCGGATGCCCAAGAACGCATCGGTCAACGCCGCCAGATTTTTTTCGGCAGCCAGGCGTCCGACATGGACGACCACCGGTGTCGCGGGCGAGACGCTCCACTCCCGGCGCAGCGCCTCGCTGCGCCGTCCCGGGTTGAAGAGATTCGTGTCGACTCCGCGCGCCACCACGCGCAGGTTCTTGAAGCCGCCGGTGGCAAGCTCGGCACGCATGTGCTCGGTGGGGACCATGGTCAACAGAGTCCGGTTATGGAATTTTCGCAGGTAGCTGACGATCGGCTTCTTGAACCAGCCGATACCGTAGTGAAGACTGTAGGCGTGGAAGTTGGTCCTGAAATCCGAGCACACCGGTATCTTCAGTTTCAGGGCCGCCTGCAGAGCGGACCAGCCCAGAGGCCCCTCGGTCACTATATGGACGATATCGGGGCGCTGCAGGGTCCACTGTTTGATCAAGGCCCGCCTGGCGGGCAGGCCCATCTTTAGGTTGGGATACCGCGGTATGGGCACGCCGCCGGTAAGCAATTCGGAGAATCCGTGGCCGGAAGCAGCTTGCTCGGTCGGAATCTGGCGGGGCCGGATCAACTGGATGTTGTGGTTGCGCTTGCGCAAGCCCTCGACGAAGCGGGAAAGGGAGAGCGCTACCCCGTTGATCTCCGGCGGGTAGGTTTCGGTAACGACGGCCAGGCGCAAGGATCGCCTGCTGGCTGGCAGTTGCTCGATGAGTATTGGCTCCATGGCTTGCTCGCAGTTTGATGTCTGCAATATGTTCGCCAGTCTCGGTAACAGCGCTGCGACAGCCAGATGACAATTTTGCGTCAGGCTTCGGTGTTGCCAATTTGTCGTTGGTTCGTCACGCGTTGGTAGCAATGAGCCGATACCTTTAAGAGGCGTGTCCAATCTGTCGAATCTGCCAATCAGGAGGAATTATGAAACAATTTCTGCGTGCCCTGCAGGTACAACGCTGGGATGATCATCGTTACTATCATCACAGCCGGATCAACCAGTCGCTGCATTTCGTCAGTGCCCTGAGCTTTCTCGCTGCCTACGTCATGTTGTTCATCAACCCAGTGGCTGCTGCGCTGACGGGCTGGCTGGTTTCCATGACGACCCGCCAGGCCGGCCACTTCTTTTTCGAGCCGACCGGCTACGACAGCGTCAACCATGCAACACACGAGTACAAGGAATCGATCAAGGTCGGTTACAACCTGCGCCGCAAACTGGTGCTGATCGCCATTTGGGCGCTGGCACCGGTCAGCCTGTACTTCGACCCCACGCTCTTCGGTATCTTCGAGCCGGCCGCCGGCCGCTCGGAGCTGATCGACCAGGTCGCCCTGATCTGGCTCTCCGTCGGCATTGGCGGGCTGCTCTTCCGCACCGTACACCTCTTCTTCATCCGTGACGTGCAGACCGGCCTGGTGTGGATGACCAAGATTCTCACCGACCCGTTCCATGACCTGAAGCTCTACTACTCTGCCCCCTACCACTTGCTGCGCGGTGAATTGATCGACCCGATGCACCACCAGCAGGGCGCCTGACCATCGGACCGGGTTTCGGGCACTTTCCAGTCGTCGACCGCAACTACTTCCCGAAACCCAGGCGATGAGCCAGCATTTCGCGCAGGATGCCGCGCCGGATCGACTTGTCGGTCTGGCCCGGCACTTCCCCCCACCAGCCATCACGTGCCATCGCTGCAGCCGCCGCGTTGAAGCGTTCGGTGACGGCGGCGAAGTCGGCCTCGTCGTAATTCAGGCTGAAGATGAAACGCCCGGTCCCCACCCAGGACAACGCCAGCCCCTCGGCCCGCAGGTAATACTGCAGCATCCAGTTGTAGCGGCCGGGCCGGGTGTAATAGACCGTCCAGATGCTGGAAAGATTGGCCACCCGCAGCGGCAGCCCGGCACCTTCGAGGCGCGCATTGAGCGCTGCGGCACGGCGGTTCCAGGTCTCGTCGAGCCCGACATAGAGGTCGCGCACGGCCGGCGTTTCCAGCCGTTCAAGGAAGACCTGCATGGCCCCCATCACGTAGGGGTGGGCATTGAAGGTGCCGCGGGCGAAACAGATGTCGGCCGGGCGGTCGTCGCGAAAACGCTTCATCAGATCGCGTCGACCGCAGACGACACCAACCGGCAGCCCGCCGCCCAGCGTCTTGCCGTAGGTGACCATGTCGGCGCGCACGCCGAAGTATTCCTGGGCGCCGCCCGGTGCCAGCCGGAAGCCGACGAATACTTCGTCGAAGATCAGCACGATGCCGCGCCGCGTGCACACCTCGCGGAGTTTCTGCAACCACTTGGTGTAAGCCGTCAGGTCGAAGGCCGCCCGGCGGCTGCTGTCGATCAACGAGGAATCGCCGGGGGCGCCGGCGTTCGGGTGCAGGGCCTGCAGCGGATTGACCAGAACGCAGGCGATGTCCTTGCGGCTGCCGAGCACGTTCAGGGTGTCGCCATCCATTTCCTTCAGGGTGTAGGTTTCGCGCGGCGGGAGCGGGTTGCCGATGCCCGGCTGCACATCTTCCCACCAGCCGTGGTAGGCGCCGCAGAAGCGCACGAGATTGCGCCGGCCGGTGTGGTAGCGGGCGAGACGTACCGCCTGCATCACGGCCTCGGTGCCCGACATGTGGAAGGAAACCTCGTCCAGGCCGGATATCGCACGCAGCCGGCGCGCGTTGTCGGCAACCACCGGGTGATAGGCGCCGAGTACCGGGCCGAGCGCGGCGACGCGGGCGCTACCCTCGGCGATGCAACTGCGGTAGAAGTCGTAGCCGAAGACATTGACGCCATAGGAGCCGGTCAGGTCGTAGAGTTCGTTGCCGTCGAGATCGGTGACCTTGACCCCGGCGCTGGCCTGCAGGAAGCCGCCGCCTTTCAAGCGTTCGCGCACGTAACGGCTGAACTGGAAGGGCACCCGGTAGCTGCCGGTGAATTGCAGGTCGGAAATGCTTTCCGCCGCTTCGCTGGAGAGTGCGGCCGAGCGGGCAAATCTTTCCCGGTACAGGGCGGCCAGATCGGCGAAGCCTTTGCGCCGCAGCTGGACGATTTCATCCGGTGCGCCATCGGCAGCGAAAAACCGCGTTTCGTCGTATTCGTAATGCGGAATCAGCCGCGCCACACGCTTGGCCATGCGCGAATGCCCGGTCAGCGACAGGTGTTTGGCGCGGGAAAGCTCGAGACGGTGCTTGAGGCGGGGAAGCGCCACCGCCAGAACACCGACGCCAGCAATATAGAAAGGCAGGGATTCGTTCATTGATTTCTCCTTGCCTCCCCTTCTACCCAAGCCTCTTTACAGAAACATGACCGTTCGCCAACTGATCTCCCGTATGGTCCTTCAGGAAGACATCAATTTCCTGCTCACCAACCGCATTCCGCGCCAGTTGCTCACCCGTTTCATGGGCTGGTTCAGCCAGATCGAACAGCCACTGGTGCGTGACCTTTCCATCGCTACCTGGAAGCTTTTCGCCGATCTCGATTTATCCGATGCACGCAAGACAGAGTTTCGTAGCCTGCACGACTGCTTCACCCGCGAGCTAAAGCCCGGCGCGCGCGCAGTCGATGGCGCCCCGGATATCCTGACCAGCCCCAGCGACGGCATCGTCGGCGCCTGCGGCAGCATTGCGGGCGTGGATCTGTTCCAGGCCAAGGGCTTCCCCTACACCCTGCTCGACCTGCTCAGCGACCCCCGGCTGGTCGAGCGCTATCGCGATGGGAGTTACGTCACGCTGCGCCTTACCTCCAGCATGTACCACCGCTTCCACGCCCCGGCCGACTGCGATGTGCACAAAGTGACCTACATTTCCGGCGACACCTGGAACGTGAACCCGATTGCCCTGAAACGGGTCGAAAAGCTGTTTTGCAAGAACGAGCGCGCGCTGATCGAAACCACCCTGGCCCCGGGTGGCCAGCGCATCCTGCTAGTTCCCGTCGCCGCCATCCTGGTCGCCAGCATCCGCCTGCATTTTATCGATGTCCTGCTACACATCCGCTATCGCGGACCCAACGTCATCCCCTGCGCCGCGCATTTTGCCAAGGGTGAAGAAATGGGCTGGTTCCAGCATGGATCAACCATCATCGTTCTCGCCCCCAAGGGCGTTGCGCTCTGCGACGGCATCGGCGAAGGCAGGAAGGTATGCATGGGCGAGGCGCTGATGCGGCTGACTCATCGCCAAGCTTGAAGTGGCCGTCGCATGTCATTTTCTTCAGGGCGACGCTGTCATATTCATGCAATGTTCTGCAGTCAAGCTATCTGGTGCTGCGTTCGTCTTCCGGATAATTCAGCATGACCGACCCGGTTTGTGGCGCCGGAAGCCGGGGTAAGCAAAGCCGCTGACGAGGGTCGCCAGGCAGCATTGTTTTTGGCCCTCAATCAAAAAGTTTCCGGCGTCGGTCTCGTGCTGCCTTTTCTCCAGTTGTCGGCGGTCAGCGAACTGGCCAACTCGCATGGTGATGCAGGCCGACTCCACAGCCCTCAAGAACGACTAGCGAGTCGCGATGTCCATCGAAAAAGTTCAAGACCTTCTCCAAAAGCAAAAGTTGGTTGAAGGCATGGTTCATAGCCAGCAAGTACCGCGGCAAAGTGTCGTGGAGGCATTGGTCCATCGTCAGCATCTGGCCGAGCTCGAAAACCTGATGGCCAAGCTTCCGGCCGGCGAAATCGGCGGGATCCTCGAGACGCTGCCACTGGACGATGCCAGGCTCCTCTGGAAGCGAATCCCGGATGAGCGGGAAGGAGACATTCTTTGGGAGGTTTCCGACGCACTTCGTGAGCAACTGGCTGGTATCCGCGAGCCGAATTTCCTGGAACGCCAGATCAACGCGTTCGAACTGGTCGACGGTCGCCTGCGTCAGATTGCGATTTCAGGTCGCAAGGATCTGGTGGGAATCAAACCCCTGTGGATAGATTTTCTGGCTGCCAGTCCGACAGAGCGGGCCTATGTCGGCGAGCACTTCGACCTCGTCTTGCCCGATCCAGGCGATGCCATCGATCTTGAGGTCTCTTCCCGCTTTCACATTGAGGAGAGCGAAGAAGTTTGCCTGCATTCGAATTTCCTTTTGGACAGTGAAAGCAACGCGCGGAGTGTTCCAGTTGCCTTCGTCATTCATCGAGGAATCCTCTTTACCTTGCGTAATGAAGAACTGCCAGTTTTTCGCCTCCAGCGCCGGCGAGCGCGGACGCGAACCGGCTACGTCAAGGACAGTTTCGATGTTCTGCTCGACCTCTACGGTGCTGACGTCGAATACTCTGCTGACTCTCTCGAGGATATCTACAAGACCTTGAATCGGGTTGGCAGGCAAGTCCTGAGCGAACAGATGTCTGACCAGGAAGCGGCTGCGGTCCTGGCGGACATTGCCGAAGAAGAGAATTTGAATGGGCAGATTCGCGGCAATATCCTGGACACTCAAAGAGCATTGGCATTTCTGATGCAGAGCAAGTTGCTGGGTGACGAGCAGATCAAGGATACGAAACAGATTTTGCGCAATATTGAATCCCTCAACAGCCATACGGCATTCCTTTTCGACAAGATCAATTTTCTGATGGACGCCACGATCGGTTTCATCAACATCAACCAGAATAGGCGAGTGAATCAGCTGACTGTCTGGGGCGTTGTGTTCATGCCGATCAACATCCTCGCTGGCATCGGAGGCATGTCCGAGTTCTCGATGATGACTCAGGGGATACCGTGGCCAATCGCATATTTCGCATTTGCCATCAGTGCCGGGCTGATCGGTTGGGCCACTTTTCGCGCCTTGAAACATTTCGATCGACGCAGGTCGATTGAGTCGACCAAAGCCAGGTAACTGGCTGGAGGATGAACAATCGGGCCATTGCCCTCGACGAGTAATCCTGAGTCGCGGGAACCCTTTGGGGGATAATGCGCGCCGGGCCCATTTGTGTGGCCCGGCCGGTGCAAGGGAACCCCGATGAGCATGAAAAGAACCGATCTGGAAAAGAACCGTGGCCTCAAGATCAACGCCAGGATGGGGGCAGCAGGTGCTCCCGAGCGCTTCGCCGCAGGTGCCGGCAGCGTCGTCGACAAGCGCGGGCAGCGCAAGCTGGACCAGGCGGCGGGGCTGATTCCCTTTGCCTGCAAGTTGCCGGCTGCCCTGGTCAAGGATCTGCAGGCCCGGGGGATGGCTCACGAGGGCGGGATCAATGCCTGCGTGGCCGAGATGCTGACGAACTCGCTGGCCAGGCAAGACTGAGCGCGAGCCGGATTGCCCGTCGGCAACTGCGCTAGAGCGGCAATTCCGCCTGGACGGCGCCGCTGCCTGCATCGGCCAGCGCCAGCGGAAACAGCTTGCTGGCCCTGACCCCGAGCAAGCGTATTTTCTGTTCCAGCGGCACACGTTTCAGGCATTCGCCGGCTGCCTTGCGTATTTCCCGGCCGTCACTGATGCCGAGGGGCAGGGTAACGTCCCGTGTCACCGCATGAAAATCGGCATAGCGCAGCTTGATGCCGATGGTGCGGCTGGCGTAGCCTTTGCGCTGCAGGTCGTCGCCAAGGCGCAGGCAGAGCGCCGTGAAGATCTCCGACAGTGCCGCCCGGTCCTGCCTGGCATGCAGGTCGTGCTCCAAGGTGCTTTCCCGGCTGATCGACTTGGGCACCGATTCGGTGACCAGCGGCCGCTCGTCGATGCCATGGGCCACCCGATGCAACCAGGCACCTGTGCTGTGGCCAAACTTGCCGATCAGGAAATCGACCGGCGTCGCGGCCAGTTGGCCGATGGTGTCGATACCGAATTTCGTCAGTCGCTCCGCGGCCTTGGGGCCGATGCCGTTGATCTTGCGGGCGGGCAAGGGCCAGATCCGGGTGGGCACGTCCTCCATGCCGAGGAGGGTTATTCCGTCGGGCTTGTCGAGGTCCGAACAGATCTTGGACAGCAGCTTGTTGGGCGTAATGCCGATCGAGCAGGTGAGCCCGGTCGCCTCGAATACCGCCTGCTTGATGCGCCGCGCCAAGATGTTGCTATCTTCCGGCAGGTCGCTGAGGTCGACGTAGATTTCATCGATCCCGCGGTCCTCCATTCTTGGCGCGATGCTTGCAACTGCGGCCTTGAAGCGGCGCGAATAGTCCCGGTAGGCGTCGAAGTTGGCGGGCAGCAGGATGGCGTCCGGTGCCAGTTGAGCCGATTTCATCAGACCCATGCCGGAAAACACGCCGAGCGCCCGTGCTTCATAGGTCGAGGTGGTGATCACCCCGCGCCCCGCATAATCGCGCAGACGGGCGAAGCGCCTGCTGCCATTGGGCTGCGCCAGCGGTCGATGGACATTGCGCCCGCCGACCGCCACAGGCTGCCCGCGCAGTTCAGGGTAGCGCAGCAGTTCGACCGATGCGAAGAAAGCATCCATGTCGAGGTGAGCGATTCGCCGAAGACTGTTCATCTGTACAGTATATTGCTTTGCCGCAGGTTTTGCGAGATTCCCGTTCGCCGCCGGGTTCGCGGCAGACTGATTTATCATTGCCGGGCCTTGGCATCACGCCATCAATCCACTCGCCACCCTTTTCCATGATTGCCTGGTCCCATCCCTGTTCTGCCGGGTTCACCATTCGCGGGGAACGCGCCGTCCCATCCGGTAAGCCGGTCATCCATTTTCTGCACGGCAACGGCTATTGCGGCCGCACCTATTGGCCGATGCTGAGCCTGCTCCAAGCGGATTTCGATCTGGTCATCAGCGACCTGCAGGGCCATGGTGACAGCGATCACGGCGGCCGCTTTCATGGCTGGAACCGCAGCGCCGAACTGGCGCTCGAGGCGTGGCGGGTTCAATCGGCGCACTTTGGACCGGTGCCGAAGTTTGCCGTCGGCCACAGCTTTGGCGGGGTGCTCACCGCCTTGATGCTCGAACAGGATCCGACGCAGTTTCGCCGCGCCGTGCTGCTCGATCCGGTCTTGTTCTCGCCATTGATGATCGGCGCCATGGCGCTGTCGGACGTGGTCGGCCTGCACAAGCGCAATACCCTGGCCAGGAAGACGCGGGAACGCCGCCGGCACTGGCCGGATCGCCCGTCCGCCTATGCCAATCTGCAGGGGCGCGGCATGTTCAAGGGCTGGACTGCGGAAGCACTGCAGGCCTATGTCGACTTTGCGCTGAAGGACAGTGCGGATGGCGGAGTCGAGCTCAAGTGCCGGCCGAGCCGCGAAGCGGACATTTTCGCTTCGTTTCCGCGCCGCTTGTGGAGGTCGCTGGGAAAGGTGCAAATCCCGGTCAAGGTCGATTACGGCGACAAGACCTTCCCCTTCATCGCCAGTTCCGTCAAACGCTGGCTGGCGTCCAATGCGCTGGTCCGGGCGGAGCAGGTTCCGGGGGGGCATTGCTTCATGCAGCAGGATCCGCCTGCCGCCGCGCAGCGAATCAAGGCGTTTCTGCTGGCTTGAGGCTCACGGCCGGCGGTCAGAACGGCTTGCGCTGTGTATAGTGGCGCCGGGGCCAGACCCCGATCATCGCCATACTGACAAATCCAGAGGAGAACACCCGTGACCCCGTTGCTGACCTACCTTGTTTACATGACCCTCCTGACTTTCCTCTCGATCATGCTCGGTGCCTTCTTGCGCAACCGTGAATGGACCCTGGAGGGTATGAAGGTCGGCCTGAGCAACCGTGACCACTTGCCCGAAGCGACTGCGCTGGGCGGCCGTGCCGAGCGGGCGGCGCTCAACACCAAGGAAAACTTCATTCTGTTCACCGCGCTGGCGCTGGCGGCACAGGTCGCCGGACTGGGCGAGCAGGCGACCTTCGGGGCGGCCGTGTTCTTCTGGGCGCGGGTTGTCTACCTGCCGGTCTACCTGATCGGCATCACCTACGTGCGCAGCGCCGTCTGGGGCGTCGGCATCTTCGGTCTGGCTTTGATGGCGCGGGCACTGCTTACTGCGTGACCGGCCTGACGCGGCTCGCGGCCAGCTTCGCCCGTGCCCTGGCCTGATCGATGTCGTCCCCGTTGGCCACGGCGACACCCATGCGGCGCCTGACGAAGGCTTCGGGCTTGCCGAACAGCCGCAGGTCGCTGCGCGGGACGGCCAGGGCCTCGGCAACGCCGGCGAAGGCGATTCCGGTTTCTTCCATGCCCCCGTAGATGACTGCCGAGGCGCCGGGCTCGCGCAGACTGGTGTCCACCGGCAGGCCGAGGATGGCGCGGGCGTGCAGTTCGAATTCCGAGAAGCGCTGCGAGCACAATGTGACCAGCCCGGTGTCGTGCGGGCGCGGGCTGACTTCCGAGAACCAGACCATGTCGCCCTTGACGAAGAGTTCGACACCGAAGATGCCGCGGCCGCCGAGGTTGCCGGTGACGGCGGCGGCGATTTCCTGCGCCCGCGCCAGTGCCGCCGGGGTCATCGGCTGTGGTTGCCAGGATTCGACGTAGTCGCCGGCGACCTGGATATGGCCGATCGGCTCGCAGAAATAGGTCTGCACGACGCCGCCGGCAGCGCAGGCGCGCACGGTGAGCAGGGTGATCTCGTACTCGAAGTCGATGAAGCCTTCGACGATGACGCGCCCCTGGTTGACCCGGCCGCCGCTCGCTGCGTAATCCCATGCTTTCTCCACGTCGGCCGGGCCGCGCAGCAGCGACTGGCCCTTGCCCGACGAGGACATGACCGGCTTGACGATGCACGGGTAGCCGATGCCGCTATCGATCGCCGCCTGCAACGCCGCCAGTGAATCGGCGAACCGGTAGG
>Ga0209310_1002930_pt1 | contig 10528 bp, 12 predicted proteins | sample AD_UKC030_MetaG_FD_184415 | JGI IMG/M metagenome (GOLD analysis project Ga0209310, IMG submission 184415) | Active sludge microbial communities of municipal wastewater-treating anaerobic digesters from USA - AD_UKC030_MetaG (SPAdes) (version 2) | ecosystem: Engineered > Bioreactor > Anaerobic >... | reverse complement strand
GTGCCCGGCCGGCGGCAACCGAACCGGACACCTAATCGCAACCCACCTGCACAGAGGTGAATCATGACTGACCACAATGTTACCGGCGGCACCCGCCGCGAGCTAACGAAATATCGGATTACCTTCGCCGCAGCCCTGGCGGCCCTGGCCCTGGCCGGCTGGATGATCCAGACCGCCTACGAGCAGCACATCAAGGTTTTGCAGATCGGCGACCAGGCCGGCGAGCTGGTGCAAATGCGCGGCCTCACCACTCACCAGGAGGGCGCACAGCATGAGCAGCGTTAAGACCTGGCGACGTGCCGCCCTGGCGGCCTACATCGCGGCCGGCGCGGCCCTGCCTCTGGCCGCCTACGCCCTGGCAACCACACAAGCCAACGTGAACGCCATCGCGGCCGCACAGCAGCGCCTCAGTGATACCCAATGGCACGACCATTTAGCAGACGACAAGCAGGCGAGCGCGGCCAGCGCCGCCGGCGCTGGGGTGCGCCTGGACTCCCGCCCGTACTCCCCCGCCGTCGATTGGTCGGCCGTGGGCGGCCGTGTCATGCCGTCCGTGGTCATGGTGTCTGTCATCGAGCAGGCCCGAGGCGACGGCAGCCGTAACCGCGCCTGGCCCATCCCTGGCGTACAGACCAACCAGGCGACCGCCTGGCTTACCCGTTACCGCGCCTGGCAAGCCGATTGGGCAGAGCACGACCAGGAACGCGATTGGGTGACGATGGGCGCGGGCTTCCTGATCGGCGACGGCCGCCAGGTGGCGACCGCCGGGCACGTTATCAGCGGTTCCGAAGGCGTGCGCGTGAAACTCGCCGGCGGCGAGTGGCGGGCCGCCCGAGTCGTCGGCGTGGATCTCGCCCAGGACGTGGCCCTGTTGCGCATCGAGGGCGAGCCGGGCCAGCCGGTGGCGATCGCGCCGGCCATGCCGCCCCAGGGCCAGGCCGTGGCGGCTGTCGGATCGCCCAACGGCTGGGGCTTCTCGTTGTCGGCCGGGCTGGTGAGCCGCTACGGATCGGCCGCCGGCATGTTCGCAACCCGGCCCATGTTGCAGATCGCCGCCCCGATCATCGGCGGCAACTCCGGCGGGCTTGTGTTCAACGCCAGGGGGGAAGCCGTGGGCATGGTCAGCTTCGGCAAGCAGGCATTTAACCAGGCCGTGCCGATTGGCCGCGTCATGGAGCTGGCCGCCGAGATCGAGCGGCGGGCCGCGATCATCGACCCTTGCAAGGCCAGAGCGAACGGCGAGGCGTGCGGATAGAGCGCAGCACCAGGGACACGACCAGGGCGGCCAGATGGCCGCCCTTTTCACGTCTGGGCCTGCATCGTCAGAACGGCGAGGCAGGCCCGGCAGATCGACCTGCAGCACCGTCAGAAATGGCGATGCTGGCCACCCTTTCAGGGCGTGCCCGGTGCCCCAAGGAAATCCCTTAATGCCCTGGCCAGGGCTTCGCCGTTGTGCGTTTCACACTCCCATATCACCAGCACATCCCACCCAGCGGCGGCGAGCTGCGCAAGCGCGGCCTTGTCGCGTTCTATGTTGCGTTCGAGCTTGGGAAGCCAGTAGGCGGCATTTGACTTGGGCGGGCGGCCCTCCCTGCACCCCGGATGCTGATGCCAGAAACAGCCGTGAATGAAGATCACCTTCCGGCGGCCTGGAAACACCAGGTCGGGCTTGCCGGGAATGTCTTTGCGGTGCAGCCGGTAGCGGTAGCCTAGGCCATGCGCCAGGCGGCGCACGGCCATTTCCGGGGCGGTGTCCTTGCTGCGGATGCGCCGCATGTTCTCGCTGCGGTTCATCCCCATGCGCTGGCCCCTACTTGCCCCGCTTGCTGACCCACGACCAGCCGAAAGACTCGACCAGCTTCCGCGAGCGCAGCAGCTCCCAGCCCAGGCGCAGGGACTCGGCCCGGCTTTCGGCCGTCACGCGGCCGATGTACTTGGTAACGGTCTTTCCGTGGGCCTTGAATTGCAGATAGCCGTAACACTGATTTGGTGTCCTGGCGTAGCGCCTGGCGGCCACCGAGGCCATGACAATCGTTCCGTCAGCTAGGCGCAGCTCGCGGCGCTCAGGTCCGCCGGCGGCATCGTCCTGTTCGCGCTGGCCGTCCGTCATAGCTCACACGGCCAGGTCAAGCGGCAGGTCTGAAATATCCTTCAGGCGCTTGCCATCGACCATCACCGCCAGGAGATCGGCCGCGTCACCCATGCCGAGGGCCTTCACGGTTTCTTGCAGCTCGTACAGGGCGAAGTGATACACGCAGTCAATGTCCCCGGTGCCCAGGGCAATAGAGGCCAGGCGGCTCGGTGTCGGCTCCGCCGTGACGACCACGATATGAGGCAGGCGGCCTTTGCGGTTTCGTACCAGGTTCAACGCTTCCGACCTGGCGTTTTGCGCCCGGTCGCTGCGGATCGTCCACTTGCAGGAAATGCTTGCATGCAGGAGCGGCAGGCCGCCGTTTTTCTTCCGCAGGCTGGCAAGCGTGGTCACGCTGTCATCGACCAGGCACGCAGGCGCATTGATGGTGCTGTCGTCCTCAGTGTCGCGCACGACCACGATATCCGGCGTGATGGTGTAGTCGCTTCCCAGGGCTGCGGCCAGTTCGGCATCGGCCTTGGCGGCCCGGTCAAGGGCGACCAGGTGCGCGTATTGCTCATATCGGGCGATTTCCAAGCGGTTGCGGCCGGAGACTTGATGCACGTCCCAGGTGCCGGGGCGGAGGTGCCCCAGCTTGAGGAAGGTTTCCTGCACGAAGGCTGCGCAAATGCCCTCGAACTGGTTACCCGAGGTCTGGCCCGCGATCCGCTCCCCGATGGTTTCGGCTTTGAGCAGATCGGCAATGCCCTTGGCAATCGCCTTGCTCGTCGTGTTGCTGCTGTCCGCGTTGCTGACCACCCCGGCGCTGTTGATGGTCAAGGTTGATTGCAGCAGCGAGGCATGGAACGCCTTGCGGGCTTCGGCGAAGTCGGCGGCCGTCGTCATCACGCCACCTTGAAAATGCGCTTCACGGCCAGCGCCGCGAAGATTTGCCGGGCCACAGCCGCAGCGACCGGCGGCGGGAAGGCGTTACCAATCTGGCGATAGGCGGCCGTCTTGCGGCCGGAGAACTGCCAGTCATCCGGGAAGCCCTGAATCCGTGCTGTCATGCGCGGCGTCAGTCGCGGCATGCCCACGAAGTCACGCGGCGGGGCCTCGTCCCACAGCCCCATTCCATCGACGCCGAGGGCGGCCCAGGCGCGTTTTGCGCGAGTCGGGCCGAGGTCTGGCCCGCCGTGCTTCTTGGAGCCGCCTACCAAGGTCGGGGCAATGGTGCTGGCCTGTTCGCGCCAGCGGTCAGCGCCGCGCCAGCCATTGGCCTTCATGAGATCGTGCAGCAGCTCGCCCACGGTCGGCGGTTCAGTCTTGAGCGGTTCCGGCCAGGAGAACCCGGCGGCCAGGTCTTTGCGGATGCCCACGAACACCACACGCGGGCGGAGCTGGGAAACGCCATAGTCCGAGGCATTGAGCAGCCGCCAGCCAGGCACATAGCCCAGCTTCTTGAGCTGCTTTTCTACCTTGTTCCGGTAGTCGTCAAAGACCGCATCGAGCAGGCCGCGCACGTTTTCGAGCATCACCGCTTGCGGGCGGCACTCGTCGACCAGGCGGATAGCTTCGGGGAACAGATCGCGCTCATCTTTCGCGCCGAGCTGCTTACCGGCCTTAGAGAACGGCGGGCAAGGCACGCCGCCGGCCACCAGGTCGATGCCCTTGTAAGGGGTGCCGCTGAACAGGCGCAAGTCGCCCTCGATGACGTTCCAGGCCGGGCGGTTGAGCCGCAGCGTTGCGCACGCGGCCGGTTCCAGCTCGACCAGGGCGGAGTGGTCGAAGCCTGCCATTTCCAAGCCGAGGCCCTGCCCTCCTGCCCCCGCGCACATTTCCAGTGAAGTGAATTGGCTCATTTTGATTTTCTCTTGGTTGAACGACGTGGCTTTCTGGCTGCTGGCGAGGCGAACAAATCCGCCTGCAAGCCGCCCTGATGGCGGTCGGCAAATGCCTGCATGAACTCGCGCAGCACTTCCGATGCATTCCGGTTTTCAGCCAGACAGGCCCCTTGGAACGCCTCCCGGAGTTCCTTTTCAACACGGATACGAAGGCCAACGTCTTTGCTCGACATAACGGCAGATTATTGCATGGATACACATTTGTGTATCCAAAAAGTTAGCCGGCCGTGTCGCGTAAATCCTAAGTCACGCGACAGCCGCCGCTGTCATTTTCAGAAGACGACTGCACCAGTTGATTGAGTGTAGCGGCTGTTGTGCAGCCAGCTCCTGACAGTCCAATATCAGAAGTGATCTGCACCAATCTCGACTATGCTCAATACTCGTGTGCACCAAAGCGAGGTGAGCATGACGACCGACACCCCACGGATTCCCGAGCAAGGCGTGGCCACTCTGCCTGATAAGGCTTGGGAGCGTGCGCGCCGTCGTGCGGAGATCATCGGCCCGTTGGCGCAGTCGGAGACGGTCGGGCACGAAGCGGCCGATATGGCTGCTCAGGCGTTGGGCTTGTCTCGGCGGCAGGTGTACGTTCTGATCCGGCGAGCCCGGCAAGGCAGCGGCCTCGTGACGGACCTGGTCCCCGGCCAATCCGGCGGTGGCAAAGGCAAGGGGCGCTTGCCGGAGCCGGTCGAGCGCATCATCCGCGAGTTGCTGCAAAAGCGGTTCCTGACCAAGCAGAAACGGACTCTGGCAGCGTTCCACCGCGAGGTCGCGCAGACTTGCAAAACGCAAAAGCTGCGGGTGCCGGCGCGCAACACCGTGGCATTGAGGATCGCCGGCCTCGATCCGCGCAAGGTCACTCGCCGGCGGGAAGGCCAGGATGCGTCCCGCGGCCTGCAAGGTGCTGGCGGCGAACCTCCTGCCGTGACAGCACCGCTGGAGCAAGTACAGATTGACCACACGGTCATCGACGTGATCGTGGTCGATGAGCGCGACCGGCAACCGATTGGCCGCCCGTATCTGACCATCGCCATCGACGTGTTCACCCGCTGCGTGCTCGGCATGGTCGTCACGCTGGAAGCACCATCTGCCGTCTCGGTCGGCCTGTGCCTGGCGCATGTCGCCTGCGACAAGCGCCCCTGGCTGGAAGGGCTGAACGTGAAAATGGAGTGGCCGATGAGCGGCAAGCCCAGGCTGCTCTACCTGGACAACGCGGCCGAGTTCAAGAGCGAAGCGCTACGCCGAGGCTGCGAGCAGCATGGCATCCGGCTTGACTATCGCCCGCTCGGGCAGCCGCACTACGGCGGCATCGTGGAACGGATCATCGGCACGGCGATGCAGATGATCCACGACGAACTGCCGGGAACGACCTTCTCCAACCCTGACCAGCGAGGCGACTACGATTCCGAAAACAAGGCCGCCCTGACGCTGCGCGAGCTGGAGCGCTGGCTCACATTGGCGGTCGGCACCTACCACGGCTCCGTGCACAACGGTCTGCTTCAGCCGCCGGAAGCGCGCTGGGCCGAGGCGGTGGCCCGCATCGGTGTGCCGGCCGTCGTCACCCGCGCCACTGCCTTTCTGGTCGATTTCCTGCCCATCCTCCGCCGCACGCTGACCCGCACCGGCTTCGTCATCGACCACATTCACTACTACGCCGACGCGCTCAAGCCGTGGATCGCACGGCGTGAGCGCTGGCCGTCCTTTCTGATCCGGCGCGACCCGCGCGACATAAGCCGCATCTGGGTGCTGGAACCGGAGGGGCAGCATTACCTGGAAGTCCCCTACCGTACTTTGTCGCACCCGGCTGTCACCCTATGGGAACAAAGGCAGGCGCTAGCGAAATTGCGGCAGCAAGGGCGCGAGCAGGTGGATGAATCGGCGCTGTTCCGCATGATCGGGCAGATGCGCGAGATCGTGACCACCGCACAGAAGGCCACGCGCAAGGCGCGGCGCGATGCGGATCGACGCCAACACCTCAAGGCGTTGGTTCCGCCGGACAAGCTGACTCCGCCAGAAACGGACGTTGCGGCCGCGCAGGCAGACAACTTGCCGCCCGCCAAACCGTTCGACCAGATTGAGGAGTGGTAGCCGTGGACGAATATCCCATCATCGACCTATCCCACCTGCTGCCGGCGGTGCAGGGGCTGGCTCGGCTGCCGGCGGACGAGCGCATCCAGCGCCTTCGCGCCGACCGCTGGATCGGCTATCCCCGCGCGGTCGAGGCGTTGAACCGGCTGGAAACCTTGTATGCGTGGCCGAACAAGCAGCGCATGCCTAACCTGCTGCTGATCGGCCCGACCAACAACGGCAAGTCGATGATCGTCGAGAAATTCCGGCGCACGCATCCGGCCAGCTCCGACGCCGACCAGGAGCACATTCCGGTGCTTGTCGTGCAGATGCCGTCCGAGCCTTCGGTGATCCGCTTCTACGTCGCACTGCTCGCCGCGATGGGCGCTCCCTTGCGCCCGCGCCCACGACTGCCGGAAATGGAGCAATTGGCGCTGGCCTTGCTGCGCAAGGTCGGCGTGCGCATGTTGGTGATCGATGAACTGCACAACGTCCTGGCCGGCAACAGCGTCAACCGTCGGGAATTCCTTAACCTGCTGCGCTTCCTCGGCAACGAGCTGCGCATCCCGCTGGTCGGTGTCGGCACGCGCGACGCCTATCTGGCGATCCGGTCGGACGACCAGTTGGAGAACCGCTTCGAGCCCATGATGCTGCCGCTGTGGGAGGCCAACGACGATTGCTGCTCGCTGCTGGCCAGTTTTGCCGCGTCGCTCCCGCTGCGGCGGCCTTCCCCAATTGCCACGCCGGATATGGCCCGTTACCTGCTCACGCGCAGCGAAGGCACCATTGGTGAATTGGCGCACCTGTTGATGGCGGCGGCGGTCGCCGCCCTGGAAAGCGGTGAAGAAGCGATCAATCACCGCACGCTCAGCATGGCCGATTACACCGGCCCTGGCGAGCGGCGTCGGCAGTTCGAGCGGGAACTGATGTGAAACCGGCAGCACGCTGGCCGCTGCATCCTGCTCCCAGGGAAGGCGAAGCCTTGTCCTCATGGCTCCAGCGTGTCGCCGCCCGCTACCAGATGGACTTGTATGACCTGCTGGAGCACGACCTTGGTCACGGCCGGGTCGATGACCTGGATACTGCGCCACCTCCGGCGCTGCTGACGGCCCTCTCCCTGCGCAGCGGCATTGAGCTGGAGCGGCTGCGTTGCATGAGTTTCGCTGGCTGGGTGCCGTGGCTGCTGGACAGCCTCGATTCCCGGATTCCAGACGCGCTGGAAACCTATGCGTTCCAGTTCTCGCTATTGCTGCCGAGACGCGGCCGCAAGACGAGATCAATCACGAGCTGGCGCGCCTGGCTGCCAAGCCAGCCGATTCACCGCGCCTGCCCGCTTTGCCTGAACGACTCGGAGGATCAAGCCATACTGCTCGCGTGGAAATTGCCGTTGATGCTGAGCTGCCCGCAACATGGCTGCTGGCTGGAATCCTATAGTGGCGTGCCGGGGCAGTTTCTCGGCTGGGAAAACGCCGATGCGGCCCCACGCACGGCCAGCGACGCGATGGTGGCAATGGACCGACGTACTTGGCAGGCGCTGACGACGGGTTACGTCGAGCTGCCGCGCCGACGCATTCATGCCGGCCTCTGGTTTCGGTTGCTGCGCACCCTGCTCGATGAGCTGAACACGCCACTCTCGCAGTGCGGGCCTTGCGTCTGGAGCATTCGCCATGTCTGGGCGTGCTGCGGCCATCTACTGCGCGCTGGACAAAGCCAGTGGCGTCCCTACGAGATTCTGGCCCCGGCGGTGCAGTTACAAATGCTGGAGGCGGCGGCTACCGCCATCGAGCTGATCGAATCGAGCGTGGTGCGTCCACACGGGGAGTTGGGAGCACTGTTCTTGTCGGAGCCGCACACCGGGTTCACCAATGGCCTGCCCGAGAAGAAACGTAAGCCTGAGCCTGTCGATCACTGGCGGGAGGCGGTCAAGGCGCTCAACGAGGCTATCGCCGAGGCCCGACATAATTGCGAAACGGCCCGCTCACTGTTCACGCTGGCGTCTTATGGGCGGCGCGACCCCGAGTCCCTGGATCGCTTGCGCGACACGTTTGCCCAGGAGGGCATTCCCCCGGAATTTCTGTCACATTATGTTCCTCGCGAACCCTTTGCATTCCTTAGTATGAATGACGGGTTAAGTGACAAAATTTGACGATCAGAACTTTCCAACCCACACTGTCACATAATCGAACGTATACGTGACGGGTGAAAAGGTGCTGATCGGCTACATGCGGGTATCGAAGGCGGACGGATCCCAGTCCACCAATTTGCAACGCGATGCGCTCATCGCCGCTGGTGTGAGCCTTGCGCACCTTTACGAGGATCTGGCCTCGGGCAGGCGCGATGATCGCCCAGGGTTGGCTGCTTGCCTGAAGGCGCTTCGTGAAGGGGACACGCTGATCGTGTGGAAGCTCGATCGGCTTGGCCGTGATCTGCGCCACCTGATCAACACCGTGCACGACCTAACTGCGCGTAGCGTGGGCCTGAAGGTCCTGACCGGTCACGGTGCGGCGGTCGACACGACGACTGCCGCCGGCAAGCTTGTGTTCGGTATTTTTGCCGCGCTGGCCGAGTTCGAGCGTGAGTTGATTTCCGAGCGAACAGTCGCTGGACTTATCTCGGCGCGCGCTCGCGGCAGGAAAGGGGGGCGCCCCTTCAAGATGACCGCCGCCAAGCTACGCCTGGCGATGGCCAGCATGGGGCAACCGGAAACCAAGGTGGGCGATCTCTGCGAAGAACTCGGGATTACCCGGCAGACGCTCTACCGGCACGTGTCGCCCAAGGGCGAACTGCGGCCAGACGGCGTAAAGCTGCTCTCCCTCGGTTCAGCCGCATAAATGGAGGCGACCTGGAACGGGGCGCTGTTCAGTGCGGCAACGATCCGATTACCGGTGTCGACCCAGAGCAGCCGTAGAGCTTTTGGGAAAGCTGTCGTTCAACGCCGGCGCTGTGCCGCGAGCAACGGCGCTTCGCCGTTGCGAGTCGGAACCAGCGGCTTGTTAGCCATGCACATTGCCTGCCTGAGCTCCAGCGGCCGCGCTTGCAGCGATGCGAGGAAGATACTCCCGGAGATGCTCGCGAGAGAACATGTTGCCCTCGAATCCTGCATGGACGTTGTTTCCGAACACTTCCCTGCCGTTGAAACGAACCTCAAGCTGCATGTCCGAATATAGGACCTCGCAACTGCCGGTTGTACCCGCAAGCCTGAGCCGGAACCCGCCGCGGTAATGCGATTCCTCGAACGTTTCGCATGACGCTACGGCAAGCTCGCCGCGAAACGCTGGGCCAAACGCTCGTTCCGCATCCTTCGTCAGATCTGCGATCGCCACAATACTCATGGACTAACGACAACGATGAGCCGAGCGGCGGGATGAGGTAAACGAAGGGCGCATACGTTTCGCCGCGTCGGCCCCATTGTTTTGTTATACGGCACTGACACCCACCTTACGAAGGGCTCTCACGGCCGGATCGCTCAGGTACATCCAAGGAAGCTGGCTTAGCGCCTCTAAACGCGACACATGCGGACGGAGCAGTTCAGCGGAAAATTCTTCAAGCTCGTTCGCTGCGGCCCATGGGGTATCACCAGCGTCCTCTCCTTCCTCCGCAATGGTAATCAGCGCTTCGAGCAGGGCAGGCTCCCCTCTGTGCTTGGCAAAGTAGCCCTCCACGATCTCGGCTGTGGATTTGGATGTTGTCCAGATCAGAAGTTCTCTTAGGGACTCAGGATCGCGCCATCCCTTAGCGATTGCAGCGCGGGCTGCGGCTAGGCTCTGCTCTTCGTAGTTTTTGTCGCTCATCGCATCTTCGCTTGTGCCGTACGTCTGCGCTCAGGCGCGTGCGTCTTCGCACGTCGCCTGCAGCGCGTTGTTCGGCAGCCACTCATTCGGTGCTACCTACGAATACGGTGGAACTGCAGATTTCCGGGCTCGAAGCTGCTTCGGCGATCGCCTCGGCAAACTCCTCAACCGTAGGCAGCGAGCCGGCTTGGCTCCTGCGAGACTCGATCGTACCTTTGTCAATTCTCTCCAAGAGCTTCGGAGTGATCGTGCCTTCGATCATGTCACCACTGACGACAACAAAGCCAATTCCGCGATCAGAAAACTCTGTGGTTCGTGCTCGCAGCGCCCGCTCGCCCGCAAACTTGCTGGCCGCAACAGGCTCATACGGCCCGCTGATCGGTCTTTCACCGTGAAAGTGCGCCATGTGACTCGTAACAAAAACGATGCGACCGCCTTTTGGCATCAGAGGCAAAGCCGCATCTACGAGTTGAATCTGGGCGGTCAAATTGAGCTGCATGGCGTAGTTGTCCGGCTTGCCCTTCTCAAGCCCCCCACTGGCGTTCAATACCAGCACATCCAAGCGCCCATATTCTCTTCCCAAGACTTGTACCATCGCAGCGATATCGCCCGCGTTGGTCATGTCGGCTTGAACAAGTAGCGCTCTACGACCCAAGGCGCGGACATCCGCAGCAACGTCTTCTGCCCGTGAACCCTTG
>Ga0209310_1002929_pt1 | contig 10529 bp, 8 predicted proteins | sample AD_UKC030_MetaG_FD_184415 | JGI IMG/M metagenome (GOLD analysis project Ga0209310, IMG submission 184415) | Active sludge microbial communities of municipal wastewater-treating anaerobic digesters from USA - AD_UKC030_MetaG (SPAdes) (version 2) | ecosystem: Engineered > Bioreactor > Anaerobic >... | reverse complement strand
TCGAAAAATGCCACTGGTGCCTGCAACGCACCCGCCAGGGCCGCTACCCGGCCTGCGTCGAGGTCTGCCCGGTCGGCGCCCGCAAGTTCGGCAACCTGCTCGACCCGGAAAGCGAAGTGAGCAAGGTGCTGGAGCGCAAGAACGTTTTCCGCCTCAAGGCCGAGCTCAATACCTTCCCGAAATTTTTCTATTTCTACGATTGAGGAGCGAGCCGTGCAACAACTGATCCGATTCGCGACCGACTACGTCGGCTACATCCTCAAGGGCGGCGTCAGGTTCTATGCCTGGATGGGCACCCTCGCCCTGTTCATCGTCGGCATGCTCTATGTGTTCTACCTGCAGAATACCGAGGGCCTGATCGTTACCGGCATGACCAGCCAGATCCACGAAGGCCTTTACTTCTCCAATCTGGTCTTCCTGGTCGGCGTCGCCGCCGGGGCAGTGACCATTGTCTTCCCGGCTTACGTCTATCACCACGAAGGCATGCACAAGGTCAGCGTGCTCGGTGAAATGCTGGCGATCACCGCCGTCATCATGGTCATGATGTTCGTCTTCGCCCACATGGGCCGGCCCGACCGGCTGTGGCACATGATCCCGCCCTGGGGCATCTACAGCCTGTCGTCGATGCTCGGTTGGGACGTGCTGGTGCTCACCGGCTACCTGATCCTCAATTTCGTCTGCGGCTTCTACTACCTGTGGTGCAAATACACCGGCAATCCGATCAACAAGAAGTGGTTCATCCCGCTGGTGTTCATCGCCATCGTCTGGGCGCTCTCCATCCACACCGTCACGGCCTTCCTGATCGCGACGATGCCGGCGCGCCCGATGTGGGCCCACACCGTGATGCCGATCCGCTTCATCGCCACCGCCTTCGCTGCCGGCCCGTCGCTGATCATCATCATCTTCCTGATCATCCGCAAGACCACCCGCTTCTGGATCGACGACAGCGCGATCAAGCTGCTGACCACCATCGTCACCTGGTGTCTCGGCATCGCCCTCTTCCTGACCCTGTCGGAGATCGTGATCGAGCTGTATGCCCGCACCGAGCACGCCAACGGCCTCTACTACCTGATGTTCGGCCTGCATGGCCTGACCGGGCTGGTGCCCTGGTTCTGGAGCGCGGTGGTGCTGATGATCGGTGCTTTCATCCTGTTCCTGACCCCGTCGGTGCGCAACAACATGACGCTATTGCCGATTGCCTGCGCCATGGCCTTTGCCGGCATCTGGATCGAAAAAGGCATGGGCCTGATCGTTCCCGGCTTCATCCCGACGCCGATTGGCGAAGTCACCGAGTATTACCCGACCTTTGTCGAATGGCTGATGACGCTAGGCATCTGGGCCTTTGGTTTCTTCGTCCTGACCATCCTGCTCAAGGGAGCCATCGGCATCCTGCTGGGCGACATCAAGTTCGGCGCTCAGGCCGCGACTGCGAAGTGAGGCAAAGATCATGAAAAAAATAGCGATCTACACGGTAGCCCTCGCGCTCGTCGGCGGTGCGCTTTACGCCGCCGTCGCCATGGAAAAACCGCAAGAAGAAGCTGCGGCGCAAGCTGCGGCAGAGACGAAAGAACCGGTCGTCTGCTTTGAAAGCCGCAAGGGCGCCTCCGAAATCACGCAGCACGACATCAAGGCCGGCCTGCCCAACGTCAAGTGCTCGCCGACGACCAATGCGGCGCTCTGGTACGGCGACCCGTTCGAGGGCACGGTGCCGATGGGCAAGATGCCGGGGCTGGAAAACCTGCCGGAAGGCCACGCCGTGGTCAAGCCGCGCTCGGACAAACTGGCCATCCTGCCGATGTGCGGCACCGCCTGCCATAACGGTGTCGGCCCGAGCGCCAACCCACCGACCTTGCCGAAGGACAAGCGACCGACTGCAATCCCGACCATGGAAAGCCTGGTGCCCGACCTCAAGGATCTGCAACACGGGCGCGGACGCATCTGGTGCCTCGACTGCCACCATACGAGCAAGCGCGACAAGCTGGTCGACCACTTTGGCGACCCGATCAGTTTCGACCAGCCGCAACTGCTGTGCGGCAAATGCCACGGCGACAAGCTGCGCGACTGGCGCGACGGCATTCACGGCAAGCGGATTGGCGAATTTGCCAGCGACGGCAAGAAGCGCTGGTTCACCTGCACCGAGTGCCACAACCCGCACAACGTGCAGGATGGCGAGCGCAATCGCGGCTTCATCCAGCTCCAGCCGGAGCCGCCGCCGCAACTGCCGCGCGGCATGGCGGACGCCAGGCACGAGCTGGCTCATCCCGTCGCGCATTGATGGCGGACTGATGGCGGACTCAGCAGAAAAGCCCTCGCCAGCCCGCGGCGACCCGACATGGGTCGCCCCGGCGCTGACGCGCGATGAGAAAACGCGTGTCGTCGGCAAGACCCCTGTTTTCTTCGGCCCGCCACTGGCGATCCTGACCGAAGGGAAGAAGAACACCATGGAGATCAGCGGCCGGATCAACCTCGCCGCCGAACGCTACCTGGAAATTCTCAAGTACCACGGACTGCCACTCAGCGAAGCGGAACGGCAGTGCCTGAGCCATATCTGCAACACCGGCTTCATGTCATCGCTGGAAATCCGTGAGTTGTCGATGGAAGTCCGCCTGACCGCCTTCACCTGCGACGACCTCGACAAAGAGGCGCTGGCCCGCAAGCTCGACGCGGCCAGCTTCGCCGATCTGGTGGTCGTCGTCGAATCTTTGGGATTTTGAGCATGGCAAAACGAACGCAATGGATTCCGCATTTCAGCACCGGCAACGCGCTGCTGGATGAACAGCACCAGCACCTGCTGGCCCAATGCAACGCCTTGGCCGACTGTCTCGGCGAAGAAGTTGGCAAAGCAAACGAGCAGTTTCCCGGCATCCTGGCAGGCCTGATGACCAGCGTGCGCGAGCACTTTTCGAGCGAAAGAGCGCTGCTTGCCGGCAATGGCTACCCCATGCTCGATGAGCACGAACACGAGAGCGAGGAATTCGAGTTTCTGGCCGCCGAAATCATCTCGACCGAAAATTTCGATCCGGACGAACTGCAAACCTTTCTGGCCCTGTGGTGCACCGGACACATCGTCGGCACCGCGACGCAGCAACGGCCCTATCTCGACCAGCCAGCGGAATTGACTGCGGATTCGGCTAGCTGACTCCCCTATCGATACGTCCATCACCGGTTGCGGTCGACGCCGAAAAAGGGGCAAAAATGAAACGGCGGGGCACTTGGCCCCGCCGTTTCATTTCTCACTGACCCTTCCGGGTTAGCTTGTCGCTCCCCTTCCGAGGAAAAACCTTACATGCTCCGGCGATACTGGCCGCCGACTTCGTACAGCGCGCTGCTGATCTGGCCCAGCGAGCAGCATTTGACGGCATCGACCAGCACCGCGAAGACATTGCCGTCCTCGATCACCGTCTGTTTCAGCTTGGCCAGCATGGCCGGCGACTGACCGGCATTGCGCGCCTGGAAGTCACGCAGGCGCTTGATCTGCGACTGCTTTTCCTCGTCGCTAGAACGCGCCAGCTCAATTTCCTGTTGCGCCATACCCTTCGGATTCAGGAAGGTGTTCACGCCGATGATCGGGTACGAACCGTCGTGCTTCTTGTGCTCGTAGTACATCGACTCTTCCTGTATCTTGCCGCGCTGGTAGCCGGTTTCCATCGCGCCGAGCACGCCGCCGCGCGAGGCAATGGCTTCGAATTCCTTGAGCACGGCTTCTTCGACGAGGTCGGTCAGTTCGTCGATGACGAAAGCGCCCTGATTCGGGTTTTCGTTCTTGGCGACGCCCCACTCGCGGTTGATGATCAGCTGGATGGCCATGGCACGGCGTACCGATTCCTCGGTCGGCGTGGTGATCGCTTCGTCGTAGGCGTTGGTGTGCAGCGAATTGCAGTTGTCGTAAATGGCGATCAGCGCCTGCAGCGTGGTGCGGATGTCGTTGAAGTCCATTTCCTGCGCGTGCAGCGAGCGGCCCGAGGTCTGGATGTGGTACTTCAGTTTCTGGCTGCGCTCGTTGGCGCCGTACTTGTTCTTCATGGCCAGCGCCCAGATACGGCGGGCAACGCGGCCGATCACCGAGTATTCCGGGTCCATGCCGTTGGAAAAGAAGAAGCTCAGGTTGGGCGCGAAATCGTCAATGTGCATGCCGCGCGCCAGGTACGACTCCACGTAGGTGAAGCCATTGGACAGCGTGAAGGCGAGCTGGGAAATCGGATTCGCGCCGGCTTCGGCGATGTGGTAGCCGGAGATCGACACCGAGTAGAAGTTCTGCACCTGATTATGGACGAAGAATTCCTGAATGTCGCCCATCATCTTGAGCGCGAATTCGGTCGAGAAGATGCAGGTGTTCTGACCCTGGTCTTCCTTAAGGATGTCGGCTTGCACGGTGCCGCGCACGCTCTTCAGCACCCACTCGCGGATCTTCTCGGCTTCGTCTTCGGTCGGCTGACGGCCGTTGTCCTTCTCGAACTTGGCCATCTGCTGATCGATGGCCGTATTGAAGAAGCAGGCCAGGATGATCGGCGCCGGGCCGTTGATGGTCATCGAGACAGAGGTACTCGGGGCCAGCAGGTCGAAGCCGTCGTAAAGGACTTTCAAGTCGTCGAGCGTGGCAATCGAGACGCCAGAATTGCCAATCTTGCCGTAGATGTCCGGACGCTCGTCCGGGTCGCAGCCATACAGGGTCACCGAGTCAAACGCCGTCGACAAACGATGCGCCGGCATGCCTTCGGAAACGCGCTTGAAGCGGCGGTTGGTGCGGAAGGCATCGCCTTCGCCAGCGAACATCCGTGTCGGATCTTCACCTTCGCGCTTGAAGGCGAAAACGCCGGCAGTGAAGGGGAAAGAGCCCGGTACGTTCTCGCGCATCAGGAAGCGCAGGGTTTCGCCGTCATCGCCAAACTTCGGCAGGATGACCTTCTTGATTTTGGTACCGGACAGGGACTGCGAAACCAGCTTGGTGCGGATTTCCTTGTCGCGGATTTTGACAACGTACTCATCGCCCGAGTAGGCCTCGACCGTCTGCGGCCACATGTCGAGCAATTTCTTGGCCTTCGGGTCCTGTTGGGCGTCTTTCCAGGCAACCAATTCATCAAAATCTGCCGTCGGCTTGTCGCAGCCCTTGAAAATCTGGGCCGAAATCCGCAAGGATTGGCGCTCGCGGGCGATCTTTACCTGTTCCTCGGTATGGCTGTGATAACCACGCACGGTATCGGCAATCTCGGCCAGATAACGAACGCGCTGGGCCGGCACGATGGCGCGCTGGGCGGAGGACTGTTTGACGGCAACAACCGGCAGCTTGCCCGGCTGGAGTTGCAGGCCCTTGTCGGCGAGGGCCGGAACCAGCGCCTGGTACAGCGCCGTGACACCATCGTCGTTGAAGCGGGCGGCCTGGGTGCCAAACACCGGCATATCGTCGGTCGGCGTCGAGAAAGCTTCACGGTTGCGCTGGTACTGCTTGCGCACGTCACGCAGTGCATCCTCGGCCCCCTTGCGGTCAAACTTGTTGATCGCCACGAAATCGGCGAAGTCGAGCATGTCGATCTTCTCCAGCTGCGAGGCGGCACCGAACTCCGGCGTCATCACGTACAGCGACAGATCGACAAAAGGAACGATGGCTGCGTTGCCCTGACCGATGCCGGAGGTTTCGACAACGACCAGATCGAAGCCGGCCAACTTGCAGGCGGCAATCACTTCCGGCAGCGCGACCGAGATTTCAGAACCGGTGTCGCGGGTAGCCAGCGAGCGCATGAAGATGTTCGGATGCTCGATGGCATTCATCCGGATGCGGTCACCGAGCAAGGCACCGCCGGTCCGCTTGCGCGAGGGGTCGATGGAAATCAGACCGATCTTGATGGTATCTGCCTGGTCAAGACGGAAGCGGCGAACCAGTTCGTCGGTCAGCGACGATTTGCCGGCGCCACCGGTGCCGGTGATGCCGAGCACCGGCACGGTCGTTTCGGCGGCCGCCTTGAGCAGCGGCTCCTTGAGCGCCGGTGCCTCACCGTTTTCCAGCAGCGTGATGATGCGAGCCAGCAGTCGCTTGTCGCCCGCCTTGAGGCCGGCCAGCACCTGCTCGACCGTCGGCACGCCCTCGTCGGCCACATCGAAGTCGGATTTCTGCACGACTTCGTTGATCATGCCCTGCAAGCCCATATGCACGCCATCCTCCGGCGCATAAATCCGGGTCACGCCGTACTCGTGCAATTCCTTGATCTCGGACGGGACGATCACACCGCCACCACCGCCGAAAACTTTAATGTTGGCGCCGCCATTGGCCTTGAGCAGGTCGATCATGTACTTGAAGAATTCGACATGGCCGCCTTGATAAGACGTAATGCAGATGCCCTGCACATCTTCCTGCAACGCGGCATTGACGATCTCCTGCACCGAGCGGTTATGGCCGAGGTGGATAACCTCGGAACCGGTCGACTGGAGGATGCGGCGCATGATGTTGATCGAGGCGTCATGCCCGTCGAACAGCGAGGCCGCCGTGACGAAACGCACCTTGTTCTTCGGCTTGTACGGGGAGAGTTTCTTGGCAACGGAAAGATCGGTCATGGCGCCAGCCTCATCGGAAGAATGGAAAGGCGTTCATGGTAAGCCCCTTCACGCCCGCCGCCATTGTCGCGAATGACGATAATCATGCAAATTCCGCCAAGATGATAAGCTGTTGCGGTCGACCACCTGAAAAGAGCAAAAATGCTGCAAAGCACCATCGCAAACCCGACAACCGGAACGCAAACCACTGTTGCAATGGGCTTTGTTACCGGCATGCTGGCCGGACTTGGGCGCCGCGGGATCAATCCAGAATCGCTACTGGCAGCCGTCGCCCTCGATATTGCAGACACCGCCAGGCGGATTCCGATCGACCGCTACGCCGCACTCTACAACCTGCTCAACCGCGAACTCGATGATGAAGGCTTCGGCCTGTTTTCCCGGCCGATGCGCGTCGGCAGTTTCGAGTTTCTCTGCCGCGGCTGCCTCAGCGCCCCAACGCTGGCCGAAGCGCTGTCCCGCGCCAGCCGCTTCCTGCGCCTCGTGCTGCCAGATCTTGCCGTCAGCGTGCGGCGTTCGCACGGACGCGCCGAACTGGTCATCAGCGAAACCCGAAAACTGGCCGAAAACCCCGACGACCCCGGCCGCATCTTTGCCTTCGAATGGCTACTTCGTTTGCTGCACGGCCTCGCCTGCTGGCTGGCCGGACGTGGCCTGGCGCTCGACAGCGTGATTTTTCCCTACCGCCGCCCCGCCCACGCTGGCGATTACACGCTTATCTTCACCGAGGATTCGCGCTTCGCGCCGACGGTCCCCGGCGGCAACGGCACGCTGGTCGCCAGCCTCAACGCCAATCTGCTGGAACTGCCCATCCGCCGCGACGAAGCGGCCCTCGCCAGCTTTCTCGACGGCGCCCCCGGCAAGATCACCACCCTTTACCGGCGCGACCGCGAAATGGTCATCCGCGTCCGCGATCTGCTGCGCGCCGCCCTACCCGACACCCTGGGCCTCGACGACATCGCCGGCCGCCTGCATCTTTCTCCGCGTACCGTCCACCGCCGGCTGGAAAACGAGGGCTCCAGCTTCCGCGCCATCAAGGATGCCCTGCGCCGCGACATGGCCCTCGCCCGGCTGACCAAGACGCGCGACCCGATCGCCCAGGTTGCCGCCGACCTCGGCTATACCGACACATCGGCCTTCTACCGTGCCTTTGTCGATTGGACCGGCATGGCACCTGCGCATTACCGCCGGCAGTGGCTTAACGAAAAATAGCGGGAAGCAGCCGCTACTCGGCTGCCGACTGAAACCGAAAGGGTTTATTGTTCACCTGTAACCTGAATCTCTTTGGTATTAAAATCGGGAAAACGCAATTCTCAGGATCGTCATGAACAGGGCAGACAACCGCAATGGCTGCGAGGACAGAAGGTTAGAAGACATCGGGCCGCCGAAAGGCTGGCAGGATCGTCGCAAACGCGTCGAGCGGCGGATTCCGGAAACGGTGGAAATCGAGGTATCGGAAGCGGAGTGGGCTGCCTATTTTGAACGCCATTCCGATCAAGAAAACTCGCCCGATCCTGCGAACTCCGAAAGTGACGCGAGCAAACAAGCCTGACCGATCGCTTCCGCTCACTATCAAAACAAAAAGGCCGGAACTTCCGGCCTTTTTATATTTTCTGGGCTTGAATCACTCGTCGTCTTCACGCAACTGGAAGCGGCCGGCCATCTGTTGTTGCACGTTGGGCGGCACCGCTGCATAGCGCGCGAATTCGATGGTGTAGCTACCCTGGCCACCGGTCAGCGACTTTAGGCGTGACTGATATTCGTTGAGTTCGGCCAGCGGCACTTCGCCACTGATCGCCGCCATGCCATGGCCACGGCCATCGGTTCCGGTGATGTGGCCGCGCCGGCTGGCGAGATCGCCGGTCAGATCGCCGATGGCACTTTCCGGAACGACGATCTCGATATTGACGATCGGCTCCAGCACGATCGGCCTGGCGGCGCGAATCGCCTCGATCACCGCCTTGCGCCCGGCGGTGACGAACGCCACCTCCTTGCCATCCACCGCATGGGTCTTGCCATCGAAAACCGTGACCTTCAGATCGTCGACCGCATACCCTGCAACGACTCCACCTTCCAGCGCCTGACGCACGCCTTTCTCGACAGCCGGCATGAAGACTCCGGGAATCACGCCCCCCTTCACGGCATCGATGAACTCGAAACCCTCCCCGCGCCCTTTGGGCTCGATGCGCAGATGCACTTCGCCAAACTGACCCGCGCCACCGCTCTGTTTCTTGTGGCGGTGCACGCCCTCGGCCGGAGCGGTAATGGTTTCCCGGTAAGGGATGCGCGGCGGCTTGGTATCGACTTCCAGCTTGTACTGGGCAGCCATTTTTTCCAGCTTGGCCTTCAGATGAATCTCGCCCAGCCCGCGAATTACCGTTTCGTTGCTGGTAGGGTGGCGCTCGACGACGAAGGTCGGGTCCTCCATCGCCAGTTTGCCGAGTATGTCGAACAGACGCTGCTCGTCGCCCTTCTTCCTGGTTTCGACAGCCAACCCGGCCATCGGCTTCGGAAATTCGAGCGGCACGAGATGGATATGGTCTTCGTCGTGCGAATCATGCAGCACGCTGTCGAATTCTATTTCTTCCACCTTGGCGACAGCACCGATATCGCCCGGCAACAACGCCTCGACTTCGGCGGTATCCTTGCCCTGCAAGCGGTAAAGATGCGCGACCTTGAACGGACGCTTGCCATCGCCAACGAACAATTGCATGTCTTTCCTGACCGTGCCTTGATGCACGCGGAAAATCCCGATCTTGCCCATGTAGGGATCGGCAACCACCTTGAAGACATGCGCCAGTACATGCTTGCCAGCGTCCGGTTCGGCATGGAAAGGCTCGGTTCTATCGCCCGGTTCGCCCTTGTAGAAAGGCGGCGGATTGCCCTCCGCCGGATTCGGCGCCAACGACGCCAGAACATGTAGCAGTTCCTTGATCCCGGCACCGGTCTTGGCTGAAGTAAACAGAATCGGAATCAGGTGCCCCTCGCGCAGAGCCTTTTCGAAAGGCGCATGCAGGTCGGCCGCGCTCGGGTCGGCACCATCTTCGAGATACTGGGCCAGCAGATTCTCGTCTTCCTCGACGATCTGGTCGATCAAGGCACGGTGGGCGGCGGCGATGGATTCGAAATCGGCGTCGCCAGCCGCGTGCTCGAGAACCTCGACGACATCCGCCGCGCCATGCGCCGGCAGATCCAGCAGCATGCACTGCTTGCCGAAACGTTCCCGAATGTCGGCGACCAGGCCGGGCAAGTCGAGATTGTCGGCATCGATCTTGTTGATGACGATCATCCGACACAATTGACGTTCCGCCGCCTGGCGCATCAGGCGCTCGGTCATCAACTCGATACCCGTCTGGGCATTAATGACGATCAAGGCGGTGTCGACCGCAGCCAGCGCAGCAATCGCCGGGCCGGCGAAATCAGGGTAGCCCGGAGTATCGAGCAGATGGACATGCGCGTCTTCGTAAGCGAAATTGGTGACCGCGGAAGTCAGGGAATGCCCTGCCTCCTTTTCCTGTGGATCGAAGTCACAGACGGTGCTGCCTTTTTCGACGCTGCCCTTGGCGGCGAGCGCCCCGGCCGCATGCAACAAGGCCTCCGCCAACGTGGTCTTGCCCGCCGCGCCATGCCCGACGAGCGCGACGGAGCGGATGGCCTCGGTGATGTACTTTGACATCTATCTCTCCCTGTTCTGATTGGAAACCGGCAAAGCCTTATTTTACGCCCGTAGCCATGCGATCGACGAAATATGGGCCGGCGCCATACAGAAGAGCAAGCGCCGCCGCTACCAGGATCAGGCCCATGATCAGCTGCTTGCCGGGCCGCGAAAACTCCTGCCAGTGCCTGACCGAAAACCAGGCAGGCCCGGCGACAGGCACCAGCAATGCTGGCACCCAATTGCGCCAGCCGAAGGAAAGCGCTGCCGGCAATGTACCGACATAGCCAACCAGCAAGAGCGCCCCGCCGACTGAAACCATCAAGGCAAC
>Ga0209310_1002926_pt1 | contig 10531 bp, 8 predicted proteins | sample AD_UKC030_MetaG_FD_184415 | JGI IMG/M metagenome (GOLD analysis project Ga0209310, IMG submission 184415) | Active sludge microbial communities of municipal wastewater-treating anaerobic digesters from USA - AD_UKC030_MetaG (SPAdes) (version 2) | ecosystem: Engineered > Bioreactor > Anaerobic >... | reverse complement strand
GGATGGGCGAGCGCGAGAGGGAGACCTTGGGGAAGGTCTCCCTCTCGTTCATCGCTCAAACGCCAACAATCTTGGATGCACATATTTCGGCTTGCGATAAAGGCCTGCGTTCAGCTACGATAGGTCCGATGGCACGCGATATCGACGCTTACCAGCTCCTCCGCTCCTTCGCGAGGCGCAATAACCTGAATGAGCTCGAGTATAAGGCCTTCGCCGAGGCGGTCCAGCGCCAGGCCAAGCTCGCGGACCAGTCCATCCCGGTCTTCCGGGACCTTTGCCTCAATCCCGACCTGGTCCTCGTGCCTCGCCTCTTCCTCCTGGCCAAGGACAAAAAGATCTCACTCGCCATGGCGGGCAACGAGATACGCTCCATCACCCTTCCGGAGCGCTACGCCGATGCCTTCCTCCAGGAATACCAGCGCATGGAGGAGAATCCCGACATCCCCTTCCCCGACGAGGATGCCCTCAAGCTGGTCGTCCCGGGCGAGTGGATCCAGTCCCTTAACCTGGACACCGACCTGGCTTCGGCATCGGAGCCGGCGGCTCCGCCGACCGTTCCCCTCTACAGGATCGTCTTCGCGAACGGGGTGCGGCCCCTGGTCGTGCCTTCCTCCTTCGTGCCCGATAAGCTCCTCGAGCACGCCGTCCTCAAGATCCGCCAGTACCTCCGCAAGGGCGGGAACAAGGATTTCATGCAAAACAAGCTCCTCGTGGCCTTCACGGGCAAGGAGGGGCAGCTCAAGGACGCCCTCGGGGCGGTGATGACCAAGCCGACCGAGGCCATAGCCGCCATCAAGGGCGCGGCCACGGAGTTTACCTTCTCCTTCTGGGCCTACCTCGTCAGCGCGGTCAAGAAGGATCTCGACAAGAAGACGGACAAGGCGGTCGAGGACTGGGCCATCGACCAGGCGGCGCTGCTGTGCGAGTTCTACGCCAACTATTACCGCGGCAAGGCCCAGCGCCTCGTCGACCTCGAGGCCGCCCTCAAGTGCCTCGACGCGGGGCTCCGCAAGCCGCCGTACTACTACAGCATCGACGATATCGTCGCCTTCAAGGACGCGAAGGGCCTGCCCCTCCTCGGCGTCGTCGGGCGCGAGGATATCGAGACCCGGCTCCGGGAGCGCTGCGTCAAGGCCGAGGCCGACCGCCTCCCCGAGGTCCTCGTCGTCGCCTCAGGCGGCCGGCGGGCCTTCGTCGCCAAGGACCGCCTCCTCCTCCTGGCCCTGCGCCAGGCCTCCGAGGCCCGGGCCGAGCTGCGCGCGCGCATACTCGAGGCCTGGCGCCTCCTCCTCGAAGACTACCGCGCCAGCGAGGCCATGGAGACGGACGAGGCCTTCCGGCAGGAGCTCCTCTCCCAGGTCGAGGCCCGCTTCCCCATCCTCGCCTCCCTCCTCCACGACCGCCTCCTCCCCCTCGTCCACGAGGAGGCCCGGGAGCGGGGCGAGGCCCCCGCCGAGCTCGACCGCCTCTTCTACAAGGGGGACGTGGCCCCGATCGACGAGCTCCTCGACCTCCAGCGCAAGACCCTCCTCGTGGACGCGCGGATGCTCCTGCCCTTCTGGTACTCGGTGCCCATCCTCCGCGGCCTCGCCCGGCTTTTCCGCCGCTTCTCTCAGGGGGCTTTCCTGCGCCGGGAGCGGCCCCGCAAGGCCGCGGCCCGCGACGAGGCCGAGGCCGCTCCCGCCCCCCAGGTCCCGGCGGCCGCGGCGCGGCGCGCGGAGTTCGCGGCGGCGGCTGCCGCGGTCGCCAAGAGCCTGACGCCCTCGGGCTACAGCCTCGAGGAGTACCTCGTCGACCTCGAGGGGCGCTGGAACACCCAGATCACTCCCCAATCCAAGCGCGACCTCACCGAGGACGTGCAGAGCCTCGTGCGCGACTACCTCCGCGGCATCCTGAGGACCATGCGGGGCTCGACCTTCACCGTCGAGCGGGTCAGGAACCTCGCCGCGACCCTAGCCGACTCGCCCGCCCTCATGCGGATCAAGAACCACCAGGCCCTCGAGCTCTACATCCAGCTGTACATGACCAAGGTCCTCTGCGCCGCCAAGCCCCGGGGCCGATGAAAAGCGCCTGAGCCCCGGCCGGCCCCCGAATGGACGGCTTCTCCCCGATCCTCGCCAGCTCCTCGTCGCGCCCGATGAAACAGAAGCTGCGGTCGCTGTGGCGGTCGCTGCCGAAGCCCCTGTTTCTGCGCGTCACTACAGCAGTGTCCTTCGTACGGTGTCAATAAACGTTTCAAAATATAAAACGATCTTTTGAAATTTGACGTTTTTCTCTTGCCCATACCCCGTCCCATGCTATACTGGGTTTCGGAACGCCGCGCATCTCCCCGCGCTCCACCGGCCGGGGAACCAGGCAGCCAGCCCGCGGCGAGGAGTCTCCGGTGCCCTACACGATTCTCGCCGTCAACCCAGGCTCGACCTCCACGAAGATCGGGGTCTTCCGAGATGGCGCCAAGCTGTTCTCGGAGGGCATCGAGCACTCCGCGGAGGAGCTGTCGCGCTTTTCCTCGGTCGCGGCCCAATTCGAGTTCCGCGAGGCCGCGATCCGCGGCCTCCTCGCCGCCAAGGGCTTCGAGCTCGGCCTCCTCTCCGCGGTGGTCGGCCGCGGCGGCTTGCTCAGGCCCATCCCCGGCGGCGTCTACCGCGTCGGCGAGGCGATGAAGGCCGACCTCGCCTCGGCGCGCTTCGGCGAGCACGCTTCCAACCTCGGGGCCCTCATCGCCGACCGCCTCGCCGCCGAGCTCGGCATACCCGCCTTTATCGCCGATCCCGTGGTCGTGGACGAGCTCTCCGACGTAGCGCGGGTTTCCGGCCACAAGCTCTTCCGCCGCGTCTCGATCTTCCACGCCCTGAACCAGAAGGCGGTCGCCCGGCGCTGGTGCGCCGAGCAGGGCAGGCGCTACGAGGAGGCGGACCTCATCGTGGCCCACATGGGGGGCGGCGTCTCGGTGGGCCTCCACATGGCCGGCCGCGTGGTCGACGTCAACAACGCCCTGAACGGCGAGGGCCCCTTCAGCCCCGAGCGCTCCGGGACCCTGCCCGCCCTCCAGCTCGCCAAGCTCTGCTTCTCCGGCAAGTACACGGAGAAGGAGGTCGGCAAGATGATCGCCGGCTCGGGCGGGCTCGTCAGCTTCATGGGCTCGAACGACATGCGCACCGCGGAGAAGGCCTACCGGGCGGGAGAGCCCGAGGGGAGCCTCTACTACAAGGCCTTCATCTACCAGGTCGGCAAGTACATAGGCTCCCTCGCCGCCGCGGCCGGGGGCCGGGTGGACGCGATCATCCTCACCGGCGGCATCGCCTACGGCGAGGAGGTCGTGCAGGGGATACGGCAGATGTGCGGCTTCATCGCCCCCGTCGTCGCCTACCCCGGCGAGGGCGAGCTCGAGGCCCTGGCCCAGGCCGGCGTGCGCGTCCTCTCGGGCGAGGCCGCCGCCATGGAGTACGGAGCATGAAGACGATAGCCGAGATACTGGACGCCGCCCGCTCGGGCGGCCGCAAGCGCATCGCCGTGGCCGCGGCGCAGGAGCACTCGGCCCTCGAGGCCGCCGTGGACGCCTGGAAGCACGGCCTGGCCGATCCCATCCTCGTCGGCGACCTGGCCGCCATGGACGCGATCGCCGCCGAGCTCGGCCTCGACCTGGGGCCCTTCCAGCGGGTCGAGGAGCTGGACCCGGCGAGGGCCGCGGCCAAGGCCGTCTCCCTCGTCCGCACGGGCGAGGCCGAGGCCCTCATGAAGGGACTCATGGACAGCTCGGTGATCCTCAGGGCGGCGCTGAGCAAGGAGTCGGGACTCAACGCCGGCCGCCTCGTGAGCCACGTCGCCGTCATGGAGCTGCCCACCTACCACAAGCTCCTCCTGGTCACCGACGCGGCGATCAACATCGCCCCCGACATCCCCGCCAAGCTCGACATCATCGCGAACGCGGCCCAGGCGGCCCGCGCCCTCGGGATCGCGAATCCCAAGGTCGCCCTGCTCGCGGCGGTCGAGAAGGTGAACTGGGAGAAGATGCCCTGCACCGCCGACGCGGCCATCATCACGCAGATGAACCGCCGCGGCCAGGTCCCCGGCTGCCTCGTCGACGGGCCCCTGGCCCTCGACAACGCGGTCAGCGCCGAGAGCGCCAAGATCAAGAAGATCGTCTCGGAGGTCGCCGGCGACGCGGACATCCTCGTCGTGCCCGACATCGAGGCGGGCAACATCCTGTACAAGAGCCTGGTGGACCTCGGGCGGGCCAAGTGCGCCGCGGTCGTCATGGGCGCGGCGGCCCCCGTCGTGCTCACCAGCCGCGCCGACAGCGCCGAGACCAAGCTCGCGTCGATAGCGCTCGCCGCCTTGGCGAGCTGAGCAAAGGAGCAGAACACGATGGCGAACAAGGGAAAACCCCAGATCGACCGGGAGCGCTGCAAGGGCTGCCTCCTGTGCGTCCGCGCCTGCCCGACCAAGGTACTCGCCGCCTCGGGCGAGCCCAATTCCTGGGGCTACTACCCGAGCGAGGCGGTCGCCCCCGACAAGTGCATCGCCTGCGGCAACTGCTACACGGTCTGCCCCGACGTGGCGATCACGGTCTACAAGCTGTAGGGAGGTTAGGACGATGCCAGACGACAAGCGCCTCATGAAGGGCAACGAGGCCATCGGCGAGGCCGCGATCCGCGCGGGCTGCCGCGCCTACTTCGGCTACCCCATCACGCCCCAGAACGAGCTGACCGCCTACATGGCCAAGCACATGCTCGCGCGCAAGCGGACCTTCATCCAGGCCGAGTCCGAGGTGAGCGCGATCAACATGGTCTACGGCGCGGCCGCCACCGGCGCCCGCTCCATGACGAGCTCCTCGAGCCCCGGCATCTCGCTCAAGCAGGAGGGCATCTCCTACGCCTGCGGAGCCGACCTGCCCATGGTCATCGTCAACGTCGCCCGCTCCGGCCCCGGCCTGGGCGGCATCTCTCCCTCCCAGGGGGACTACTTCCAGTCCACCCGAGGCGGCGGCCACGGGGACTACTACCACCTCGTCCTGGCCCCCAAGAGCGTGCAGGAGGCGGCCGACCTCACCTACGAGGCCTTCGACCTCGCCGACCGCTGGCGCATGCCCGTCATGATCCTCGCGGACGGCCTCATCGGCCAGATGATGGAGGGCGTCGTCCTCCCCCCCGAGCGGGACCTCGCCTCCCTGCCCAGGAAGGGATGGGCCGCCGGCCACCAGGCCGACACCCACCGCCCGAACAACCACGTCACCTCGATCAACCTCGTGCCCGCCGAGCTCGAGGCCCTGAACCGCAAGCGCTTCGCGCGCTACGACGAGATCAAGTCCTCCGAGCTCCGCTTCGAGGAAGTCAACGTGGAGAAGGCCGACCTGGTCTTCGTGGCCTACGGGACCTCGGCCCGCGTCTGCCTCGGCGCCATGGAGGCCGCCAAGAGGGCCGGCCTCGAGCTCGGGCTCTTCCGTCCGATCAGCCTCTGGCCCTTCCCCCATGCCCGCCTCGCCGAGCTCGCCGCGAAGGGCAAGCGCTTCCTCTCAGTCGAGATGAGCATGGGCCAGATGGTCGAGGACGTCCGCCTCGCGGTCGAGGGCAAGGCCCCGGTCGATTTCTACGGCCGCTGCGGCGGCGTAGTGCCGACCGAGGAAGAGGTGCTCGCCGAGGCGCGGCGCCTCCTCGGCAAGTGATCCCCAGGAGGATACGTTGATGGAACTAGCATACGGCCATCCCAAGAGCCTCAAGCCCGTCCAGTCGAAGTACTGCCCCGGCTGCGGCCACGGCGTCATCCATAGGCTCATCGCCGAGGTCATCGACGAGCTCGCCCTCCAGGAGCGCTCCGTCATCACCAATCCCGTCGGCTGCTCGATCTGGGCCGACCTCTACTTCGACTTCGACTCCGTGCAGCCGGCCCACGGGCGCACGCCCGCCGCCTCCACCGGCGTCAAGCGCATGCTCCCCGACCACCTCGTCATCTGCTACCAGGGCGACGGCGACCTCGCCGCCATCGGCACGGCCGAGATCATCCACGCGGCCAACCGCGGCGAGAAGTTCACGACGATCTTCGTGAACAACGCGATCTACGGCATGACCGGCGGCCAGATGGCGCCGACCACCCTGGTGGGCCAGAAGGCCACCACCGCGCCCGAGGGCCGGGACCCGGCCGAGGCGGGCATGGGCTACCCGATCCGCGTCTGCGAGCTCCTGGCCACGTTGGGCGGCACCAAGTACCTCGCGCGCGGCGCGGTCAACAACGCGGCCAATGTGCGCAAGACCAAGCAGTACATCAAGAAGGCCTTCGAGGCCCAGATGCGGGGCGAGGGCTTCACCATGGTGGAGGTGCTCTCGCCCTGCCCGACCAACTGGCAGATGCAGCCCGTCGAGGCCGAGGAGTGGCTCGAGAAGAACATGATCCCCTTCTACCCCCTCGGCGAGATCAAGAACGAGCTCGGCGGGGCCGAGACCAAGGAGGCCGCGAAATGACCGAGAAGACCTTCATCGCCGGCTTCGGCGGGCAGGGCGTCATCTCCCTGGGGCAGCTCTGGGTCTATTGCGCGATGAAGGAGGGCCTCGAGGTCACCTTCTTCCCCTTCTACGGCGCCGAGAAGCGTGGCGGCGTGGCCAGGGCCTCGGTCATCGTCTCCGACCGCGAGATCGCGAGCCCCCTCGTCACGAGCCCGGACTCCTCGGTCGTGATGAACATCGACAGCCTGCCCATCTGCGAGGAGATCGCGCGGCCCGGCTCGGCCTTCCTCGTCAACTCGAGCCTCGTCAAGGCCGACCCGAAGCGGAAGGACCTCAAGGTGATCAAGATCCCCTGCAACGAGCTCGCCGAGTCCATCGGGGACGTCAAGATCGCCAACATGGTGATGATGGGCGCCCTCTCCAAGGTCACGGGCGCGGTCAAGCTCGACAAGCTCGAGGCAGTGCTCAGGTCCTTCTTCCCCGAAGCCAAGCACAAGTTCATCCCGATGAACATGAAGGCCATCGAGGCGGGGCGCGCGGCGATCTAGGAGCGCCCCGGCAAATCGGGCCTCGAATGCCCAAGCGAGTGAGGCCAGGGATGGCCGAGCCGTAACCCGAAGAAACGCCGGAGGGCGTTTCTTCGATGTCGCGAATCGTACAGGACGTTCGATTCGCGACCGGCTATCGAGGCGGGGCGCGCCGCGATCTAGGCGTCCCGGCCTGGCTGATCTCGGTAGGCATCGAGCCGGGGGAGGGCTGTCGTGGCGGCCCTCCCCCGGCTTTTATATTCCATTTCACTATAAGCCTCCGCTTACCGCAGCCACCAACAATCTTCGATGCACTTTTTCTTCTTGACAGAAACTTGGTGTACGATACAATGACTGCATGTTAAACGTTTACATGTTAACGTTTAACATGCCTTTGATCAGCCTAGGTAGAAGTAGAGGAACAATGAGCATTCGCAAGATAGCCGAGATGACCGGCCTCTCGACGGCGACCGTCTCCCACGCGATCAACGGAACGCGGGCGGTGTCCAGCGAGAGCAAGCAGAAGGTCTTGGCCGCCGCTGCGGCGATCGGCTACCGCCCGAACATAGCGGCCAAGTTCCTCCGGAACAACAGGTCGAAGACGGTGGCCCTCATCACGCCCGGGGTCCGCCCGGGCATGCCTTCGAATTACTTCTATATGGACGTCATGGCCGGGGTCCACGCCCGGCTCAACGAGGACGAGTACTCGCTCATCATCACCACCTACGAGGAGCCGATGGAGGAGAGCCGCTCCTTCTCCTTCGGCGTCCTGGAGAAGCAGTGGTGCGACGGACTCCTGGTAGTCCCGAACGCCTCCGAGCCCTCCTGCATCGAGCAAATCCTCAAGAGCGAGCTGCCCTACGTGCTTATCGATCGCAAGATCGACCGCTTCCCCTGCGACTACGTCATCTCCGACAACGAGAAGGGCTCCTACGAGGCCGTCAGGCTCATGTACGAGCGCGGGCGGCGGCGGATCGCCTTCGTGGGCAGCCAGCTCCGCACCTCCGCCTCCCACGACCGCTACCTCGGGTACCGGCGCTGCCTGGCCGAGCGCGGCCTTCCGGAGGATCGCTCCCTCGTCCTGCTCAACGGCAGCCTCTCGATCGAGGAGGGCATGAGGAGCGGGGCACTCCTGGCCCAGGCGGGGGCGGACGCCGTCTTCGTCTCGGACAACATCCTCACGATCGGGGTCTTCCGCTACCTGAAGGGCGCGGGCCGGCGCATCCCCGAGGACATCAGCCTTATCGGCTACGACGACTACGAATGGATGAGCGACGTGCGGCCCGGGATCAGCAGCGTGAAGCAGAGGCCCTACGAGATGGGCTACAGGGCGGCCGCCCTCCTCCTCGAGCGCCTCGGCGATCCGGGCCGCGCCGAGGGGAGGGCCTGCACGCTCGACACGGTCCTCGTCCTCAGGGGATCCCACTAATCGCGACGCGGGAGGCTTGGATGAAGAAGACATCGGTGCTGTTCGTCGGGGAATCCGCGCTGGTCCAGACCTTCGAGTACAAGGGGCACGACGCCTTCTCGACCATACGCTACGGGAACAACGGGCCCAAGATCGTGGGGAAGATGCTCTCGCGCATCGAACACGAGCTTACCTATATCCCCTGCCACCTCATACCCTTCGAATTCCCCCGGACCATCGAGGCGCTCTCCGCGTACGACGTGGTGCTGATCAGCGACGTCGGCTCGAATACCTTCCTCCTCCTCCCCGAGATGGTGCGGGAAGGCGTCCGGGTGCCCAACCTCCTCGAGCTCATCTGCGAGTTCGTGCGGCGCGGCGGGGGCTTCGGCATGATCGGCGGCTACATGACCTTCGGCGGCATGGACGGCAAGGCGAAATGGAAGGACAGCTGCATCGAGGAGATCCTCCCGGTCTCGCTCGGCTACCACGACGATCGGAAGGAGGTCCCCGAGGGCGCCGACCTGCGCTGCGTCCCCGGATCGCATCCCATCCTCGCGGGCCTGCCCGCCGAGCTGCCCTACATCTTCGGCTACAACAAGGTCGTCGCGAAGGCCGACGCGGAGGTCCTCGTGTCCTTCAAGGGGGATCCCATCATCGCCGTCGCCGGCCGCGGCAGGGGCAGGACCTTGGCCTACACGACCGACTGCGCCCCGCACTGGGCCCCCGCGGCGATGCACGACTGGGACCGCTATCCCGACCTCTGGGCCAATATCGTCAGGTGGCTCGCCGGGGCGGCGTAGCGGGCTCCCCATGATCCCTGCTCGAGCGGGCGAGTCAGCGCATTCGCCCGAAGCCATAGAGCCCATCTCGAAGGAGGAGAAGATGAAGAGGACCGTCATCGCCTTGGCCGTCGTTCTGCTCATCGGCCTGGCTTCGGCTTCCGCGGCCCCCGCGCCGCAGAAGATCGTCTTCGCGGACGTGGTCGAGCCCATCTCGCTCGATCCCCACATCGGCAACGACAACACCACCACGACCGCGATCATGATGGTGAACGACGGGCTCCTCCAGAACCTCGGCGGCAAGTTCGTGCCGGGCCTCGCGGAGAGCTACACGGTGTCCCCCGACGGCGCCGTCTACACCTTCAAGCTCCGCGACGCGAAGTGGAGCGACGGGGTTCCGGTCACCGCGCAGCAGTTCGTGGACACCTACGTGCGCATGCTGACCCGCGAGGACGCCATGGACCTCGCCTACCTGATCTACCCCATCAAGAACGCCCTCCCCCTGAAGGAGAAGAAGGTCGACGCTTCCAAGCTCGGGGTCAGGGCCGTCAACGCCAGGACCCTCGAGATTACCCTCGAGGGGCCCTATCCCTTCATGAAGGCCCTGTTCGCGTCCAGCCCGATGTTCCCCATCCGCGTCGACCTCGCGGAGAAGTACGGCAAGGACTACGGCAACTCCCCCGACAAGCTCGTTTCCTGCGGCGCCTACCTGCTCAAGGAGTGGAAGCACGGCGACCGGCTCGTGTTCGAGAAGAACCCCGCGTACTGGAACGCCAAGGCGATCCGGACCCCGAACGTCGAGATCCTGTACATCTCCGACGCGAACACGCTCAAGAACATGTACGAGACCGGCGAGATCCACTTCTGCGTCCTGCCGGCCGACATCATCCCGGCCATGGAGAAGAAGGAGGGCTTCCACTACTACAACAGCGGGGCGGTCACCTTCCTCTGCTTCAGCAACAAGGGAACGAGCCCGGATCGGGCCAAGATCATCCAGAACCGGAACTTCATGAACGCCCTGTCCCGGGCCATCGACCGCGCGGACTTCGTGAAGGCCCTCTATCCCTCCAACGTGCCTTTCACCGGCGTGGTGAATCCCTCCATCAACGACCAGATGGGCGGGAAGTGGTCCGACAACTACAGCGTGGCCGACAAGTACCACAAGGAGAAGGCGAACATCGCCGAGGCCCAGGCCTTCATGAAGAAGGCCTGCCAGGAGCTCGGCTACGCCTCCGCGGACAAGATGCCGGCCTTCGAGATGATCAGCACCGAGGGCGAGCTCAATCGCACCGTCTGCGAGTACTTCCAGAACGTCTGGAAGAAGGCCTTCGGCCTCCAGGTCGAGATCAAGCAGCTCGCCTTCGCCCAGTACTGGGA
>Ga0209310_1002924_pt1 | contig 10538 bp, 8 predicted proteins | sample AD_UKC030_MetaG_FD_184415 | JGI IMG/M metagenome (GOLD analysis project Ga0209310, IMG submission 184415) | Active sludge microbial communities of municipal wastewater-treating anaerobic digesters from USA - AD_UKC030_MetaG (SPAdes) (version 2) | ecosystem: Engineered > Bioreactor > Anaerobic >... | reverse complement strand
CGCCGCCGAGAATGGTCACCCGGCCGGGCGAAACGCCCGGGACGCCGCTGAGCAGCACGCCCGAACCCCCTCGCGTTTTCTCCAGACTCGCCGCGCCGACCTGGATCGACATGCGACCGGCGACTTCGCTCATCGGCGTCAGCAAGGGCAGGCCGCCAAAGCGGTCGGTCACCGTTTCGTAGGCGATGGCGGTAACGCCGGAGGCCAGCAGCAGGTCGGTCTGGCGCGGGTCAGGTGCCAGATGCAGGTAGGTGAACAGGGTCTGATCCGGGCGCAGGCGCCGGCATTCTTCGGGCTGGGGTTCCTTGACCTTGACGATCAGTTGCGCCCGCTCGAAGACTTCCTCCGCACCATCCGCCAGTTCGGCGCCGGCGGCGGCATACTGCTCGTCGCTCAGGCCAATGGCGCTGCCGGCATCCTTTTGTACGATGACCGCATGCCCGTGCCGTACCAGTTCGCGGACGCTGCCCGGCGTCATGCCGACCCGGTATTCGTGATTCTTGATTTCTTTCGGAACGCCCACCAGCATGCCATTCTCCTCAGTTTGTCGCGGTGCACCGTCCGGCCGGACGAGTTTTCGCCATGCCGGTTTGCTGTCGCTGCGCGGTAACGGGTAATCTATCAAAAATACTGCCAGCGGCGGATCGATCTCATGCCAGAACGCAACGAACTCAGCCCCGAGACGCTAAATACAGCCTGCGATCCGGACAGTTTGGGGTTTTCCTCGACCGACGGCTTGTCGGACCTCGATCCGGCGCTGATCCATCCGCGTGCCGTCGAGGCGATCCGCTTCGGTCTCGAAATGCCGCACAAGGGTTACAGCCTGTTCGTGCTCGGCGAAGCGGGCAGCGGGCGCCATGCCATCGTCACTCGCCTGCTGGAGAGCGAACGCCACAAGGGGCCGCCGCCGGTCGACTGGTGTTATGTCAATAATTTCGCCAATCCGGCGCGGGCCCGCCTGTTGCAATTACCCTGCGGCCGGGGCTTGCAGTTGCGCAACGACATGCAGCGCTTCGTCGGTGAAATCGGCGCGGCGATCGCGGCTGCCTTCGACAGCGAGCAATATCGCGAGCGCGTCGAGTCGCTGCAGGAAGACGAGAAGCATCGCGAGGAAGAAGCGTTGCGCCAGCTTGGCGACGATTCCCAGAAAACCGGCGTCGCCCTGCTGCGGACGCCACAAGGCTTCGTCTTCGCGCCGATGAAGGGGGCCGAGGAAACCTATTCGCACGAGGAGTTCGCCCAGTTGCCGGAAGACCGGCAGGAGGAACTCGGCAAGCAGGTCAGCGCGTGCTATGAAAAACTGCACAAGCTGATGAACGAGTTTCCGCGCTGGCGCCGGGATGTGCAGAATGTCATCAAGGAAGTCGGCAGCGAAGCGCTCCGCCTGGCGGTCGGTCACCTGATCGAGGAAGTCAAGCCCGGCTATGGCGATTTGCCCGAGGTCACCAGATATCTCGAGGAGGTCATGCAGGACATTCTCGAGAGCGGCCAGTCGCTCCACGAATCGACCAAGACCGATGATGAGTCGGAAACCACGTATTTTTCCGGCACCATTTCGGTCCAGCGCTATCTGGTCAATCTGCTGGTCGACAACCCGGTCAGCGGCGACCGGCCGATAGTCTATGAGGACAATCCGACCCTGCAAAACCTGGTCGGGCGCGTCGAGCATCATGTGCACATGGGCACCCTGGTCAGCAATTTCACGCTGATCAAGGCAGGCGCGCTGCATCGCGCCAATGGCGGCTTCCTGATCCTCGACGCCGAGAAAGTCCTGGCTCAGCCCTACGCCTGGGAAGGTCTCAAGCGCGCATTGCAATCCGGCGAGATACGGATCGAGTCCCTGGCCGAACTGGTCGGCCTCAGCAGCACGGTGCAACTCGAACCGGAGCCTGTCCCGCTCGACCTCAAGGTCGTCCTGATCGGTGAGCGGATCATTTATTACCTGCTGGCCGAACTCGACCCGGATTTCCTGTCGCTGTTCAAGATCAATGCCGATCTCGAAAGCGAATTCGAGCGTACGCCCGAAGGAACGCTTCAATACGCGCGACTGATCGCTACCCTGGCCCGTCGCCATGCGCTTCGTCCGCTGTCCGCCGCGGCAGTGGCGCGCATCATCGACCACGCGGCACGGCTGGTCGGCGATGCCGGAAAGCTTATCACGCGAACCGAACCCTTGAGCAGCCTGATGCAGGAGGCCGGGCATTTCGCGGCGACTGCCGATTCGCCGCTGATCGAGCGTGCGCATGTCGAAGCCGCCCTGCAGGCGCACCAGCATCGCAACGACCGGATCCGGGAACGTTATCAGGAGGAAATCCTGCGCGGCCAGTTGCTGGTCGATACCTCCGGCGTCCATATCGGCCAGATCAACGGCCTCGCCGTTGCCGTGCTCGGGGAAAGCACCTTTGCCCACCCGGTGCGCATTACCGCCACGGTGCGCATGGGCGAAGGGGAAATCATCGACATCGAGCGCGAGGTCGAACTCGGCGGCCCCATCCACTCCAAGGGCATCCTCATCCTGTCGTCGTTTCTGGCGGCGCGCTTCGGCTGGGCCATGCCACTCTCGTTGCGCGCGAGCCTGGTCTTCGAGCAATCCTACGGCGTCGTCGAGGGCGACAGCGCATCCCTGGCCGAACTTGCCGCGCTACTGTCAGCGCTGTCCGGGATACCGATCCGCCAGTCGCGGGCGGTTTCCGGTTCGGTCAATCAGTTCGGCGTCGTGCAGCCGGTCGGCGGCATCAACGAGAAAATCGAGGGCTTCTTCGACATCTGCGCAGCACGCGGCCTTACCGGCGAACAGGGGGTGCTGATTCCATCGACCAACGTCGCCCACCTGATGCTGAAGGAAACAGTCGTCGCGGCGGTCAGGGAAGGGCGTTTCCACGTCTGGGCCGTCAACGATATTGACGAGGCGATGCAACTGCTGACCGGCATGGAGGCCGGCGAACCGGATGCAAAGGGCGAGGTGCCCGAGGGAACGATCAACTTTCATATTGCGCTTCAGCTCGCCGAACTGGCACAGATGCGCCAGAACCTGTTCGGGCCGGGTCGGCGCGCCAAGCGCAGACAGAAAGCGAAGCCGCCGAAGGCGACGCAAGATAAACGCTAGCCGTAATGCGGCCCGAGCGTACCTTCAGGTCCGGAAAGGTGTTCTTCTGCAGATATTGCTCGGTTACAATCTCGCGTTCCGCGTCTCCGTAGTTAAATGGATATAACTTTCCCCTCCTAAGGGAAGATTAGTGGTTCGATTCCACTCGGGGACGCCATCCCGCTAAAACTCCCCCCGCGGGACGCTGAATTTCCCTTACATGCCTTATCTCAAACTCTCCGACGCCTGTCTTGCCTATGGCCATGTGCCGCTCCTCGATCACGCCGATTTCCTGCTCGATCCGGGCGAGCGGGTGGCGCTGATCGGCCGCAACGGCACCGGCAAGTCCTCGCTGCTGGCGGCGCTGGCTGCCGGTTCCGGCAAGGGACGGCTCGATGACGGGGAGGTCTGGGTGCAGCCGGGGATCCGCGTCGGCTATGTGCCGCAGGAGCCGCCTTTCGATAGCCAAGCAACCGTGTTCGAGGCGGTGATTTCCGGCATGGGCGAAGCCTCGACGCTGCTTGCCGCGTACCATGATGTGTCGCACCGGATGGCCGATGGCGCGGGCGATCACGACGCGTTGCTGGCGCGCATGGAGTCCCTGCAGCACGAGCTCGAGGCCTGCGGCGCGTGGACCTACGAGGCGCAGGCGGAAAAGGTCATCGACCGCTTCGGCCTCGACCCGGATGCCAGCGTCGGGACGCTTTCCGGCGGCCAGAAGAAGCGCCTGGCGCTGGCGCAGGCACTGGCGGTTGCGCCGGAGGTGCTGCTGCTCGACGAACCGACCAACCACCTCGACATCGCCGCCATCGAATGGCTGGAGACCATGCTGATCGAGACCGGCGTCACGCTGTTCTTCATCACTCACGACCGCTCCTTCCTCAACCGCGTGTGCACACGCATCGTCGAACTCGACCGCGGCAAGCTGGTGAATTTTCCCGGCAGCTACAGCCAGTATCAGCAGCGCAAGGAGCAACTGCTGCATGAAGAGGGACTGGCCAATGCCCGTGCCGACAAGCTGCTCAAGGAAGAAGAGGTGTGGATTCGCAAGGGCGTCGAGGCGCGGCGCACGCGGGCGGTATTCCGCGTCCAGCGGCTCGACAAGCTGCGCGCCGAGCGCCAGGCGCGGCGCGAGCGGATGGGCAAGGTGAATCTGCAGCTCGATGCCGGCGACAAGAGTGGCAAGCTGGTCGCCGAACTCGAGCATGTCCATAAATCCTTCGGTCAACGGCAAATTGTTCGCGATTTTTCGACCCGCATTCAGCGCGGCGACAAGATCGGCGTCATCGGCCCCAACGGCGCCGGCAAGACGACGCTGTTGCGGCTGATCCTCGGCGAATTGAAACCCGACGAAGGCGCCGTGCGCCAGGGTACCAAGATCGATGTCGCCTATTTCGACCAGTTCCGCACCCAGCTCAACCCGGATGCCAGCCTCGCCGACGTGATTTCCCCGGGCTCGGATTACGTCGAGATCGGTGGCGCGAAGAAGCATGTCATCGGCTATCTCGAGGATTTCCTGTTCGCGCCAGAACGCGCCCGCTCGCCGGTCAGTTCGCTCTCCGGCGGCGAGCGCAACCGCCTGTTGCTGGCCCGCCTGTTCGCCCGTCCGGCCAACGTGCTGGTGCTCGACGAGCCGACCAACGACCTCGACATCGAAACGCTGGAACTGCTCGAGGAACTGCTTTCCAACTACGACGGCACGCTGTTCCTGGTCAGCCACGACCGGACTTTCCTCGACAATGTCGTGACCCAGACCATCGCCGCCGAAGGCGAGGGCGTGTGGAAGGAATACGCCGGCGGCTACAGCGACTGGGCCGCCTACAAGGCGAGCCTGGCCAAGGATGCACAGAAGCAGAAGGCCGAGGTCAAGCCGGCGGTGAAAGCGGTCGAGCCGGCCAGGGCCAAGACCGACAAGCTGTCGTGGAAGGAGCAGCGCGAACTTGAGGCCCTGCCGGGAAACATTGCGGCGCTGGAGGGCGAGCAGGCCGGGTTGAGCCAACGCCTGGCCGATCCGGCAATTTATCAGAGAGATCCGCAGGCGGCGCAGAAGGCAGCAGAGCGCCTGGCAGCCATCGACGACGAACTGACGGCGCTGCTCGAGCGCTGGGAAATACTCGAGGCACGCGCCGGGAACACGGCGTGAGTCGCGTGTTCCAATCGCCTTTGATCGAAAGTTTCACGCCATGAAGCCAACAAGCTGGCGGACGCCAGTGGTCATCCTGGTGGTCGGCTGCATCATCCTGACCCTGTCGATGGGTGTCCGCCACACCGCCGGGCTCTTCCTGCAGCCGATGACGACCGATCACGGCTGGAGCCGCGAAACCTTCTCCTTCGCCATCGCCATCCAGAATCTGGTCTGGGGGCTGGCGTCGCCATTCGCCGGGGCGCTCGCCGACCGCCATGGCGCGGGGCGCACCATACTCGGCGCGGCTATCCTCTACGTCGTCGGGCTGGTTCTGATGTCGCAGGCCGCCTCGCCGCTGAGCTTCGATCTGTCGGCCGGCGTGCTGATCGGCCTCGGCCTTTCCGGTACCACCTTCGCGGTGATCATGGGCGTCATCGGGCGCCACACGACACCGGAGCGGCGCAGCATGGCCCTCGGCATCGCCAGCGCCGGCGGTTCGTTCGGCCAGTTCGCCGTGCTGCCGGTCGGCCAGATGCTGATTTCGACCTACGGCTGGCAGAGCGCGCTGGTGTTGTTGGCGGCTGGCGTCGGCCTGATCGCGCCGCTCGCCTACGCGATGGCCGACGGCCACAAGCCGGCGGCGGGCGCCGGACAGTCGATCGCGCAGGCGTTGCGTGAAGCGGGCGGCGAAAAGAGCTTTCACTACCTGTTCTGGGGCTATTTCGTATGCGGCTTCCAGACCGCCTTCATCATGCTGCATCTGCCATCCTTCCTGGTCGATGCGGGATTCACGGCCAATGTCGGGATGACGGCGGTGGCGCTGATCGGCCTGTTCAACATCTTCGGTTCCTTCTTCTTCGGTTGGGGTGGCGGGCGCTACAGCAAGAAGAATCTGCTGGCCCTGATCTATGCGCTGCGCGCCGTGGCGATCCTGGTTTTCCTGCTGGTACCGCTGTCGACCGCGGTTGCCTGGATATTTGCCGCCGTGATGGGGCTCTTGTGGCTGGGCACGGTGCCGCTGACCAACGGCCTGATCGCCCAGATTTTCGGCTTGCGCTACATGTCGATGCTGACCGGCGTCGTCTTTCTCGGCCACCAACTGGGCAGCTTCCTCGGCGCCTGGCTGGGCGGACGGATTTTCGACGAAACCGGTTCCTACCTGATTGCCTGGCTGATCGCCATCGGCCTGTCGCTCGTCGCGACGGCCTGTTCGTGGCCGATCAACGAAAAGCCGCTGGCCCGGCAGGGGGCGGCGGCATGAGTCCGCGCCTGCGCTGGTTCCTTACCGGTGTCGGCGCGGCGCTGGCCGCGCTGCTGCTGGCCTTGATCTTTGCCGCCTACCAGATGCCCGAACTGCTCCTCGACTGGGCCAACATCCGTTACTGCGGCTAGTTCCATATAGTCAAGGTCTGGCACTAGCGCCGCCCACCTGCGTCGGCCGGACGCCGTGCGATAATGGCGGCCACACCGTCAATTCCGACCTGCCATGCGCTACGCCATCATTCCGGTTACTCCCTTCGAGCAGAACTGCACCATTTTCTGGTGCGACAAGACCCGTCAGGCAGCCGTCATCGATCCCGGCGGCGACATCGACCGCATCCTCGCGGCGCTGAAGCAGGAAGGGCTGACGCTGGCCAAAATTCTCGTCACCCATGGTCATATCGATCACGCCGGCGGGGTTGCCGAACTGGCGGCGCTTACCGGCGTGCCGATCGAGGGGCCGCACGAGGAGGATCGTTTCTGGATCGAGGGCATGCCGAAGCAGAGCAAGATGTTCGGACTCCACGAAGTGGGGGGCTTCGAGCCGGATCGCTGGTTGCAGGCAGGGGACAAGGTGCGTTTCGGCGAGGTCGAACTCGAAGTCCTGCATTGCCCCGGGCATACGCCGGGGCACATCGTTTTCTATAACCAGCCGGGTCGCCTGGCGCAGGTGGGCGATGTGCTGTTTCAGGGCTCGATCGGCCGCACCGATTTCCCGCGCGGCGATTACGACACGCTGATCCGCTCGATCAAGGAGCGCCTGTTCCCACTCGGCGACGATGTCGAATTCATTCCGGGCCACGGGCCGATGTCGACCCTCGGCGAAGAGCGTCGCCATAATCCCTTCCTGAGCGGCAAATACGGCTGATTCGCGATCCCTGACTTCGGTTGTCGCGGTCGACCGTGTTTTCGGGCCGATTTTCAAGGGTTCCACGATGACGCCTTCCTACTGGCGACAGGCTTCCGCCGAACTGGCGGCTGCCGACGAGTGCATGGGCGAACTGGTCGAGCGTTATGCCGGGCTGGGCCTCGTTTCGCGCGGCGACCCTTTCGCCACCCTGGCGCGCTCGATCGTCGGCCAGCAGATATCGGTCAAGGCGGCCGATTCGGTGTGGGGGCGTTTTATCGCCGCGCTGAGCGATGTGTCGCCGCAGGCCGTCCTGTTCGCCGGCGAGGAAGGTCTGGCGGGATGCGGGCTGTCGCGGCGCAAGCGCGAGTACGTGTGCGATCTTGCCGCGCACTTCATCGCCGGGCGGCTCGATCCGTCCGACTGGGCGGCAATGGATGACGAGGCGCTGATTTCCGCGCTCACCGAAGTGCGCGGCATCGGCCGGTGGACCGCCGAGATGTTCCTGATCTTCAATCAGCTTCGGCCGGATGTATTTCCCCTCGACGACCTCGGCTTGCAGCGGGCGGTTTTCGAGCGCTATTTCGCCGGTGCGAAGCAGTCGCGCACGGTGGTCGCCATGTTCGGCGAACGCTGGCGTCCGTGGCGTTCGGTCGCGACCTGGTATCTGTGGCGTAGTCTCGATCCGCTTCCCGTGGCGTATTGACGCGAGCGTCTCGGGCTTTGGGTTAAAATATTGGCCAATCAAGAAAACGGGCAGTCCATGAAAACAACTTTCCTCGACTTCGAACAGTTGATCGCCGACCTCGAGTCCAAGATTGAAGAGTTGCGCTTTGTTCAGGACGATTCCGCAGTCGATATCGCCGAAGAAATCGAGCGGCTGGAAAAGAAGAGCGCGCAACTGACCAAGGATATCTACGCGAAGCTCTCCCCGTGGCAGATTTCCCAGGTGGCGCGCCATCCGCAACGGCCCTATACGCTGGATTACCTGGCGCTGATATTTACCGATTTCGAAGAACTCCACGGCGATCGCGCCTTTGCCGACGATCACGCCATCGTCGGCGGCTTGGCGCGCTTCAACGGTCAGCCGGTGATGGTGATCGGCCACCAGAAGGGACGCGACACCAAGGAAAAGATCCTGCGCAATTTCGGCATGCCGCGCCCGGAAGGCTATCGCAAGGCCTTGCGCCTGATGCGCCTGGCCGAAAAATTCGGTCTGCCGGTGATGACCTTCGTCGATACGCCAGGCGCCTATCCCGGCATCGACGCCGAGGAGCGCGGCCAGTCCGAGGCGATTGGCCGCAACCTCTATGTGATGGCCGAACTGAAGGTGCCGGTGATCGTCACCATCATCGGCGAGGGCGGTTCGGGTGGCGCGCTGGCCATCGCGGTCGGCGACGTCGTCCAGATGCTGCAATATTCGACCTATTCCGTGATTTCGCCGGAAGGCTGCGCCTCCATCCTGTGGAAGAGCGCCGAGAAGGCGCCCGAGGCAGCGGAAACCATGGGCATCACCGCGCAGCGCCTGAAGACGCTGGGGCTGATCGACAAGATCGTCAGCGAGCCGATCGGCGGCGCCCATCGCGACCATGCGGCAATGGCGCAGAACCTCAAGAAATCGCTGCAGGAAGCGCTCAAGAACCTGACCGCGATGCCGACTGCCGAACTGCTTGCCACGCGCTATGAGCGGCTCATGAGCTATGGCCGCTTCAAGGAACAGTCCCCCAAATAGCCTCCCGGATCGGGTCGCGGCGTTTATCGCGGCCCGGACGACGCCCGACGAGCGCCTCTGCGTTGGTCTGTCGGGCGGCTGCGATTCGGTCGTTCTGCTGCATGTTCTTGCCGGCCTCGGCTTCGGCGACCGCCTGCGGGTCGTGCATGTCCATCACGGCCTGTCGGTGAATGCCGATCGCTGGGCTGAATTCTGCGCCGAATATTGCCGGCGCCTCGGTATCGGATTCTTGACCGAGCACGTTACCGTCGACCGCAACAGCGCTTTGGGGCTGGAGGCGGCAGCCCGCGCCGCACGCTACGAGGTCTTTGCCCGCCGTGCCGGCGATCTGCTGCTGCTCGGGCATCACCGCGGCGATCAGGCGGAAACCCTGCTGTTCAACCTGCTGCGCGGGGCAGGCGTCGCCGGCACGGCGGCCATTCCTGCGGAAAGGCGCCAGCAGCGCCTGCGCATCCTGCGCCCCTTGCTCGACGTGTCGCGCGAGGAGATCGAAGCGTATGCGCGCGCTCACCGGCTCGACTGGGTGGACGACGAAAGCAACTGCGACACCAGGCTGACCCGCAATTTCCTGCGCCATCAGGTGTTGACCGTGCTGGCCGGACGCTTTCCGGCGGCCGAGCGAAATCTGGCGCAGGCTGCCGGGCACTTTTCCGAAGCCGATGCCTTGCTCGGCGAACTGGCGTGCCTCGACTGGCAGGCGGCGGTGGACGGCGATGCCTTGAAACTGGCGGCCTTGCGTGAATTGTCGCTGCCGCGGCTGAAGAATCTGCTGCGCTACCGCTTGCGCCAGTTGGGCTGGCACGCCCCGGCGGCGGCCCGCCTCGACGAGTTCGCGCGGCAACTCCAGACGGCCGGCGCGGACCGTCATCCGGCGCTCGACCTGGCGGAGGGCAGCATGGTCGCCGGCCGTGGCGTGCTGCGCTGGGTTGGCCGGGGATAACAATCTGTTACCAAGCGCCTTTCCGCCGCAACGACCCTTCAGTTACAATCTCCAGATTACATTCTTGCTCAACAGGCCATGATTACCGGATCCCTTGTCGCCATCGTTACGCCCATGCATGAGGATGGCAGCCTCGATTTGCCTTCCCTGCGCAATCTGGTCGATTTCCATGTGCGCGAGGGAACGGACGCCATCGTTGTCGTCGGTACCACCGGCGAGTCGCCGACGGTCAATGTCGATGAACATTGTGAGCTGATCCGCGTCACGGTCGACCATGCGGCGGGACGCATTCCGGTGATCGCCGGTACCGGCGCCAACTCCACTTCCGAAGCGATCGAACTGACCGAATTCGCGAAAAAGGCTGGCGCCGACATGGCGCTATCGGTCGTTCCCTACTATAACAAGCCGACGCAGGAAGGCCTCTATCGTCACTTCAAGGCGATTGCCGAAGCGGTCGACTTGCCGGTCCTGCTCTACAACGTACCGGGCCGCACCGTGGCCGACATGGCCAATGACACCATTTTGCGTCTCGCCCAAGTGCCGGGCATC
>Ga0209310_1002923_pt1 | contig 10538 bp, 7 predicted proteins | sample AD_UKC030_MetaG_FD_184415 | JGI IMG/M metagenome (GOLD analysis project Ga0209310, IMG submission 184415) | Active sludge microbial communities of municipal wastewater-treating anaerobic digesters from USA - AD_UKC030_MetaG (SPAdes) (version 2) | ecosystem: Engineered > Bioreactor > Anaerobic >... | reverse complement strand
CTGCGCCAAAAACCGGACATTTTTGAACCGATCTATGTCAAGAGTTCTGGATTCTAAGCGTCCGGTTGAACAGGTTCTCTGGAGCGACGCCACGAACTTCTGCGCCAAGGTTACGGCATGGGAGCGAGCCGCCGGACGTCTGCCGGATGGTTACCTGTACCGACTACCGACGGAAGCCGAATGGGAGTATGCCTGCCGGGCAGGAACGACTAACCGATACAGCTTCGGAGACAACGACAGTGAGCTGACAAACTACGCTTGGTGCCTGAACAACAGCAGCAGCACGACTCACCCTGTGGGCACAAAGTCGCCCAATCCCTGGGGTTTGTACGATATGCACGGAAACGTTTGGGAGTGGTGTCAGGATTGGTGGTCGGAATCGCTTCCTGGTGGTACGGTACTTGATCCATGGAAGATCGATTCAAGCACAAATAGGATTCTCCGAGGTGGTAGCTGGTACGGCAATCCAAGATTTTGTCGATCTGCGGCACGCGACAGTACTAATCCGGGTTATCCCCATGGCGATGGCGGATTTCGCGTAATATTAGCCCCATTACGTTAATACAGTAGAAATAAATCGATTCCAACCGACGTGAGGCCTAAATCCCGATCGAGATCGATGGCAAGGTTTCAATTGAAGGCTGCTCGGAAATGATCTGATGTGTCCCGAGTACGCATACGCAAAAAATCAGAAAAACGCGCGCAAGAACCAGTTTGTCCCCTTTTCCCTTCCCAATGCGCTCGTTTCATTTTGAGGTTAAATCCTAGGCTATAACGATAATGTTACAGGGTTTAAAATGCGTATGGATATGACTAGACATGGCCTTAGCGAGTTAGCTAAACGGCTAACCATCCCTTTTATGAATCAGTGCCCCCCCTCCTGGCTAGGGTGGGGATAGAGCTTGACATTGGATGGCATAGATAATAGGCAAATGGCATGAGAAGAATCCCCTGCCACTTTATGGATGGCAAGGATATGCCCCCAAGCGTAGGCGACGCTGTATTGGCTCTTAGCCTGGGAGCAAAGCCGCTGCCAAAGAGGTTCCTTGTTACGCTGGACGAAGCGCCGGGACGAACAGTGGTAACGGATACCGAGACCGTGGTGGGGTTATTTGGGGGATGCGATCTAACCTCGACCAAAGCGACCGATAATCCATAACACGAGGAAGGTGACTACGAGGGTAGTCCCTACTAGGACGATCTGGTGGAGCCACCACGGTTGAACATGCAGGATCGCGTCCGTTAAAGTGCTGGCACAGATGATGCCAATCACGAGCGCGAGACCAAACCGTTTATCGAATGCGGACTTGAATGTTGACTTTTTAGGGGAGTCTGGTGTGTTCATTGAAGTAAGTGGTAGTCGCCTATGAGTTCATTTTTCTATATTGTGCGCACTTACCATCTTCGTCTATGCATATTCCGGCCATTCCCAGAGCATTTTAGGACGACCTTTCTCTTTCCGGCAGAATCCAAAAGCAACCAACCTCTTAGGGGAAAAACAAGATTCGAGTGAATGCCACCGTCGAGGGTGTTGTGCAAAAAGCCGGTGCGTTCTGTAAATGGTGCCCCCCCATGGGGGCCTGGGGCATGACTACTGTTCAGATGACCAGCGGTATGCCTGGGGAAAGAAGAAGCCCCGATCGGATGACCGGGGCTTGCGTGGGTGTTGATTGTTTACTCGGTTGCTCAGTTCCAGATGCAAGGTTGCAGGGTCATTGCATTATGGGCCGAGGGAAGAACAGAAGATTGGATCTCCCTCGCGTGCTTCAAGAATGCGGCACGGATGATCTGCAAATCCCTCTGGTCCAAGATTGCGCCTCGCCCGTCAAGCGCATCGAACAAATCTTCGGCAAACCTAACTGCCATAGTGGGTTTGATCGTGGCATTCATGCGGCGGCGGTTTTGTTGAGGTTATCCTGTTCGTTTTCGCACCAATCTTCGAGCGCCTCCACGATCATCTCCGGGATGGCGATGTTCTTCCTGGCTGCAGCCATGGCGATGATCCCCCACCAATTGGCGTGCAGGTTGATTGTCATGGTAAGCGAGGAGTCCTTTCCCATCGCAGCCAATCCTTGGATCATAGCAGCGTCATGATCGGGTTGGGCGGGTGTGGTTGTGGTGTTGGCTGGAACGGATTTCTGTGATTTGGGCATATTTACCTTTAGATCCATAGGCGGAAGGGATGGCCTTGTCGGCTCCCGGCGTCATCCGGGTGACCTATCCGCCCATGGAATAAGGATGGTTGGGGTTCGCCAAGGTGTGGGGACGAGCCACACCGAACGGCAGGCGCGGCGTTGCGCATCCAACGCCGAAAATGGGTAAGGGGGCTGAAAAAGTGGCTAAGAAGTGGCAAAGTCAAAAAACAAGACTTTGAGGCTTCTTTTGTAAGTGTTTGTAGGAGAGTGGTGGCTGGACCCAGAATTGAACTGGGGACACAAGGATTTTCAGTCCTCTGCTCTACCAACTGAGCTATCCAGCCACCGCGAGGTGATCCACGGGATTGCCGCGGAGAAAGAGAATATGCCCACGGCTGGAGGGTGACGCAAGCGTTTTGTTACGGTCAAGATTGCTTGCATCGCCTCCGGCCGGAGGATAGAAAATTAAAATCCTTAAACTGAACACTGAAATATGGGCGAAGACAAAACTGTGGCAAAGCCGGTGGAAGCGCCGGCACTGAAACCGTTGGCATTACCGAGCAAGCTGGCCGCTACACCGGCCCAGCCCCCGCGATATTCGGTCAAGGTCAAGAATGGCCGGGGTGAGCCGATGGTGCTGGGGGATCCTCGGGCAACGCGCGCCCTGGTTGCCTTGATGAACATCCACGCGGTCAATGGTGGCGCGGCCTGTCACTGGGGGGGACCGGCGGCCTTTGCGGAGATGATGTCGGCGATTCATGGCCTGATGTTTGCCACAAAGGATCGTCCCTGGCACGAGGCGTTTAATTTCGTCAACGACGCCGGCCACGCCGAGAACGGAATTTATGCCCTGAGGGCGAACTACGGTTTTGACGGGATGACGTGGGACAGCCTGAAGGGTTTCCGGAGTCTGAAGAGCAAGCTGACCGGTCACGGGGAATCTCATCTGAATCCGGAGGGCGTTTTGTTGAGCAACGGCCCGCTGGGTTCGGCATTGCCGCAAGCCCAGGGTCTGGCGGTGGCGGACAAGATGGCGGGACGCGACCGGGTGACGATCTGCGTGGTCTCGGACGGCGCGTCGATGGAAGGGGAAGCCAAGGAGGCCTTCGCGGCGATTCCAGGTCTGGCAGCCAAGGGCAAGCTCAATCCCTTCGTCATGGTCTTGTCGGACAACGACACGAAGCTCTCGGGCAGGATCAGTGCAGACGCGTTCAGCATGCAACCGACCTTTGCGGCGATGGAAAAGTTGGGATGGAAGGTTCTGAAGGTTGCCAAGGGACACAATCTGCGGTCGGTGCTGCTGGGTGTGGAAAAGGCGATCGACCAAGCCCGGACCCATCCGCTGCAACCGGTCTGTGTCTGGATCAAGACGATCAAAGGTTACGGCGTCAAGGCCACGGAAATGAGCGCATCGGGCGGCCACGGTTTTCCGCTGGGCAACGCCGAGAAGATCGTCGAATTCGTCAACGAAATTTACCGGGGCAAACCGCCGCGGGAACTGTCGAACTGGGCCTTGAGTCTGCGCCAGGAGTGGGAGCAAAAGGATGCGGCCAAGAAGGCCCAGGCCGCAGCGGCTCCGGTCCCAGCTCCCGGCGTCAAGAAGGACAAAATCCAAACCGGTTTGGCCAAGGGCGCGGTGAAGGCGGCTCAGGCCGGATATCCGGTCTTCTCGGTTTCGTCGGATGTTCAGGGTTCGACCGGGATCAGCCTGTTCCAGAAGAGTTTTCCGGATCGTTGGATCGAAGTGGGCGTGGCGGAGGCCAACATGATCAGCACGGCCGCCGGGCTGTCCAAGAACGGGTACATCCCGATCGTGGACACGTTCGGCCAGTTTGGCGTGACCAAGGGAAATCTGCCGCTGACGATGGCCGCCTTGTCACAAGCGCCCGTTATCGCGGTCTTTTCGCATGTCGGTTTCCAGGACGCCGCCGATGGGGCCTCGCACCAGGCAACCACCTATATCGCGGCCACCAGTGCCATACCGCACACCGCGCAGATCATTCCTTCGTGCTCGGACGAGGCCGAGGCCCTGATGTTCCAGGCCATCCAGCGCATTGCGGAGAGCCGGACCAGGGGCGAGGACGGCGAGTCCGCGATCTTCTTTGTGGGCCGTGAAAATTATCCCGTGCAATGGACTGAAAACGCCAGTTATCCGTGGGGCAAGGCTCAGTTGTTGCGCGAAGGCAAAGATGTGGTGCTCATCGGGTGCGGTCCCCTGCTCGGCCGGACTCTGGATGCGGCGAAGCAACTGGCCTCGAAAGGAATCGAGGCCACGGTCATCAACAATCCCTTCGTGAACCAGGTGGATGTGGAGACGATTGGCGCGGCGGTTCGCCAGGCCTCAGGCCGCGTGGTGACCCTTGAAGACCATCAACTCACCGGTGGGATGGGCTCGCTGGTAGCCCATGCGCTGACTCAAGCCGGCGTGTCGTTCCGGATGAAATCGCTGGGGATCCCGGGCGTATTCGGTCAATCGGCCTACTTGGCGGAACACCTGTATGAAAATTACGGTCTGACCGCGCAAGGCCTGGTTCAGGCGGCGGAACAGTTGATGAAAGGATAGTGGTCCTCTCGTCATCGACGCTCGTGCACCGGGCATTAATGCGAGAAGGGATGGCCCGCGTGGTCTGCTGGAATTTTGGGATCGTCCGCCAAAATCCTTGAACAGTGAAATTTGCAGTGATCACGTCAATTCTTCGGATTCATACCGCGCGGCGGTTTGTTTGAGCGAGGATGGCCTCAGACCGACGGTTCGACGGAATGCGAAAAGTCGCCAGGCTGGTCTGAGGCTCAGTCTCGCTAGGCATTCAAGAATCCCAACATCTGGAAGGTGGCGGGATTTTCGGCAGCGGCGCGCGAGTAACCGGGCATGATCTCGTCGAGCAAGGCGGGGTTGTCGCCGAAATGGCGTGTCAGGATCTCGCCGAACACAGGCCGGAAATCGGTGCGCCGGGCGAGGTAGCGGTTGTTTTTGCTGAACATATCGCCCGATTTCCATGAGGTGGCGTCGCAATTGTAGACGCCGCCTTTCACGGCGCCGCCGGCAATAAACAGGACACTGGAATCGGCGTGGTCAGTTCCGCCACTGCCATTTTCGCGCGAGGTTCGGCCGAATTCGGTCATGGTGACGATGAGGAGATTGTTCCACTGGGCTTGCAGATCGCGGTAAAGGGCCTGGAAACCGAGGGCCAGGTTGTTGAGCAGGTTGCCGTGTCCTCCGTTGATCTGGCCCTGGTTGGTATGGGTATCCCAGCCCCCGAGGTTCAAGCCGAGAATCCGGACGGGGGTGCGTTTAAACAGCAGGGCGGCCTCGCGCAGTTTATCGCCGAAACTGCCGGTGGGATAAGTCGCATTGTTGTCCGGGGCATAGGCGCCGAGGCTGATGGCATTTTGGAGTGTGGTGATGGTGTTGCCGAGCATGCGGCCGGTGTCATGAACCGCGGCGCGGTAGGGGCGCCCGGGGGCCTCGGCTTGCCCCCCGTAGAGTCCCAGCAATCCCTCGCCATCGCTCGCCCCCGGCCTCGAGGGAGGCTGTCCCAGGAACTTTCCCGCGCGCGCGGGTGTTCCCACCGCGTTAAAATCGCCCGCCCGGCTGAAATTGGGCACCGGATTGGCGCCTTTGAGAGCAACCATCTGGGAACTGGACAACGCCGCCGCAACGAAGCTATTGGCCTGGCTCGAAAGATCGAGCGTTTTGTCCAGGTGACGGTAAAACAATCCCTCTTCGAGCTTGGCATTGCCCGGCACACCGTTCTGCCAGTATTGCTGGCTGTCAAAGTGCGATTGGGACTGGCCGGCGTAGCCCACGCGATGGAGCACAGCGAGGTTTCCCGGGCCGTCCTGGCCGTTGAGACGGGAGTGATTATAAATCTCCATCATCGGCTGGAGACGGGGGTGGAGCTGGGCAAAACCATTGCCCGTGTCGAGGGCCTGGTTTTCGGGAATAAAAAGCGTCGGCCGGGTGGTCGTGTTATAATCCGCATCGCCACGAGGAATGACGGTATTGATGCCATCATTGCCGCCCGTCTGAAAGATGAACAAAAGTTTCTTATCCTGAGCGGTTGGAGCGGCCATGAGCAGGCGCGAGAACGGGTGGGGCGCCAGGCCCCAGCACGTGAGACCGCCAAGAGCAAAACCGGTGTTTCGGATAAAACCACGGCGGGATAGAAGAATGGCCATAGGAGTGTCAGGTTCAAGATTGCGGGATCATTGGGAGTGCCACTGCGGCATGGAAAGGATCAAGGACACCAGTTCCTGGACCCGGCGGCGGTAATCACCGCGGGCCGGATCCAGCGCCAGCGGATTGCCTTGATCGTCGGAGTTGGCGTAACGCAGGATGAGATCGCGCTGGGCCGGGGTCATGCCACCGCGATACAAGAGCGCGTTGAAATGATCCACAATGCCTGAGGCGCTTTTGTCGGAGAGTCCGCGAATAAAGGCGTCGACGTCCCAGGTCATGCTGGGATAGCTGTTCCCCGCCAGTTCCTGGACAAAACGGATCCGTTCCAAGAGGCTGCCGGTATCCATCCAGTCAAAACCGAGTTCAGACCATCCATCGGGGTCGTCGCGGGTGAACAGGTGCATACCCAGACGATCGTTAAAATCCGGCAGGACCACCGCGGTGGGCAGGGCATCGAGGGCTCGAAGACTGCTATTAATGAACTCGATGGGAGTCTTGATCTTGACGGAGGCGGCCGCCTGCGACCAGAAAAAGCCCTGCTGCGCGGCGGGTTGCAGGATGGCGCGCAGGACGGTTTCGATATGGCCGGGAGGTGTGGTGGACATCCAGGCGGCCATGGCATCCTCGAGTAAACGGCGCAAGGCAGGCGGCGCGGTGCCGTTGTGGTAGGAAACGAGATTGATGTCATCGGAGACGAATTTATTGATCAATTTCAGACAAACAAACTCGCGCGTCGACGGATGACCGACCATGGCATCGATCACATCAATGGCATCCTTGACGCCATCGGCTCCGGTGCGGCCCGCGGGAATCTTGATCTCGTAGGGGGTGCCTGCGAACAGGAGTTTTTCGCCGGTGTCGTGCGCGTCTGGATTGAAGCGAAACACCCAAACCCCGTTGGGATCACCGTTTTCGATACTGCCGGGCAACGGCAGGCGTTTGATCAGACGGGGGTGGATGGAGAGGTCAGAACTGGTGAGTTCGACATTGTGGACCTGGAGGGCGAGAATATTCGTCTGCGGGGCACGGCGGATGAGGCCCAGATAGTTTTGAAGGTTAAACAAGTCGGGAGCCCTGGAGGCCTCGCGGCTTCCCGCGCTGAGGCGATTGAAGGGCGGCGGCGCGCCGGTTCCCGCCATCGTCTCGCTACGGGCGATTTCCGTGCCATTCAGATACGCCACGAAACCGTCGTCGTAGGCAACCGCCAGCATCAGGCCGGTCAGATCATCGGACTCGTGGACGACGAAGGGATGCCGCAGGTAGACGGAGCCGTAGTTGCCGCGCATATCGGTGAGGATCGTGGCGTCATCGTTGTCGCCGAACCCGATGCTGGTGGGGCCGGAGAGCCAGGAAGGATCGTCAAAATCGGGGGTGGTCCAGGAGAGGGTTGGGGATCCGCCGTCGCCGGGACTGGGTTCTGAGCGCCCCTTGAAATAGCGCCAGGACGATCCCACCTCGAGGAGCACCTGTTCGTCGAAATCAACACTCGCGGTGGTCAGGGGATTGCGCGCGGATCCGGGAAAAGCGGGGCGGGCGGTGGGCTGGATCTTGCGAAGGGTCCAACCGGTGAAGCAGCGGGCGAGTTCTTCGATGTCTTTCTGGATATAGCGATTATCGACGCCGAAAGCGAAGAGCTCGAGGATTTCGCGCGCATAATTTTCGTTGGGAGCCCCCTGGCGGTTCAGCACAGTGTCCAGGTAAATGAGCATGGGCGGGCTGGTGGCGCTGTAAAGGAGCAGATCGCCGAAATATCCAAGCCCATGATCGGTCCAGTATTGGTATTCCTCGAATTCGGCCTGGGCGGCTTCGAGTTCAGCCTGGGCGGGGGTCATGGCATCAGTGGCATCCGAGTTGTCCAGATCATCGAAATATTCGGCGGTTTTGTCGAAATCGGTGGTGAAATGGTTATCCCAGAAATCGGCGAGCACAGACTGCAGTTGCCGGCGGGCATAGACCCCGCGGACATGGGCGAGTTGTTGCAGTTGTTGGATGCCTTTGATGCGGACCCGCGGCTCGCCAGGCAGGAGCTTGCGGCTGATCAAGCTGGGGATGAGAGTCAGGTCGCTGCTGTCCAGATCTGAATTATGAACCTGGATTGCGAGGACATTGCGCCCAGCCATCAGCAGAGCCATGTGAGCGGAGATGTCATAGTCAATCGGTTCGCCGGCTTCGCGTCCCCGGGTGGCGAGGGCGCTGAACAACGGGGGAGTGCCGGCCAGGTTTTTGCGGACGATTTCCTGTCCATTGAGATAAGCGAGAAATCCGTCATCGAAATCGACCCGGAGAATGAGCCGGGCAATGGTCGTTGGATCGGTGATGTTAAAGGCCCGGCGCAGAAAAACGCTGGCATAACCGGCCTGGGTTGCGGTCTGGCGCATGTCTTGCAGGACCGTGGCGTCGTCATCGTCGCCATAGCCAAATCCCGAGGGGCCACTGAGCCAAGCGGAGTCGTCAAAGCCGGTCTGGGTCCAGTCGGCAGGCGGGGCTTGAGTTCCTTTGGCATAGCGCCAGATCTCGCCGGGCCGGATGATGAAAATGTCTTCTCGCGGTGTTTCGACGTTGAATAGGGCGGCCTCGGCGTCGCGCCAGCGCTGGTTCGAGTCCTCGTCGATGACCTTGGGTGAAAGCTGCTGATTCAAGTAGGCTTCCACGCCAATGGTCTGAATCCAGGCCATGTCGCTTGCCGAGGGACCGTAGGCAATGCGGTTCAAAACGTGCAGTTGTTTCTCGTCTTCCGTGAGGGGGGTCTCGTCGAGGTAATGGATCGCAATGTAATCCGGACCCGTGTGGCTGGCAGGCGGAACAGTATCCTCGGATCCGACTCGGACCACAAGAAACCGGGGTTCGGCGCCGATGGGCACATTGAAGGTGACCCTCGCTTCGTCTCCGCTCAGTGGGCCTGCGATCAAGGGCTGCCGAGCTTCACCCGTCACGCTCGCCGCCGACTCCAACAGGATATGACGCCATCCTGAAGGCACGGTCGTGGTAACCAGAATACGCTGGCCCTGAGCGACAACAGAAGTCAGCAACGGCGGTTCGGAGGCGATGGTTTGATCGGAACAAAGCAGGCTGGCGAGAGGCATTCCGATGGCAAGGAGAACCCACGTTGGCTTCATAAAACGCTCACTCATTCACTCTCATCAAGCCAATCGCGAATCAGATTGGCACGGCAATGTACGCGCTTTGACGATTCCAGCAAGCAACAACCGGGGCTAAATGCGGACGGACTGTTGCCAAAGGCAATTATTCTGGAGACTCGCGGCCGGTAATCGAAGATTGCTCCCACGTTACGGATTCCCGCGTGGCTGCCCATCGGGGATGGAAAGGATGTACGTCCCGAGATCCTCGAGTTGTTGCCAGCTCAAGTGCGACGACCGGCCTTGCTGGTTCCGTCGGTTCTTCAAGGTTAACACTTCCTGAATGGTCAACGCCGAGCCATCGTAAAGTAAGGCAATGGGGTCAAAACCAAGTAAGGCAATGGGGTCAAAACCAAAGTAAGGCAATGGGGTCAAAACCATATTATTGACAAAAAGGCCAACAAAGGGCTTGTTATAAAGCGCGTGATCAATCAGGTGGACGCGGCCGGGACGACGCGGTATGGTTTTACGAGCGCGGGGCGGTTATCGAGCGAAGACGGTCCTTATGCCAACGACACCGTGAGCTACAGTTACCATGCCAGCGTGCCGGGATTGCGGACGGGCTTGACCGTGCACAGGCGGGCGGAGGCGCCTGGGCGCAGAGCGGCAGCTACGACGCCACCCGGCGGTTGAGCAGGATCACCGCGCCGAAAGGCGGCTATGGCCATATCAACTCGGGAGCGGGAGGGTTGGTGCAGCGGGTCAACCTGCCTGACGGCGCTTATATGCAGAACACGCTGGATGCCTCCGGGCGGCTGACCGAGACGAGCCTTCGGAACAGCGGGGGAACGATCCTGAGCAAGCACGGCTACAGCTACAACCCGGCCTATCAACAGACGACGCAGACCCGGACGGACAACAGCACGCTGACCTACACGTATGACGACGAGAACCAGTTGACCGTGGTGAACAATCCCGGGGCCTACCGGACGGAGTATGTGTATGACGGTCGGGGCCGGATGCGGCAGCGGACGGAGAAGGCAATAGGGTCAGGTCCATATCATTGATTCCGCTGAAAAACCCTGGCGTGGCATGATACTCGCCAAGGGGTGATGGTCATTTACTTTTTCTGTTTGGTTTTTCTTT
>Ga0209310_1002920_pt1 | contig 10540 bp, 6 predicted proteins | sample AD_UKC030_MetaG_FD_184415 | JGI IMG/M metagenome (GOLD analysis project Ga0209310, IMG submission 184415) | Active sludge microbial communities of municipal wastewater-treating anaerobic digesters from USA - AD_UKC030_MetaG (SPAdes) (version 2) | ecosystem: Engineered > Bioreactor > Anaerobic >... | reverse complement strand
CATTTACCAAAGCTGTTGCTCTTTCCAAAGCATCAGCAGTTACGCCAATTGCAGCGGCAACCCGAAGTCGTCCAAAACGATCTTTATTGGCAATCGGCTTTTGAGTCAGTTTAGTTATATCTCTAAAAGTAATTAAACCTACTAATTTATAATCCTTATCCACCACCGGAAGTTTTTCAATTTTGTTTTGTTGCAAAATACCTTCTGCTTCCTGCAATGTTGTTCCTTCGGCTGCTGTTACTAAATTTTGGGTGGTCATTACTTCCAAAATTGAACGCGGATTTTGTTTTTCAAATCGTAAATCTCTGTTCGTCACAATACCTTTTAAAATACCATTTTCATCTACAACCGGAATTCCACCTATACTGAATTCTCTCATGGCTTGTTTGGCATCACCAACAGTAGCATTCAAAGGCAACGTTACCGGATCGATAATCATTCCGGATTCTGCACGTTTTACTTTACGAACTTTTGCCGCTTGTTGTTCAATAGTCATGTTTTTGTGTAAAACACCTATTCCACCTTCTTGAGCCATTGCTATAGCCATGGAACTTTCGGTTACAGTATCCATTGCCGCAGATGCAATCGGAACATTTAATGTAATATTTCTTGAAAATTTAGACTGAATATTTACTTCGCGGGGTAATACTTCTGAGTAGTTAGGAATCAGCAGAACATCATCGTAAGTTAAACCTTCACCAATGATTTTAGTTGTATGTGCTTTCATGATTGCAATTTGTAGTTAAATTGCGAGCAAATATAGAGAATTTAAGACGACAATTTACCTAATTAACGGTTAAATTTTGATGGCTTTTCAATTCGAACTAAGAAATAAGAAACCATGCAATAATAAGTGGCTAATTGAAAGAAAATATTAATATAATTGAACATTTCAATAGGTTCTATAAAATGATAAAATGAATAAAAAACATCGGAAATCACAATACTTAATGCCATAATGGAAAAATACAAGGCCGCTTTTGAAGCATCAGAAAAAAAGTTAAATAAGGAAATAACCGTTAAAACTAATAATGAAAAACCATAAAACAGAAACATAATATATCGTTCTGTTGTTTCAGGTTCAATTAAATCAATAATGGAAAGAATTACAAAAAGCAGAAAAAAAACACTTAGTACTCCAATACCAATATTTGAAAAAGTTAATTTTTGAGGTACTAAATCGTCTATACCAAACTTAATCAAAATGGCATAGCTAATAAAAAAACACAAAATTATCCATAATATTTCAAATTCCGGATCTACCAAAAGTATCATATCTCCGACAAAACAAGCCAATATTGCGATAGAAAACCACCAATTAACTCTTTTATATCGATGTTGGAGGTAAAAGAAAAAGATAGAAGGTATAACAATTGGTTTTGCAATTTGTTCTAATTCATTCAAATTAAAAACAACAGCTATTAATACCAAAATGCTGGAAATAAAATATAAGCCAATTGCCGGTTTTAGTTTACCCATTCAGTAAAAGTATAAAATCATTTTCACTTATCAATTTTATGCCCAATTGATTAGCTTTTTCTAATTTTGCCGGTCCCATATTTTCACCGGCAATCACATAATTTGTTTTGGCAGAAATCGAACTTCCTACTTTTCCACCGTTATCTTCAATGGCTTTTTTCAAATCGTCTCGGGAAAATTTTTCAAAAACACCTGAAACTACAAACGTTTTTCCTTCAAATTTGTTACTCACTTGAGAATTGCTTTCCTTAAGTTCAAATTGGATACCATCATTTTTAAGCCTTTCAACGGCTATTCTATTTTCAGGATTTTCAAAAAACTCAATCACACTTTGTGCAATTTTCTCACCGATTTCATCTACTAAAATCAAATCCATCAAACTAGCATTCGCAATAGAGTCAATACTTTTGTAATGCTTGGCTAATTTTTTGGCCACTGTTTCACCAACGTAGCGAATTCCCAATGCATACAAAACCCGTTCAAAAGGTACTTCTTTTGATTTTTCAATACCGTTGATTAAATTCTCTGCACTTTTTTGTGCCATTCTTTCCAACGGAAGAATTTGCTCAATTTTTAAATCATATAAATCGGCATAATTTTTCACCAAGCCATTTTGATACAATAAAGCTACTGTTTCACCTCCCAAACCTTCAATATCCATTGCTTTTCGGGTGATGTAATGTTGAATTCTGCCTATGATTTGTGGTGGACAACCATAAAAATTCGGACAATAATGGTTGGCTTCTCCTTCTTTTCGTTCTAATTCAGTATTACATTCCGGACAACGGGTAATGTATTTCGTAGGTTCCACTTCAGTTCCTCTTTGGGCAACCGCAATAATTTTAGGAATGATTTCTCCTCCTTTTTCTACAAAAACGATATCGCCCACACGAATATCCAACTTTTCAATTTGATCTGCATTGTGTAAAGATGCACGTTTCACAATGGTTCCCGCCAATTGAACCGGTTCTAAATTCGCCACCGGAGTAATTGCTCCCGTTCTTCCTACTTGATAAGAAATCGAATTCAAACGGGTGGAGACTTGCTCCGATTTGAATTTATAAGCGATTGCCCAACGAGGTGATTTGGCAGTGTAACCCAATTCATCTTGGTGTTGCAAACTATTTACTTTGATTACCACGCCATCAGTTTCATAAGTTAAATCATGGCGATGTACATCCCAATAAGAAATATAATCCAATACTTCATGCATATTCTTGGCTAGTTTTGCCTGACTTGGGACTTTAAATCCCCATTTTCGAGCTGTTTCTAAACCTTCATATTGGGTTTTAAACGGTAAATTATTACCCACAATAAAATACAACAAACAATCTAATGGACGCTTTGCAACTTCTGCACTGTCTTGCAATTTCAAACTTCCGGAAGCCGTATTTCGCGGATTGGAATACGGTGTTTCGCCAATTTCAATCAACTCTTGGTTCATTTTTTCAAATCCGGCAAAGGGTAAAATAATTTCACCTCGAATATCAAACTTTGGTGGATAAGTTCCTTTCAATTGTAACGGAATCGATCGAATGGTTTTGATATTATTGGTCACTTCATCGCCTTGAAATCCATCACCACGTGTAACGGCTCTTTTCAGTTTTCCATTTTCGTAGGTAATACTAATCGAAGCTCCGTCGTATTTTAATTCGCATGTATATTCTAGTTCAACATTTCCTAATATCTTTTGAATACGATTTTCCCAATCCATCAAATCTTCAGTTGAATAGGAATTATCCAACGAATACATGCGGTGTTCGTGAACAACCGTATTGAAATTTTTGGTGATGCTACCACCCACTCGTTGACTTGGTGAATTCTCATCAAAAAACTCAGGATGTTGGGTTTCCAACTCTTGTAACTCTTTCAACAAATGGTCAAATTCAAAATCGGAAATAGTAGGTTTATCTAACACATAATAATTGTGGTTGTGTTGATTGAGTTCGTCACGAAGGGATTGAATTTTGTTTTGAATATCCATTTTAAAGGTACTGAGGTTCAAAAATTACTTTACGTTGACTATTTTATTAATCTGTTGGTACAATTGTCCGTCACTTAAAATCGCTCCTTGTTGGATGATGTCAAAAATAGCAGCATTTTTTTCTCCTTCATATTTTTTTCTGCCTACGTGAATGTCAATGGCATCTGTAAACAAATTATTGACCATCCATTCCAACCCTTTGGATGTCATAAAATCAACTTCAGGTTCTAGTGTTTTCAAAACAATGGATTGTACTTCTTCTTCCAAACAATGAAAAAGGAAGATGTGATTTTTTGAAAAATGTTCCAAATAGTTGGTTTGACTCAAAACACCTTCCCATATTAAATCGGAGAATACATCGAGTTCTTGTTCGGCAGCTTCGGGTTTGTTGGCTTTCATTTCATCCCATTCTTTTTTGTCAATAGATTGGGTAGCTAAAAAATTAGCGAATTCTTGGTGGAGGGCTTCGAATTGTTCTTTAGTTAGTCTTGAGTATTTCATTTTAAAGGTACTGAGGTACTAAGGTGCTAAGGCACTAAGGTTTTATTATTATTTAATTTTAATTCTTTCAATTCAGGTCATGTTAAGATTTCATCAGGATGTGAGTTACTAGTTTAGTACTTAGATTCGTAAAACCCGCAACCCGTAACTGGCAACTTCTACCCAATTACATCCAGCTTCGCAAACCGCAACAACAACTTCTTAATCCCACCCACATCAAATTTAATTTCTGCTTTTTTATCGGCTCCTACTCCTTCGAGGTTGAGGACTTCGCCTTTACCGAAACGTTCATGCATGACGATGTTACCAGGAACGAGTTTGGAATCAAATAAATTAGTACTTGCCGGAGCATTCCCTGAAACCGGTTTTAATTTCCGAATGGTGGAAGAAGGTTCTTCGCCATAGCGTTTGGGAGGCGTTCCATTGGTTGGTTTGGCTAATCGCAATTTCGATTTATCAACGTCACCAAAAATATCCATGTCCATCATTGGTTTGTAGCGATAACCCGTTTCAGTGTGACTAATGTATTCCAAATATTGGTCGTCAATTTCTTCAATAAATCGTGAAGGCTCACTGTCCATTAATTTTCCCCAACGGTAACGCGATTGTGCATACGACAAATACGCTTGGTGTTCGGCTCTGGTTAAGGCTACATAAAACAAACGGCGTTCTTCTTCCAACTCACTTCGGGTGTTTAAACTCATCGCACTTGGAAACAAATCTTCTTCCATTCCAACCACAAAAACGGTTGGAAATTCTAAACCTTTTGCCAAGTGAATGGTCATTAACGCCACGCGGTCGTCATCGCCTGTATCTTTGTCTAAATCGGTTGCCAAAGCCACATCTTCCAAAAACTCCGATAAAGCTCCACGAGCTCCATCAATTTCTTTCTGACCTTCGGTGAAGTCTTTGATACCGTTTAATAATTCTTCGATATTTTCAATGCGGGCAATTCCTTCCGGAGTACCATCTTTTTTAAGCTCTTGAACTAATCCCGTTTTTTTTGAAACATGATCGGCTAAATAAAACGCATCCTGACTTTCGTTGATGACTTGAAAACTTTTGATCATCATCACAAAATCTTCCAACTTCCGTTTGGTACCCGAGTTGAGTTTGAGGTCAATTTTATCGATGTTTTCCATCACTTCAAAAATGGAACGTTTGTAATGATTGGCTGCCACCGTCAATTTTTCAACTGTACTGTCACCAATTCCACGAGCCGGATAATTGATGACACGGACTAATGCTTCTTCATCTTTCGGGTTGATTACCAAACGCAAATAACACAATACATCTTTGATTTCTTTGCGTTGGTAGAACGATAACCCGCCGTAAATTCGATACGGAATATCGCGTTTTCGCAACGCATCTTCCATCGCACGTGATTGTGCATTAGTGCGATACAAAATAGCGAATTCACCGTTTTTCATTTGGTTTCGCATCTTTTCTTCGAAGATAGTGGAAGCGACAAAACGACCTTCTTCCCCATCGGTGATGCTGCGGTTGACTTTTATTTTGGGTCCATCTTGGTTGTGTGTCCAAACAACTTTTTCTAATTTGGTTTTGTTTTTATCGATAATGGAATTAGCAGCTTGTACAATGTTTTTCGTAGAACGATAATTCTGTTCCAAACGAAAGGTTTGCACATCGGCATAATCTTTCTGGAAATTTAAAATATTGTTGATGTTTGCTCCTCGAAACGCATAAATACTTTGGGCATCATCACCTACCACACAAATATTCTGAAACCGATCGGATAACGCACGGACTATTAAATACTGAGAATGATTTGTATCTTGGTACTCATCCACCAAAATATAGCGAAAACGGTCTTGGTATTTGGCCAACACCTCGGGAAAACGATTCAATAACTCATTGGTTTTTAATAATAAATCATCAAAATCCATGGCTCCCGATTTGAAACAACGTTCCACATAGTTATTGTAAATTTCACCCATTCGGGGCTTTTTGCTCATTGCATCTGCTTCTTGCAATTCGGGATTATTGAAATAGGCTTTCACCGTAATCAAGGAGTTTTTATAGGAAGAAATACGGCTAAAAACCTGTTTGGGTTTATAAACATCTTTGTCGAGTTGCATTTCTTTGATTATGGCTCCGATGAGGCGAACACTATCCTGTGCATCATAAATGGTGAAGTTACTCGGATAACCCAATTTCTCTGCTTCGATACGAAGTATTTTAGCAAAAACCGAGTGAAACGTACCCATCCAAAGGTTTTTCGCTTCGTTGCTGCCTACGATATCCGAAATACGTTTCTTCATTTCGCGAGCCGCTTTGTTGGTAAAAGTCAGCGACAAAATATTGAACGCATCTACTCCCAAACTCATTAAGTAAGCAATTCGCATCGTTAGCACTCGCGTTTTACCTGAACCGGCACCGGCAATGACAATCATGGGACCGTCTTTTTGGAGCACGGGTGCACGTTGGGCTTCGTTGAGTTGATTGATATATTCGTTTATCATAGTATTTTTAGCAAAGTTCAAAAATAAGCTTACTAATGATTTATTACAATTAAAATTGTTACGATTTATCAACTAAAATTCTATTTTTGTAATTCTTTAAAATAAAAAAATTAATGCTATGGAAAGCACTCATATAATTGAACTTTTATCTTATACTTTACCTGCTCTAATTACCGGAGGTGTAGCTTACTATTTTTTTAATTTACATACTAAAAACGAGGAAGGAAGACGTCGTTATTTGTTACAAAAAGAATTACAAAAAGAATCATTACCCTTGCGATTGCAAGCTTATGAACGTATGGTCTTATTTTTAGAACGCATCAATCCGGCAAAATTATTAATTCGTGTGGCTCCTTTTTCAGAAGATAAAAATGCCTATGAATCCTTTTTAATTCAGCAAATTGAGCAGGAATTTGAACACAATTTGACGCAACAAATTTATTTAACCGAAGATTGTTGGACAGTAATAACAACGGCAAAAAACACCATCATTCAAAACATTCGCAAATCAAATATGAGCGAACGAGTGGATAGTTCTCACAAATTACGTGAGGTGATTTTAAGTGATTTATTAGACAAACAATCGCCGAGTTATATTGCGGTGAGTTATTTAAAAACGGAGGTGATTCAGTTGATGAGCTAGTTTTCCAGCAACCTTCTCAACTGATTTTGTTCTGCAGTATTTAAACTCGGAAGCATCTCTTCAAAATACTTTTTATGCCGTTCCGTTTTGATTAATTCACGTATTTGATTACGGGCAAAAAGTGTAAATTGCCATTTGTGATGAGTTGTGGCATTAGCTAAATTGCGGAGAATATTTTGATCGTTTGGGTTCAAAAACAATAAATTAGTCAATGCATTTTGACGAATGGAGCTTTCGTATTTTGGCGAACTGTAATTTAGCAATTCATCGTAAAAATTCACTTTGTTTTCGTTCAGATAGTCTTTCGTCATCAACGCTAATGTCAACCAAAGAATCCGCAAATTTTTATCGTTAAAACCAATCCAATCTTTCGATTGATTCAAATAATCCGCTTGTTTTTCGGGAAATAAATTCCATAAAGTTCCCAAAGCAATTTCTTTATTAATATAAGATTCATCATTTAAAAGTGTTTCGTAATTTGCTTGAAAAGCGATTGGAATTTCAACCATGATGCGAGCAATAGCTTGCCGGACTTTTAGATTTTTGGAATCCATCGCCAATTTTAAAAGAGCTTCTTTTTCTTCAAATGGCACATCCGCTAATTGAAAAACCACTTCTTCTTTGACTGGATAAAATACTTCCGTTTTTAAAAGGTTCACGAATATAGTTTTCTTTTCTGCAAACGGTTTGGTTTGCAAATCGACCAACTCCAAATACGATTTCATGAAGGCATTTTTACGAAGTAAAGTCAGAGCTTGATTCACTTCAAAACCGGATTGTTCCAACCAAATGCGTTTAAAATTTTCGGTATCAAATGAAGAAACGGCTTTTACTTCATTTAAAAAATCATCGGTATTGACATTTTTAAATCCGTATTTTTTTAAATAATTCTTAACTGCTTTTTGAAAGTTTTCAGCACCAATACTTTCACGTAAACTGTGCAACGCCCAAGCTCCTTTTTGGTAAAATGTGAGTGAACTGGCTTTCTCATTCAATAACGGAATCGTATCTGTTTTAGAAGCTTTTAGCAAACGCTCGGCCATTTCATACAATTCCCATTGAAAATGATCATCGCCAAAGAGTTCTTTTTCAGCTAACAAGGCATAATAAGTTGCAAAACCTTCCTGCAACCAATGATGTTTTCCGGATTGTGCAGTGATGAGATTGCCAAACCATTGGTGAGCCAATTCGTGAGCGTTGACATTAATATAGGTTTTATCATTGAACCCGATGGCATCGACCACAAAATCTTGCGAAAAAATAGTGGAAGTTGTATTCTCCATTCCGGAATATAAGAAATCGTGAACCGGAACTTGGCGGTAGATTTCCCAAGGGTAATTCAAACCTATTTCCTGTTCAAAATAATCAAAAATTTGGGTGGTGTATTTGTACGTTGTTTCAAATTTATCGGTATCCTTTTCGTCGATATAAAATTCTAAAGGTGTGCCTGATTTGGTTTTGGCAGTTTGTTTTTCAAATTTTCCGATGGCCATCATGACTAAATAGGAAGACATGGGTTTGGACATTTGATAATACCAAATTTTGCTTTTGTCATTGAAATTGTCATTTATGCTTTTTAATTTCCCATTAGACAAAACCGTAAATTGATTATCAAAAGAAACCGACAAATTAAAAATCACTTTTTCGTTCACATCGTCAAAACTGGGCAACCAATGACTGGTGAATTTTCCTTGACCTTGTGTCCAAATTTGCAATTGGTCGACTTCTCCGATAAAATAAAGGGTTTGTTTGGGAGTTGCTTTGTAACTAAAAGTCAAGGTGTTTTTCCCTTTTTTAAAGCCTTGGAATAATTTCAATGCCTTGCCTGAATTTTTAAAGTTGACGGTTTTTCCATTGATTTTTACGCTTGTAAAATCCATTTTGATAGCATCGATGGCAATGGTGTCAATCGCTTTTAAAACTTCAAATTGATAAATTACATCACCGAAAATGGATTTGTCAATGACATTTGGAATCAAAGTAGCGTGTAGCGTTTTAAAATCAACATTTGAGGTTTGTTGAGCAAAGGAAAAAGAGAAAATAAGTAGAAATATATATCGCATAACTTCCACAAAGTTAAACAAAGAAATAACGATTTCTTATTTACTTAAATAACAATTTAGAAAAAAAAACAAATTGAATGTTACAATAAAAACAATCTCCGCTTCAATCATTTCAAAATTAAAACTTAATAATTCTCAATTTTTGAGCTGTTTTTTGTCAATTTAATAATTTTAAGTCTTTTGAATGACATTTATGTAAATCAAACGATTTCGTTATCTCTTTCAGGATAATTTTACGCTCCTTTTCTTATATTTGTAATCCTGATTTTTTGGGAAAGATTACAAACAAACACAAACAAATAATACCATCATGTCAAAATCCAAAATTATTTATACAATTACGGATGAAGCTCCTATGCTAGCTACTCATTCATTTTTACCAATTGTAAAAGCCTTTACTGCCCCGGCTAACATTTCAGTTGAAACTCGAGATATCTCACTAGCCGGAAGAATTATTGCCAATTTCCCTGAGTATTTAAAAGAAGACCAATGCATCAATAATGACTTATTAGAATTAGGTCAATTAGCCACTACTCCGGAGGCTAACATTATTAAGCTACCAAACATTTCAGCTTCTGTCCCTCAGTTAAAAGAGGTCATTGCTGAATTACAAAAATTAGGCTATGCCATTCCTGAATTTGTTGAAAATCCACAAACTGAGGAAGAAAAAATAGTAAAAGCGAAGTATGCCAAAGTTTTAGGTTCCGCTGTTAACCCTGTTTTACGAGAAGGAAACTCTGACCGTCGTGCACCAAAAGCAGTTAAAAATTATGCTCGTAAACATCCACACAGTATGGGTGCATGGAGTGCCGATTCTAAAACACATGTAGCTCACATGAACGAAGGTGATTTTTATGGTAGTGAACAATCTATCGTTATTCAAGAAGCAGGAACTTTCAAAATCGAGTTTGTTGCAAAAGATGGTTCTACAAAAATTTTAAAAGACAATGCTCCTCTAAAAGCAGGTGAAATTATTGATAGTGCTGTTTTAAATTTGAATGCTCTAAAACAATTTATTGCAAATGAAATTGAAGATGCAAAAGCTAAAAACGTATTGTTTTCAGTTCATTTGAAAGCAACTATGATGAAGGTTTCCGACCCAATTATGTTTGGTGCAATAGTAGATGTTTTTTTTGCAGAAGTTTTTAAAAAATATGCTGAACTATTCAAAGAGCTTGGTGTAAATACCAAAAATGGTTTAGGAGATGTATACGCAAAAATTGCTGGTCATCCCAAACAAGCCGAAGTTGAAGCTGCTTTAACAGAAGCGATGTCAAAAGGACCGGCAATTGCGATGGTCAATTCTGAAAAAGGAATCACTAATCTTCATGTTCCGTCTGATGTAATTGTAGATGCTTCGATGCCGGCTATGATTCGTACTTCCGGA